>ERZ778517.193-NODE-193-length-71685-cov-8.238154_pt1 | contig 71685 bp, 53 predicted proteins | sample MGYA00510341_ERZ778517 | MGnify/ENA primary metagenome ERZ778517 (study PRJEB29527, sample SAMN07138964) | mouse gut metagenome | material: feces | host: mouse | place: China:Nanjing | collected 2016-01-25 ...
CCATGACCTTCATCGACCTGCGCGACCGCTACGGTCTGACGCAGATCGTCGTCGAAGAACACAGCCCCGCCGAGGCGCGCGAGACGGCGGCCCGCGTGGGACGCGAATGGGTGCTGCAAGTCACGGGCCGTGTCATCGAACGCGAATCGAAGAACTCCAAGATGCCGACGGGCGACATCGAAGTGACGGCCGAGCGCATCGAAGTGCTCAACGAAGCGCAGACCCCGCCCTTCACCATCGAGGAGAATTCCGACGGCGGCGACGACCTGCGCATGAAATACCGCTACCTCGACCTGCGGCGCGCGCCGCTTCAGCGCAACATGATTCTGCGGCACAAGATGGCGCAGGAAATCCGCCGTTTTCTGGACAGCGAGGGATTCCTCGAAATCGAAACGCCCTACCTGGTAGGTTCCACGCCCGAGGGGGCGCGCGACTTCGTGGTGCCCAGCCGCATGAACCCCAACCAGTTCTACGCCCTGCCCCAGTCGCCGCAGACGCTCAAGCAACTTCTGATGGTGGCCGGCTACGACCGCTATTTCCAGATCGTGCGCTGCTTCCGCGACGAGGACCTGCGCGCCGACCGCCAGCCCGAGTTCACGCAGATCGACTGCGAGATGGCGTTCGTCGAACAGGAGGACATCCTCGAAGTCTTCGAGCGCTGGGCCAAGCACATGTTCCGCACCGTCATGGAGGTCGAATTCGACGGACCGCTGCGCCGCATGCCGTGGATCGAGGCGATGGAGAAGTACGGTTCCGACAAACCCGACCTGCGCTTCGGCATGGAGTTCGCCGACCTGACCGACCTGGCCAAAGGACACGGATTCAGCGTCTTCGACGATGCCGAATACGTCACCGGATTCGCCGCACCGGGCTGCGCAGCCTACACCCGCAAGCAGATCGACGCACTCACCGAGTTCGTCAAGCGTCCGCAGGTGGGTGCCAAGGGGCTTATCTGGATCCGCATGGAGGAGGACAGCGTGAAGTCCTCCGTCGACAAATTCTACTCGCCCGACGAGGTGCGCGCCATGGCCGGGCGCTGCGGCGCCAAGGCCGGCGACATGGTCTTCATCCTCTGCGGCAAGAAATTCAAGGCGCTGACGCAGCTCTGCGCCCTGCGTCTGGAGGTGGCCCAGCAGCTGGGACTGCGCGATCCGAAGAAGTTCGCGCCGCTGTGGGTCGTCGACTTCCCGATGTTCGAATGGGACGACGAGACGCAGCGCTTCTACGCCATGCACCATCCGTTCACCTCGCCCAAACCCGAAGACATCCGGTATCTCGAGAGCGACCCGGGCCGCGTACGCGCCAATGCCTACGACTTCGTCTGCAACGGCACCGAAATCGGCGGCGGCTCGATCCGCATCCACGACGCCAAGTTGCAGGCCGCGATCTTCAAATGCCTGGGATTCACGCCCGAGAAGGCGCAGGAGCAGTTCGGCTTCCTGATGAACGCCTTCAAGTTCGGCGCACCTCCCCACGGCGGTCTGGCCTTCGGCTTCGACCGTTTGTGCTCGCTCTTCGGCGGCAGCGAATCCATCCGCGACTACATCGCTTTCCCGAAGAACAACGCGGGCCGCGACGTCATGCTCGACGCTCCGTCGCAGATAGACCCGGCGCAGCTGGACGAACTTTTCCTGGAACTGCGCCCCGTCAAGGAGAATGAATAGGGCGAACGAAAAGCACCTTTGACCTTTCACTTTTCAAATTTCACCTTATTTTCCGTATCTTTGCCTCCGCAAACGAATAAAAACCGCAAACTTATGAAACACGCATACGTATTTCCGGGTCAGGGCGCCCAGGCCGTCGGCATGGGCAAGGACCTCTACGACAACGTACCCGCAGCCAAGGAGCTGTTCGAGAAAGCCAACGAAATCCTCGGCTTCCGCATCACCGACATCATGTTCGCCGGGACGGACGAGGAACTGAAGCAGACCAAGGTCACGCAGCCTGCCGTCTTCCTCCACTCGGTCATCATGGCCAAGGCGCTGGGCGTGAAGCCCGACGCCGTAGCCGGACACTCGCTGGGCGAATTCTCGGCCCTGGTAGTCAGCGGCGCCCTCTCGTTCGAGGACGGTCTGCGGCTCGTGTCGAAGCGTGCGCAGGCCATGCAAGCCGCATGCGAAGCACAACCCGGCACGATGGCCGCCGTACTGGGTCTGGACGACAAGGCGGTTGAGGAAATCTGCGCGTCGGTCGACGGCGTCGTAGTAGCGGCCAACTACAACTGCCCGGGCCAGCTCGTCATCTCGGGTGCCGTGGAAGCTGTGGACGCCGCCTGCGAGAAAGCCAAGGCCGCCGGAGCACGCCGCGCCCTGCGTCTGCCTGTGGGCGGAGCGTTCCACTCGCCGCTCATGGAACCCGCCAAGCAGGAACTCGAAAAGGCCATTGCCGAAGCACCGTTCCAGACCCCGACGTGCCCCATCTACCAGAACGTGGACGCCAAACCCTATACCGACCCTGCACAAATCAAGACCAATCTGATTGCGCAGCTGACGGCTCCGGTCCGCTGGACCTACATCGTCAAGGAGATGCTTTCCGACGGAGTGACCGAATTCACCGAACTGGGCCCCGGCACCGTACTGCAAGGGCTCATCCGCAAGGTCGACGCCGAAGCGGCCGTCGAATCGAAATCGACGCTGTAGGCAACCGCCTCACACACCGAAAGGAAGACTTCGCAACCGAAGTCTTCCTTTTTATATGCGGTCGGGTCGGGCGAAGATTATTAAAATTGATTAAAAACAATCGCCGTTTCTAAAATAATTCGTTATATTTGCACCGTTCGCAACAAAACATACAGAGAATGACATCGCTGACCGAATTTTTCAACAAGCACGAAGACGAAACCCTCAAAGGCATCTCCCACAAGAACAGCCTTATCAAGCGCAACATCATCGCGCACATGGCCATCAACGGCGAGTGCACGCTCTCGGAGCTGACCAAGGAACTGCACATCAGCGTCCCGACCATCACCAAACTGGTGCAGGAACTGGTCGACGAAAACATCGTTTCCGACCTGGGCAAGGTCGAAACCCCGGGCGGACGCCGCCCCAACGTCTTCGGACTGGCCAATTCGGCCATCTACTTCGCAGGCGTCAACGTGGGCCGCGACAACATGCGGTTTCTGATTACCGACCTGCAGAACAACATCATCAAAGAGGAAAACGACTTCACGTTCGAGCTGCAGGACCGCCCGCAGTGCATGGAACGCATCTGCACCAGCATCGAAGAATTCATAGCCAACTGCGGCATCGACCGCGGCAAGATTCTGGGCCTGGGTGTCTGCATGACGGGCCGCGTCAACCCCGAAACGGGCCGCAGCTACAAATACTTCACCTCGTCGGAACAGTCGCTGCGCGACCTGCTCGAAGAACGCGTCGGCATCCGGGTGCTGCTTGAAAACGACACCCGCGCGCGCTGCTATGCGGAATACACCTGCGGCAAATCCAAGGACGACCGCAACGTACTCTACCTCCACATGGGCCGCGGCGTGGCCATCGGCATCGTGGTCGACGGCCAACTCTACCGCGGCAAGAGCGGCTTTGCGGGCGAATTCGGCCATATCCCGTTCTTCGACAACGAAATCATCTGCTCGTGCGGCAAGAAAGGCTGCCTGGAAACCGAAGTGTCGGGCATAGCCATCGAAGACAAGATGTGCCGGATGATCGAAAAAGGGGTCAACACCATCCTGCGGGAACAATACGACCAACAGAAAACCATCCACATCGACGACATCATCGCCGCGGCGAAGAACGACGACAATCTCTCCATCGAACTTATCGAGGAAGCGGGCGAAAAAGTGGGCAAGGCCGTGGCGTTCCTGATCAACACGTTCAACCCCGAGACGGTCATCGTGGGCGGCAACCTGGCGGCCGCGGGCGACTACATCATGCTGCCGCTCAAGTCGGCGACCAACAAATATTCGCTCAACCTTGTATATAAGGACACCAAGTTCCGCGTCTCGAAGATGAGCGAAAACGCCAACGCCTGGGGTGTGGCGATGCTTATCCGCAACAAGGTAATCGGCCTGGTGTAACCCTCCGGAACGGAAAATCGCAGAACGGATGGCTCGGACGGCATTGCAGGGCCCCACGGTGCGGCTGCGGGCCGTGGAACCGGACGACGTGGAAATCATGTACCTTTGGGAAAACGACCCGGAGGTATGGCGCGTGAGCGGGACTTTGGCACCATTTTCGCGGCATGCGCTCATGAAATTCGTCGAGGAGCAGCACTCCGACGTCTATCTGACGCGGCAGCTGCGACTGATTATCGAGAACCCCGAGGGAAAGGCCGCGGGCACGCTCGACCTCTTCGAGCTCGACCCCCTCAACCGCCGGGCGGGCGTGGGCATACTGGTCTACGACGAGTCCGAACGGTGCCGGGGCTACGCTTCCGAAGCGCTCGGCCTGCTCGAAGGCTATGCCCGCCGCACGCTTGGGCTTCATCAGCTCTGGTGCGAGGTGGACGCCGCCAACGCAGCGAGCCTGCGCCTGTTCGGCCGGGCCGGATACGTCCGCACCGGCTGCAAACGCGACTGGACCCTCACCCCGGAAGGCTTCCGCGACCTGCTGACCCTGCAACTGATAATGGATTGAGAAACCTCGCAAGGAGTATTTCACCAATTTATTATCTTTTTCGCTATGAAAAAAACATTCGCCACACTGGCAGTCGCTCTGTTCGCTACGGCAGGCGTCTTCGCAGGCAACATCAAGGAATCGTCGGTTCCGGCCGTCGTGAAAAGCTACGTGTTGAAGAGCTACCCGCGCGTTTCGCCCGTGGAGTGGAACTACGAGGAGAAAGGCAACTACTACAACGCCGAGTTCAAGATCGACGGCGCCAACTACAGCCTTGACATCTCGCCCGAAGGCACACTCATCAACTCGACCAACGAAATCGCCGCCGTGCAGCTGCCCGCAGCCGCCAACGCCTACATCGCCAAGCAGTTCCCCGGTTTCCAGGTCAAGGAAGCCCGCAAGCTCGTGCGCCGCGGTTCGACCTACTACGAAGCCGACATCCACGGACAGAACAGCAACCAGATGCTGACTTTCTCCGAGAGCGGCAAACTGCTCGACAAGAAGTTGTAATCGCTTCTCAGCGAATCGAAAAAGCCCTCAGCTCACGCGAGAGGGCTTTTTCGTGCCCGCCCGTGAGCCGGTCGACCAGCGCGTGGAACCGCGGCGAATGGTCGTGGTGGACGGTATGGCAGAGCTCGTGGATGATGACGAAATCGCGCAGGTGCTCGGGCAGGGTCATCAGAAAGAGGCTCAGCGAGATGCTGCCCTTTCCCGAACAGCTCCCCCACTTGGTGCGGGCTGCCCGGACGGTGAGCTTTTCGTACCTCAGTCCCGTCTGCCGCGAGAGCCGGGCCGCGCGTTCCGGCAGGTCGGCCTTGGCCGCCCGGCGCAGCTCCTCGATACGGGCCTTTTCTTCCTCGGGCGGAAGCGCAGGAGCCAGCGCTGCCCGGCGGGCCGCAAGGCGCTGACGGGCCGTTTCGACCCAACCGGCCTTTTCGTCCAGGAAAGCCAGGGCCCGGCGCTGCGACACCCCGCGCGGATACGAGACCCGCACGGCGCCCGACGGCCGGACCCGAATCGAGACGCGCCGGGCCCGCGGCGACTGCGACAGCACGACCTCGCCCAACTGCGGATGGTCGAAGACGGAAATCATCGGGTCAGCACGACGTCGACCGAGACCTTATCGACCCGCAGCGCCGAATCGCTCCGCTCGAACCACACTTCGGAAAAGACGACGGCCAGTTCCTTGCTTCTGTAAACCAGCAGCTCGTCGTTTTTCTCCCGAATCGCCGCTTCGTCCGGCACGCTCCCCGGAGCGATGCCCGCCTGCCGCAGCAGATTGCCGAGAAGCTCCTCCGCCGGAACGGCGACATCGGGATGCAGCCCGGCAAAATGGAGGTTCAACGTGCTGTCGGTCAATTCATAATAAGGATATTGCCCCGAATTCCAACTCCGCCACTCCGTATAAAGCGCCGAATAGCCGCCGATTCCGTCCACACGGAATCCCCGTTGCGTCTCCGCACTCCAATGCGTCTCGACCACCTCCACTGTGTCGGCCGCCGAATTCCAGCCGTAGAGCACATAATTGGAATATTCTGCCGGAACCGCGTTCCGGATTTCGCGCATCGGCACGCCGAAGCGACGGAAAGCCACCGTATCGCGGTCGGCCACGTAGTCCGCCGCTTCGTAAAAATTGCGGAACCGGGGTTTGCTCGCGCTGTCGATCTGCCGGAAAGCATCCAGCTGCAAAGCACCCTCCCCGTCGAGCAGCTCCAGCTCCCCGGCAATCCTCACGGCACGATGCAGCTGCGAACGCACGGCCACGCGCTCGGGTTCGAGCGCAGGCACATAGGCCAGCGCCGCAAAGAGCACGAAACCAGCGGCGCAGACCCAGCGGTAACGAGCCGTCCGCCGCATAAGGAACAACAGCACGCAAAGGGTCATCAACCCTCCGCAGGCCACCAACCACACGCGCGGCTCGGTCAGTCCGTATTCGCCCACGCGGCGCCCCACGCCGACCCAGAAAAGCACCAGCAGCGGCAGCGACACCAGGCTGAAACGATCGAAAAACCAGTCGTAACGGCGCTCCGCCAACACTAACTGCAACGCCTTGACGACCAGCGCCGTGATGGTGAATCCGAAAACCAGGTAGGCCACGCCGCCCGCGGGCAGCGACCACGCGACCACGATTTTGACCGCATAGAGGTAGAGGATGGCCGTATAGACCAGCAGCGCCGGGGTCACGATGTAGTCGAGCAGAACCGCCAGAATGCGGTTGGCCTTGACCAGGGCGTCGCGCCACCGCTCGGCCATCATCAGAAACAGGCACGGCGCAGCCAACGATTCGGAGAGAATCGCCGCATAGGTCCAAACGTGGTCGATCCACCTGCCGTGCAGGCCGAAGATGTAGGTCGTCGAAAAGAGAATAGCGGCGAAAAGCCCCAGCGCCACATTGGCGAACAATTCAGCCAGCAGCAGTGACCGCAGCCACACGATGGCGTCGCTCACGAAACATTCGTTGCGGGCTTCGCGGCGGCACATCAGCAGGGCCAGCGGCGAGAGAATCAGCAGGCTGACAAGATACTGCGTCTCGCCGACCCAGTCGTTCAGCCCGCTCCACAGCGACAGCGGAACCAAGGGCATCCACACCACCCAATAGACCTTGCGCCACGGCCCGCGGCCCGCTAACCGGCTGACGGCCAACGCCAACACGAAGAAGAGCGGCACGACCGCCGCCCGACAGAAGCCCTGCGACCAATCGGCCTCGTAGGCCACCAGCCACACCACGCACGCATACACGGCCAACAGCAACTCGACCGGATAATTCCGCGCCACCTGCACCATCCCCTCGCGGAAGATGCGCCAATAATGTTTCGGATTGAATTTCATAGGATTTTATCGGATAGAGGCGAGCACCCGGCCAAAACTATTCATTATTAATTATTCACTATTCATTGATTCGTTGCCGTACGACCTCGAACAGCATCACCGCAGCCGCGGCCGAGACGTTCAGCGATTCGATATGGCCGATAAGCGGAATGGCCAGCTGCTCGTCGCACATCTTCAGCACTTCTTTCGAGATGCCCGTATCCTCGGCCCCCATGACAAGGACCGTCGGTTTGCGGAAATCGGCGTCGTAGAGCAGCTTGCGGCTCTTTTCGGTCGCGGCGACCACTTGGAATCCCTCGGCTTGCAGCGCCTTGAGCGTGTTGCGCACCGAACCCACGCGGCACACCGGAATCGTCGTCAGCGCCCCGGCCGACGAGCGGATCGCTTCGGCGTTGACCGGAGCGGAGTTCTTGAGCGGCGCAATCAAACCGTGGGCCCCGGCGCATTCGGCCGAACGGGCGATGGCGCCGAAGTTACGGACGTCGGTCACCCCGTCGAAAAGCACCACGAGGGGCGTTTCGTCTTCGGGCACCCGTTCCAAAATGTCGGCCAACTCCACGTACTCGATAGCGGCAATCTGCGCCACAGCACCCTGGTGGTTGCCGCGCGTCAGGCGGTTCAGCTTCTCGACAGGCACCTCCTGATAACGCAGGCGGTGCCGCGCGCAGAGGTCCTTCAACTCCTGCATCAATTGCCCCTCGGCCCCCTTGCGCAGGTAGAGACGTTCGATTTGCTTGCCCGCCTCGATGGCTTCGGCTACGGGGCGGATACCGAAAATAAGATTATTGTTCATATATCGTTTAGTATCATCATTTGCATTGCATCAGATTCTTCATTTCGTTCAGCGCTGCACATTCCTGTCATTCTAAGGAGGGTTTTCCTGACGAAGAATCTACACTCAAACAGATTCTTCGCTTCGCTCAGAATGACAAAACAATAATACTCCCGCCCCTTGTCATTCTGAGGAGCTACGCGACGAAGAATCTATTCAAACCAGTCTGCCGCCAAATCCGATCTTCGGGGATTCATCGAAGCGATCAGCCGCTCTTTCTTCTCCCGCAGCCAACCTTTTATCTCCTTTTCCCGGGCGATGGCATCCCGCACATCCGTATATTCCTCGTAATAAAGCAGTTCATGGCAACGATAGTGCTTCGTAAAACCGGGAATTTCCCCGCCTTTATGTTCCCGAACTCTCCTCGCCAAATCACTCGTCATTCCGGCATACAGCGCCCGCCCGTTCGCACTGCCCATCAAATATACGAAATAGCGGTTCATCATAAAAGATTCTTCGCTTCGCTCAGAATGACAAAACAAGTCTTCTTATTGTTCTTCCGTTATTTCCAATTCGTAGGAAGCCTTCTCCCACTCGTGCATCTGGTGGTCGTAACGGGCCTTGAGCTCGTTGTAAGCCTTGTAATCGGCTTCGTTGTACTCGGTCGCTGCGGCGAATTTCGTGTCGTAATCGGCAATCTGCCGCTCGATGTCGGCCAGCCCGGCTTCGATGGTCTCGACCGCCTTGCGGAGCTTGCGCACCAACTTCTCCTGCTCCTTTTTCTGCTCGTAGGAGAGTTTGCCGGAAGCGGCGCCGGATTTCTCGGGGGCACCTTTGGACCTCTCGGGAGCGTCGTGCCGCTCGATTTCCTGCAACGATTCGAGTTTGCGCTTTTCCAGGAAATAGTAGATGCCGCCCAAATACTCCTTGACCGCGCCGTCGCGGAACTCGTAGACCTTGTCGACCATGCCGTCGAGGAATTCGCGGTCGTGCGACACGACCACCACCGTGCCGTCGTACTTCATGATGGCGCTCTTGAGAATGTCTTTCGAGCGCATGTCCATGTGGTTGGTGGGCTCGTCGAGCACCAGCAGGTTGCGCGGTTCGAGCATCATGCGGGCCATCGCCAGCCGGGCCCGTTCGCCGCCCGAGAGCACCTTCACCTTCTTGTCGATGTCCTCGCCGCGGAACAGGAACGCCCCCAGGATGTCGCGCAGGCGCGTGCGGATGTCGCCCACGGCCACCCGGTCGAGGGTGTCATAGACCGTGAATTCGCCGTCCATCAGGTCGTCCTGGTTCTGCGCATAGTAACCTATGTTGACGTTGGCCCCCAGCCGGACCGACCCCTCGGTGGGGGTCAGCTGGCCGATGAGCATCCGCGCAAGGGTCGTCTTGCCCTCGCCGTTGCGGCCCACCAGCGCGATGCGGTCGCCCTTGCCGATGGTGAAGTTCGCGCCGCCGAACACGTGCTTCGCGCCGAACGACATCCCGGCGTCCTTGATTTCGGCCACCACCTGCCCCGAACGCGGCGCGGGCGGGAACTTGATGTTGAGCGTCGCCAGGTCTTCCTCCTCGACCTCCAGCCGGTCGAGGCGTTCGAGCTGCTTGATGCGCGACTGCACCTGGTTGGACTTCGTAGGCTTGTAGCGGAACTTCTCGATGAACTCCTCGGTCTTCTCGATCATGCGCTGCTGGTTCTCGTAGGCGGCCAGCTGCTGTGCCCGCCGTTCGGCCCGCAGGACCACATATTTGGAGTAGGAAACCTTGTAGTCGGTCACCTTGCCCAACGACAGCTCGACGGTGCGGTTGGTCACGTTGTCCAGAAAAGCCCGGTCGTGCGAAATCAGCAGCACGGCGCCGCTGTAATTGCGCAGGTACTCCTCCAGCCACTGGATGGATTCGATGTCGAGGTGGTTGGTCGGCTCGTCGAGCAGAAAAATCGAGGGACGGCGCAGCAGCAGCTTGGCCAGCTCGATGCGCATGCGCCAGCCGCCCGAAAACTCGCTCGTCGCACGGCCGAAGTCCTCGCGCTTGAAACCCAGCCCCAAGAGCGTCTTCTCGATGTCGGCGTCGCGCGTCTCGCCGCCAAGAATATGGTAGTGGTCCTGCGCGTCGTTGAGCCGATGGAGCAACTGCTCGTAGTCGGCGCTCTCGTAGTCGGTGCGCTCGGCGATCTCGCGCGTCAGCCGCTCGATTTCGGCCTCTATGCGCAGCACCTCCTCGAACGCCTTGGCCGTCTCGTCGGCCAGGGTCGTGGTATCGGCCACGCGCATGGTCTGCGGCAGGTAACCGATGGTACACTCGCCGTTGACCGTCACAGCGCCCGACGTGGGCTGCTGCTCGCCCGTGATGATGCGCAGCAGCGTAGTCTTGCCCGCGCCGTTCTTGCCCACGAGCCCGATGCGGTCCTTGGGGTTTATCAGAAACGAGATATTGTCGAAAAGAGTCCAGCCGCCGTAGCTGACCGTCAGGTTGTCCAATGAAATCATAGCGACAAAGGTAGCGATTTATCGCGACAATCGCCCCATTGCCGGCCGGGAATTCAGGCTTCGAGCATCCGGACGATTTCGGCTTCGGGGTCGGCGGCGCCGAACACGCTGCTGCCCGCCACCAAGATGTCGGCCCCGGCGGCGTAGATTTCGCCTGCATTGCGGGCCGAAATACCGCCGTCGACCTCGATAAGGGTGTCGAGCCCCTGCTGGCGGGCCATCGCCCGCAAGTCGGCGATTTTCTGCAACGCTTCGGGGATGAACGCCTGCCCGCCGAAACCGGGCTCGACGCTCATTATCAACACCATGTCGACCAGCGGCAGGATGTCGCGCAGCACCCTGACGGGCGTGGCAGGCTTGACGGAAATACCCACCCGCGCCCCGGTCTTGCGAATCAAACCGATGCACGCCCTCACGTCGGCCGTGGCTTCGTAGTGGAACGTAAGGATGTCGGCCCCGGCTTCGGCGAAACGCCCGACGTAACGTTCCGGCCCGACAATCATCAGATGGACGTCCAGGCATTTGTCCGACGCCTTGCGGATGGCTTTCAGCACCGGGAATCCGAACGAGATGTTGGGCACGAACACGCCGTCCATCACGTCGATATGAATCCATTCGGCGGCACTGCGGTGGACCATGCGGGTGTCGCGGTCGAGATGGCCGAAGTCGGCCGAAAGCATCGAGGGGGCTACTATACGGGGCATAGGCGGGATTTTTCACAAAAATACAAAACAAATCGCAGGCCGCAACGCCCCCGCCCCATAAATTCGGTGCGCAGACCTGCACAGCTCGAAATTATTTACTACCTTCGTGCGTATGAATACGACCCTTATCATCGCCCTGGTCCTCCTCGGGGCGCTTGCCGCAGCCCTTGCAGCCGTCTGCATCCTGCAACGGCGCGAAGCCCGGCGGCTTGCGGCAGAGAAAACCGCCGCTCAGGAAGATTTGCGCATCCTCGCGGCGGCCCGCGCCGAGAGCGACGCCCTGCGCACACGCGCCGAAGCCGAACTTGCGGCCCTGCAACGCCGCACGGCCGAAGAACGCGAAGCGGAGAAACAGCGCCGCGAAAAGGAGGAGGAGACCCTGCGGCTCCAATTCCGCAACTTAGCGACCGAAATCCTCGGCGAGCAGTCGCAGCGCTTCCGGCAAACGAGCCAGGAATCCATCGACCTGCTGCTCAAGCCTTTCAAGGACAACATCGCCGACTTCCGCAAACGCGTCGAAGAAATCTACACCACGCAGACTTCGCAGCGCGGCGAACTGAAAAACGAACTGCAGCGGCTCATGGAGCTCAACCGTTCGATTTCGGCCGAGGCGCAGAACCTCACCAACGCCCTCAAGGGCAACTCCAAGGTGCAGGGCGACTGGGGCGAGATGCTCCTGGAAACCATCCTCGACAACTCATCGCTGCTGAAAGGCATCCATTACGAAACGCAGTACAACATCAAAGATGCCGAGGGACGCAACCTGCGGCCCGACGTGGTGCTGCACCTGCCGGAGAAGAAGCACATCGTCATCGACTCGAAAGTTTCGCTGACGGCCTTTCTGGGCTACACGGCGGCCGAAGACGAGGAGGAACGCCGCCGCCAGCTGGCCGCCCACGTGGCGTCGGTGCGCCAGCACGTCAGCGAACTGGGACGCAAGGAGTACCAGCGGCTTTTGGATTCGCCCGACTTCGTCATCATGTTCGTCCCCAACGAACCGGCCTTTCTCGCGGCCTTGCAGAACGACCCGGCCATCTGGGCCGACGCCTACGAAAAGAAAGTCATCGTCTCGTCGCCGACCAACCTGTTCGCGCTGCTGAAGCTGGTGGCCGACCTCTGGAAATACAACGACCAGGACAAGAACACCAAGGAAATAGCCGCCTGCGGGCTGAAACTCTACGAACAGCTGGTGGCGTTCACTGCCTCGCTCGAAAGCGTCGGCACGGCGCTGGGCAAGGCCCGCGACGCCTACGACGACGCCCACAAACGCCTCTGCACCGGCAATGACAACATCATCCGCGTGGGCGAACGCCTGCGCAAAACCGCCCGGCTCCAAGCCAGGCGGCAGCACGATCCCCGCACGCTCGAACTCGCCGGCAGCGAGGAGGAGAACGATTAGAAGAGTTTTTTCTTCGCCGTCGTGACGACGAAATCCTTGAGATAGAACGGCTCGAAGTACGCGACGTCTTCCGTGCGGCCCTCGTCGAGCGCCTGCTGGGCCAGCCGCACCAGCCCGCGGGCCGACGGCGCCACCTCGACCAACTGCGCGTCGGGCAGCACCTCGGCGCACTTGCGGGCACCGTTGCCGAAGATGACGAACGGACGGCCCTCCGCCCGGAACGCCGCGAAACTCTCCGCGCCGACCACCTCGGCCACCACCTCCGACTGCGCCGCGCCTGCGCTGTCGAACACCTGCGCATAGACTTCCATACGCCGGGCATCGACCATCGGGCACAGCAGCGCCCGGTCCCAGTCGCCGACCGCGAGAATCCCGGCCTCGTGGTCCTCGCGCGCCACTTCGGCCAGCGCGTCGAGCGACCCGACCGCCAACAGCGGTTTGCCCAAGCCGTAGCAGAGCCCTTTGGCGAACGACACGCCGATGCGCAGCCCCGTGTAGGAACCGGGCCCCTTGCCCACGGCCACCGCGTCGAGCTCGTCGGGCGCAATGCCCGTTTCGCGCAGCAGCTCGTCGACGAAAAGCCCCACCTTGCGGGCGTGGTCGCGGCCCTCGTCGCTTTCGCGCAGAGAGACCAGCTCGCCGTCGCGGGCAATCCCCACCGAACAGATGTCGGTGCCGGTTTCGATACAAAGAATCAGAGACATGTTTTTCAGAGGTGAAAGGTGAATTTTACGAGTAAGCGAGGGCAGAGACTGCTTGCAGGCTATGCCGAGCGCAAGCAAAGTCAAACATTTTGCGAATAAGCGAGGGCAGAGACTGCTTTTTGTCATTCGGCCGCTCGCGGGCCCGGCTGGGGCGGTCGCGCTGTAAGCGCGAGCCGGGCCCCGCGCAAAGTCATTGCCCCGTAAGCATAAACAGAGACCGTCCGACCAATTTTTAATTCTTAATTTTTCATTTTTAATTTTCGCTACCGATTACGCCGAAACGAATCAGCGCCTTGCGGATTCCGTCGTCGTCGACCGAAGCCGTGACATAATCCGCCGCGGCCTGCACCTCGGGGCCCGCCTCGCCCATCGCCACGCCGACGCCTGCGGCCCGCAGCATGGGTATGTCGTTGCCGCCGTCGCCGAACGCCATGATTTCGTCGGCCGCCAATCCGAACCGGGCCGCCATTGCCGCCACGCCTTGGGCCTTGTCGGTCCCGCAGGCGTTGATGTCGGTGAAAATCGGGCACCAACGGTTGGCCGCCAACCCGGGCAACTGCGGCATGATGCGCCGCTGGGTCTCCTCGTTGCAGAAAAAGCACATCTGGCAACAGGTGCGTCGGGCGAACAGCGCCCGCAGGTCCACGGCTTCCGGCACGGGGTGGGCTATCGAGTGGGCCATCCGCACCACTTCGGGGGTCACGCGGTCCACGAAAATCCCGTCGTCGAACTCCAGCGCCACGGCGAATCCCAGCTCCTCGGCCAACTCCATGCTGCGCTCGAAATCGGCCTGCGGAATCGGGCGGCAGGCGATGCACTCGCCGTCGGAGAGCCGGCATTCGGCCCCGTTGAGCGCCACCACCCCATCGCGCGGAATCCCGGCTATGAGCCCCAGGTCTCCCGCGGCGCGGCCCGTGGCGATGAAAACCCGCACGCCGCGCCCGTGGGCCGCCGCCAACGCTTCGCGCGTAGAGTCGGGCACCCGGTGGGTCGCGAAACTCACGAGCGTACCGTCGACGTCGAAAAAGAGCGCCCGAATCATCGCCTGAAGTTTTTCAGCGCCTTGTCCATCTCGCGCTTCGCATCGTTCTCCTTGAGGTACTCGCGCTTGTCGTAGGACTTCCGGCCGCGGGCCAGCCCGATGACGACCTTGGCCAAACCGCGGTCGTTGAGAAAGAGCCGCAGCCCCACGACGGTCAGCCCCTTGTCCTGCGCGGCGCGCTGGAGCTTGGCGATTTCGCGGGCCGTCAACAGGAGTTTGCGGTCGCGGCGCGGCGCGTGGTTGTTACAAGTACCCCAATCGTATTCGGCGATGTTGACCCCGCGTATCCACACCTCGCCCTTGTCGAAATAGCAGTAGGAATCGGTCATCGAAGCCTTTCCGGCACGCACCGACTTGATTTCGGTGCCGACCAGCACGATGCCTGCGGTCCACTCCTCGAGAATTTCGTAATCGAAGGTGGCCCGCTTGTTCCGGATATTGATTTTTTTCTGTTCGCTCATTGCCTTGTCCTCGGTTTTCCGGCCGATGTCCCGTCCGTGCCCCCGCATCGGCCAAAACGGCACGCGAATTGCAACGTATGGTCGCAGAGGGCGGGAATCGGTTTAAGGTAACCAATTTCTTTATCTTTTCAGATATGTTTTACACATCTTTCTGTTTATTTTCTGTTTGCACACGGTATGCGCAGCGATGCGTGTACGACCCGAAGCCCGCCCTCTTTTTAATTTCCACCTTATAATATAAGTCTTTGCAGTTTCCGGGCCATGGTCACCTTGGCGCGGTTGAGCGTCGAAAGACGCTGCGCGATTTCGAGTTGCTGGTCTTCGGTCAGCCCCTCGTCGCCGAGCTTGGCCTGGCACTCCTTTATCAACCCCTCGATGACCTTGGTCTTGTAGAGCGCCACGGCCTTGGGCACCCCCACGGCCAACATCTCGGCGTCGCTCTCCACATGCACGTCCTTGCGCTTCCAAAGCTCGCTGGGCACATAGTTGTCGTCCGAAAAAAGCAAGTCGACCGACACGTTGCACACCTCGGGGTCGCTGTGGTTGGTGAACAGATGCGCCGGAACCTCGACCCCGACGCCAGACTGCTGCCATTGCTCGCAATAGGCCGCGCGTATCTTGTCGTACTGGGGATTGCGGAACGTCAGCCCGCCGTCGGCCAGCTCGTCGAAGATGACCTCGGCCACGTTGCACGCCACCATGGTGCGCCCCTCCTTGAAGTCGAACGAACAATGCCCGTACTTGAGCAGGTATTTGCACAGCTCGCGTTCCAGCGCATCGGTGCTGCTACCGGCCTCGACCTCGCGCACGTACTCCACCTCGGGTTCGCGCGGCGTCTCGCGGCGCAGGGTCGTCTGCCGCCGCACGAATTCGTCGGTCTCGCGGTCGCCCGTGGTCGAAAGCCGCTTGCGCGCCACCTCGGAGATGAGAATTTGTTCGTCGATCTCCATGATGCGGGCGCACTCCTTGATGTAGACGGCCCGCTGGATGGAATCGGGAATCTGCGCGACGGACTGCACCATGTCGCCGATAAGCGACGCCTTCTTGATGGGGTCGCCCTGCGCGTCCTCCAACAGCAGCTTGGCCTTGAACGCCAGGAAATCCTGTTCGTTGGTGCGGATATACTCCTGCAGTTCGGCCGCCGTGTGGCTCCGGGCGAACGAATCGGGGTCCTCGGGCTCGGGCAGCAGCACGACGCGCACGTTCATGCCCTCCTTGAGGATCATGTCGATACCGCGCAGCGACGCATGGATACCCGCCGAATCGCCGTCGTAGATAACGGTGATGTTCTTCGTAAAGCGGTTCAGCAGGCGTATCTGCTCCGTCGTGAGCGACGTACCGGACGACGCGACGACGTTCTCGACCCCGGCCTGGTGCATCGAAATGACGTCGGTGTAGCCCTCCACCATGATGGCGAAGTCCTGCTGCTGGATGGCTTTCTTGGCGAAATAGAGACCGTAGAGTTCGCGCTTCTTGCTGTATATCTCGCTCTCGGGCGAATTCTGGTACTTGGCGACTTTCTTGTCGGTGCGGAGCGTACGGCCGCCGAACGCCACGATACGGCCCGAAATATTGTGGACCGGGAACATCACCCGGTCGTGGAAACGGTCGAAGAGCGAACCGTCGCTCTCGCGCTTGAGCGACAGACCCGTCGAGAGGAGGAATTCCTCCTTGTATCCGGCGGCCAGCGCGTCCTTGGACATCTTGTCGCCCTTGGCCGGGCAGAAACCGAGGCCGAATTTCTGAATCGTGGCGTCGGTCATGCCGCGCGTCTGGCGGAAATAGGCCATGCCGACGCTCATCCCCTCGCTCTCGTGGTGCAGATAGTCGGCGAAGTAGTCGGCCGCCCAACCATTGAGCGCGAACATGGATTCGCGGTCGTTGTTGCGCCGCTCCTCCTCGGGGGTGAGCTCCTTCTCCTTGACCTCGATGCCGTAGCGCTTGGCCACCATCTTGAGCGCTTCGGGATAGGTGACGTTCTCGTGCTCCATCAGGAACGTCACGGCGTTGCCGCCCTTGCCGCAGCCGAAACACTTGTAGACGCCCTTGGAGGGCGAAACGACGAACGACGGGGTCTTCTCGTTGTGGAACGGACAGCACGCCTGGTAGTTCACGCCCTTACGCTTGAGCGTGACGAAGTCGCCGACAATATCCACGATATTGGCGGCGGCATAGATGCGGTCTACTGTCTCCCGGTCGATCATACGTGCAAAGATAGGGAAAACCGAATTAAGAATTAAACATTAGGAATTAAAAATGTCATTGCGGTCTGCCGCGGCTCCGGGACCACAGAGCGGAGCGCACAAAAAGCTCCCTGCCGAAACAACTGCGACAGGGAGCGGAAAATGCGGACCGTGAGCGCGCCTACCGGATAAAGAGCAACTCGCGGTACTTGGGCAGGGGCCATATCTGGTCGTCGACGATCTCTTCGAGCTTGTCGATATGGTGGCGGATTTCGTCGAAGAAGACCGCCACGGTGTCGTGGTAGGCGACGGCCTTTTCGCGCTGGTCCTCGATGCGGTTGGCCTTCTTGCGCGCTTCGGTCATCTCGTCGGTCAGTCTCTGAATCGCCGTCGTGTGGTCCTGTATCTTCTTGATAAGGGCGATGTCGGCCGTCGACTTCAGTTCGGGAATCTGCTGGAGCTTGTAGACCTTGTCCAACAACAGCGCTTCGTACTTCGACGCGATAGGAACGATGTGGTTCATCGCCAGGTCGCCCAGCACACGGCCCTCGATCTGAATCTTCTTGGTGTAGGTCTCCCACTTCACCTCGGTGCGGGCTTCGAGTTCGACCCGGGTGTAAACCCCCATCTGGCCGAACATCCGCAGCGACTCCTTGTCGAGGTAGCGGTCGAAAACCAGCGGCGTGGAAGTCTCGCAGTCGAGCCCGCGCTTCGCGGCTTCGGTCTTCCATTCGTCCGAATAGCCGTTGCCGTCGAAGCGGACGGCGCGGCACTCCTTGATCATTTTCTTCAAGACTTCGTAGATGGCCTTTTCTTTCTTGGCCCCGGCTTCGATTTTGGCGTCGACGGCCTGCTTGAAGTGCGTGAGTTCGTCGGCCACGGCCGTGTTGAGCGTAATCATCGCCTCGGCGCAGTTGTCCGACGAACCCACGGCGCGGAACTCGAAGCGGTTGCCCGTGAAGGCGAACGGCGAGGTGCGGTTGCGGTCGGTGTTGTCCAAGAGCAGCGTCGGGATATGCGAAATGCCGCTCATCTTGAAGACGTTCTTGGCGTCGAAGCGGATGGCGTCGTCGCCCTTGGACGCGGCCAATTTGTCTAAAACGGCCGAGACCTGCGACCCGAGGAACGTCGAAATGATGGCCGGGGGCGCTTCGTTGGCGCCCAGACGGTGGGCGTTCGTCGCACTCATGATGGAGGCTTTCAGCAGGCCGTTATGCTTGTAGACCGCCGAGACGACGTTGACCAGGAACGTAATGAACTGCAGATTCTCCGACGCCGTTTTGCCCGGGCCGAGCAGGTTCACCCCCGTGTCGGTGCCCAGCGACCAGTTGTTGTGCTTGCCCGAACCGTTGATGCCCTTGAACGGCTTTTCGTGCAGCAGCACACGGAACCGATGGCGGCGGGCTATCTTGTCCATGATGGTCATCAGCAGCTGGTTGTGGTCGTTGGCAAGGTTGGCTTCCTCGTAGACGGGGGCCAGCTCGAACTGGTTGGGCGCCACCTCGTTATGACGTGTCTTGACGGGGATGCCCAGCAACAGACATTCGTATTCCAACTCTTTCATGAACGACATGACGCGCGTGGGGATGGCCCCGAAATAGTGGTCTTCGAGCTGCTGGTTCTTGGCCGATTCATGACCCATGAGCGTGCGGCCCGTCAGCACCAAGTCGGGGCGGATGGCCCACAAACTTTCGTCGACCAAAAAATACTCCTGCTCCCAGCCCAAATACGACACGACCTTTTCGACGTTCTTGTCGAAGTAATGGCATACCTCCGTAGCGGCCTTGTCGACGGCGGTCAGCGAACGCAGCAGGGGCACCTTGTAGTCGAGCGCCTCGCCCGTATAGGCGATGAAGACGGTCGGGATGCAGAGCGTCGTGTCGACGATGAAAGCGGGCGACGCAGGGTCCCACGCCGAATAACCGCGCGCCTCGAAGGTATTGCGGATACCGCCGTTGGGGAACGACGACGCGTCGGGCTCCTGCTGCACGAGCAGCTTGCCCGAAAACGCCTCCAGCACCCCGCCGCAGTTGTCCGGCTCGGCGAACGCGTCGTGCTTCTCGGCCGTACCGCCCGTCAGCGGCTGGAACCAGTGGGTATAGTGGTCGGCGCCGTGCTCCAACGCCCACTGGCGCATGCCGGCAGCCACGCTGTCGGCGATGTCGAAGGGCAGCGGCGTGCCGTTCTCCATGGTGTTGACAAGCGCGTTGAACGTGCTTTTGTCCAAGTACTTGCGCATGGCATCGCGGCCGAAGACCTTGGCGCCGAAATAGTCCGAGGGCCGGCCGGCGGGAATCTTCACCTCGGCGGCCGTGTGGTTGATGGCCGCATCGACCATCTTGAACCTGAGTAACGACATGATTTTCCGATTTTGGGATTTGCAGTTTTCGCCCGGCGTTCGCTCGCCGCCGGATCTGCGGACAAAGGTAAAAACTTTTCGTTTTCGTTGTTTTCCGAAAATCGCACTTTTTTCGCAAAAACGCGTATTTTTTCATCGTTTTTCCGGAAAATCGGTGTGATTTTTCGCACATGAGCCGATTTTTCGGGTCATTTTTCCGAAAATACGGTGAATTTTCAAGCAATTCTTCCGAAAACTCCGATTTTAGATTTTCCGGAATTTTGAAGTATTATAGGATAATTTTAGAATAAATAGCGCATAACACACACGAATAGCGATGCCGAAGATTTTTCGTCGCGCTGCTCCTCAAAATGACAATGAACATCAATTATTAATTATTCCTTATTTATTATTCACCAATTATTTTATACCTTTACGTGCAATTTGAAAGCACATTCAACTAATCTCAAAATAGTTATGGCAAATACCAAACAAGAAAAGCTGTTCGCCGAATTCCCGGCCGTGCCGACCGCACAGTGGGAAGAGGCGATTACGGCCGACCTGAAAGGTGCTGACTACGAACGCAAACTGGTATGGCGCACGGGCGAAGGATTCAACGTGCGGCCCTACTACCGCGCCGAGAACCTCGAAGGTCTGCGCTTCCTGGGCTCGCAGGCGGGCGAGTTCCCCTACGTACGCGGCACGCACGCCCACAACCGCTGGCGCGTACACCAGACGGTGACCGTCGCCGACGCTTCGACGGCCAACGCCGAAGCGTTGCAGCTCTTGGGTTCGGGCGTCGACTCGCTGGGCTTCCACATCGCCAAGGCCGACTTCTCGGCCGCCGAGCTCGACACGCTCCTGCGCGACATCCACCTGCCTGCCGTCGACCTCGTATTCTGCGGCGAGAAGATGGGGCGCTTCGCCGACCTGGTGCTGGCCAAACTCGAAAAGGAGGGCATAGCCAAGGAAGACGCCCGCATCATGTTCGTCATCGACCCGCTGGTCAAGAACCTTTCGTCCAAGGGCGACTTCTGCTCGCCCGACGGCAAGGAGTGCTTCGACCGTATCGCCGAACTGCTCCGCAAGACCAAGGACTACAAGCACATCCGCGTCATCAACGTCTCGGCGCAGATTTTCGGCAACTCGGGTTCGACCATCGTCGAGGAACTGGCGTTCGCCCTCTCGGCCGGTCATGACTACTTAGTGCGGCTGACGGAGGCCGGGCTGACCGTCGACGAAGTAGCGCGCAAGATGCGCTTTTCGTTCAGCGTTTCGTCCAACTACTTCCTCGAAATCGCCAAACTGCGCGCCGCCCGCATGCTGTGGGCCAACATCGTCAAGGGCTACAACCCCGAGAAGAACTGCGCAGGCAAGATGCTGATCCACGCCGAGACCTCGCGCTGGAACCAGACCGTCTACGACCCCTATGTCAACATGCTGCGCGGCACGACGGAAGCCATGTCGGCCGCCATCGGCGGGGTGCACTCGCTGGAGGTGACGCCGTTCGACCGAGCGTTCGAGGCGCCGACCGAATTCGCCAAGCGCATTGCCCGCAACGTGGAACTGCTGCTCAAGCACGAATCGCACTTCGACCAGGTAGTCGACCCGGCGGGCGGCTCGTACTACATCGAGAACCTCACCCAGTCCATCGCCGACGAAGCGTGGAAACTCTTCCTTGAAATCGAGGAAAAGGGCGGCTACACAGCAGCCTACAAAGCCGGCGTCATCGTCGAGAAAGTCAAGGCTTCGGCCGCCAACAAGGACAAGAACATCGCAACGCGCCGTCAGATTCTCTTAGGCGCCAACCAATTCCCCAACTTCACGGAAGTGGCGCCCGCCGAAATCACGGCTGACACCGTGACGCGCGCCGCCGCCGAAGGCAACGTACTGACCCCCTACCGCGGAGCGATGGCGTTCGAGGAGATGCGTCTGCATGTGGACCGCTCGGGCAAGCAGCCCAAAGCGTTCATGCTCACGTGCGGCAACCTGGCGATGGCCCGTGCCCGCGCGCAGTTCTCGTGCAACTTCTTTGCATGCGCCGGAATCCGGGTACAGGACAACACATTCTTCAAATCGCTCGAAGACGGCGTTGCCGCGGCCCTCGAATCGAAAGCCGAAATCGTGGTAGTCTGCGCCTCGGACGACGACTACGCCGAAGCAGCGCCGAAAATCAAGGAACTGCTTGGCGGCAAGGCCATCCTGGTGGTGGCCGGAGCTCCGGCCTGCGCACCCGAACTGGAAGCGCAGGGCATCACGAACTTCATCAACGTGAAGTCGAACGTGCTCGAAACACTGAAGTTCTACCTTAAAGAAATGGGAATCTGACTATGAGAGCTAAATTTTCGGAACTGAAATACGACGCGGCCGCACAGAAAAGCTGCTGCGCCACCAAAGGATGCGGGCAGACGGAACCGTGGCTGACCTCCGAACGCATCCCGGTCAAAGGCACCTACACGGCCGAGGACCTGGAGGGCATGGAACACCTGAACTACGCGGCGGGTATCGCCCCGTTCCTGCGCGGCCCCTACTCGACGATGTACGTGATGCGCCCGTGGACCATCCGCCAGTACGCCGGATTCTCGACGGCCGAAGAATCGAACGCCTTCTACCGCCGCAACCTGGCGGCCGGACAGAAAGGTCTGTCGGTGGCGTTCGACCTGGCGACGCACCGCGGCTATGATGCCGACCACCCGCGCGTGGTGGGCGACGTGGGCAAAGCGGGCGTGTCGATCTGCTCGGTAGAAGACATGAAGGTGCTGTTCAACGGCATTCCGCTGGACCGCATGTCGGTGTCGATGACGATGAACGGCGCCGTGCTTCCGGTGCTGGCGTTCTACATCGTGACGGGTCTGGAACAGGGCTGCACGCTCGACCAGCTGTCGGGAACGATTCAGAACGACATTCTGAAAGAATTCATGGTGCGCAACACCTATATCTATCCGCCCGAATTCTCGATGCGCATCATCGCCGACATCTTCGAGTACACCTCGAAGAACATGCCCAAGTTCAACTCCATCTCGATTTCGGGCTACCACATGCAGGAAGCCGGAGCGACGGCCGACATCGAACTGGCCTACACGCTGGCCGACGGTCTGGAATACCTGCGCGCAGGCGTCAACGCCGGCATGTCGATCGACGCGTTCGCACCGCGCCTGTCGTTCTTCTGGGCTATCGGCATGAACCACTTCATGGAAATCGCCAAGATGCGCGCGGCCCGCATGCTGTGGGCCAAAATCGTGAAGCAATTCGACCCGAAGAACCCCAAGTCGCTGGCGCTGCGCACCCACTCGCAGACCTCGGGCTGGTCGCTGACGGAACAAGACCCGTTCAACAACGTAGCCCGCACGGCCATCGAAGCGATGGGCGCCGCGCTGGGCCACACGCAGTCGCTGCACACCAACGCACTGGACGAAGCCATCGCCCTGCCGACGGACTTCTCGGCCCGAATCGCGCGCAACACGCAAATCTACATCCAGGAGGAGACCTCGGTATGCCGTGAGGTGGACCCGTGGGCAGGCTCCTACTATGTAGAGACGCTGACCAACGAAATCGCCCGCAAGGCGTGGGAACACATCGAGGAAATCGAGAAACTGGGCGGCATGGCCAAGGCCATCGAGACGGGCATCCCGAAGATGCGCATCGAAGAATCGTCGGCCCGCACCCAGGCCCGCATCGACTCGGGCGAACAGAAGATCATTGGTGTGAACGAATACCGCCTGGCCAAGGAAGCGCCGATAGACATTCTTGCGGTGGACAACACGGCGGTACGCGAAAGCCAGGTGAAACGCCTGCAGGAACTGCGTGCGAACCGCGACGAAGCAGCCGTGAAGAAAGCGCTGGCCGCCATCACGGAATGCGTGAAGACCAAGCAGGGCAACCTGCTGGAACTGGCCGTAGAAGCGGCCAAGGTCCGCGCGACGCTGGGCGAAATATCGGGCGCCTGCGAAGAAGTCGTAGGCCGCTACAAAGCAGTAATCCGCTCCATATCGGGAGTTTACAGTTCGGAAGTGAAAAAAGACCAGTCGTTCGAGCGCGCGAAGGAACTGTGCGCCGAATTTGCCAAGAAAGAAGGCCGTCAACCCCGTGTGATGATAGCCAAGTTGGGCCAGGACGGCCATGACCGCGGAGCGAAAGTGGTAGCGACGGGCTATGCCGACATCGGATTCGACGTGGACATGGGCCCGCTGTTCCAGACGCCGGAAGAAGCGGCGCGCCAAGCCGTCGAAAACGACGTCCATGTAGTGGGCGTATCGTCGCTGGCCGCCGGACACTTGACGCTGGTACCGCAAATCATTGCGGAACTGAAGAAACTGGGCCGCGAAGACATCATTGTAATCGTGGGCGGAGTAATCCCGGCGCAAGACTACGATGAACTCTACCGCGACGGAGCGGCGGCCATCTTCGGCCCGGGCACTCCGATTGCGACGGCCGCCATCAAGATACTTGAAATCTTGCTGGAAGAATAAACGCGACCGAATCCAAACGCAGCGAGGGCCTTTCCCGAATCCGGGAAAGGCCCTTACTGATTGCATACGAACACACCCGCTGCACTCGCTCGCAAGGACGGGAGTATAATAGATTCTTCGCTGACACTCAGAATGACAAAACAATGAATAATTAACCTATGCTGCAAAATATTGTCGCGAACTGATTATCCACTATTCCTTATTAACTCGGCAAATCGGGGAAGGGGGGGGGAAAGAAAAGAGCCGGGAAGAACCCGGCTCTTTTTTATGACCTATGACGAAAACGCGACTAAAAATACTTGCCGCGCAAATCCTTGATGTCGGCGAGCTGCTGGACGGCGGGGAAGACCAACTGAGCCACCCGGCTCTCGGCCAAAGCCTGAGCGCGGACCTTCTCGTCGTCGGCAGACTGGGCGTCGCCATGCTCGATATTATCGACCTGGAAGACGTAAAGGCCGCTGAAACCCTTGACGGGCTCGGAGATGGCCCCGGTCTCGGTGGCGGAAGCGATGGCCCCGATGAGCCGCGGCTCGGTACCTGCGCCGTCGAAGTAATAAACATTGTAAGCGACGTTGCTGAAATCCTGCACCTGCGCACCGAGACTGGCGGCCTGCTCGTCGAGCGAAGCGCCCGAAAGCTCCTTACGGATGACGTCGAACTTCTTGTCGCGGAGCAACTGCGCGCGAATCTGCGGAGCCACCTCCTTGACGGGCATATACTCGTCGTTGTCGATGTCGGTCAGAAGCGCCACGACATAATCCTTGCCGACCTTGAAAATCTCGGACAAATCGCCCTCGTCAGCGTCGTAAGCCCAACGTGCGACGTCGCGCGAATCCTCCAACCCCCGGACGGTACGCTCGCCCTGCGTAAGGGTAGCGACGCGCGGAGTGAGCGCGGCGGCGGAAGCGGCCTCGCTGAAAGCCTCGGCGGAACCCTTGGCGCTGACGGTGAACGAAAGGGCCTGGTTATGGGCGTCGCGCACGGTAGCGGCCGAAGCCTCGACGGGATAGACGATGGAAGCGACCTGCACGTGCTTGACGGGACGCCCGGCACGGTAAACCTGCAACAACTGGATGGCGTCGCCGGAAGCGACCTTGACGACGTCGCCCGTCTTGACACCGGAGAGCGCAGAAGCGAACTCACTCGTGAACGACGAGAAAGGCAGAACCCCGACCTCGCCGCCGTTGGCCGCGGTCTGATCGTAAACGGAATAACGGGCCGCGAGCTCGGCGAAGTTACCGCCGCGGCGGATGACGGTCAAAAGGCTGTCGGCCAGCTCCTCCTCGGAATACGGAAGGACGATGTGACGGATACCGAGCGAATCGGGCACGACCTTGGAATCGAGCACGCGTGCCATGGTCCACTCGTTGTTCTTGAGGACGGGACCGTAAGTTTTGCCAGCCAAAAGCGCGGCAGCCTCCTCATCGGTGAGCTGAGCGGCCGAAACGTAATTCTCGGCGATATGGCCGTTGCGGTTGGCCCGCACGAAAGACTTCAGCTCGGAAGTCCCGGCGAACTGCGCCCCGACCTCCTGCACGTTCTGCTCCAAAGCGAGCAAATCGTCGTCGGTAGGCTCGACCTCGAAGACGACATACGAGAACGTACGCGACGGCAACTGCCTGAATGCGTTCTTATGCTTCTTATAATAAGCCTTGATGTCGCTGTTGGAAATATGGATGAGCGAATCGGGGACCGACGCATACTGCTTGCCGAACCACCTGCCGGAGAACTTGTCGTTGGCAGCCTTGACGCCGCTGGCGACCTCGAGCGAATTAGCGAAGGCACCGCCGCGCACCAAAGCGGCGAACTTGCGGGTAGCACGCTCGAGACGTGCCTGCTCGTTGAGCTGCTTCCAAGTAAGCATGGCCTGCGGATTGGCCTCGGCGTCGGCGAGGAAACGGCTGACGACGGCGACGTTATAAACCCCTGTACGAGGGTCGGCGAAAGCCTGGTAGAAGACGGGCGAATACTCCTTGCCGGCGATCATGGCCTGCCGCTCCTGCTCGGAAACCCACAGACCGGCCTTCTCGAAACCGGGCGCGAGGACCCGCCGGGCGACGAGGGTCTGCCAGGCGGTATTGGCGAGCAAAGCGGACTGCTGCTCGTCGCTCTCCTGGGCGCCGGACTGCTCGCGGACCTGCTCGTAGATGTCGTAATACTCGGAATAGGCGACCTTCGAGCCGTCGATTTCACCGACCTTGGGGTCGTTGCCCGAAAAACCCATGTCGTCCCTCAACGAGAGAATGAAAGCCAAGAGGGCGAGGGCGATGATGACCGAAAGCACGACGCCGAACTTGGTGCGTAAAGTATTCAAACTTGCCATATTGGAATGTAAATTATTGTTGTTTGCGGAAATAAACGAACAAATATAGGAAAATTAATCGGAAAAACCGCCGTATCAGGCCAATTTTTTCACCCGGGCCAACTCGATGCGCGAACGGGTGGTACGGAGCATCCGCAGCTGGAGATCGCCGACGAGGAGCGTTTCGCCCGCGGTGGGGATACCCTCGTAATGACAGATGATGAAACCGGCGAGCGTATCGTACTCCTTGCTCTCCTCGATACCGAGACCGTACTTCTCGTTGAGATACCTGACCTCGAGCCTGCAAGAGAAGACGAACTCGTCGGGAGCGACCTGCTTCTCGGTCAGATCGGGCACGTCGTGCTCGTCCTCGATCTCGCCGAAAATCTGCTCCAGCACGTCCTCCAAAGAAATGATACCTGCGGTCCCGCCGAACTCGTCGATGACGACGGCGACGTTGGAGCGGTGCTTGATGAAATTCTGGAGGACGAGCTGCAAAGGCATGGTCTCGGGAACGAAGCTGACCTCCATGATGACCTCGCCGATGGTGGCGGGCCGGGTGAAGAGACTTTTGGAATTGACGTAACCGATGATGTTGTCGATATTGCCGCGCCAAACGAAAATCCGCGAATACATGGTATCGGCGAAACGGGCGGTGAGCTGTTCGACAGAGGTGGAATCGGCGTCGACGGCCTCGATGTCGACGCGGGGAACCATGCAGTCGCGCACGCGCAGGTCGGCGAAATCGAGGGCGTTCTGAAAGAGCTTGAGCTCGTTGTCGGGCTCGGGCCCGGGGTCGGAACCGTTGGAATCGAGCAGGGCGGCCAAATCGTCGCGGCTGAAAGTGGGCTGCGCGCTCTGCCGGACGACGGGCCGCCCGAACAGACGGAGAATACCGTGGGAGACGAGCGTAGTGAGCCGTGCGATGGGAAAGAGCAGGAGGTAGAAAAAGAAGATGACGGGAGCGAGGGCCCGGTAATAGAAATTGGGGTTGTTGCGGAAGACGGACTTGGGCAGGAACTCGGCGACGAAGATGATGATGAGCGTGGAAACGCCCGTCTCGATAGCGACCGACCCCTGGCAGGCGATACTCTCCCACCCCAACGCGAAGAACAATGTCCGCAAAAGGACGGACATGTAGAGCGAATAGATGACCAACGCGATGTTGTTGCCGACGAGAATGGTGGTGATGTACTGCCCGGGATGGCGGGCGAAAATCTCGGCGATGCGGTCGAACATGCGGCTCTGCTTGCGGTCGATCTCCAACTTGAGCCGGTTCTTGCTGGTGAAGGCGATCTCCATGCCCGAGAAAAAGGCGGAGAGCAGGAGCATCGAGAGAATCAGAATGACGGAAGTGAGCATGACGGAAAAATTAACGGTCGCGGAACTCGGAACTACGGGTGTCGGGCTCGGCGGAGAAGGGCCGTGCGTGCCGCTGCAAAGAAACGCTTCCGGAGGGCGCGACCTCGACGGGCTGCCGGAAACCGGCCCCTTTCTTGTCCGGGCTGGCGGCGGGCGCTTTTTGAACGGGTGCTTTTTCGGCAGACACTTTTGGAGCGGGCTTTTTCTCGGCGGAAGCAGCGGGCTTGGCGGCGGAATCGGCCTGCGAACCGGGCACGACATCGACCTCCATGCGCCCTTTCATACGCCGGAACCGCCAATCCCTGAACTCCTCGTCGGACTCGAAACCCTCGCCGATGAAGACGTCCGTACCGCCGGACTGGACGATTTTGGAATCGACGTTGGAATAAATCCGCTTGGTCCGCTCGTTCCAGAACAACTGCTGGGTGAAGAGCTTCTTGCCGTCGGACTTCTCGACGACGACATCGCCCTTGGCCTCCCACAACCGCCGCTTCTCGTAATAAATGGCGTAATTGGCGGTGAGAACGGCGTCGACCGTCGACAGCGAATCGTCCTTATAAGTAGTGATGCTGACCCCCTTGCGGAACTCGCGGTAAGGCTCGGCGGCCTGCGAATAACCCTCCATAAGGGGCGTGACGAAATGGTAGGAACGCCGCCCGTTCTGCGAATTGACGATGGAAAGGTTCTCGCTGTACTCGGTCATGCGGAGCTCCTCGGCCGGAGCGGCGGCGGGAACCCCGCGCTCGCACGAAAACAGCAAGATAGCACTTCCCACGAGGGAAAGTGCTACCGAAAAGTATCGGGTCATGCGCAGGGGCATAGCCGGAATTGCAGGAAACGTTTAACGGAAACGGACCGTAGTGGCCAAGCCTGCCGCCGTACCGCACGAAACGGTGTAACGCGAACCCTCCGTGGCCTCGTTGAAGAAACACTCCTCGGAAGTCGGGAAACGGTTGCGGAACAAAGAGAGCGAAGTACGCGCGTGGTCGAGGTACTCGGAATCGGAAGGCAGCAGCTCGATGGCGCGGGCCATGGTATCGTAAGCAACCCAAAAAGCGGCCTGCCCGGCGAACCCGCCGCACTGCCCGGCCGAAACGCCGTAGCACTGAGCCAGAACGAAGTAAGGCACGCCGTCCTCGGGGTTGAGGTCGCGGGCCGAACGGGCGGCCGCGGCGGCGCCGGGGATGTGGTTGGCGGCGAGCTCGACCAAGGCGATGCGCACGTAGAGCTTCTGCTGCTCGGCGGGGTCGGTCTCGACCTCCAACGCCTCGTTGAGATACTTGGAAGCCTTGGCGTAATCACCCTTGTTCTGGAAAGCCTGCGCGAGGAACATGGCGGTCTCGGACGACGGCTTCACCTCGTAATATTTCTCGGCGATGGCGAAGTAGAACTCGCTGTCGCACTTGGCGCGCGACATGAGCGCGACGGCCTGCGCGAGCACGGCCTCGTCCTCGGGAGCCGTCTCCAACTTAGCACGGAAGAGCTTTTCGAGGTTCTCGCAGCTGGCGGCGTTGCTCATACCGAACGCCATGTCGAACTGCGACCGGAACTCGGCGGCATCGGCGCCGAAGAAAGGAGTGAGACGCTCGTACTCGGAGATGACCTCGTCGGGCATGATCTCGTCGGTATCCTTGTAATCGGCGCAAAGGTTGCTGAAGTAAGCGACCAACGTAGAAGGATCGGTGGCGGCACCGCCCGCCTCGATGGCGTCACGGAACGCGCGGCGGATACCGGCGCGGTCGTTGGGCCTGTAAGTCAGATACTCGCGGGCCTTGCGGTCGAGGATATAAGCCCTGCCGCGGGTAGGATGCCCGCCGAAGTACTGGACGCGCAGATCGTAGGTCCACAACAAAGAATCGACAAGGGCCTCTTTCTCGGACAGGCTTTTGGCGCGGTTGATCTTGTTCTTATAGAGCAGGGCACCGCGGACGTAGGTATTCTCCGAAGCGGAGGGAGCGTTCTGGACCAACTCCATAAAATGCTGGGCGGCAGCGTTGTAATCCTTGTTGTCGCAAGCCTCCTTGAGGAAGTTGCTGCTGAGGATGTTCTTCTGACGCTCCTCGACCGTATCGCCCCACTTGGCGTACTGCGGCCCGCTGAAATCCTGCTGGGCCCGGACTGCGCCGCAGAAGAGCAAAGCGGCGGCAACGAACAGATACTGAACCTTTTTCATGATACCTAATTATTTGATATTTTAAGTTAATCGTACTTGGGCCGGACGAACCAATACTCGCCGTTCTCGCTACCGGCGAAGAGCGAGAAGCCGACGGCGAACTTGAAATAACGTTGCCGGATGAGCCCTGTCTGCCTGGAGACGTTGAACCCGCGGGAACCGTACTCGACGCCGACGTCGATGGCGGAAGTGCCGAAGAACCGCACGGGAATGCCGAACCCGAGGGTGACGGCATACTGGTCGAGCCCGTGGCCGCCGAAAGTCTGGTTGTAATTGCCGTAACGAAGCCCGGCGCGATAGGACCAGCGCTTGAAGAAATTGCGCGCGTCGTACCGGCTGGGAGTGAACTCGATGCCGAACTTGACGGTATGGGTATCGGTGTAGGCGATGTCGAAACTACCGCCGTTGGCCACGGCCGTGCGGGCGATGCCCTTGTTGCGGCCGCCCCAATTCTGGTAGACGTAATCGAGCCCGACGGCCCACCGGGAAGTCTGGTAATAAGCCCCGACGGCCAACTGCCTTGGCAGGACGAGCTTGAGGTTGGTGGTATCGCCCTTGACGGGAGTGCTGCTGCTGTCGGAAGTATAGATGCGCTCCTCGCTGCGGGGCCGCAAATCACCGCCGAAATCGAACGTAGCACCGAAAGTCAACGCCCGGCGCGGCGAGAAGATGGCATTCCACTGAAGACCGACCTGCCCCTTGAACTGCGAAATGCTGTAACTGCCCGTACCGACGATGGAATTGAAATTGCCGTCGCCGACTACGGCGGCGGGAACGGCGACGTAGGTACGGTCGATTCTGCCCCAATAATACTGGGCGGCGATGCCGACGGAAAAATTCTTGAACGGCTCCCAGCCGACCCCCAACTTGACCTCGGAGAGGTCGCCCTCGCCCTGGTAAGTATACTGCATGGGCCCGATATTGCCCCACACGGGGTCGTTGGGCCTATACTCGCGGTAATATTGGGTTCTGTAACCAACGGAACTGTAAGGCGCGAGACTGAAACCCAACCCGACCTTCTTGGCGATGGGAATCTGGAACGCGATGTCGTGGAAATTGAACGTATTGTACGCGGACTTCTTGGAAGTGTTGTCGACGGACTGCGAATTGTAATAATTCTGCCCCTCGATACCGAAACTGAAGAGGAACGTCTTCCGGGGAGCGGCGCTGAAAGCGGCGGGATTGAGCATGTTGGCCACGCCGGGATTGCGCACGGCGACCCCCACGCCGCCCATCGAACGCATCGAAAGCGTCCCGGGCGTCGAGAACTCGCCGATACCGTACATGGTATAGGGCGAAAAGGCGTTGATACTGCTGGTCTGGGCCGCGGCACCCGCCGCGAGACACGACAGCACCGCCGCGCCGAACAGGCTACGGAAGGTCTTCTTCACTTGCATTGAACTCTAAAATTCGGTCCAGTCCGCAAAAGACCGGATTACGATCTGCAAATATCGCATTTTTAATTCGCTTCGTCAAATATTTTGCGTCGCCGCCGGTAAAAATTACGCACAAACCGTCGATTTGCCGCCGAAGCCGCCCGATGTAACCCTCGATCTCGAAGACGAGCGAATTCAGGACACCGGCGCCGATGGCCCCGGAAGTGGAACGCCCGAACAACCCGTCGGAATTGGGAACGTCGCACAACGGCAACGCAGCGGTGAACTCGTGCAAGGCGCGGAACCGCATACGCAAGCCGGGCGAAATGGACCCGCCGCGGAAAGTACCGTCGGCCGTGACGAGGTCGATGGTGACGGCCGTGCCGCAATCGACGACCAGGACGTCGCGCCCGGGCCAAAGAACCGTGACCCCGACCGCGGCGGCGAGCCTGTCGCGCCCCAACGTCTGGGGCGTGAGGTAATCGCTGGCGATGGGAACAGGCGTCTGCGGAGTGAACTCCAAGCAAGGAATCCCCTGGGCCCGAACGGCGGCGGCGACATCGGCGGCATCGCCCCGGGTAGAGGAGACGATGGCCCTGCGAACAGGAAAAGCCGCGGTCAGCTCCCCGAGAACAGCCGCCGAAAACCGTTCGGCGACCCGCTCAGCGACACACCGGCCGCTCTCCATGACGGCCAGCTTGACCCGGGAATTACCAATATCGACTACGAGATTCACAATTCGCGCAAGGTTTTGTAGGCGGCCTCCACATCCTTGATATTCCTAACGGTCATGGCCAGACGATTATTGTGCTGCTTGAGCACGAAACGCTCGGGATGCTGCGTGACACGCTTCAAAAGCTCCATGAAAGTATCGCTCTTGTAATAAGGCGAATCCTCCTCGCCGACGAAATGGACGATCATCAAACCGTTCTTGACCTTGACGCGCTCCATACCCAGGCGGATGGCCTCCCACCGCAGACGCACGACGTCGAGCAACTCCTGGGCGGGACGGGGCAAAGGCCCGAAACGGTCGGCGAGCCGGGCGGCGAAAGCCTGCAAGGCCTCCTCGTCCTTGGCCGAATCGAGCTCGCGGTAGAGCTTGAGCCGCTCGGCCTGCTGCGAGACGTAGGAATCGGGCAAGGCGGCTTCGAGCTCGACGTCGATGTGGGCGTCGTCGATGAACCGCATCCCGTCGACGACCTGCTGCTCGCCCGCCGAGAGCCCGGCGACCTGCAACCCTTCGGCCCGCAGCTCGGCGATGGCCTCGTTCATGATTTTCTGGTAAGTCTCGAACCCGATGTCGGCGATGAACCCGCTCTGCTCGGCCCCCAGGAGGTTGCCGGCGCCGCGGATGTCGAGGTCCTGCATGGCGATGTTGAACCCGGACCCGAGGTCGGAAAACTCCTCGATAGCCCTCAGACGCCGCCGGGCGTCGGACGACAACAACTCGTCGGGCGGCGAAAGGAGGTAGCAATAAGCCTTGCGGTCGGAACGCCCGACGCGGCCGCGCAACTGGTGCAAATCGCTGAGTCCGAAGCACTCGGCGTGGTCGATGAGGATGGTGTTGGCGTTAGGGATGTCGATGCCGTTCTCGACGATGGTCGTAGAGAGCAGAACGTCGAACTCGCCATAGATGAAATCCATGATGAGCTTTTCCAACTGCTCGGCGGGCATCTTGCCGTGGCCGACGCCGACCCGGGCCTTGGGACAAACCCGGGCTATCATCCCCTGGACGGCGGGCAAATCCTCGACGCGGTTGTGGACGAAATAGACCTGCCCGCCACGCGCGAGCTCGGCCTCGACAGCGTCGCGGACAATCTCCTCGGAGAAAGCGTGCGACTCGGTGACGATGGGCTGGCGGTTGGGCGGGGGCGTGGAGATGACGGAGAGGTCGCGCGACCCCATGAGCGAAAACTGAAGCGTACGCGGGATAGGAGTGGCGGTCAGGGTGAGCGTATCGACCGAAACGCTCAACTGGGTGAGCTTCTCCTTGGCGGCGACGCCGAACTTCTGCTCCTCGTCGATGATGAGCAGCCCGAGGTCGCGGAAGACGATCTGCTTGCCGAGCATCTTATGGGTGCCGATGAGGATGTCGATGCGCCCGGCGGCCAAATCGTCGCGAATCTGTGCGACCTCGCGCGCGGACTTGGTGCGGTTGAGGTACTCGATGCGGACGGGGAACTCGCGCAGACGCTCGGAAAACGACCGGAAATGCTGCAAGGCGAGGATGGTAGTAGGCACGAGGACCGCGACCTGCTTCCCGTCGGTCGCGGCCTTGAACGCGGCGCGGATGGCGACCTCGGTCTTGCCGAACCCGACGTCGCCGCACACGAGCCTGTCCATGGGCTGGTCGGACTCCATATCCTTCTTGACGGCGGCGATGGCGGCCTGCTGGTCGGGCGTATCCTCCCACCGGAACGACGCTTCGAGCTCGTGCTGAAGGTAACTGTCGGCCGAAAAAGCGAAGCCCTTGGAAGCCTTGCGCTTGGCGTAAAGGGCGATGAGCTCGCGCGAAATATCCTTGACGGCCTTTTTGGCGGCGCTCTTGAGCTTCTGCCAAGCCCCGCTGCCGAGCTTGTAGACCTTGGGAGGCTCGCCGTCGCCGGCCTTGTAACGCGAAATACGGTGGAGCGAATGGACGTTGACGAACAACACGTCGCCGTCCTTATAGACGAGCTTGATGGCCTCGTGCTGCTTCCCGTTCTCGTTGATACGGACCAACCCGTCGAACCGCCCGACGCCGTGGTCGATGTGGACGACGTAATCGCCGGGCCGCAACTGGTTGAGCTCGGCGACGGTCATCTGCTCGTCGCGCTTGATTTCGCCGTTGATACGGTAACGCTGGTAACGGTCGAAAATCTGGTGGTCGGTATAAAGGCACAGCCTGAGCTCGCTGTCGACGAACCCTTCGTGGAGCGTGACGCCCAAAGCCCGGACAACGGCCTGCCCGCGCCCGATCTGGTGGAAGATATTGACGAGCCGCTCGACCTGCACCTTGTTCTCGGAGAGGATGTAAGTCTCGAAACCCCGCAAGGCGTTGCGAATCATATCGTCGGCGAGCATCTCGAAATTCTTGTTGAATTTGGGCTGCGGAGCGGTGGCGAAACGCACCTCGACGGAAGCGGGCCGCTCGGGGAGGCTGTTGCGGAGCATGAAGAGCCTGCTCCGGGCGAGGTCGGCGAGCAACCCGCTGCGGCTGGTCATGAGCGTGTCGATACGCTCGGGCTGCTCCAAATCGGCGAGGGTCCGGCGCCGGACGTCGTTGACCTTGCGCAAGACGAAATCGGGGTCGTAGAACCAAAAAGCGGCATCGCGGCCGACGAAAGCGGCCAACGAAACGCGCGCGGCATCGGCGGCGGCGTTCAAATCGGGGATGACGGCGATTTCGGAGAGCTTCTCGGACGAAAGCTGGCTCGAAATCTCGAAACGCCGGATGGAATCGACCTCGTCGCCGAAGAAATCGACGCGGTAGGGCTTGCTCTCGGAAAAGGAAAAGACGTCGACGATACCGCCGCGAACGGAATACTGCCCGGGCTCGTAGACGAAATCAACGCGCGAGAAAGCGGCGTCGATGAGCGCCTGCTCGAAACTGCCGATGGACAGCCTGTCGCCGACACGGACCTGGATCAACCCCTGCTGCAACGCCTGTGCGTCGGCGACCCGCTCGGCCAAAGCCTCGGGATAAGTACAGAGGACGCGGTAACCCGAACCGTCGAAATTCCGGAGGGCGTTCAACGCCGCGGTACGCTGGACAACGCCCTGCGCATCCTCGGCGCCATAAGCGGCGGATCGCTTCCAAGCAGAGGGAAAGAAGAAGACGTGCTTCTCGTCGAGCAACGCGTAGAAATCATTGAGGAGGTAAGCAGCGGCATCGCGGTCCTCGGCGACGAAGACATGCACGCCCCCGACCTTGGAGACGGCGGCGGCGGCGTAGAACGACAGGGCCCCGCCGACCAACTCCCCGAGGTGGACCGTGGCGCCGCACTCCCTGTATGCCCGGCACAACTGCCCGAAAGCCTTCGACCCGGCGGCGAACCGCCCCAACTGTTCGCGAGGAGACACTGCTGGAAATTAAAAATTAAGAATTGAGAATTAAAAATCGGCATCTGCTCCCACGAGACCGAAACAAGACCGGCCGGCATGAAATATCGGGCAAGAACGACGGAAAAATCGGGAACCGGGAAAATGCTCCGCGATTTTTAATTTTTCATTTTTAATTATGGATTTATTTCTTAATCAAATCGTTGCCCTGCCTGTCGTGGTAATGGACCTCGACGATGCCGACGGACTGGTCCTCGACGATGTCGATACGGACCTTGTACTTCCACTCCCACTGCCGCCTGAGCGACCAGAAACCCTTCTTGAGGAACAAGGCGACGTAAGGACTGACGACCAAACGGATGAACTTATGCCCGCGGTCCTCGGTGAGGAACGAAATCTGATTCTCAATTTTCTTGTCCAAGATGACCGTAGGCTCGATTTTGCCGGACCCGCTGCAAGTGGGGCAAACGTCGGAGACGCTCTCGACGGCGACGGGCCGCACCCTCTGACGCGTAATCTGCATCAGACCGAACTTGGTGAGGGGCAGGACGGTATGCTTGGCCTTGTCGTTGGCCATGAACTTGACCATCTCCTCGAAGAGCAACTGCCTGTTCTGCGCCTTATGCAAGTCGATGAAGTCGATGATGACGATACCCCCAAGGTCGCGCAGACGCAACTGCCGGGCGATCTCCTTGGCGGCGGCGAGGTTGACATCCATGGCGGTCTGCTCCTGGTTGTCCTCGGCCTTGGTCCGGTTGCCGGAATTGACGTCGATGACGTTCATGGCCTCGGTCCGCTCGATGATGAGGTAAGCCCCGCGCTTGAGCGAAACGTACTTGGCGAAGAGCGACTTGATCTGCTTGGAAATATCGAAATTGTCGAAGATGGGCACGCTGCCGCGGTAGAACTTGACGATCTTCTCCTTCTCGGGCTCGATTTGCCGGATGTAATTGCGAATCTCGTTGAACATGGCCTGGTCGTCGACGGCGATCTGCGAAAACGAACCGTTCAACGAATCGCGGATGATGGTATTGGCCCGGTTCATCTCGCTCATGATCTGAGCGGGCGCGGAATGCTTGCGGATGGCCGAAACGGTCTTGCGCCACCGCTCGACCTGGTTGCGGATGTCCTGCTCGATGTCCTCGTCGCGGGCCTCCATGGCGGCGGTGCGGATGATGACGCCGAAATTCTTGGGCAAGACCCCGGCGGCGATGCGCTTCAAACGCTTCTTCGCCTCGGCGGACCGGATCTTCTGCGAAAGGAAGACCTTGGACGAAAACGGCACGAGAACGACGTTGCGCCCGGCGAGCGAAATATCGGCCGTGAGCCGGGGCCCCTTGGTGGAAATGGCCTCCTTGGCAATCTGCACCATGATCTGCTGCCCGACCTGCAAATAATCGCCGATTTTACCGCCCTTCTCGATGGGCTCCTCCAACTTCATGGACTCGATGCGCAAGCCCCGCTTACCGGGAACGTACGACGAAATGAGCTTCTGCAAAGACGAAAAATGGCTCCCGAGGTCGAGGTAATGGATGAAGGCGTCCTTCTCGTGACCTATGTTGACGAATGCCGCGTTGAGCCCCGGCATGATTTTACGGACCTTGCCGAGGTAGATGTCGCCGACGGCGAACCCGGTCTGGCACTGCTCTTTGGAAAGCTCGACCAAGACCTTGTCCTCGCACAAGGCGATGGAAATCTCGGCCGGGCTGACGTTTACGATTAACTCTCTGTTCATTTATCTTATACGCGCCGCGAAGACGCGGAAGGTTGAAATTAGTAAGGGACCGCCTGTTGGAATGGAGGGGCGGCGAACTCCAAAATCTGAACGCGAACGGGCGCGAAACACCCTGCGAAAGGGCTCTGCCGGAGACGGCGGAACGTGAATCAAAAAAACAGGTAAAGCTAAAAGGACCCGGGGCCCCTTTAGCTTTAACCGTTCATAGACGTCGCTACCCTACTTCTTCTTGTGACGATTCTTGCGAAGACGCTTCTTGCGCTTGTGGGTAGCCATCTTGTGACGCTTATGCTTCTTTCCGTTTGGCATAGTTTGAAATATTTAGAGGTTCTTGATTCGACGAAGCTATTTAACCTTGGCAGCGAAACTCTTGGCCGGCTTGAAAGCGGGAATGTTGTGCGCGGGAATGGTGATGGTGGTGTTCTTGGAGATATTACGGGCCACCTTCTTGGCGCGCTTCTTCACGATGAAACTGCCGAAGCCGCGAAGATAGACGTTGTTCTTATGGGTCAACGACGTCTTGATGCTCTCCATGAAAGCCTCGACGATAGCCTGCACCTGCACCTTTTCGGCACCGGTATTCCTGGCGATTTCGCTCACGATGTCTGCTTTTGTCATAATGGTTTATGATGTTAAAAATTAAGTTCTTCAAAGGGAATCCGGACCGCAAATATACGCTTTATTTGCATAACCGCCAACAAACCGCCGAAAAAAAACGGACTTTTTGGAAGCGGCGTCCTACCTGCCACTGACACAAGCCGATAAACAAATATCGGGCAAAACTGCGGAAAACGAAGACAAAAAATGAAAAAAACGAAAAATTCATGACCGAGGAAGAGGAATGGGGAAGGTAATCAGGACGGGGTTAGATTCTTCGCTACGCTCAGAAAGACATAGAGGAGCTCAGGATGACAGAATGACAAACCGGAGATTAGCGGCAGACATTCTTAATTGCCCAATAATTCCCCGCTTTTTGCGTTTAGGAGTAAAAAACACTAATTTTGCAAAACGAAACGACGCTATGGTAAAGATACTCTGGGTCGACGATGAAGTCGAACTGCTCAAGCCCCATGTGCTGTTCCTGCGAGGAAAAGGCTACGAAGTGGAGACCTGCAACAACGGCTACGACGCCATCGACATGGCGGCGGAAGGCGCCTACGACCTGATCATCCTGGACGAAATGATGCCGGGAATGACGGGGCTGGAGACGCTGCCCAAAATCAAGGAGGTGCGCCCGACGACCCCGGTCATCATGGTGACCAAGAGCGAAGAAGAGAACATCATGGACAAGGCCGTGGGCTCGAAGATAGCCGACTACCTGATAAAACCTGTGAACCCCAACCAGGTACTGCTCTCGATCAAGAAACACGTCCACTCGCAACAGCTCGTCACCGAACAGACCACGGCCGACTACCGCTCGGAATTCGGCCGCATCACCCAATCGCTCCAGATGGCCGACACCTTTACAGACTGGTGCTCGCTCTACCGACGGCTCACGTCGTGGGAAATCGAACTGGAAGATTCGACCGACCGCAGCATCAAAGAAGTGCTGACCTACCAAAAGGGCGAAGCCAACCAGGCGTTCTCGAAATTCGTGCGCCGCAACTACTACGACTGGATCAACAAACGCACGGACGACAGCCCGGTGATGTCGCACACGCTGATGCGCTCGAAGATTTTCCCGGTGGCCGACGAAAACGCGAAGACGACCCTGCTGCTCATCGACAACTTCCGCTACGACCAATGGCGGGCCATCTCGTCGCTGCTGAGGGGCTACTACGACGTGGCGACGGAAGACTTCTACTGCGCGATTCTGCCGACGGCGACGCAATATGCCCGCAACGCCATTTTTGCAGGTCTGATGCCGCTGGCCATCGACCGTCTGATGCCGGACAAATGGCTCAACGACAACGAGGAGGGCGGCAAGAACCAATACGAAGAAGAATTCCTGCGCCGGCTGATGGCCCAGAACGGCAAGCAATGGAAATTCTCGTTCGACAAACTGGTGCGGCCCGAACAAGGACGGCGCCTGGTGGACAACATCCAAAAAGTCTACGACGCCGACTTCTCGGTAATCGTCTACAACTTCCTGGACATCCTTTCGCATGCGCGGACCGAAACGGACATCATCCGCGAACTGACCGAAGACGAAGCGGCGTTCCGCTCGCTGACCCGCTCGTGGTTCGAGCACTCGGACCTCTACACCATCCTGCGGCTGCTCTCGGAGAAAGGCCACACGGTCATCATCACCTCGGACCACGGAACCATCCGTGTGGACAATCCGGTGAAGGTGACGGGCGACCGCGAAACTTCGGCGAACCTGCGCTACAAGACGGGCCGCAACCTTTCGTACAACTCGCGCGAAGTCTACGAAGTACACCGCCCGGAAGACATCCAACTGCCGTCGGGCAACCTGACGTCGAGCTACATATTCGCCTACAACACCGACTTCCTGATTTACAACAACGACGCCAACCGCCACATCCGCTACTACCGCAACACGTTCCAACACGGCGGAATCTCGATGGAAGAGATGCTGGTACCTTATTTAATACTCAAACCCAAACGATGAAGACCATTCGTATCGCCTCGCAGGAAGAACTGCCCGAAGTGGCCGAAGCGATCGTCGGACTGCTGGGCCCCCGCACGGTGGTGGCGCTGCGCGGCGAAATGGGCGCGGGCAAGACGACCCTCATCCGCGAAATAGCGGCGCAGCTGGGCGCCGCGGACACGGTGACGAGCCCGACGTTCGCCATAGTGAACCAATACGAAGGGCGGGACGGCCGCCGCATCTGCCATTTCGACTTCTACCGCATCGAAGACGTCCGCGAAGCCTACGACTTCGGCTACGAAGAATACTTCTACTCGGGCGACATCTGCTTGGTGGAATGGCCCGAAAAAATCGAACCCCTGCTGCCCGACGACACCGTCGAAGTACGCATAACGGTCGACAGCCCCACGGCCCGGACCTTTGAAATCGAATGACGTTTCAAATTAAAAATCGAGAATGAAAAATTAAAAATCGCCGTTCTGCGACAAACACGGGACTGCGGCTGCGAACTACTCCGAATTATGCAAGAATACATCTCCAAACAACAACAGATTCTGCGCCCTGCGGAACAAATCTATGCGGCCATCAGCCGCTTCGACAACCTGACCCCGGCGCTGGCGGACCGGGTGGAAGAGTGGCAGGCCGACGAGGAACGCTGCTCGTTCAAGGCGAAAGGCTTCACCGTAAAACTCCGGATGGAAGAACGCGTGGAAGCCAAGCACGTGAAAATCGTGGGCGACGAAGGGGGCGTACCGGTCGACTTTGCGTTCTGGATTCAGCTGCACGAAGTATCGGCCGCAGACACGCGCCTGCGGATTGTCCTGCACGCCGAACTGAACATGATGATGAAGATGATGATAGGCAGCAAACTCCAAGGAGCCGTCGACCAGATAGCCGAGGGAATCGCCAAGGCGATGAACGGGCAGTTCTAAATTAAAAATGAAAAATTAAAAATCCTGTTCGGCGAAAAGAGGCGACGGGATACCATTCGCCAAACCCCGGCTTCCGGGCGGACCGAAGTTTCGATTTTTAATTCTTAATTCTTCATTGCGGCCAGCGCTTCCGCGACGCGGCGGATAGTAGGAAAGGCATCTTGCAGGCGGGCAGTGAACGCGGCGGGCGAACACCAGGCGACCTGCTCGATTCCCTCCTCGGTCTGCGGAACCAAAGATGCGGCGGCGGAAGTGCGGAGCAGAAACCAATGGGTCCGCTTGAGCTCCCACCGCTCCGTCTTAGGGAACCAATAGGCGTGCCACGTTGCGCAGAGCGGCGCCACGACCTCGGCCCGGACGCCCGTCTCCTCCAGAATCTCGCGCGCGGCGCAAACTTCGACCGATTCGCCCGGCTCGACATGCCCCTTGGGCAAGTCCCAACGGCCGTTGCGACGAATCATCAACCGCTCGCCCTGCGGATTCTCGACGACGCCGCCCGCGGCTTCGACCCCGACGAAATCTTGGGCGAAACGCGCAAAAGCGGCTTCGGGGTCGGGTGTCAGAACCGCCACGGAATTGTGCGTTCGGAGAAAATTCACTATCTTGTCACGGCCGACCTCGCCGCAATCGGCGGGCCGGAAGCAAAACGCCCCCTCGCGGGGAAGCTCCCGGGCGAAAACCACCGACTTGTCGGCGAAGAAAACGGTAAGGTCCATAACGGATGCAAAGATACGCAACGAAACTGTCATCTGCAACCCGGCATCCGGAGATGGCAAAGAATGATGTATAACTACACAATGGGGCAAAGGGAAGATTCTTCGCTACGCTCGGAATGACAGAAAAGGGGCTCGTTCGGAATGGCAAGGGAGGGAGCTCGCCAGGAACGGCAAGGGACTTTATACGAAATAACGGGAATCAAAGATGACGGGAACGGCCCGAAACAGATATTGGAAAACCTCAACCGAAATGAAAAAAATCATCCTCCTTATGGCTATGGCAGCTGCGGGACTGAGCGGGTGCGACAGGCGGCCCGCACCGCTGAAAATCGACAACGCCCTGACGGCCGACGAAATCGCCGCCGGACGGCTCACGCCCGAAGTGATGTGGAAGATGCGCCGCGCAGGCTCGTCGTCGCTCTCGCCCGACGGCACGCGGCTGCTCTACACGCTGACGGACTACAACATGGCCGAAAACCGCGGCGTGACGACCGTGTGGACGGAAGAAATCGCCACGGGGAAATGCCGGCAGCTGACCGACGGCACATCGAACAGCGCGGCGCCGCAATGGTCGGCCGACGGGCAGTCGGTATGGTTCCTCTCGGACCGCGGCGGCTCGATGCAGGTATGGCGGATGGCGGCCGACGGGACGCACGCGCGGCAGATTACGGGCGCAGGCGGCGGCGAGGGAATCCCCGACGTGGAGGGATTCGGCGTGGCGCCCGACGAAAAACACATCTGGTGGGTGCAGACCGTCCATGTGGCGGCACGCAAATCGTCGGACGTCCACAACGACCTGCCCGAATCGAAAGCCCGCATCTACGACGATCTGATGGTCCGCCACTGGGACTACTGGGATGAGGGCGACCACCGCCACATCTTCGTAGCCGAACTGGGCGACGGCCTGGTGACGGGCGGCAAGGACATCATCGGCGCCGAGGCGGCGTGGGACGCTCCGCTGGCCCCCTATTTCGACATGGCCGAGATAGCGTGGAACCCTGCCGGGACCAAACTGGCCTACACGTGCAAACCGCTGACGGGCACCGCATACGCCGTCTCGACGGATTCGGACATATTCGTGTACGACGTGGCGACGGGCGCGACCGAAAACATCTGCAAACCGCGGACGGTCCCCAAAGGCGAATGCGCGGGCGAAGCAGGCGAGGTGCGCGACCTGCCGGACGAAATGCCGGGCTACGACAAATATCCGGTCTGGTCGCCCGACGGAGAGAAGATAGCGTTCCGCTCGATGCGCCGTGCGGGCAACGAATCGGACAAAGAACGCCTGCTGGTCTATGACTGCACGACGGGCGCGACGGAAGACCTGACGGAAGATTTCGACTACAACGCGATGAACGTAGTGTGGGACGGCAACGGCGAACTCTACTTCATAGCTCCCATCGAAGCCACGCACCAGCTCTGCCGGACAGCGCTGACCGACGGCGAAGCCGAAGTGCTGACGCGCGGCGACCACGACATCAACGCCTTCACGATGGCGGGCGGACGCATCGTGGCGGAAGTGTGCACGATTTCGATGGCGACCGAATTCTACGAAATAAACCCGGCCGACGGCGCGATGAAACGCATATCGAAAATCAACCGCCCGGTCTACGACGCGGTGAAGATGGGCGAAGTGCAAAAACGCTGGGTCCGCACCACCGACGGCAAACAAATGCTGACGTGGGTGATTCTGCCGCCCGACTTCGACGCGACGAAGAAATACCCGGTGCTGCTCTACTGCCAGGGCGGCCCGCAGAGCGTGGTGTCGCAGTTCTGGAGCTACCGCTGGAACTTCCAGCTGATGGCGGCGCAGGGCTACATCGTCGTGGCGCCCAACCGCCGCGGCCTCCCCTCGTTCGGGCAGGAGTGGCTCGACCAGATTTCGGGCGACTACTCGGGCCAGAACATCCGCGACTACCTGTCGGCCATCGACGACGTGGCGCGCGAACCGTGGGCCGATGCGGACCGAATGGGCTGTGTGGGCGCGTCGTACGGCGGCTACTCGGTCTACTACCTGGCGGGCTGCCACGAAAAGAGGTTCAAGGCGTTCATCGCCCACTGCGGCATCTACGACTTCGACTCGATGTACGGCGAGACGGAGGAACTGTGGTTCGTGAACAACGACTACGGAGGCCCCTACTGGGACCCGAAAAACGCGACGGCGCAACGCTCCTACGCCAATTCGCCCCACAAATCGGCGGCCAAGTGGGACACGCCGATACTTATCGTCACGGGCGAAAAGGACTACCGCATCCCCTACACCCAATCGCTGGAAGCATTCACGGCGGCGCGCGTACGCGGCATTCCGGCGCGGCTGGTGGAATTCGAGGACGAAGCGCACCAGGTGTTCAAACCGCAGAACTCGCTGGTGTGGAACCGCGAATTCTTCGGCTGGCTGGACAAGTATGTGAAACAAGAATAAGACAGCGGAAGCGGCGGGGAAACCTGCCGCTTTCTTCTTGGTGTTTGCCCCGAAAACCGGGATTTCATGATGAAAATCACGGATTTCGTTGAAAATATTTCTTTTCGGAGGATTTGTTACGTATTTTTGCCGTGTCTTCAAAGAGGAATATATGAGGATTATCAAACAGTTAGCCATCCTGCCGACGCTCGCGGCCCTCGCGGCGGCGGCCGTTTCGTGCCACGACGGCGCCGACTGGCTGACGCCCGATACCGGACGCCGGATCGAAGTTTCGATCAACGCCCCCTCCACCCGCACGGCGCTGTGCGAAGACGGACTGACGGCCCGCTGGATACGCGGCGACCGGATCGCCCTGTGGGCCTATGCCGGCGGGACGGCCGCGTTCGCCAACGTCCCGTTCACGCTGTGGTACCCGCGCGAAGACCCCGAACAGGGACTTTTCACGGGCGAAATCGACGGCATGAACGCCGGGACCTACGACTACTATGCCTCCTACCCCACACCCGAAGCGGCCGAAGGAACGAAAGTGAGCTACACGATTCCGACCGTGCAGGACGGCACGTGGAACGGCGACTTGGACATCATGCTTGCGGCGACGCAGGGTGCTGAACTCAAAGAGGAGATACTCAACGAAATAACCCTGCGGTTCCACCACAAGGTCCACGCGCTGAAGATAACCATCCCCGAGGGGCGCAACCTGCTGGGACGGCCCATCGAGAAACTCCGCATCGAATTCCCGCAGCCCGTTGCGGGCCGCATGACGTGGGACCTCGCGCACCCCGAAGCGGCCCCCGAGACGGCGGCGACGGCCCGAGCCGTGACGCTCGACTTCGCGACGCCCGTCGACGAGGGCGACACGTTCTGGGTCTTCATCGCCCCGGCTGACCTGACGGGCGGGCAAGTGCGCTTCACGGCGACCGACGGCACGGAATACTCGTGGCCGCTGTCGGCGTGGAACTTCCGCGACTGCGCCGCGGGCCGCATGACGCCGGTCCGGCTGACCATCGACCAACCGCGGCCGCAACAGGATTTCCGCATCACGGTAGACCCGGCGCATCTGGGCGAACCGGTGACCGAGATCGACTCGCTGACGATGCCCGCAGGCTATGAATTCCCGACCCTCGAACTGAGCGCCACGACCCGGACCATCACGCCGAACGGCGACGGGACATTCTCGACCCGCATATTCAGCGACCAGGCAGATGCCCTGGGCACCGGAATGCAGGTGGCCATAGGCGTCGGCTCGGAAAACACCGAGGGCGTCTACGGCCGGAAATGCGAAGTGACGAACGCCACGGCCGAGGGCTGTACGGTCATGGCCCCCTATCTGTTCTTCGAGGATTTCAGCGAAATAACATCGTTCAACGCCGATGCCGACAAAGGCATAGGCGGAGCCTATGCTCAGTCGCTGGCCGACTACAACCTGGAACAATGGTATGCCGCACGGGCGCAGGGAGAAGCCGGGCAGGCCATCCGCATCTGCTGCAACAGCAACGGCATGGTCTACTACCCGGCCCGAATCGACACCCGCCCGCTGTCGTACATCAAACCGGGACGGCAAATAAGCGTCCGGGTGCTTTTTAACGCCAATGCCAACGGCGCGAAAGCAGGCGACTGCCGCTGCAACGTAGGCACGAGCCAGGGCGGCGGCGGATTCAAAGGCAGCGACAACCTGCCTAACAGCATTGCGACGCTTACCATTGCGGAGCGCTCGAACGCCTCGTTCACGGAAGGCATTGTCGACGAATACACGTTCACGGTCACCGACTGCGCGGCTACGACCTGCCTGTCGTGGCAATATGCCAAGAAAAGTTCTACCGCCTGGATTTCGGGCTACACGAGCATGTGGATGGACAACATCCGGGTAACGATTGCGCACTAAAAAGGCTGACGGCAATGAAGAGATATGCGATACTGACCCTGATGGCGCTGGCGGCCGCGGGATGCGCGAAAGAAGAAAGCGGCGCACCGGCGGAAGGCTACGGCACGCTGGCACTGACGGCCGAATGCACGAACGCTGTGGCAGCTGCGACCCGAGCGCAGGCCGAACTGCCTGCGGAACTGATTCCCACGGCGAACGAACTGGGCCTGCTGGTGGAAAGCGCCGACCCGGAATACGAATTCACGCAAGTGTGGCCCTCGCTGGATGACTACGACAGCGAAAACGACTTCCTGTGGGCGACGCACTACAAGATTACGCTTTTCTCCGGAACGGAATACGTAGGAGCCGGGCAGTCGCCCGAGGGAATCGACCAGCCCTACTTCGAGGGCTCGCAGACGACGCTGGTCTCGGTAGGCCGCGGAACGACGAAAATCCGCATAACGGCCCGGCTGGCCAACACGGCTGTGCGCATCCGCTTCACCGAACGCTTCCGGGGCTACTTCGGCAACGGAGCGAAATTCAAGCTGACGACCGAAGCGGGCAACGAATTCGAGGCGGGCTATGCCCCCGGCGAAACCCCGGCAAAAGCGGAAAAAGCGGAAAAATGGTACTTCGTCCGCCCGGCCGAATTCTCCATAACGGGCGAAGCGACCAAGCAAAAACCCTCGGCGACCCAACCCGCGCAGACTATCCGCTTTGCGGAGACGGTGAACGCCGCGCCGAAAGCCGGCACGCTCTACACCTACACGTTCGACGTGGCGGGAGCGGGCGACACGGACAACACGGGCGAAGAGACCTTCAAGCTGAACGACAACCCGATCCGCACCGAAACCGTCGACGAAGAACTCAACGATGACGCCAAGCCCGACCCGGCAAACTAAACGACAACGAAGAAACGAAGCCATGAAAAGACGTTTCCCCCAATATCTGACCGTACTGCTCTCCGGACTGCTGCTGGCGGTCTCCTGCATCAAGGAGACCTCGCGCTTCGAGGGCGGCCCGGAGAAACCCGACAACCGCAACGTAGGCTATCTGACGTTCGAGGCGCTGGAAATGAACGTAGTGGACCGCACCGAAGACATCGACCACCACCCCGAATCCTATGCCGCGACCCGGGCGGCGGGCAACACCGACGTTGAAACCTACACGGTCGAAATCCTCGATGCGAACGGCCAGCCGATAACGGTGACCGACAAGAACGGCACGACGGACACGCACTTCCTTTACGGCAACCGCCCGGAACAGATCGAACTGCCCGTGGGTGTCTACACGCTGTCGGTCTACTCGGCCCCGACGCCCGATGCAGGCGAAACCCCGACCTACGGAGCCACGCAGACGGTGACCATCACCAAGGGAGGCACGACCTCGCTGCAAGACATGACCTGCCGCCTGCTGTCGGTCAAGGTGACGGTGGCTTACAAGGATACGCTCATTGCGACGATGAGCACCGACACCCATGCCGAAGTGGTGCTGGGCGAAAAGAACATGCTGCTGTTCGAGGGCAAGGAACCCACGCTGGTGGGCTATCTGAAACCCACGGCCGACCAGAGCAACCCGCTGGTACTCTATCTGACGACGACGTTCAACGAAAAGAAAATCGAACGCCAGCCGCTGACCGTGGCCCGCGACGCCAAGGCCGGACAATACCGCAACATTACGGTAGGACTTCAGAACGCCGAAGACGGCACGATTATCATCAGCGCCGAAATCGAGACGTGGCTGGAGAACGACGAAATCGTGGTCGACTGCGAGAAGATTGCGGTGACGGCCCTCTGCGAAGAACGCATCCCGGACGAAAACAGCCCCGACGCCCCGAAACTCGAATGGCCCGGCCACTCGTTCGACGAGGTCTACACGCTCGACGCGTCGAAATTCGACGAAAACGGCTACTTCAACGAACCGTGCGACTTCACCATCACGACCAAAACACCGATGGCGTCGCTGCTGGTGGGTGCGACGACCGACAACGCCGCGTTCCAGAACCTGCTCAACGCCGCGGAACTGACCGAACCGAAAGACATGTTCACCGTGGAGGGAGTGGCCCGCACGGCCCTGCGCTCGTGGGGATTCCCGGCCATCAATCTGAATGTGACGCAACGCACGTTCCCGCTGTCGGATCTGATGAAGGTGCTCTACGACTACGAAGGCAACCACGTCTTCACGATGACCATTACCGACGAAGCGGGGCTGAAAAGCACGTTCGAGTTGAAAATCGCCGTGAAGCACGGGACGGGCGACCAACCGCGCATCGTATGGCCCGACCACGACCTCGGGACCCGCTACGAAACGTTCAACGGCATGGAGGTCAACCTGCTTGTAAGCGTTCCCCAGGGCGTGCGCTCGCTGTGGGTGGAAATCCATGGAGCCCTCGAAACCGGGCTCGAAGGCATGATGCCGTCGCAGTTCGAGCTGACCGACCCGGGAGAGATCGCCTCGGCACTCAACGGATTCGGGTTCCCGACGGGCGACGCGGTGAAGAACCAGACCTCTCTGACGTTCTCCATATCGGCCCAACTTATCGAGATGCTGAGCCTGTTCCCGGGCGACACGGATTTCAGACTGGTAGCCACCGACAATGCCGGACAGACGACCGAAGCGACGATCATGCTTCACGTACCGGAGCAAAACTGACGAACGATGGGACGCCAATTCCTACATACGGTCATCCTGCTGGGGGCCCTGCTGCTGGGCGGAGCCTGCACCGAAAACCCGGCGGAACTGCCGGGCAAACCGGGCGAAGGGGCGGTTGCGTTCAGCCTGGCAATGCCCAAAAGCCGTGCGACCACGGCCGACGAAAGCCAATATCCGTGGAACCGCTGTGCCATACGTGTCTATAAATATGTAACCGACGAAACGGGCCAGCGCAGCCGGGAACTGATTCGCCGCTACAACGCGCCGACGGAAATGCCGGCCTCGCTGTGGCTGCTGGCCGGGGAATACGCCATTGCGGTGGAAGCGGGCAGCAAGGCCGAAGCGACGTTCGACGAACTGACCTACCGGGGCGAGCAGGACTTCAAGATAGTCGAGGGGGCGACCACCTCGGTGACGGTCAACTGCCGGCTGGTCAACACCATCGTCAAAGTCATTTATGACCGAACGATTGCGGCGACTTTCAAGGAATCGTTCCGCACGACCGTAGCGGCGGGCGACACCTACGACCAAAAACGCGTGGACAAAGGCGAAGTGCCGCACCTGGTCTACGAAGAGACGAAGAAAGGCTACTTCATCCTGCCGGCAGATGCGCCGGCGTTCTGCTGGCAGTTCGAGGGCAAAGGCGAGAAGAACGGCCAACCGCTGGAACTGACCAAAACGGGCTCGAAAACCGCGACCGCCGAAGAGGGCGTCTGCTACGAACTGCGGCTCAAGTACTCGCCGGACCTCGGCGGCGCACTCGAATTCACGCTGCTGCTGGACGAAACGGTCGACGAAATCTACGACCCGATCATCTTCCGGCCCAATCCGCAGATTGCGGGCGACGGCTTCGACATCGACGAAGTACAACCCTACCTGACGGGGAAAATCGCCTACCGCATCAGCTCCATCGCCGACATGCAAGAAATACAGGTCGGCATCGGCGAAGAGACTTTCGCGATTCCGGCCACGGCCGACTATCCGGAAGACACGAACGGGATAACGCTCGAAGTCGAGAACCCGACCGCCCTGCGACTGCTGCTGGGCGAACGGTTCATGAACCGTCTGAGCGGCGGCGACCACGTTCTGACCCTCACGGCCACCGATAAGGACGGCGGCGGGGGGACGAAAGAAACGACCGTCCGCACGCAGGGCGCCCTGCCGACCTCGGCCAACCCGTGGTTCAACGACCGGATATGGCGCGGCTGTGTCCTGCAGGAAGCATCGGAGGTGAAGATGGAATACCGCCGGCAAGGCGACACCGACTGGCAAAGCATTGCGCTGACGCCGGACGGAAACCAAATCTATGCGGCGGCGAGCCCTGCGGAATTCGGCTCCGCATACGAATACCGGCTCTCGGTCGACGGCACGACAATCGGAGCCGCCCAGACCGCAACCTATCCCCAGGCGCCGCAAGTCTACAACGCGGGATTCGAGGTGTGGTCGGGCGACACCCCGCTGCTGCCCTACACCTCCGACGCCGACCAATGGTGGGACACGGGCAACCACGGCTCGGCAAACGCCAGTATCAACATAACGACCTACGAAAACACGTCGCGGCCGGGCTCCGCAGGCACGACGTCGGCCAAACTCGCATCGCAGAAGGCTTCGTTCCTGGGCATCGGCAAATTTGCGGCAGGCAACATCTTCGTCGGCAAATACTTAGGCACCAACATCCCCAACGGCGTAATCGGATTCGGCAAGCCGTTCCCGTTCACCTATCGGCCCAAAGCACTCCGGTTCTGGTACAAAGGAACCGTAGGCACGGTGGACAACGCGGGCGGAAGCGTAAGCAACGGAGATGCCGACGTGGCGCAGGTCTACATCTGCCTGTGCAAGATGGACGGCCCGCATGTGGTCGACACCCGCTACTCGGACACATTCCTCAACTTCGCGGCCAACAGCAAGACCATGGCCTACTGCACGGCGCTGAACGGCAAGAACAGCAAGAACGACCGCACCGACGGCCATATCATCGCATGGGGAGAGTGGACCAACCGGGAATCCGTAGCCGAATGGACAGCGATGACGGTCGACCTGCACTACAACGAAGAATACGAAGGCGAAGTGCCGACCTATCTGCTGCTGACCGCCTCGGCCAGCAAGTACGGCGACTATTTCGCCGGCTCGACGGGGAGCGTCATGTACCTCGACGACGTAGAACTGCTCTACTAAACCCGGGGACCCGAACGAATGACTTTCTTACGCAAAGTACTGACTGCCGCCGCCGTGCTGTGTGCGGCCCTGCGGACCGAAGCGCGGGCCGAAGCGCCCGCCGGGGCCGACACGACGGCCCGGCCGACCATCAACGAAATACGCTCGAAACGCGGTCTGGTCGACGTGAAACACGTGTTCGTCCCGGCCGGACAATGGATCTTCGGCGGCTCGGCCTCCTACTCGACCCACACGAACAGCAACTACACGTTCCTCATCGTCGAGGGAATCGACAGCGACGGCTACACGTTCAAAATCACGCCGATGATCGGCTATGCCCTGCGCGACAACATGGCTGTGGGCCTGCGGCTGATTTACTCGCGCACGCTGCTGCGCATCGACGGGGGCGAACTGAACTTCAGCGACGAAGAATCGGGCACCCACATCCGGGCCGACTACTACTACTCGCTCAAGCACACCTATTCGGCCGCCGTCTTCTGGCGCCAGTACATCCCGCTGGGACGCAACAAGCGCTTCGCGCTGTTCAACGAAATGACGCTGCGATTAGGAGGCCACCAGACCAAATTCGCCGCCGACACCCCCATCCGGGGCACCTACGAGACGGGCACATCCATCGCCTTGGGCGTCTCGCCGGGGCTGATCGCCTTTGCGACCAACACGATGGCCATCGAACTCAACATCGGTGTGATGGGTATCAGCTACACCCACTCCCACCAAGTGCAGAACCAGGTCAGCACGGCCGACATCCGCACGAGCAACATGAACTTCCGCATCAACCCCCTCTCCATCGGACTGGGCGTTTCGTTCCACCTCTGACCCGCGCGCACGATGAAAAACCGAACGCTACATATCCTATGGCTCGCAGGGCTGCTGCTGGCAACTCCGTCTCTCACCGCCGCCGAGAAACCGGCCGTGCAGGAGAAGAGCGCTAAGGCCGAGACACCGAAAGCCGGAACCCCTGCGGCCGAAGAAACCGCCGCCGCGGAGAACTCCCGGCCGGGCGGCATGCGGCTGAAACACCGCTTCCTGCCGACGACCCGCCGCATCGACCGCGAAATCAACAAGAACCGCTTTGTCTTCAAGGGCGAAACACTCTGCGGACTGACCATCTCCTACGGCACGCTCTCGACCGAAGACGCCGACATGTTCCCCATCTTCGAGAACATCGGTCTGAGCGGCAACATCACGACGGTCAACCCCTTTGCGGGCTACTTCTACCGCGACAACAACTGCGTGGGCGTGCGCTTCGGCTACACCCGCATCTCGGGCAAGCTGGATTCGTTCGGCATCAATCTGGGCGAACAGAACGGGCTCACATTCGACGTGCCGTGGCTCAATCTGACGAGCAACCGCTACTCGATAGGGCTGTTCCACCGCTCCTACGTACCGCTCGACGAAAAAGGACGCTTCGGAGCCTTCGGCGAATTCGAGCTGGCGTTCACCATGGGCGACAACCTCTTCGCCTACCAATCGGGCGACCACGGCAAACAAACCAAATCGGAAAATGCCACCCTCAAGGTGGGCTTCAGCCCGGGCATAGCGGTCTACGCGTTCCCGAACGTCTGCGCGACCCTCTCGTTCGGACTGGGCGGCTTCAAATACACGCATATCCGCCAACTCGACGAACAAGGCAACGAAGTAGGCACGCGCCGCTACTCGAAGATGGACTTCCGGCTCAACATCGCCGACATCAAAATCGGCATGACGGTCCACCTGTGGAACAAGAAAAAAGGCAACCGAAGGACATAGCCAACAATTCAAAATTAAGAATCGAAATAAGTTCGCCCGCATTTACGTTAAGACTCCAATAGACGAACTTGCAAAAAACTATGAAACGACTTGGTTTCTGCATATTGGCGCTGGTGCTGGCAGGGTGTATCGAAAACGACATACCCTATCCGCTGGTAGAGTGCACCATCGAGGAAATCGCGGCCGAAGGGCTGTCGGGCGCCCCGGCCATCGACCTGGCGGCGCGTCGCGTCGTGCTGCCGCTGGAAGAGACGACCGACATCCAGGCCGTGGAAATCACATCGTGCAAGATAACCGAAAACGCCACGGTCACGAAAGAAATCGTCGGAGTGCACGACATGCGGACCCCGATCTATACGACCCTTGCGATATATCAGGAATATCCGTGGACCATCGAAGCGCAGCAGACCATCGAGCGCTCGTTCACCGTGGCCGGACAGGTCGGCAGCACGGAATGGGACCCGGCCAACCTGCGAGCCAAAGCCTACGTAGGATTCGAGGACCTGTCGCACGTCGAAATCACCTCGCTGAAACTGGGGCCGCGCGGCATCACCCACATGTCGTGCGTATTCGCGGACGACCTCAACGACACGAACCTCCACCTGCTGACCGATTTCGCCGAAGGCTTCCGCGAAGTCTATGCGACCTACCACGGCCGTGAGGAACGCTGGATGCTTGTGGTGGAATACACCGAAATCAAGGTATCGTTCACGAAAGCAGCCCCGTGGACCCACTCGGCCTGGCTCTATGCCGACGGTCTGAGCGGCACGAAACTGGGCTTCCGCTACCGACCCGAGGGGGAGGCAGAGTGGATCGAAGTGCCGCAGGAACAGATCGTCTTCAACGGCGGCTCGTTCTCGACCCAAATCAAGGGACTGCTGCCCGAAACCGCCTACGAAGCGGTGGCATACTCGAACGACGATCTTTCGGAAGTGCAAAAGTTCACCACCGAACCGGCACTGGCGCTGCCCAACGCCGGATTTGAAGAGTGGAGCACGCCGAAGAAAGCGCTGTGCCCCTACCTGTCGGAGGACCAGGCATTCTGGGACACCGGAAACCACGGCTCGGCGACCATGGGCGTCAACGTGACGACCAATGCCAACGAACCCCGGCCCGGTTCGGCCGGCACGACCTCGGCCTATCTGCACTCCCAATTCGTGGGCATGGGCACCTTGGGCAAATTTGCGGCCGGCAACATCTTCACGGGCAAATACTTCAAGACCGACGGCACCGACGGCATTCTCAACTTCGGCCGTCCGTTCGCCACCCACCCCATTGCTCTGCGCGGCTGGGTGAAGTACCGGCAAGGCCAAATCGACAAGATAGGCAGCAGCCCTGCGGGCATGACGCTGACCACCGACGACATGGACGAAGGGTCGATCTACATAGCGCTCGGCACATGGACCCCGGCGGAATACGGCGGCACCGCAGAATCGCCCGTACAGATACGCACCAAACCGAGCGACCAGCTGCTTTTCGACAAGAACGCCAAAGCCGTCGTCGGCTACGGCGAACGGATTCTGACCGAGAGCATCGGCGAATGGACGCAGTTCACCATCCCGATAGACTGGCGCGACAAAACGACCCCGCCGACGCATATGATAATCGTGGGCTCGGCCTCGCGCTGGGGCGACTACTTCACGGGGTCGACCCAAAGCGGCATGTGGCTCGACGACCTCGAACTGATCTACGACGAAGCCGACCTCGGCGAAAACCGATAACCCCGAAAGCAGCCGGCCCGGAGTGGCAGAGGTCACGGCTTCTGCCAGCGAGGTCCGCAGATTCAGCAATCCGCTGGCGGCACAACGCGTTTCCGGTCCGGCCGGGAACGAACCGCCAGTTATTCAATCCAGTCTGGCGGAAAACTCTTTTTTTCTGCCATTCATTCCAGCGATTGCTACTCAACACCTGCTACGGGCTACCGCCTCTACTCGACGGGAGCCTTGAACGTCGTCGGCACGGAAGGCGGTTCCTGGTGTTCATCGTCCTACGTTGCGGGCAATCACAACGCAGGCGACTTCTGGTTCCACACGGGCAACGTGAATCCGCTCAACAACGGCAACCGGAGCAACGGCCTCCCCGTGCGCTGCGTCCAGCATCTGCGCGCTGCTTTCCCTCTAACGGGCGCAAACCCCCTCCCCAAACCGCACAACGAACCCCGCAGGCCATGAATGGTCTGCGGGGTTCGCTATGACTTGGGGATGACCGCGGCTAACGCCCGGCCCTCTTGCAATATTCGTGGTAATACTCCAACACGTCGTCGACATAAGCCTGCGTCATACCGCAGCCTGTGAAACGCCCGCAGCGGACGAGCTCGGACTCGTAATATTCGGGCAGGGCCTTCAAACTGAGATAATCGAGGACCGTGTCCCACGAATCGGGGTTGCGGCCGTCGCGGCGGGCCAGACGCCGCGCATCGCGGACATGGCCGAGCCCGCTGTTATAACAGGCCAACATGATACTCATGCGGTCCCTGGCCGGAGTATTCTCCGCCATCTGGAGCGCGTCGACGATACTCGACAAGAGCTGGTTGGCGAGCCGGACGTTGATTTGAGGGTCGGCGATCAACTCAACGGGCACGCCGAACTGCCGGGCCACGGAAGGCATGACCTGCATGAGCCCGCGCGCGCCGCGCGGCGAAACGAGGTGCGAACGGAAACGCGACTCGTGGTAAGCCATGGCCGAAATGAGCCGCCAGTCGTGGCCCTCCTCCTCGCTGATATGACGAATCAGCTCGTCGTAAGGCGAAATGACGTAATCGCCCTCCATGAGCAGCGAATAATCGGGCCCGATGGTATCGGAAGCCAAAGCCGGAACGGTCCAGCGGGTATGGAACCCGCAGAACGAAGTCAGCACCATCAGACACGAAAAAATCAGAACGCTCTTTCTGAACATACAAAAACGGTTTGCGGGCAGCTTATGCCGTGCAGAACAATACGCTAATCATAGAAACCCCACGAGATGCCTATCTTGAACATGCCGGGATTGAGCGGATAATTGGCGACGGAGAAATACTCGCCGTTGCCGAACAAACCCCTGTTGACATGCTGATACTTCAAGAAAATGCGCATCCTTTTCCACTTGGCCATCGCGAAAACGTCGACGTAAGGGTAATTTCCCACCTCGACCTCGCGCTGGTTGTAGAAGGCAGACAAGGCCGGATTGTAACTCGGGGCCCGATACCTGGTGTGGTAACGGCCGTCCAGCCCGATCTGCAGCCGCAGCACGTCGCGCACCACCCAGAACTCGTAATAATACGACAGGTAGGCGCCCAACAGCGGCACGGGTACAACTTCCTGATTGGTACTCCACTGCAACAATACCCTGTTGTCTAAGTGAAATCCGCCGAAACGGAAATCCTTGCGGGCGTACACGCTCGTGAGGCTGACGGTACCGTCGTGCTGGGCGATACGGCTGTCGGCGCCGTAGTAGACCTTGCTGCCGACAACGCCCTGCTGCAATCCCGCCTCGAAGGCGAAATCGGGGACGGCGAACCGGACCTCGAAACGAGTTTCATTCTCCTTGTCCAAAGGAGCGGACCACCGGTAGTGGTTCGAGAAGAGATTCTCCTGCCAGTAAGAGGGCGTGCGGCGGTTCATCGAAAACCGCCCTTCGAGAATCAGGGGGTGTCGGCGGATGAATCCCGTGAGCGCCAGGTGAGCGCCTATTTCGAGATCGCCGCCTCTGTATCCCGACGGGTAGAACCTGAGGTTGGCATCCCAGTCGACATACTTCTTTATTTTGCCTCCGACCGACCCGTAGGCGAAGTAGCTGGTCTTCTTCACCCTGCGGTATTTTCCGGTCAGGTAGTCGTCCATCGCGAACTGCGAATAGGCGTGCAGGTCCAGACCCACGCCCGCATCTATCGTGCCGACCACCCCGTTGCGGTCCCACGGCTGGGCCTGCACGAAAACGCGGTTGGAAATGACCCGCTCGTAGAGCGAATCGCGCGACTGCGCCGGGTTGATGAACCAATCGTCGTAGTAACTGCCCGTGGCCGAGACGAAATTACCCTCCTCGTCGCGGTGGTCGCGGTCGTTGACGTAGTCGGCCCGACGGTCGGTGTAGACCTTGCTCCACGAACTGTACTGGAACGAATGGCCGATGTAGACCGCCGAGAGCCCCGCCATCGAAAAATCGCTTTCGGTCATCCGCTGCAATGGGATGCCGTAAGACTGCGTGAGGAAAAAGGCATTGTTGCGGTAGATGTTCCTCGCCTCGGCGTCGGCCAACTTCATGGGCACGCCCGAAGGATGCTGGAACGTAGTGTCGGCGATGGCCCAGATACCGACCACACCGCCGTTTTCCTGCTGCTCGATGTGGTTGTTGTAGTAGGCCGCGTGGACCGAATAACGCTTGCCCGTGTGGCTGAAAGCGACGGAGAGGTTGTGGTTCTTGGTCCGCGACCAAGCGTACAACCCTCGTGTACCGCGCGCCTTGTAATCGACGTTGAAACCCGTGGACGGCGAAACATTCTGCGCGAGCATGATGTTGAAATTCTCCTCGCGGTAACGCTTCTGGCCCGACTCGATGTAACCCATGCGGATGAGCGGCCGCTTGGTATTGTAGAAGGGCACGCTGCGCATGTCGTAGATATAGGCGTAGTAGGGACTGGCAAAACTGAAGTCAAAGAACTGCGGCCGCCGGAAGTAGTCGAGCGGCAGCGAAGTCTGCCCGAGGGCACCCTGCGCCATGTCGCCCACCCCCTCGCGGTAGAACGGATAGTCGATCCGGAAATCCATGAGGGTCGTGTCCAGCGGTTCGATCTCCACACGGTTGTAGTCGGGGTCGATGTGCCACTTGAAGTTGTTGAGCGCCCGGACCGAATCGCTGAAAAAATAGGATTCGAGCGGTTTGCGGATACGCTTTTTCTTCTTGGTGGTGTCCTGCGGCTGTTCGGCGCCCTCCTCTTCCTCGGTCTCGTAGGGGTTGTTGCCGTAGAGGTTGGTCTGCTCGCCGCGCTGCTGCGCCCGCAGGACAGCCCGGGCGTCCAGCTGAGCCAGCACGCTCGCGGGAACCGCCGTCAGCAACCCCGCCAGCAGAGTACGAACCAATTTTCTCGACAACCTCGACATACACCGGAGGCGGAAATCCGCCGCAAAGATAACGATTTAATTTTCAGCCTGCTTTTTCCGTTTCACACCATTCGTGTTCCGCACGGTCCTATTTCGTGGGCCACAAGGTTTCAGCTTTCCGAATGCGTGCGGCAGACGGCCCACCGGACCAGTGACACGAACACGTAAAGCGCCACGACGACCGGAATGGCCCGCAACTGCAACACGGCGAGCAACACGGCGCTCACCGCCAAAAACGAATAACGTATTTCATTCCCTTTCCACCCGTAATGGGTGAACTTGAGGGCAAACATCCGCACGGGCGAAACCATCAACGCCCCGACGGCCCAAGCCGCGAGCAACACCGCCTCGCGCGAAACCGCCAGCCCGTAACGCTCGGCCAACAACCCCAGCGAAGCGCAGAAAAGCGCCGCGGCAGGCGACGGAAGCCCGCAGAACTCGGTATGCTGCGAATCGTCGATGTTGAACTTGGCGAGCCGCAAAGCCGCGCACGCCGCAAACACGAAGACGGAAAATCCGGCCCACTCGGGCAACCAACCGCCGACCGACCGACCGTAAAGCACGTAGAGAACCGCCGCGGGCAGGAACCCGAACGAAATGTCGTCGGCCAACGAATCGAGCTCGCCGCCTATCGGCCCCTCCTGCCGCAGAAGACGCGCCACGAACCCGTCGAAGAAATCGAAGACGGCCGCGGCGGCCATGAACCCGAAAGCCGCCGTCAGATTGCCCCGCGAGAGAGCCGCCACGGCGCCCAACGCCCCGCAGAGGAGGTTGGAAAGGGTCAGCAGATTGGGTATGGTAAAGAGTTTTATCCGCATGGGAAAGGTGAAATTTAATTCCACGTAGGCGGCAAAGTTACGAAAATATTTTTATCTTTGTAGTTACAATCCGACATAACAGCAAGCATTATGGCAAGCAACAGATACTGCGTCATCATGGCGGGCGGCATCGGCTCGCGCTTCTGGCCCAAGAGCCGGCAGTCGATGCCCAAACAGTTCCTCGACATCCTGGGGACCGGGAAGTCGTTCATCCGCCACACCTACGAACGTTTCGAGAAAATCGTCCCGCCGGAAAACTTCCTGGTGGTGACCAACCGCAAATACAAGGACCTAGTGCTGAAGCACCTGCCCGAACTCACCGAACGGCAGGTGCTGTGCGAACCCGTAGGCCGCAACACGGCCCCGTGCATCGCCTATGCGGCCTACACGCTGCTGAGGCAGAACCCCGACGCCGAGATGATCGTCACCCCGTCGGACCACCTGATACTCAACGAAGACGACTTCCGGGCCATCATCGGCGAATGCCTCGAATTCGCAGACAGGCACGACGCGCTGATGACCGTGGGTATCAAACCGACGCGCCCCGACACGGGCTACGGCTACATTCAGGTGTCGGACGCGCAGCCCGTGAGCAAAGTGAAGTGCTTCACCGAGAAACCCAACCTCGAACTGGCGCAGACGTTCCTGCAATGCGGCGAATTCTTCTGGAACTCGGGCATCTTCGTCTGGAAAGTGAAGAACATCGTCGCGGCGTTCGAGAAATACCTGCCCGAACACCACGCGCTGTTCAGCGGGCTGATGCGCGCGCTCGGCACCGACGCCGAACAAAACATCGTGGAGATGGTGTTCTCGGAGTGCCGCGCCGTCTCGATAGACTACGGCATCATGGAAAAGGCCGACAACGTCTATGTCCGCTGCGGCGAATTCGGCTGGAGCGACGTGGGAACCTGGGGCTCGGTCTACCAACATTCGCGCAAGGACCGCTACGCCAACGCCGCGCCCGACGAGGGCTGCTACCTCTACGACACGCGCTCGTCGATCATCTCGCTGCCCAAGGACAAAATCGCCGTCATCAGCGGGCTCAAGGAATACATCGTGGTCGACACCGACGACGTGCTGATGATCTGCCCCCGCGCCGAGGAACAGAACATCAAGAAGTTCATCGACGAAGTGAAGTACAAGAACGGCGAAAAACACATCTGAGCCTTGGCACTCTACGACCTTTTCTGCCGCCACCCCCGGATTGCGACCGACACCCGGCGAATCGAACCCGGCTCGCTCTTCTTCGCCCTGCGGGGCGCCACGTTCGACGGCAACAAGTTCGCCGCCGAAGCGCTGGCCAAGGGAGCGGCCTATGCGGTGGTCGACGACCCCGCGGCCGTGACCGACGAACGCATCGTGCTGGTCGACAACGTGCTCGAAGCCTTGCAGGAACTCGCGCGCGAACATCGGCGGGCCCTGGGCATCCCGATTCTTGCCGTGGCGGGCAGCAACGGCAAGACCACGACCAAGGAACTGGTGAGCCGCGTGCTGGCCGAGGGATTCGAGGTCTGCGCCACGCAGGGCAATCTGAACAACCACATCGGCGTACCGCTCACGCTGCTCTCCATGACGCGCGAGGTGCAGTTCGGCGTGGTCGAGATGGGTGCCAGCGCCTGCGGCGAAATCGCGCGGCTGGCCGCCATCGCCGAACCCAACTACGGCATACTGACCAACATAGGCCGTTCGCACCTGGAGGGCTTCGGCGGCCCCGAGGGCATCCGGCGCGGCAAAGGCGAACTCTACGACTTTCTGGCGGCCCACGGCGGGCGCGTCTTCGTGCGCGAAGAAGACCCGGTGCTGACGGAGATGGTCGCCGAACGCAGCGGACTGGCCAGCGAACCCTACTCCGAACGGCTGGCCGACGGCATCGAGAGCCGGCTGGCGGGCGACTACAACCGCTACAACATAGCGGCGGCCGTGGCCATAAGCCGCTACTTCGACATCGACGAGGAACGAATGCGCCACGCCATTGCGAGCTACACCCCCGACAACAACCGCTCGCAGCGGCTCGAAACCGCGCGCAACACGCTGGTGATCGACTGCTACAACGCCAATCCGTCGAGCATGCGGGCCGCCGTCGGCGACTTCCTGGCCGAAGCGCCCGGTCCGCGCACGCGCCGCATCCTGATATTGGGCGACATGCTCGAACTGGGCGAGTGGTCGGCCGAAGAACATGCCGCGGTACTGCGGCAGGCGATGCAGGACCCCGCGGCCGAACTCTATCTGGTCGGCCCCCGCTTTGCCGAAGCCTATGCGGCGTCCGCAATGGCGGAGACCGGACGCGCCACCCTCTATCCCTCGCGGACCGAGCTGGCCGAAGCCCTGCGCTCGCACCCCGTCGCCGACGCGCTGGTGCTGCTGAAAGGCTCGCACGGAATCGGGCTGGAAAAGGTGGTGGAACTGCTCTGACCCGGCCGCAGGCCCCGACGAACCCACGACGAACCGCCCTCCGGTCCGTCGTATTTTTTGCAGGAGCGGCGGGCAGTTCCGAAATTATTGCGTATTTTTGTTCCGAGAATCCAAAAAACAACCCTATGACACTCAACGAATACCAACGGCACGCACTCGAAACGGCCATCTACCCGGCCGAAAGCCGCATCGTCTACCCGACACTCGGACTGACGGGCGAAGCGGGCGAAGTGGCCGACAAGGTCAAGAAAGTCATCCGCGACGGCCACCGCGAATTCACGCCGGAGAAGAAAGCCGAAATCATGAAGGAAATCGGCGACGTGCTGTGGTACTGCGCGACCCTCTCGCACGACCTGGGCTACGAACTGGAAGAAGTGGCGCAGACCAATGTCGACAAACTCCGCTCGCGCATGGAACGCAACCGCATCGCGGGCAGCGGCGACAACCGATAGACGATTTCATAATTAAGAATAAAAATTAAAATCGGGAGGGGGCATGCAGGTTTTCCCGCCTCGGCACAGGCGGCATTCCCTCACGGCTCTTTATCGAACATCCGGTTCGCCTAAAATACGATGAACAATTTTTAATTTTTAATTCTTAATTTTTCATTTCTAATTTCGAGAGACAATCATGGAAGAAAACAACCCTACTTCGCTGCCGGAGAACGCCTACCGCGAACTCAAGCCCGGCGAAGAATATACGCCCCTGATGCCGGCGGCCTCGGCCCCGCGCGAAGTGACGCCCTACTCGGTGACGATGGGCGTAATCATGGCCGTGGTCTTCTCGGCCGCGGCGGCATTCCTCGGCCTGAAAGTCGGGCAGGTCTTCGAGGCGGCGATACCCATCGCCATCATCGCCGTAGGCATGGGCAACGTGCTGGGCAAGAAGAACATGCTCGGGCAGAATGTCATCATCCAATCCATCGGCGCGTCGTCGGGCGTCATCGTCGCAGGAGCGATCTTCACCCTTCCGGCGCTCTACATCCTCGGGCTCGACGCCGCATTCTGGCAGGTCTTCCTCTCGTCGCTTTTCGGCGGACTGCTGGGCATCGTGCTGCTGATTCCGTTCCGCAAATACTTCGTCAAGGAGATGCACGGCAAATACCCCTTCCCCGAAGCGACGGCCACCACCGAAGTGCTCGTCTCGGGCGAAAAGGGCGGCTCGCAAGCCAAACTGCTGGCCGCGGCCGGGCTGATCGGCGGTCTCTACGACTTCGTGGTAGGCACGTTCGGGCTCTGGACCGAATCGGTATCGACGCGCATCTGCTCGTGGGGCGCCATGGCCGCCGAGAAGTTCAAGGTGGTCTTCAGCGTGAACACCTCGGCCGCCGTGCTGGGCTTAGGCTACATCATCGGACTGAAATACGCCCTTATCATCACGGCCGGGTCGGCCCTGGTGTGGTTCATCATCGTCCCGGTGGTGGGCTCGCTGGCCGAAGCGCTCGACCCCGCCGTCATGGCGTCGCTCTTAGGCATCACGCGCGACGACCTGCTGGCCGACCCGCAGCGCCTGCTCTCGGCCGAAAACCTCTTTCAGTTCATCGGCAAACCGCTGGGCATCGGCGGCATCGCGATGGCGGGCATCATCGGCATCTTCAAGCAGTCGCGCATCATCCGGCAGGCCGTAGGGCTCGCCGTGACGGAACTCAAGGGCAGCAAAATCCAACCCGTAGCCGTGGGCCGCACCGACCGCGACCTGCCGATGAAACGGATTCTGACGATTCTGGTCGCCACGCTGCTGTCGGTCTTCGTCTTCTTCCATGTAGGACTGCTCGACGGCTGGGTGCAGTCGCTGACCGCCATCGCCGTGGTCTTCGTCATCTCGTTCCTCTTCACCACCGTGGCAGCCAACGCCATCGCCATCGTGGGCACCAACCCCGTCTCGGGTATGACGCTGATGACGCTGATTCTCTCGTCGCTGATTCTGGTGAGCGTCGGACTGAACGGCACCACGGGCATGACTGCGGCCCTTATCATCGGCGGAGTGGTCTGCACGGCCCTTTCGATGGCCGGGGGCTTCATCACCGACCTGAAAATCGGCTACTGGCTCGGCACCACGCCCCGCAAGCAGGAGAGCTGGAAATTTCTCGGCACGCTCGTTGCCGCAGCGACCGTGGCAGGCGTGATGATCGTGCTCAACAAATCCTACGGATTCGTGGGCGAGGGAGCGCTTGTAGCTCCGCAGGCCAACGCCATGGCAGCTGTCATCCAGCCGCTGATGACGGGCGGGCAGACCCCGTGGATGCTCTACTTCTGCGGCGCCATGCTGGCGCTGATACTCACGACGATCGGCGTACCGGCGCTGGCCTTCGCGTTGGGCATGTTCATCCCCATGGAACTGAACGCCCCGCTGGTAACGGGCGGTCTGATAGCCTGGTACGTCTCGACGCGCACGCAAGACGAGACGCTCAACAAAGCCCGCTTCGACCGCGGCACGCTCATCGCCTCGGGCTTCATAGCCGGCGGAGCGCTGATGGGTGTGGTGAGCGCCGTGCTGAAGTTCGCAGGCGTCGACTGGTTCCTCGCGGAGTGGGCTTCGTCGAACGCCGCCGAATGGGTCGGGCTGGCCATGTACCTGCTGCTGATAGGCTACTTCGCCTGGCACACGCTGAAATTAAAAATGAAAAATTAAGAATGAAAAATGAACAGCCGCTGACGAAACAAATCCGCAGCCTGCCCACCTTTCGCTTATAACCTTTCACTTTTCACCTTAATAAATGGATCTGAAAGAACGTTTTCTGAAATACATCTCCTACGACACCCAGTCGTCGGAGGAGAGCACGACCTACCCGTCGACCGACAAGCAGAAAGTGCTGCTCTCGGAACTGCGCGACGAAATGCAGGCGCTCGGCATGACCGAGGTGACGATGGACCGCTACGGCTATGTCATGGGCACGGTTCCGGCGACACCGGGGTGCGAGAACGCCCCTGTCATCGGCTTCATAGCCCATGTGGACACCTCGCCCGACATGAGCGGCAAGGACGTCAAACCCCGCATCGTCGAAGACTACGACGGCGGCGACATCGTGCTGAACGGCCATCTGACCATGCGTGTGGCCGATTTCCCGGAACTCGCCTTTTTCAAGGGCCACACCCTCATCCACACCGACGGCACGACCCTCTTAGGCGCCGACGACAAAGCGGGTGTCGCCGAAATCATGACCGCGGCCGAATACCTGCTGGCCCATCCGGAAGTGAAGCACGGCAAAATCCGCATCGGCTTCACCCCCGACGAGGAAGTGGGGCGCGGCGTCGACTTCTTCGACGTGGCGGCTTTCGGCGCCGACTTCGCCTACACGGTCGACGGCGGCATGGAGGGCGAACTCGAATACGAGAACTTCAACGCCGCGAGCGCCCGCATCGACATCCAGGGCCGCAACGTCCACCCGGGCTATGCCAAGGGCAAGATGATAAACGCCATCGAAGTGGCCTGCGACCTGCAACGGATGCTGCCCGAAGCCGAAAAACCCGAACACACCGAGGGCTACGAAGGATTCTATCACTGCGTAGGTCTCAACGGCACGGTCGAAAAGGCGACGCTGAGCTACATCATCCGCGACCACGACGCCGACCGCTTCGAGCAGAAGAAGGTCTTCATGTGGGCGGCGGTCGACCTGCTGAAGAAGAAATACGGCGACGAAGTGCTGACCCTCACCCTCAAGGACCAGTATTTCAACATGCGCAAGATGGTCGAACCCCATCCGCAGGTCATCGGCAAGGCGCTCGAAGCCATGCGGATGGCCGACGTGAAACCCTTGGTGCGGCCCATTCGCGGCGGCACGGACGGCGCACGCCTTTCGTTCATGGGACTGCCCTGCCCCAACCTTTTCACGGGCGGCATGAACTTCCACGGCAAATTCGAGTACTGCTCGCTCACCACCATGCGCAAGGCCCAAGAGGTAATCCTCAACCTCGCGCAGCTGTGGAGCGAATAATTCTTGAATTAAAAATTAAGAATGAAAAATTAAAAATGATTTGCAGAACTTCCGGCCTTGTCCTGAAGCCGGCTCGCATCTCATCGAGACTCACTCTTGCCCCGACCCGCGCAAACGAACGAGGCGTTGATTTTTAATTCTTAATTTTTCATTTTCAATTACGATAGGATGGATAATTTCGGTTTTCTGAAAGTCGCGGCGGCCGTTCCGCAGGTGCGGGTCGCCGACTGCGAATACAACTCGGCGCGCATCGTCGCGCTGGCCGAGGAAGCCGCCCGGCGGGGCGTCGAAATCGTCGCGTTCCCCGAACTCGCCGTGACGGGCTACACCTGCGGCGACCTGCTGCTGCAATCGGCCCTGCTCGATGCGGCCGACGCCGCGCTGGAAGAGATCGTGCGGGCGACGCGCAAACTGCCGCTGACGCTGCTTGTCGGCGCGCCCCTGCGCCACGGCTCCACCCTCTACAACTGCGCCGTAGTCTTCACGCAAGGCCGCGTGCTCGGTGTCGTGCCCAAGACCCACATCCCCGACTACGCAGAGTTCTACGAAAACCGCTGGTTCGCGTCGGGCGCCGGAATCGCGGAGGAGGAACGCATCGCCGTCGCCGGACAGCAGACCGACTTCGGCACCGGTCTCACATTCGAGGTCAACGGCACGGAATTCGGCGTCGAAATCTGCGAAGACCTCTGGACGGCCATTCCCCCCTCGTCGCAGCTGGCGCTCAACGGCGCCAAGGTGCTCTTCAACCTCTCGGCCTCGCCCGAGGGGGTGGGCAAGCACGCCTATCTGCGCCAGTTGGTGGCCCAGCAGTCGGCCCGCACCATCTCGGCCTACGTCTACTGCTCGGCCGGGCAGGGCGAATCGTCGAGCGACCTGGTTTTCGCCGGCAACGGATTCATCGCCGAAAACGGCGTCGTCCTGCGCGAAGCCGAACGCTTCGCGGCCGAAGAACAGCTCGTCGTGGCCGACGTGGACATCGAACGGCTCGAATTCGAGCGGCGACGCAACACCTCGTTCCGCAACAACGAAACGACGTCGGAAAACACCGTCATCGAGATGGAAATCCCCGAGGGGCTGCGCGCCGCGGCGCTCGACCGCGACATCGACCCGCTGCCGTTCGTACCCAAGGACGAGGGGCACCGCAGCGAACGCTGCGAAGAAATCTTCCGCATCCAGGCCCACGGCCTGGCCCAGCGGCTCCGCCACACGGGCTGCAAGCGCGCCGTAGTAGGGATTTCGGGCGGGCTCGACTCGACGCTGGCCCTGCTGGTCACCGTCCGCGCATTCGACTTCCTCAAGCTGGAACGCACGGGCATCGTCGGCATCACGATGCCCGGATTCGGCACCACCGACCGCACCTACCGCAACGCACTGGAACTGATGGGCCGCTTAGGAATCACCGTCCGCGAAATACCCATCCGCGAAGCCTGCATCCAACACATGAAAGACATCGGGCTCGACCCCGACGACCGTTCGGCGGCCTACGAAAACGCGCAGGCCCGCGAACGGACGCAGATACTGATGGACGTGGCCAACATGGAGGGCGGGCTGGTCGTCGGGACGGGCGACCTGAGCGAACTGGCCTTGGGGTGGGCCACCTACAACGGCGACCAGATGTCGATGTACGGCGTCAACGCCTCGGTGCCCAAGACGCTGGTCCGCCACCTGGTCCGGTGGGCCGCCGAAACCGAGACGGACGAGACGACGCGCACAACGCTGCTGGACATCGTCGACACCCCCGTGAGCCCCGAACTGCTGCCCGCCGACAAGGAGGGGCGCATCGCCCAGAAGACCGAAGACCTCGTGGGTCCCTACGAACTGCACGACTTTTTCCTCTACCACTTCCTGCGTTCGGGCTACGGACCCGCCAAAATTCTGTTCCTGGCCGAAACGGCGTTCAGCGGCAGCTACGACCGGACGACGATCCACAAATGGCTCGGCGTCTTCTTCCGCCGCTTCTTCGCCCAGCAGTTCAAACGCTCGGCCATGCCCGACGGATCCAAGGTCGGGTCGGTGGCCTTGTCGCCGCGCGGCGACTGGCGGATGCCCTCGGACGCTTCGGCGGCCGCATGGCTCAACGAACTGGAAAACCTGTAAAACCCCGCACGAAATGAAGAAACTGCTACTGCTGGCCATACTATGGCTGTCGGCAGGAACCGCCACGGCGCAAAACTGGTCGGACATACTGACCAAAATCGGCACGGCACTTGCCGACAAGGCCACCGACGGCCAGCTGACCCGCTACGCCATTGTCGGCCAATGGTACTACACCGCGCCGGGCGTCCGCTTCGAGAGCGAAGACCTCGGCGGCGAAATCGGCGGCGCGGCGCTCGAATCGACCGCAGCGGCCAAACTCGAATCGGCCTACAAACTGGTCGGCATCCGGCCCGGCGCGTGCGAATTCACCTTCGAGCGCGAAGGCGAGTTCACGGCGACGCTCGGGACGCACAAACTGAGCGGCACCTACGAATTCGAGCCTGCCACCCACGCCCTGACGCTCCGCTTCGCCAAAGGCAAGTACAACCTCGGAACCCTCCCGGGCCACGCTTTCGTCAGTGGCACGGAGCTGCAAATCGTCTTCCCCGTCAACGGACTGGTCCGGCTTTTCACAGCGCTCGGCAGCAAGATTTCGTCGCTGGCGACCGTGGCGGAACTGCTGGGCAAATACGAAAACGTCTATGTCGGATTCCGGTTCGCGCGGCAGACGGGCCAATAAAACGGCAAAAAGTCGATAACTTTTTGATAAATGTCGGATTCTTCAAGAATCCGGCATTTTCTGTTATCATCTCTAATCGGGCGGAACCCGGCATGCAAGAAACGATAAGAAAAACAGCCCCGGAAACGGGACGGCGGGCGGGCGCCGTTATTAAAGAATTTGCAAAACCCGCCCGTTCCTCCTATTTTTGAATCCGGACAAACAAAAAACACCCCTCTATGGAGACCTCCCCCGAACGTTACGTCGAAACATTCATGGCGCAGCTCATCGCCCGCAACCCCAACGAACCCGAATTCCACCAGGCCGTGCGCGAAGTGGCCGAATCGCTGGCGCCCCACATCGCCGCCAGCCCCATATTGCAGCAGATGAAGATTCTGGAACGCATCGCCGAACCCGAACGCGTGGTGATTTTCCGGGTGCCGTGGCTCAACGACCGCGGCGAAATCGAAGTCAACCGCGGCTACCGCGTCCAGATGAACAGCGCCATCGGTCCCTACAAGGGCGGCATCCGCTTCCATGCCTCGGTCAACCTCTCGATACTGAAGTTCCTGGCTTTCGAGCAGACATTCAAGAACAGCCTGACGACCCTGCCCATGGGCGGCGGCAAGGGCGGTTCGGACTTCAACCCCAAGGGCAGGTCGGACAACGAAGTGATGAAGTTCTGCCAATCGTTCATGACCGAATTGCAGCGCCACATCGGGCAGGACACCGACGTTCCGGCGGGCGACATCGGCGTGGGCGGCCGCGAAATCGGCTACCTGTTCGGCCAGTACAAGCGGCTGCGCAACGAATTCACCGGCACGCTCACGGGCAAGGGCCGCGACTGGGGCGGCAGCCCGCTGCGGCCGGAAGCGACGGGCTACGGCGTCTGCTACTTCGCCGAGGAGATGCTGGCCGCACGCGGCGACAAACTGGCGGGCAAGACCGTCTGCATTTCGGGCTCGGGCAACGTGGCGCAGTATGCCTGCGAAAAGGCCACGCAGTTAGGAGCCAAGGTGGTGACCCTATCCGATTCGTCGGGATTCGTCCACGACCCCGAGGGAATCGACGCGGCGAAGCTGGAATATGTCATGGAACTGAAAAACGTATTCCGCGGCCGCATCAAGGAATACGCCGACCGCTACCCGCAGGCGACCTACCATCCCGGCGAACGGCCGTGGAGCATCCCGTGCGACGTAGCCATGCCTTGCGCCACGCAGAACGAACTCGACGGCGACAACGCGCAGGCACTGGTAGACCACGGCTGCATGTGCGTGGTGGAGGGGGCCAACATGCCCTCGACGCCCGAAGCCATCCGCATCTTCCAACAGCACAAACTGCTCTATGCGCCGGGCAAGGCCGCGAACGCGGGCGGCGTAGCCACCTCGGGGCTGGAAATGTGCCAGAACTCGATGCGGCTGACGTGGACGCCCGAGGAAGTAGACGCCAAACTCCACGGAATCATGCGCAACATCCATGCGGTATGCGTACAATACGGCACGCAGCCCGACGGCTATGTGAACTACGTGGTCGGGGCCAACATCGGCGGCTTCATGAAAGTCGCCAACGCCATGCTTGCCCAAGGGTGCGTATAGCACCCGCAGGCGGATGGCCGCAGAAAATCAAAGGAACAGCAGCGCCAACGCAGCGACGCAGAATCCGCCGCAGAACCCGGCGAAGATCTGCGCAGCGTTGTGGCAACCCAGGTAGAGCCGGGCGGAAGCCAATGCCCCGGCGCAGAAGACGGTGACGGCGAACGGCACGAGCGAACGCCCGGGGTCGGCGACGCTCATGATGACAAGCAAAGCCACGGCGGCCCCCATGGCTGTGAGGTGCAGGCTGATTTTCCAATAGAACGACACCACGAGGCACATCCCCTCGCAACAGGCCGCGGCCAACATGAACTTGCGCAGGAAAACCGCCGACGGAATCCGGGCGAGCGTCACGGCGCAAAGCACATAACAGAGCGTGCCGATGAGCAGGGGCCACCACCGCTCGCGCCGCTCGTCGATGCGCCAGTCCGAAACGCGCCCCAACGCCCGCAACAACCCCAGCGAGAGCACGGGGATGACCATGGCATAGAGGACGATGACCCACGCGAAATAGAACTTCATACCCGTGGGATAATAAACGAAAGCGGTGCATGTCAGCAGGTAGACCACCGCGTAGAGCGGCAGCAGAAAGGGATGCAGCGCCCAAGAAAGGGCATGGGAAATTCGGGCAAGAGGTTTCATTCGGGTAAAGGAAAAGGTAAATGTTGCGACTGCTTGCGGGTTATGCGGAGCAAGGAGGAGGGGAACAGCGAAACGCAGTTAATTTGCCATAAGATTCTTCGCTGCGCTCAGCATGACAGAGAGGGGAAATTCGCCCGGAATGACAAAAAGCTGCCGATTTGCCCGGCGCGGCAAAAGACGGGGACATTTCACCTTTCACTTTTAACTTTTCACCTAAGTTAAATCTGTTTGCGCAACCGTGCGACGGGGATGTTGAGCATCTCGCGGTACTTGGCCACCGTGCGGCGGGCGATGCGGTAACCCTTGGAATTGAGGATGTCCATGAGCGTCTCGTCGGTCAGCGGACGGCGCTTGTCCTCGTCGTCGATGCACTGCTGGAGGATGTTCTTGATTTCGTAGCTCGACACCTCCTCGCCGCTCTCGGTCTGCATGGCTTCGGAGAAAAGCGACTTGAGCAGGATGATGCCGAACTGCGTCTGCACATACTTGCTGTTGACCACGCGCGAAATCGTCGAGACGTCGAGCCCCGTGCGGTCGGCGATGTCCTTGAGAATCATGGGCCGCAGTCTGGACTGGTCGCCGTCCTTGAAATACTCCTGCTGGTAGTCGAGAATCGTCTGCATGGTCCGCATCAGCGTGTCGTGCCGCTGCTTGATGGCCGAAATGAACCACTTGGCCGAGTCGATCTTGCTCTTGACGAACTGGATCGCCTCCTTGTCCTTGTCGCGGACGCTGCCGTCGGACGAAACCATGTCGCGGATCATCTCCACATAACGGCGGTTGATCCGCACCTCGGGCACGTTGTAGGAGTTGAGCGAGAGCTGGAAGTGGCCGTCCTGGCAGTCGAGGATGAAATCGGGGATGATGTAGGGCGTCGTGTCGGTGCCCCCCTCGGCGTAGAGGTTGCCCGGTTTGGGCGACAGGCGCCGGATCTCGGCGATGGCCTCGCGGAAATCCTCCTCGGAGACCTGCAGGCGGGCGATGAGTTTCTCGTAATGCTTCTTGACGAACTCCTCGAAGTAGGAGGTCAGTATCTTGCGGGCCAGGCGCCGCGCCCGCGAATTCATGGGCGTCTGCTCCATCTGCAGCAGGAGGCATTCGCGCAGGTTGCGGGCCCCGACACCGGCAGGCTCCAGCTCGTGGATGATCCCCAGCAGGCGCTCCAGCTCCTCGGCCGTGGTCTCGACGCCCACCGAAAAGGCGATGTCGTCGGCCACCGACTCCAGGTCGCGGCGCAGGTAACCGTCCTCGTCGATGCTGCCGATGAGGTAGACCGCCAGCCGCATGTCGCGCTCGGAGAGGTTGCGGTACTGCAGCTGCTCGATCAGGTACTCCTGCAACGACCGGCCGCCCGTCAGAAAGACGGGACGCTGCTTGTCGTCCTTGGAGTAGTTGTTGATGCGGCTTTTGTAGGCCGGCGTGTCGTCCTCGCGCAGGTACTCCTCGACCGAAATCTGCTGGGGCTCCGTCTCCTCCTCGGGCGAGCGCTCCTCCTCTTCGAGCACGATGTTGTCCTCGATCTCCTGCTTGATGCGCTGCTCGAGCTGTACGGTAGGCAGCTCCAACAGCTTGATCATCTGAATCTGCTGCGGAGAGAGTTTCTGCTGGAGCGAAATGATCTGTCGCTGATTGATGGCCATACTGCTGCCGAAAAAAAATTAAAAATGAAAAATTAAAAATCACCTCGTGCACCCGGTATCGGGGAAGCAGCGCACATCGGCATCCGACCGTCGGCCGGCACTCCGATTTCCGAATTTTTAATTTTCAGTTCCTAATCTTAGAAGTCGGCGTGCTGCGGCGTGCGCGGGAAAGGCTGCACGTCGCGGATGTTGGTCAGGCCCGTCACGAAAATCAACAGCCGGTCGAAGCCCAGACCGAATCCCGAGTGCGGAGCCGAACCCCAACGGCGCGTATCCAGATACCACCAGAGTTCCCGCTCGCTCATCCCGAGTTCCCGAACCCTTGCACAGAGTTTGCCATAATCGGCCTCGCGCTCCGAACCGCCGATAATCTCGCCTATTCCGGGGAACAAAACGTCCATACCGCGCACGGTTTTGCCGTCGTCGTTCTGTTTCATGTAGAACGCCTTGATTTCCTTGGGATAGTTGATGAGGATGACCGGACGCTTGAAATGCTCCTCGACCAGGTAGCGTTCATGCTCCGACTGGAGGTCGCAGCCCCACTCGCACGGGAACTCGAACTTGCGGCCCGAAGCCTTGAGGATTTCGATGCCCTCGGTGTAGTCCAGGCGCTTGAATTCGTTGTCCACCACGAATTTCAGCCGCTCGATGAGCCCCGGATCCCACATCTTGTTCATGAATTCGAGGTCCTCGCGGCAGTTGTCGAGCGCGTAGCGAATCAGATACTTCAGAAAGTCCTCGGCCAGCTCCATGTTGTCCTCCAGCTCGAAGAACGCCGCCTCGGGTTCTATCATCCAGAATTCCGAAGCGTGGCGCGGCGTGTTGGAGTTCTCGGCGCGGAACGTGGGGCCGAACGTGTAGATGCGGCCCAG
>ERZ778517.207-NODE-207-length-68994-cov-8.378334_pt1 | contig 68994 bp, 65 predicted proteins | sample MGYA00510341_ERZ778517 | MGnify/ENA primary metagenome ERZ778517 (study PRJEB29527, sample SAMN07138964) | mouse gut metagenome | material: feces | host: mouse | place: China:Nanjing | collected 2016-01-25 ...
AGATTCTGAAAAATGTGGTATTTACGTCTGCACTGCCGCCAGTAGTTTCAGCACCGCCGGCTTTACCTGTTGCGTTCCCCGGTGATCGACACCTGCACCCTGCTCTCCCTTACCTTTGAATAATACAACCGCACGCTGCATGGTCCTCGCCGCCTGCCGCGCCGCTTATATGGATATATACGCGCTCTCCCTTCTCAGGCATGCAGTATGCCCGCAAACAGGAGCCGGTCGCCTGCCATGACCCGGGTTCCCGCAAGCGGCTGCAGGATGGCTTCCCCGCCCTCCGCTCCGGGCATGGTTCCCTCCACACGGCATACGGCATGTCTGTTCTGGCGTATTTCCATATGGAAGGTCTGGATATCCGTGATGGGGACCGCGCACTCGATCCTCAGGTCTCCCTGTGTTAATACTGGCATTCTGGCATTCCTCCTTTGTGTCTCTGTTTAGAGCCTAAAATGAACTTGTATTTTAATCAATATTACTTTTGCTTCTTTTCCTCCGGGTGTTCGTTATAATAAAAAATTAATATAATTTTATAATCATACAGTAATCCCGTGCTCGAACGGCATCTGTACTTTCTCATATGATTCCATTCCGGAATGATGCTGCGTAATAAAGGGATGCTCTTCATAGTGCCTAATACATACTTCAGCCAGCAGCTCCTGTTTTCATTCATAACCCACTGTGCCTGTCCCCCCCAGCTGACAGTATGTCCATACAGTGCCGCCAGCCCGACCAGCAGATCCTTTACGTTCTCAAACGGCTCGTCTAAAGTCTGTTCCATCGTCTGGTAAATGAGCTCTATGACCTCTTCCGCGCTTTTTCCCTGTGTCTGCAGTTTCGCACTGTATTCCTCATACAGTTTCTCATGATTCCGATACAGATACCATTCCATTTCCTCCGTCAGCCCCGCATCCGTAGTTGGTTTGCTCATCGTATCCAGACACTTTAGTCCATACGCCAGTATCAGTCTCTTAAATTCCTTCAGGATCGTTCTTAATTCCTCCTCGCTCTTGTACCTCCAGAATTCCTGATGCTTTACATCTTCTTCCGGTACAAAATTACGAAACTCCCTCGCCCCCTGTCCACAGGCATTGGTGTCAAACAGCACTTTCAGCGCATTCCTGCTGTAACGCCCGGTTATAACGGTGATCGACTGCCCTGCTCCGTCCTTCACACGCCGATACGTCCATACATCCCTTTCACTGAAATCTGGCTGGAATCCAGCCCTTTCCAGTTCCTGTCCTAATTCTTCCTCGATGATCTTTGTAATGTTCATCTTTACTTCTCCTCAAAGTCTACGATCTAACTGCACAACATTAATCGACATGATGTTGTCATCCAAGGTATCCATTGTCACAAAATAATACCCTGTTCTCCTGTCATCTTCATCAATCTCCCAGCCAATTTTCCGCGGATTTACGGATATCAGACATACATACTTTCCATTTCCATCATCACCCCAGAATTCAACACGTGAATTTCTTCTATCCCTGATGATCTTTTGTTTCACCAGATATTCAGTAAGTGAATATGCAATGTTTTGTGGTAACAAGTCGATATCGTCAAAATCTTTGTCCCTAATATTTATATTTAAGAGTTCTTTCTGACTTTTGATTTCACATTTTTCAACCTGTTCAATATGGTCCTCCCCATCTTCCCTATACTTTGCATCATCTTCTATATACCACACCTGCCAGTCCAGATCTGTATCCCAAAGTGCATATCCAAAATAGATCAGATTCTGTTCTTCATAAATCTGAACAATCTGAATCAAAGGAAGCTGCACACTTTCATGATAGGAACCAAAATAGTAAGATATGTCCGCTGTGTTATCATTCTCTGTATACTGTCGCAATTTCTCATAAGTATATTCTCCCATTGGTATATCCGAAAACTCATCTGTCGTCGATTTCCAATCCTGAATTTGCAACATATCCAAAATAACATTCAACTCATACTGTCGTGCTTTTACGACCGCTCTTCTTTTTAGCGCTTCGCTTTTTTCTTTTAACTTAGCCGGAAGCAGATAATACTCTATATTTTTATCATTCGCGATATAAATAAATTTCTTTTGTGTATAGCTGCACACAGCAAATCTTCCGTCCTTTAATTCATAATAAGGCAGTGACATATTTGTACTCACTGAACCGTTTGGCGCACCAAGACATTCAGATATTTCTTCATAGGTACTATCGTATCCAAACTGCTCAAAATCTCCGACTGACAATCTTCTGTCATAATATGTATAATCTGCTTCAAAACCACGCACTGTTTTGACTTGCGCTGTTTCCTTAATATATTCTCCTATTTTTAACATAATGCAAATGAATAAAACGCAAAACACTAATAACCTGATTTTTTGTTTTTTATTCAATCTTTACTCACACTCCTTTTACCTGCTCATCCCTTACATCAAGTACGGACGCCGGGCGCATCATCTCTGCCTGGTATGGATGTTCATACGGTTCCGACTCAAAGGCGCCGGCGCTTTCCAGCATATAACGATACTGCAAGAGCCCCTTTTCCAGACGGCACTCCGGTAGATCCTGGAGGCGTCCTGAAAGCTCCTGCCCTTTTTCGCATATGTTCTGCCCTGCCACGGCAATTTGCCGCACCATTTACGGTATGCGTATAGCTTCCCCCCTCCCTCCTCCAACTCATACTTAATCAGATTACCTGAATCCATCTGCAGTCTTTCAGTTATATGCCCACAGGACAGTTTTGTTATGTATTTCATCACCGGTCTATGTCCAAACCGATTCTTGTCCGAATCTCTCGGATCGTATCTTTTACTATAAAACAAAAACATCTTTTAAGACACTAACACATATAATACCATACCCATTAATAATTGAAAGATCATGACTATTCTCCTTAAAGCTTCCGACCGCACAGACTTACATAAGCCAGTTTATGTAAGTGCTGAATTTTTACCAAACCTGCCCTTAAGTTTCCAGACAACAACACCCAGCGCCGATATCACATATATTGACAGATACCCAAATACCACCAGCCTGATTCCGAATACTCCGTCAAACAGCGTATCGACTCTGTACAGGATCTCTTCTTCCCCAGTGCTTTCCCTTGGTTCCAGTTCCGCCGCCTGAACCGGCATGCACATATTTCCTGTGGTCAAATACAGTAAGGCTATGCACGTTATCAAATGAAACTTTAATCTTTCCACCACAATATCCATACTCCTAACGTATACTATTTATGGTAAATATAAATACGCCATCTTTTTCCATCTCAAAGGTATATTCAAAGATACCATGTGCCTCCTGATACTGGCATAACGTCTCTATTACCTTATCACGGGAAAAGTTTGTAATATATTTCTTTTTCCCGTATAATATTTACTAGCGAGATAAATCATAATGTTACCGGCAATCCTTCTGATACATCCACATCCAGCCCGTCTACATTTTTAAAATACTGCTCTGCCTGCTCTTTTACAGCTTCACTGTTGTTTCCATATATACCTATAAACTGAAGGCTTTTCAGCTTTTTTAGCGGCGTGATATCTGTTATTCCAGTGCATCCTAATGCCATCCATCTCAATGACGTGATTTCTGATACAGCTCCAGGATCATCAATATTCATATGCACTATCGTTAACGTTTCCAGCTTGCTTAGCCCACTCAGAAAAACAATTTCTGCTTTCGGCTGGTCATCATAAATGTCTGTATTTTCATATAAGTACAGTTCCTTTAAATCTTTACAGGTTTTTATATACTCCATATTGCGGATATGTCCTCCGCAGAGATGAAGTTCTTCCAGTGCAGTAAGATTTTCCAGATACTTTAAGTCTGTATCACCCACATATTCGATATATAGTTTTCTTAATTTTGTGAGGTCTGCAAAAATTGACAGATCTTCCACGTCACTCTTCTGAATAAATACTTCTCTCAGATTAGACAGTTTCTTTATAAATGACAGATCAGTCCATGCATCATAAATGATAAGCGAAGTCAATTGATTTAAATCTTCCAATGAACTGACATCGATCTCCCTGTTATATATACTTAATGTTAATTCTTCCAATTCTGTCAGATTGCTAATAGGCGATAGATCGACATCATCATCCCAAACAGAGATACTCAGTTTTTTTAATCCATGTATTTCACCAGCTTCTGAAATGTCTATCTGCGTTGCATGGTTCAAAACTAGTTCTTCGATATCTTCTTGTTTTTCATATTCGGAGATGTATTCGTTCACTTTTGCCACTATTCCGACAGCCAGTACCGAAATCAATAATATGATACATATTATGCAAGTTGTAAATCTTTTATTTTTCATATCTACCCCTAACCCGGATAAACCGGAAAAGATTTTGCAATTCCTCCACATTTCAAGTACAATAAAGAAAAACGTTGGAGGATGTGTTCATGTTACTTACAGATAAATACGCTGACAAAATTTATGGTACGATCACCTGTTATGACCGCATGATCATCCAAGGGTATATCCCTGGATGGAGCCATGCCGAAGGCATGACAGGCTATCTGAATGCCAACAACATCCGTATTTTTGATTTTTCAAATTTCTCCCAGCCTCTTACGGAACAAATCCGCGCAAACGCCCAGCGCATCGCAGATGAAAACGGCATTGAAATCGAATTCATTCGTAAGCTTCGGGCTTTCCGCAAGGATGACCGGATTCAGCAAATCATTCAGGAAACCGGAAAGACCAAGGGTCTGATCCACATCTTTTCCGCCATGGAACAGTGCAATACTTATAAGCCTTGGCATGATAAAACCACAGGGAAGACATTCCTTAAGTTTGACCAGAGCAAATGTCTTCATTATTATTTCTATTTCATTGACAAGGAACTTGGACTCTGCTATCTGCGTGTCCCTGCCTGGGCGCCTTTCCGCCTGCAGTTCTATATGAACGGCCATAACCTGCTCGCCCATAAACTGCAGAAGAAGGGCATTACTTACCGCATGCATGATAATGCTTTCCTGGAAATCTCGGATGTGGAAGCCGCCCAGAAACTCTCAGACAGGATCAATCCAGAATACCTCCATAAGGTTCTGGATGCTTTTGCAAAACGCTATTGTCCGGTTCCTGAAACACTCGGCCTGAGCTACACATGGACGATCCAGCAGATTGAGTGTGCAACAGACGTCATGTTCAAACAGCCGGGTGACCTGGAACCCCTTTATGACGAGATCATCCGGACGGCAATCTTTACGGTAAAGCCGGACAACATCGCCACCTTCCTGGGACAGCGTATTACCTATAACTGTAAGAAAGAAGTCGGCACCAACTATAACCAGCGGATCCTCGGAACGAGAATCAAACACCATATGGGTGATGTATCAATCAAAATGTATGATAAGTTTGGCCATGTCTTACGGATAGAAAGCACCTGCAATGATATTGGGACTTTCCGGGTAAAACGGAAAGTGGAACACAGGGACGGCAGCTCATCGGAACAAAAGGCCCCGTTGAAAAAGAGTATTTACAGTCTGTATCAGTTGTTCACGATTATGAAAGCAGCAAACTACCGGTACCTGGAATTCATCTCATCTTTCGATGACCACAGCGGCGGGAAGGAAAACCTTACAAAGGTTACCGATTCCGTTGTGGACAAGGGACGCTCTTACCGCGGGCTGAATTTTTTTGCGGAGCGTGACCTGCAGGTGCTGGAAGTTATCAGCCGGGGCGAGTATATGACTTTCGGGATGCAGGGAAAGGATATCCGCCAGCATCTTGAAAATATCAGTCCGTCAGCCATGTCCAGGATTTTTAAACGACTCCGTCTTCATGGAATCATCGAAAGGGTGCAGGGCACTTACAAATACTTCGCCACAGCCTATGGCAAAGAAATCATTGCCGCAGGACTTACCGTCAAAAACCTTGTGCTTATACCAGCATTGACATAGGTATTTTTCTTACGCAAAAATATTGCCATTTTGCGTCAAAAATCATTGATAAGTGGCCTAATAAGTTCTTTTACTGTTCCCTGATCCAAACCTAATTTCTTAATATAACAGATCATTGCCTCAATTTGGTTTTCATAAAAAGCCGACATTTCATTATACATTTCCTCGGCAGATGAAAATCCAATTATTGCATAATTATCTCCCATCACCTGACCAACCCCCATGCTTATTGCCCTATATGCTGCCTCTTGTTTTTATTAATGGAATAGGGAATCCGAAATAGCGCTCCATATCCCTTGTAAAATTGCCAAAGTTGACGCCCTGCGCGGCACCTGCACAGCGCGGCTTTTTGTGCCTTGGGCTCTGTCCCCATTGTAGCAGATGATTGTATCATATTTGCATCATATTTCCTGCATTTTGCGGGATCGCCCAATGTCTCATACGCCTCGACGATATCCTTGAACCTTGCCTCGGTTTCGGGGTTGTATGGATTTAAGTCGGGGTAGTATCTCTTTGCCAGCTTCCGGTACGCCTGTTTGATCTGGCTCCCGTCCGCCTGGTGCGGTACATTCAGTATTTTGTAATAATCCATATATATCTCCTGATCATTTCTGAAAGAGCGTATCCAGCAGATGTTGCATACGCTCCATGATTTGTTCGTAACTGGCTAATTAAATAAAGGAGCATTCCGTTCTCCAGAATGCTCCCGCCTGTCCTATTTTCCACACCGCCTGTAATACTGTCTTGCGGTCTTCTCATCCAATGTGAAGTGTCTGCGGAGTTTCTGTATGATAACACTTTCCGCAACCCCGTCCTCCATCTTGTCGAGTATGAAAGCCCTGATACCTTCCTCACGGCCCTCTTCACGTCCTTCCTCACGGCCTTCCTCGCGCCCTTCTTCTCGGCCTTCCTCACGGCCCTGATAGATCAGGATATCATCCCTTGAAAACTGTGCCATCGTCATATCGCATACCTCCTTGTCTGACAGCAGATCCACAAATATCCCCCTCTCCAGCATCAGCTGCAGGTATTCCGCCACTGTCCGGATGTTCGGCGGCAGTGTATATTTCGGGTCGTTCCCCGTCCTCTGCATGTAGGTGATCCCGTTTGCCACCAGCGCGTAATCCCTCATGTCGCTGTCATACACCGCAAACCGCGCCGGCTGTTCCCCGCACTCTATATAGTGCAGTGTCTCGTCCAGCGACATACGGAAGTCGTAGACATGTGCCGTGGCGTCCAGATCCGGTTCCGGCGGGTTCCCACCGTACTTTCCCTCCGTGGACAGGTAGGAATCGCTCAGGCGCAGGTCGTACCGTACTTTCCCCGGCAGGCACGCAGCCTTCGTCTCCAGCCCCACCTGCAGTACATAGAGCTTCGGGATCGGGAAATATACACGCGCCCTCCCGTACAGGAGCTGCTCGCTGTCCACCGTGGCGCGCAGCCCCGCCGCGGCATACTCCAGCAGCCTGTATATGATGTTCGGCGACACGGACGCCTGCGCCTCTGTCAGCACATAAAACAGTCCGTCACATATGCAGGAGAAATCATTCTCTTTATTGCCGAACAGCACGGGACGCACGCACGCAACTGCCACCTTCTCTGATTCGATCCCCAGCAGGAAGGATACGAGCCTCCGCTGCCGCTCCTCACTCTCATACACCTTTTTGAAAAAGGTGTCCTTGGCTTTCGTGTTTACGGGGAGCACATCCTGTACTTTCCTGCGTTTCTTTTTCTGCCGTGTCCTTTTTTCTGCCAATCTTTTTTCCTCCAGGGTACAAATACCGAATTTTTCGTTCCGGAACAGGCTGGAACTTATATTTAGTATACCACGCCCGGCGCCGCAGCGGCAATCAGATTCTGAAAAATGTGGTATTTACGTCTGCACTGCCGCCAGTAGTTTCAGCACCACCGGCTTCCACACATGCGCAGTTCCAGCCTGTCCTGCCACAGAGCACCCTGCAGTTACACCTGAATGGCATAATATTCCTGCCTTTTTCACGTTTGATCCCATTGCTTTAGAAAACTGGTATGTCGATGATGAAAACAGCCTTTTGCTTCAAACTTTCAGTCACGCTGCAGCCCCAGCCCGCATACACCGCGTTCCAGCAGACTCTCAGCCAGCTCCTCGCATATCTTTATCACACTGCCGGACGGCTTCTTTATCCGGTATATGACTTCTTTTCCGCCATCCGCATCGTCCGCCAGCACGGGACAGTAATAAACAGTGCTCTGCTCCTTCTCCGCATCGAACAGCACCACAAAAAAATATGGCATATTCCTGTCATAGAGCAGAATCACTTCCATGGCTTCCTCGGATACCATCAGTACAGGCGAGGTCATGATATCCTGGCAGATTGTATCCAGTCCTGTCCGCATCTCCAGCATCAGCGGAGATGCGATTTTTTTGTAATCCTCCCTGTTCACATTCCGAACGTCGAGCTTTCCGTACCAATTCCTGATTTGAGGTATCGGATTCCCCTTCTGTGAGGTCAATGTCAGATATCTTCTGTCCATTTCAGCTTTCGCGCCTCCCCTCTCCACCTGCCGAAAAAGAAATAGAAATCTTCTGAGCGCTTCAGTTTTCTGTATTCCCCGCTCTCCTGTATCTCGCTCAGCATATCCCTGCACAGGACCTCCGTCGCAGCATAATAGTACTCCGCATACTGGAAGCGGACAGCATCCTCCTCATACGGATAAATTCTCGGATGCACCTTCCTCAGACTGTCCATGATCTGTGCCATGTCCTGCTCATACTGCCGGAAGAAAGCAGGGGGATACCACGCCTTCTCCAGCCTGCTGCTGTCCAGATAGAATTCCCTGCCGTACAGGGTCAGCCGCAGCTCCCCTGTACGCAGCAGGATACTGCCGTGCAGATAACAAATGCCGAGACTTGCTGCTTCCTCCCGGAACCTTCTTCCCCACTCTCCAAATAACTCCGCAAAAACCTGCCGGACTGCCTCCCTGTTCCCTGCTTTCCTGTATTCTGCCTCGAGTTTCCGGATACTGTCTGAAAACACGGTTTTCTCCAGTATGGCGGCGTCCTCCATCAGTTTTTCCCTGTATACTGCCATCACACATGACCCCCTGTTCTTCCATGATCACCGTCAGCTGCCATCACTGTATCTTTAGATTGCCGCCGGCAAATGAGATCCCGTTATCCAGCTGTATGCTTGTCCCCTTCTGCTTAAAGTTGACAGAGGAGTCGCCTGCGACGATCAGCGATCCCGTATCGCTTGTGATCGTGAGGTCCTCCGCCGCTTCCAGCATCACGGAATGCGCGCTCACAATGCGGATCCCCTCGGCGTCGGTCAGCTCGATCATCGTCCCCCTGTTGTTAGTGATCACGATGGAATCGGGGGTAAAGCGTACTTCCTTCTGGTATCTGCTCTTGAATACCTTGTGCGAGGGATCCTTGCGGTCTGCGCTGTCCGTCTCCACGTGAACGGAGCTTGTGACAAACGCTTCCCGCTCCTGCTGCTGCGGTATCGTGAGGCGCACCGTATCCCCCGGTTCCGGCATACAGTACCATCCTGTGCCGTCGGGCGTAGAATACACCGTGGCATAAGGATACCAGATATCTATCTCCTGCCGGGCGTTCTCGTCCCCGGTGAGCGACACCTGCACCCTGTCCTCCCTTACCTTTGTGACCGTGGCAGGCAGCGTGCAGCCTGCCATCCGCTCATTGCAGCTCTCCGGCACTTCGATGCCTTTCTCCCGTTTCAGGTGGTAGCTGTGGTGCAGCTCCCCGCCCTCATAACGGCTTTCTATCCTGTATATGTAGAACTTTGTCCCGTACAGCGATGTGTGGTCACCGATCCGGTACAGCTCCCTGCTCTCCATGACATATTCCATGCAATCCGCCTCCGACACGGCCATACCCTGGTACAGTCTGTCCCTGTACCCGCCCAGATCCTTCCGCACCGTGTACCGGCTGCCTTCCGGGATCTCAAACGGCTGTCCCTGCGGCATGGAATAGTACAGCCGCACGCCCTTCATACGCGAATCCGGCACGAAGTACTGGCGGCTCCTGCCCGCAAGCCGCCTGATAAACTCCCAGTCCGTTTCCCAGTACTGCAGCACCAGTTCCGCCGCTGCCCTGTCATCCGGTCTTGAAAATGCCAGCATGGAATCCGCATACGCCCCCGTGATCTTCTGATAGATCTGCGCGTATGTCATGGACGGATCCTGGAATGACCGGAAGTGCTTCTGCACGTCCATCAGGCAGCTTCCCGTCCTGACCTCCAGCGTCAGTCTCCGCTGGCCGTCTGCCGCCGTGATGGAATAATCTGTCACGATCCCCGCAAATACAATCTTTTCCTCCCCGTCCGGCCCTGCTGCACGGATCACTTCCCACACGTCCCCTGTCAGCAGCCCCGTGTACTCCTCCTCCTGCTCGTCCGTGATGTGTCCCGAGATGACCACGCTGCCATGCCGGTTGACCTCCTCCTCACGCCGCAGTTCCAGAATGTCCAGGAATGCCACGGGTTCCGTCTGAATATTATAATCCCTCATGATCGTTCTCCTCCTCTATCGTCCGCATGATCTCCCATACCACCGGTTTCCATCCGCCATATTCCTCGTAAGGGCAGTAAAAAGTGCCAAGCCTGTCGCAGCCGCCTGCCCTGAAGAGGAACAGCACGTTGTATACCCTGCCGTCCGCCGCAAAGCTCTTGTATTCCAGCCAGCGCACCCCTGCCCTGCCCTCCTCCGTGCCTGAACCGTAGCACACGATCCTCTCATCCAGCCTTTCCAGCCGCTGCCGGACCTCCTGCACGGTAACTTCCGCATCCTCCATCGTCTGCAGGGTGATCCCGGCTGTCCCGTCCTCCGTCATGTACAGCATCTCCGGCAAGGCCTCCGACCAGAAGACCTCCTCCGCCGTCTCCCTGTCCGCCAGCTGGAATGATCCGGGCAGCCATATCCGGAAGCCAGGAAGGTGCCTCCACTCCTCCCGGCACTTCCCCATCTCCGGCAACGGTGCAAACACCTGAGCCATCTGCTGCAGGAAGCAGTCCACGTCGTTCTCACTGATCCTCTCCATCCTCTTCCTCCCATGTGCTAAAACTCCGGCGTATGACGCTCGCCCATTTTACGGACTCTTCCAGCGGGTATGTGAAAGTCACCAGTACCAGGCCTTTCCCCGCCGTGCACAGTGCCTTGATATGTCCCGATCCTATATCTTCCATTTTCATCCGGAACCAGCCGGTCGGGATCTTTCCCTCCCCGCACAGGTAGACCGGAGATACCTGGTACTGTGGAAACAGCTCCCCAGCCAGCTGACGTATCTCCTCCGCGGCCTGGCGTATCGCGGAAGCCTCCACCTGTAGTCCAAGCAGCTGCGCCGTCACCTGCACGCTGCCGCCGTTCTCCAGTATGGTCTCCGGCCGCCCTGCCCTGGGATAACGGCTGCGCTGTCTCTCTTCCTCCATCCTGGAAAATCCCTCCGGCAGCCCTATCCTGATACCTGTCTGCCCCAGTTTCACCGGAACGAGCCGGATACTCTCCTGCAGGCAGCCTTCGCTCCCCTCCATGCAGAACTGTACCATGTTCCTGTCCTCCCCCTCTCTGAAAACTGATCCGGTATTCCTCCGCGATCCGAGCCCGCCTGTCAAGCACTGCCCGCTGGCGTGGTTCCTCTGTCCGGAAGACCTTTCCCTCAAGTTCTCCCGCTGCATCCATACGGCTTCCGGCAGAACCGGCGCGGTTGATCCTGTCTATCGCAGGGCTCCTGCCAAATCCCCCCGTTTCCATAGAATCACTCATGTACTGACTCCCCCTCTCCCTATACGTTTTACCTGGCAGCCCTCGAGCTGCCGTGCCAGACTGTCCGCAAGCGCTCCCACCGGCGTGGAGCCGATCACGCTTTTCCCGACTGCACTGCGGTCTGCAAATATGCGTTCCGCTTCTGCCCGCCCGTCTCGCTGGTGGAACACCGGAAAATCGTCGCCGCCCCCGCCTTCTGTCAGAACCCTGTCCGAACCACCGATCGTATCAAACCCGTTGCACATATTGATGACCGTGGGGGAGGCCGCCCTCTTTACCAGCGAGATCTCCTTTGGCGCCTGGAACAGTATGCTGCCGCCTTTTAACCCTATCGTCCCCCTCGCCGATACCGTGATCGACCGGTGGCTCGCCACGTCCGCCCCCGACGCATCGGAAAGCCTCAGTTCCAGCGGCTTTTCCTGCCGCAGGTCACGGAATCCCACGGCGTCCGGATCCATATACAGGCGCTTTCTGTCCTTTGTGGTAAAATACCTGTGGGAAGGCTGCAGTCCGGGATTGCCCGCTCCATTGCGCCGCACACCGCACACTGCACGGTCCCCGCCGCCTGCCGCGCCGCTTATATGGATATATACGCGCTCTCCCTTCTCGGGCATGCAGTATGCCAGGTTTCCCATGTCCGGCTGCCATGGATACCAGTATGCCCCCTCTGCAGGCTGCTGCCTGTCCATATCAAACCCCACTTTTACCTGCTCATCCCTGACATCAAGTACGGACGCCGGCAGCATCATCCCTGCCTGGTATGGATGTTCATACGGTTCCGACGCAAAGGCGCCGGCGCTTTCCAGCGTATAACGATACTGCAGGAGCCCCTTTTCCAGACGGCACTCCTTGTCCGTCACTGTATAACGGTATCCGTCCCAGTCAGCCCGGTCGCCGGGATCCCAGTTCCGGCCGGTGCGCACGCGGCGCCTGGTGCCCCTGCGCTGCCTGTCCCGCCATATCCGTTCACACACCACATCGTCTGCCTCCCTGTGCGTGGCTCCCTCCGGCGCACCGCAGTGAAAGCATGGTGCCGCCGCATATACGGACGGCACGAGCACCGTGTGCAGCCTGCCCGCGAGCCTTTTCAGGAACACCCAGTCCGTCTCCCCGGTCTGGTACAGCGGAGACTGTATGGCCTGGTCCTCCCCGTGGAACAACAGTCCCGCCCCGGGGGTGTCCGCGAGCACCCGCTCCATGACTTCCCGGCAGGTCATGGAGACGTCCTGAAAGCTCCTGTCCTTTTTCGCATGATCAAGCATCCCTGTCGCCGAGACCCCTGTCAGCGACACGCGGTAATGCGCGCCCTCGTGGCTAACCTGTATGTCCTGCAGCATGCCCGCAAACAGGAGCCGGTCGCCTGCCCCTGCCGTGACCCGGGTTCCCGCAAGCGGCTGCAGGATGGCTTCCCCGCCCTCCGCTCCGGGCATGGTTCCCTCCACACGGCATACGGCATGTCTGTTCTGGCGTATTTCCATATGGAAGGTCTGGATATCCGTGATGGGGACCGCGCACTCGATCCGCAGGTCTCCCTGTGTTAATACTGGCATTCCGGCATCCCTCCTTCATCTTTATCGATCAATACACACCTTTCCAGTTCCTTTCCTGGCTCTGTAATGTTCATATGTACTCCTTTCGCCCTATCGGGCTGGTCTCCTTCCTGTTTCACTCTATCCTGACTGCCTCCAGCTTCTTCTCCAGAACCCCTTTTAACTCCCACGCAAATGCACCCAGCGCATACGGGCTGGCCTTATAGTCAGTAATCAGCATCTGCGGTCTTTCGGTTATCTGCCCACAGGACAGTTTTGTTATGTACTTCATCACCGGCCTGTGTCCAAACCGATTCTTGTTCGGATCTCTTGGATTGTATCTTTTACTATAAAACGAAAACATCTTATAAAGCACTAACACATATAATACCATACCCATTAATAATTGAAAGATCATGACTTTTCTCCTTAAAGTTTTCAACCGCACAGACCTGCTTAAGCTGGTTTATGCCCGTGTTGAATTTTTACAAAATCTTCCCTTAAGTTTCCAGACAACAACACCCAGCGCCGATATCACATATATCGACAGATACCCAGATACCACCAGCCGGATCCCGAACACTCCGTCAAACATCGTATCGACTCTGTACAGGATCTCTTCTTCCCCGTCTGACGGCATGCGTTTCAATACCGTATAAAACCCATAATGTACTGACGGATTATCACCTCCACTGTTATTTGTACAAAAATATTTGTAATCTCCACGTATCCGCAGACGTTTCGTCACGTTTTCGTTATAATAATTTTCCGGGCCGGCGATGTCATAATATTTCTCCGGACTGCCATTCCTGTCACATTCAACGGCTTTGTTGGAACGGAGATTTATAAACAGCAGTTTTTCATCGAGCCAGACTACACCTGCCGAACCGCTGGTATCAAATGATAACTGGTATTGAAAGTTCATATCATGGTCAAACACTCCGACCGTACTGTTTGAAAAAACAATGGCGATCTGTCCGCCTTCCGATATATCATACGATTGAAATGTCTCCCCCTCTGATGTCCATGTATATGATATCTTAAATCCATATGGATTGCTGACACTGCTTTCACAGGGTTCCAGCTCCAGTTCCGCCGCCTGAACCGGCATGCACATATTTCCTGTGGTCATGTACAGTAAGGCTATGCACGTTATCAAATGTATCTTTAATCTTTCCAATAAATATTCACCTCACATGATGATATGCAGGTTCTTACTCTACCCTGACTGCACAGACTTTTTCCTCCATAAATCCTTTCAGTTCCCATGCATATCTTCTTTCTGCACTCCTACTCCTGCTTTCAGATAAATAAAACCATACTATGCATCCCTCCGATTCCGGTGTAACGGTTACTCTGTATTTGATCTTTCCACCACAATATCCATACTCCTGTCGTATACTATTTATGGTGAATATAAATACGCCATCTGTTTCCATTTCAAATGTATATTCAAAGATACCATGTGCCTCCTGATACTGGCATAACGTCTCTATTACCTTATCACGGGAAAAGTTTGTAATATATTTCATTTTTTCTCTGTGTTCAAAAGGCGGGATCCTGCCGTATTTCTGATACCGAATCTGATATTCTTTCATTGGTTTAACCACAAACAGCATCATAAATAATAGCATAATACTCCATATCAGAAAAAAAACTACATCATTACTTTTTTCCTGTATAATATTTACTAAATAGACAAACCACACGAACCATATAAAATATAAACCTTTATCATCCTTTATCATTGCGCCCCCTCACACACTGCACCTTTATACTTATGATATAGTTAAAATTTTCATAGCCTTTCCCTTCCACTTGTCCAAAAGAGTCCCTTCAATCTTCCATTGTGCCGACTGTCATTGACATAAGTCTGCCTAAGGTCTGCGATTTAGCTGCACTACATTAACTGACACGACTGTGCCGTCCAAAGTATCCAACGTCACAAAGTAATATTTTGTTCCCCTGCTGTCTGCATCGATCTCCCAACCAATCTTCCTCGGATTTGCAGATATCAGGCATACATATTTTCCACTTCCGTCTTCACCCCAGAACTCGACACATGAATTTCTTTTGTTTTTGATCACTTTCTGTTTCACCAGGAAATCAGTGAGTGAATTCGCAATCTTATCCGGCAGTAAACTGATCGAAGTCAGATCTGAACCTTCCCCGTTAATATCCAGTACTTCTTTCTGTCCTTTCAGTTCGTATTTTTCACATCTGTCCACATAATCGCCGCAATCTTCAACGTAATCCATATTGTTATCAATACTGGTATCCCACAATACATATCCGAAATATATTGCTTTCTGCTCTTCATATAACTGGATTATTTGAATCAGAGGCAGCATGCCACTCTCACGATACCTGCCAAAATAGTAAGATGTTTCTGCCGTAATCCCCCTATCTGCATAATTTTCCAGCATTTCCACAGAATATTCTCCTAACGGTACATCTCCCTGCCCGTTCACCTCTGGCTTTTTCCAGTCTTTCATTCCCAGCATCCATAGTATGCTGTTCATTTCCGATTGCCGCGCAGTTTCTATTTCCCTTTTTTTAATAATGCCACTTTTTTGTTTTAGCACAGGCGGGAGCAGATAATACTCATGATTTTCATGGTTCACTACAGAAATGCAGAGTCCGTTACCCCAGACAAGACAGATAACAAATCTTCCATCTTTCAGCTCATAGTATGCCCGCGGCACCCCTGAACCTATGGTTCCATTCTCCAGTCCAATTCGATCGACAATATCCTCATAAGTACTGTTATGATCAAACTGTTCAAAATCGGTAACGGATAGTTTCCTGTCATAGTATGTATAATCAGTGATATGTCCGTAAACTTTAATATTCCCTGATGTTCTTTTTACACATTTTACTGCTATCATCACCACACAGATACTTAGGAATCCGCACAAACATAACCAGTATATTTTTTTCCGCAAACTTACTCACGCTCCTTTGTTATCTAGTACAACGAATATTACGTAACTGGCACCTTGCCTGATTGTTCTCCCTGTGTTTATGTTAGCATTTTTGCATTCCTCCTTTATCCGGTCATATGTGCCTTTCCAATCCTATGCTTCATTTTTCCAGATCCTCCATAAATTTTATCAGTGCATCATGTTCACTCTGATGAGGCGGTAATGCCAAAAACGAGCTAAGAATATGTAGCATAATTATAACTACTCCTAACAGTACACCAAGATGAACTCCTTCCGTATATGCGCTCATAATACACACCCAGACTCCTATACAGCCTATGACAATTCCCTGCTTAGAAATGAATCTGGAAGTTTTCATTATGCCAATTGTACATTCAACAATTGTATACCCTTCAGACTCCAGAATACTCCCATATAAGCAAGAAGGATTTCTCCATACATTATCAAACACCCCGATCGTGTTATTTGAAAAGACAATGGCAATCTGCCCGCTTTCTGACACATCATGCGATCACATTGTCTGCCCCTCTGAAGTCCACGTATCGGAAATTTCAAATCAAACGGGTTTCCATTACCGGATGGATCAGGTTCCAGCTCCAGTTCCGACGCATACACATACATTTCTCAAATAGCACTAACAATATACTGGAAATCACCTTCCGCCTCCTTTCCGAATCTTTCAATCACTTCTATACACGATAGGCTTGTCATATACTTCATCCTGGTTTTATGTCTGTACTGATCCGGTTGAAAGCCTTTATACAACAAGTGCAAGAGCAGGGCTGATAAAAACAGACTACAACATGTCCTTCCCATTGACCACGTCCCTAAAATCCTGCCATCAGGACTGGCACTATTCCGGATATTATTCCCATAGAAATACACATGCTTGATGCACTTAGAAACTCAATCTGTACTGCATCATTTTTTCCAAGCATTGCATAACTCTGTTGATATGCTTTTGTTTTAATCTTCTAAATCTTCCATAAATCTTATCAATGCATCATGTTCCATTTTAGGCACATTCATTATCCAATAAGTTATAATAAACCATGATATCGCAATTACTATTATCAACAGGGATTTAAAATCAATTCCATTAAATAAAATATTTACAATACCAGTTAATGCAAATATACTGCTCATGGATAGCCAGAATAGAGCTGTTACTTTAACTTTTTCTGTTTTTTTGATTTCATAATCAACTATTGTGTGTCCCTCCTCTTCTTTCACACTCCCGTAAATGCAAGCAGGAGATATAAACTTTAATACATTTTTGATAAATAACCATGGATTTAGAAAAGACTGCCATAAATCAGGATAAGTATATACTTTAAACCGATCATACTTTATATTGTAATCCCCTACAAACACCCTATCTTTTGCACTAAAACTATATGCTTGTTTCATTTTCTTCAAGGGTTTTGATGATATAGTATAGGCAGCGAACTTTTCAATAAAAACAGACATTTCATATGAGTATATTTTTCTATCACTACAATTATTCATTAATACCTCCTTCCAAAACTGTTTAAGAACAAGTACTTGTATTTTTAAACTTCATATTTTCGAACATTTCAAACAGATTAACTTTATAAAGAGTCCATGTATAACCTGTTTCACCATGTGCTTCCATAAAAGCAGTGAACGGAAGATTTATACCAGGACCTAAACTAATAATAGACCCCATAGCATTTGATATGAAAAGTTGATCATATCCCAAACTAAACCCGGGTGCAAAGGAAGCACCTATCACACTTCCCCACCCTTCTAAATCCTTATATGATGCCGCTTCTGTCAAAATTAGTGATCCTCCCAAACCCAAGCCAGGCAATCCACCACCTCCATTAACATTTAATTGCAAAGCCAAATTTCCTGACGGATCATATGTAAGACCAAAACTACCACTTACGCTGACTCCCATTGCCCCTCTTCCTGAAAGCGAAATATTCCTTGTTTGTATTCCTGTAAATTTTTGAATTATTTCATTATATTTTTTCATTCCAGAAATATTTAAATCTATGAAAGAATTCCATCCTTCTTTTGCCTTCTCTGCTGCCGCATCCTTGAAATCATTCCATGCGTTACCAGCGGATTCAATCAGATCATTTATTCCCTCCTCTGCTGCCCGCAAACCATCATTAATTGTCTCTTTGATAGGTTGCGTCACATCATACCAATAATCATCTGCCGCTTTCAAATATGATTTCCAGAATTCACCTTTTATTTCATCCGACGTTATGGGATCCTCTCCATTCAAATCCACATACTGCATCGGATTTCCCCAACAGTACCCATACCGATTCAACGTCTTTGGTACCGTATTTTTACCATGAATAACATCCTCCGCCACAAACCTTCCCACCTCCGGCTGGTACTCCCTCGCCTGTGCAAAGTATGTCCCGCTGATATCATCATGCCTGTACCCTGTGTATCCGAACGGCTGGCGCTCTCCCTGACGGCTGTACCTCTTTCCCGCGTATTGTTCCGCCTCGGGATCATAGAGATCCACACCGAATTCATCATACCCGTATGCGTCCCCGTTACCGTTTCGGTACAGGATACGGAGCGGACTCCCCAGCTCATCTGACAGATAATACTGTATGATTCTGTTTTCGTCCTCCATGGCTGACACGTTCATGTCCCAGTAAAAGGTCTGTCTGCGTTCCCCCCTGCGGAGTTCCAGCAGATTGTGGTACGGCTTTGTCAGATCCAGCAGGTACTCTTCCACCCGGCCGCCCGTGCTCCGCCCGGTTCTCTGACCCAGTGCGTTATAGAAATATTCGGCTTCCTCGCCCTGGCTGCCCCACGCCCTCTGCAGGCGGTTCATGCTGTCATAGACGTATCCGTGCAGCAGTCCGCCGTCCTGGTATTCCCCTGTCAGGTTTCCTCTTTTATCATAAGTATATGTTTTATGTATGACAGAATCTTCTCCCTGCCGTATCTCCTGCTCCAGCAGGCGGTTCAGGGCATCATATCCGTATGTGCTCCTTGTCCCGCCGGCATGATCCTCCAGTTCTGTCCGGTTCCCAAAAGCATCGTACTGGTAGCTGCGCAGCGGCTTTCCGTCCTTCTCCACGCCTGTCAGCCTCTGCAGCCCGTCATAGATATACCGGTAAACGCCGCTCTCCTCCGGGAGCCCCCTCCGCTCTTTGGTGGCCATCGTCCTGTTTCCCATGGCGTCATAGGTATAACGGAACCTGTCAAGAATGCCGGACGCGTCCGCCTGGCACAGTTCTTCCAGCAGGCCTGTTTCGTTGTAACGCCACCGGGTATCATATCCGCCGGAGCTTCTCTTTTCCGAGAGCCGTCCCTCCTGGTCATACTGATAATCAGTCCATAGCGTCCCCCTCCCTTCCGCTGTCCGCTTCATCTGTGTGGGGCGCAGGAGCCCGTCATATGTCCAGCTCACCCTTGTACCATCCGGATAGGTCATTCCCTGACGCTGTCCCATGCTGCCCCACTCGTAACGCACGGTTCTTCCATTGTGGTCCGTGATGCTGACGGGCGTGTCTTGGCTGTCGCGCTCGATCCTCGTCTCACCCAGCCAGTCCTTTACTTTTACGAGCTGCCCCAGGGGGCTGTATTCCAGCCCTGCCCGCCTTCCGTCCCCGTACAGGATACTTTCCGGTCTGCCGTCTGCCGTGTAGGTATATGCTGTCACCAGTCCTTCCCTGTCTGTCTTTTCTATCATTCTTCCCAGCGCGTCGTATCGGAAATGCTCTTCGCCGCCCATGGCGTCACGGATGCATTCCACCTGTCCAAAGGCGTCCCTTTGATACTCCGTCGTCCGGTCTGCCCCGCCTGCCTGTCCATGCTGGCAGATACAGACCAGGCGGCCTGCCTTATCATAGGTATATATATCCCTTCCGCCGTATAGCAATACCCGTCCGGCTCCTGCCTGATCAGTCCTGTGCCTTTTGACAGCGGGGTATAGAGGTTTCCGATGCTTTTCCTGTACGGCACGATGCGCCCGTCGCCGAGATGGAGCGTGGCCAGCCCCTCCCCGTTGTCCTCAACCGATATCTCATAATTGTGGTGCCAGCCTTCCCGAGGCTTCCTCCACGGTATTCCTCCATCGAGTTGTAGGTAGCGCGGAAGGATAACCTTGTGATCCCGTGTATGATGAGGTCTTCCTTTTCGTAGATAAAATTTCCCGTGTTGAAGTTGACCGGATCAAAACCAAACACGGAACAGCCCATCTTACCCACTGCCGCCGCGAAGCCGAGCATCGGATAGCGCGCCATCAGCTGTTTCCAGTCGATCTCACGCACGTCGCCCTGCCCCGATGTCTCGGGCACGATGATGCCGCCCTTGCGGCACAGCAGTATGCTGTCCATCGTCAGCGCGGTATCCCCGTTGAGCTTCTCCAGCTTCCATGAACTGCCGCCGGTATTTTCCCATCTTGACGCGAGCGACATACACTCCTTGCATGTCTTCCCGCAGGCACTGATCCCGCATGTGCCAAAATCAGGTATGTTCTCCTCTTTCCTGCTGTCTGAGCAGTTCGCTTTCTTCCTGCCGTCCGCAACACAGTTGTGCCCCTGTGTGATGACCAGCGTGCCGGGCTTGCTGCCCCATATACACCGCAGTCTGGCGCCTGTAACCAGATAACTCTTACCCACTTTTCTGTCTCCTTTCCGGAACCTTTCGATAAACAATTCAGTACGCGTTCCTTATAAATTCATATGTAATCATCGCAGGTGCATTTCGCTGTAAATAAATACACTTACTCGTCTTTGTAAATAAATTATATACTTTAATCCTTATATCGCTGCTGCCAAAAAATTTGTTAAAATGTTCTATATAGCAAAAATAACTGTATCATATAAAATAATTTTTTTTGCATTATTTCTAAAATATGAAACTTTTCTGCCGTCATCCGATATGGTATACTGTCCTGCATCTGGAAGATATTCTCTTATTTCATTTGTTTTCGCATTATATTCCATAATCCTGTTTCTCATAGGATACCAGATCCTGCCGTTTCTAATATCAATATCTGTGAATAACTTTTTCCTGCATCTGATCATTGTATGCCTGAAAATAGATGTCTTCCATAGCAGGTACATCTCCCATCAGCCTGAACACGATCCTGCATACTGTCACAAGAAGAACAATTCTTACGATCACGCTTATCCAGATCTTGCTTTTATCATGCGATATCTAATTTCGCCCCATATCTATTCCTCTAGCACTTTTTTCATCCATATCCTCTTCAAAGCTCCTAACCTTCCATTCAGGCACAAGGACTGTGTGCAGCCTGCTGGCAAGTCTTTTTAAAAATCCCCAGTCAGTCTCTTCGATCTGGTACAGGGGACTCCGGATCGTCCGGTCCACACCGTGGAACCATAATTTTGCCCCGGGTGTATCTGCAAGCACCTGCCATGACCGGAGTCCCCGCCAGCGGCTGCAGGATAGCTTCCTCACCCTCTGCTTCGGGTATGGTTCCCTCTATATGGCATACAGCGTGGTCATTACCGCGTATTTCCATGTGGAAACTCCGGATATCCGTAATGGGAACTGCGCACTCGATCCTCAGGTCTCCCTGTGTTAATGTTGACATTTTTGCATTTCTCCTTCGCCTTTATTTGATCATCCATACTTTCTTTCCGCACTCTTACTCCAACTTTCACAAAAGTCCCTTCACTTCTTTCTATCCTTTCAGTTCGTATTTTTCACATCTGTCCTCATAATCGTGTATGCTGATTCTGATTCAAATAATCCAGTTATATGAATGATCTGTAGGATACTTGCTGTCAGTTGTTACAGGCTTCTTCTTTTCCACCCATTATTACTATGATAAATATCTGGATTACATATTATTATTTTATTTACTCTTTCCTCCCCATCAAAATAAAATTGCAAGGCACATTTACCATCTTCAACATGATATATTTCCTTATGCAGTGTATCCCGAATTAAACTGCCATAGCTATTTTTGTATGTTTGATCTATTTTTTTTCTTTCTGTACCAACTCCTATTTTTTTTCTTCCGAACAGATAATCAGAACTAGTAACCTCGACTCTGCAAAAAGTATAATTTCCATTTGGAATCGCCTTAAATACAAATAATCGTCCATCACCATATTTTAAATATTTCAATATAACATTCCCGTTTTTCTCCTCTTCCCACATCGTCTCAGGAAACCCGTTCGTTTCTAAAACAGACTCATATGTTTGTTCCTCCGTCCCCGCCACTTTTAAATAATATCCATTAAAATATGTTGTATAATATTCATATTTTTTGCTATTCCAAATAAAACTTAACATAATCAAACCTCCTAATACATATAATATAAATTTATATTTCATACGAATATCACCTCAATAAATTTTTATACTTGTCCCAACCTTTGATGACACCAAACACAGCTAATAATACTATGAATCAGATAGAAAAAATTCTATTTAAAATGTAACAATCTTTTATTACTCACATTCCAAACATTTTCCATTCTGATATTGAATTTGTCCTTTAGGTTTTTCTTTACTTTTTTTGCTTTTCATATATTCATTAAAATGATCTTGCTTTTTTGATAATCTAGCTTCTAAGTCATAATTTATTCCAAAAAAATTATTAAAGCCTTGAATATAACTATTCGGACCAAAAGCAACACTTCCATCCCACGCATAAGTGATTCCGTTTGAGATTTTAGATGATAATATGCTGGCTGCATTTTGTCCTTCCACTTCCCAAAAGTCTATCAAACCTGTATTACACGCCTGTATATAAAGTGTATCTATATTTTTCTCACTTAAATCATTTAAATTACCTGCAACTTCTTCTGTATGTGCTTTATTCCACCCATCAATTGTTAACCCATTATATTTTGATCCATTTTCAAATTGAAGCATCCTTTCTGTTCCATGTGAAAATATGTAAACAGTATCTACTTTACTATCATCCATACTGTTCCATTCCTTCATAAACATCTGGGCTCTTTCCTTATTTTCATCAAATTGATCATCTCCATCGGCGTCAGACAAATTTACTTGTATTACCTGAACCCCATTTGCCTCTAGCTGCTTTGTCTGCCAATCAGCCTCTCTTTCAAAATCATCAATGTAAAACACATATGCTGTCTCTTCTTCCTCTTCTTCCTCCTTTCCATTAAAATCGACGTATCTCAAAGGATTTCCCAAACAATACCCATACTGATTCAAAGTTCGTGGCATTGCCCCACGTCCCTTAATGATATCCTCCGCCACAAACCTTCCCACCTCCGGCTGGTACTCCCTCGCCTGTGCAAAGTATGTCCCGCTGATATCATCATGCCTGTACCCTGTGTATCCGAACGGCTGGCGCTCTCCCTGACGGCTGTACCTCTTTCCCGCGTATTGTTCCGCCTCGGGATCATAGAGATCCACACCGAATTCATCATACCCGTATGTATCCCCGTTACCGTTCCTGTACAGGACACGGAGCGGGCTCCCCAGCTCATCTGACAGATAATACTGTATGATCCTGTTTTCGTCCTCCATGGCTGACACGTTCATGTCCCAGTAAAAGGTCTGTCTGTGTTCCCCCCTGCGGAGTTCCAGCAGGTTGTGGTACGGCTTTGTCAGATCCAGCAGGTACTCTTCCATCCCTCCGCCCGTGCACCGACCGATTCTCTGACCCAGTGCATTATAGAAATATTCGGCTTCCGCGCCCTGGCTGTCCCATGCCTTCTGCAGGCGGTTCATGCTGTCATAGACGTATCCGTGCAGCAGCCCGCCGTCCTGGTATTCCCCTGTCAGGTTTCCTCTCTTATCATAAGTATATGTTTTATGTATGACAGTGTTTTCTCCCTGCCGTGTCTCCTGTTTCAGCAGGCGGTTCAGGGCATCATATCCGTATGTGCTCCTTGTCCCGCCGGCATGATCCTCCAGTTCTGTCCGGTTCCCAAAAGCATCGTACTGGTAGCTGCGCAGCGGCTTTCCGTCCTTCTCCACGCCTGTCAGCCTCTGCAGCCCGTCATAGATATACCGGTAAACGCCGCTCTCCTCCGGGAGCCCCCTCCGCTCTTTGGTGGCCATCGTCCTGTTTCCCATGGCGTCATAGGTATAACGGAACCTGTCAAGAATGCCGGACGCGTCCGCCTGGCACAGTTCTTCCAGCAGGCCTGTTTCGTTGTAACGCCACCGGGTATCATATCCGCCGGAGCTTCTCTTTTCCGAGAGCCGTCCCTCCTGGTCATACTGATAATCAGTCCATAGCGTCCCCCTCCCTTCCGCTGTCCGCTTCATCTGTGTGGGGCGCAGGAGCCCGTCATATGTCCAGCTCACCCTTGTACCATCCGGATAGGTCATTCCCTGACGCTGTCCCATGCTGCCCCACTCGTAACGCACGGTTCTTCCATTGTGGTCCGTGATGCTGACGGGCGTGTCTTGGCTGTCGCGCTCGATCCTCGTCTCACCCAGCCAGTCCTTTACTTTTACGAGCTGCCCCAGGGGGCTGTATTCCAGCCCTGCCCGCCTTCCGTCCCCGTACAGGATACTTTCCGGTCTGCCGTCTGCCGTGTAGGTATATGCTGTCACCAGTCCTTCCCTGTCTGTCTTTTCTATCATTCTTCCCAGCGCGTCGTATCGGAAATGCTCTTCGCCGCCCATGGCGTCACGGATGCATTCCACCTGTCCAAAGGCGTCCCTTTGATACTCCGTCGTCCGGTCTGCCCCGCCTGCCTGTCCATGCTGGCAGATACGGACCAGGCGGCCTGCCTTATCATAGGTATATTCCGTCTTGTTGCCGAGGGCATCTGTCACCTCTTTCAGTCTGCCGTTTTGTGTGTAGGCATATTCTGTCGTATTTCCATCCGCATCCGTTGCGGAAGCGACATTGCCCATAACGTCATAGACATAAGACTTCTCCTGTCCCGTGCTGCCTGTAACGGACACTACCCGTCCCATACAGTCATAGATGTAGGAAATGCTATATCCATTCTGTCCAGTCTTCTTCTTCAGCCTGCCGAGGCTGTCATATTCGTAAGACAGCTGCGTGCCGTCGGGATAAACGGTCTTCTCACGCCTGCCGCCGGGGAGATAATAATGCCTTGTTGTCCTGCCTGCACCGTCTGTTACAGACACCGGACTGCCCAGTGCATTGTATTCATACTTTGTGGTGTTACCGCGTATATCCGTCTCCTCAGTCAGCTCTCCCATCTTGTTATAACGGAATGTCCTGCGGTTTCCTGCTGCGTCTGTGATGCTGCTGATCCTGCCGCTCTTCCTGTCATACTGATATGTCGTCTTTCCGCCCACAGGATCAGTGACCGCGGTAACACGGTTCAGCGCATCATATTCATATGTGGTCACGGACAGGGGATCTTCCACGCCGCCCGCCTGCGTTTTCAGCAGGTTGCCTGCCGGATCGTAGGTATAGTCCACCACCCTTGCAGCCCCGTCCTCCCCCGCTGCCTGCAGCTTTACCTGCACCAGGCGGTTATTGCGGTCATACCGGTACACAGATACCGCCCCTGTCGGGGAGATCTCTTCCGACAGGTTGCCTGCCGGATCATAGCCCAGCCGTGTCTCATTCCCCTCTTTGTCGGTCACTTTCTCCGGCTTTCCGACCGTGTTATATACGACTGACGAGACACCGCCGTCAAAATCCGTAGTCTGTACGGGTCTCCCACTTGCGTCGTATGCATAACTCCTGACCGCTCCCTCCTGGTTTGTCTCGGACAGCAGGCGGTCCCTCTCATCATACTGGTAGGATATGCTGTTCCCTTCATTGTCCGTCACCCGGACTACGCGGTTTAAGGCGTCATATCCATAGGTGACCGTGACACCGTATGGATCGGTGATGCTGCTGATATTGCCACGCCCATCATGGGTGAGCCTTATACGGCTCCCGTCCGGCTGTATGATCTGCTCCGGCCGTCCTTTTTCATCATAGAGGGTCTCCCTGCTCCGACCGAGCGCGTCCGTGGTCCTGACCAGACGCCCTGCCCTGTCGTAAGTGTTCTCCAGCAGTCTGTCCCCCTCGATGCCGGCAGTCAGCAGCTTTCCTTCCCCATTGTATGTAAAGAACCTCTGTATACCGAGCGCGTCGGTGGATCCGAGCAGCTTCCCCCTGTCGTCATACCGGTACTGCGTCTTATTGCCATTTTTATCGGTATACATGGTCAGCTGGTCATTGTCATTGTATGCGAAGCGCTCCTCGCCGTCCTTGTAGACTGTCCGTATATTGCGGAACCTGCTGTCGCTCTCATAGGCCGTGATATAGCCGTTCTGGTCTTTTGCGTAGGTGCACTGCCCTTCGTCGTCATAGCGCAGCTCCGCCGTACTCCCGTCCGGCATTCTCTGGCTGACCACCCTGTTCGCACCGTCATAGACATTCCTGACACCCTCGATGCCCCTCGGCGTGGTCACGCTCTCCAGGCGCAGGTTTTCATTGTATCCGTAGGTGTATGTCTGCCCCGACGGGTTGACATACTGGTATAACACGCGGTAGCTGTACCGGAGATTTACTTCCCTCCCCGTATGGTCCCTGACGTTGCAGAGGTTCCCCTCTTTATTGTACCTGTAATACAGGATCCCGCCGTTAGCCCCCCTTGCCTCGGACAGCTGGCCTTTGCTGTTATATACAAAATGGTCGACATTCCCATTCCTGTCTTTCCTTGTCAGGAGCCTGCCTGTTCTGTCGAAGGTATACTCCATCCCTTCCGCCGCTGCACAGTGATACCCGTCCGGCTCCTGCCTGATCAGTCCTGTGCCTTTTGACAGCGGTGTGTAGAGGTTTCCGATGCTTTTCCTGTACGGCACGATGCGCCCGTCGCCGAGATGGAGCGTGGCCAGCCCCTCCCCGTTGTCCTCAACCGATATCTCATAATTGTGGTGCCAGCCTTCCCGAGGCTTCCTCCACGGTATTCCTCCATCGAGTTGTAGGTAGCGCGGAAGGATAACCTTGTGATCCCGTGTATGATGAGGTCTTCCTTTTCGTAGATAAAATTTCCCGTGTTGAAGTTGACCGGATCAAAACCAAACACGGAACAGCCCATCTTACCCACTGCCGCCGCGAAGCCGAGCATCGGATAGCGCGCCATCAGCTGTTTCCAGTCGATCTCACGCACGTCGCCCTGCCCCGATGTCTCGGGCACGATGATGCCGCCCTTGCGGCACAGCAGTATGCTGTCCATCGTCAGCGCGGTATCCCCGTTGAGCTTCTCCAGCTTCCATGAACTGCCTCCGGTGTTTTCCCATCTTGACGCGAGCGACATACACTCCTTGCATGTCTTCCCGCAGGCGCTGATCCCGCATATGCCAAAATCAGGTATGTTCTCCTCTTTCCTGCAGTCTGAGCAGTTCGCTTTCTGCCTGCCGTCCGCGGCACAGTTGTGCCCCTGTGTGATGACCAGCGTGCCGGGCTTGCTGCCCCATATGCACCGCAGTTCCGCGCCTGTAACCAAATAACTCTTACCCATTTTCCTTCTCCTTTCCCATCAGTCCCACACGATCATCCTGCGCTCCCCGCCTGTCCTGTCCGGCTTGTATGCACCGGTTCCTTTTCGGATCCCGTCCAGTATGTCCTCCAGCCTGTGGAACGCGGTTCTGGTATCCATCCGGCCGTCCCCCGCGTCCCCGCCTGTCTTTCTGCGGATGTAGTCTGTCAGTACACGGTAGTCTGCCGCCTCCCGACCCTGCAGGAGGAAATAGGCAAACTGGACATCGGCGTCCGCCGCCTTTTCGCACTCCAGCACCTTATGCGCAAAATAATCCGTCACTTCTTTGGACAGGGTGTTCTGTCCCGCCGACGACCAGGTGGCGTCCGCCAGGTTTATGGTGTCATACTCCGTCTGTATGTCGTAGAAGTCCTTATACTCCGTGCGCAGTTCCGCTCCCGCTTTCAACCTGAACCGGCACAGTTCGATCTCGTTTTTTCCCCGCTCCAGCTGTCCGTCCAGCACGAACTCCGTCCGGTAGCGGGTGTAGTCCGGCAGTTCTTCCCTCTCCCTCAGGCAGAACCGGAGACTGGAATACTCCCCTGTCGGCGCATATGGCACCCGCTCCTCCCCCGTGACCAGGAAGATGAAGTCCGCACACTTTATCATTCCCGGCGCGATGCGCAGCATCCCCCCTTCCGGACGCACCCCGCACCCCGTGATGATGCCGTCCGCGTGATCCCGGTACTTTATCTGCAGGGCGGCATAGGAGTAGTCCCTGAGCGCCCACAGCAGCTCCTTCTTCATGATCCTCCCGCGCTCGAACGCCGGATATATGTGTTCCATCATATGCCGCTCCTTTGCTCCTGTATTATTTCATGCCGTCATAAAAATTCCGGGTCCAGCCTTCATGCTCGAACGGGTAGAACTGGCCGTCCCCCAGGTACAGGCGCCCGTACTTCCTGTACACCGGCACGGCCACAAAGCCCCAGTCCGCACAGCGCTTCCACGCGAAGAAGCGTATCTCGCCGTCCGCGATGCTGTCCGTCTCCTTCTGCGCGATATGCGTCCCGTGCGCCTCCCGGATCCCCTCATACGTCACTTCCCGGAAGCGTTTCGGATCGCAGTCCAGACAGAAACGGTATCTCTCCCGTCCTTCCGTATCCTTCAGGTACAGGTACAGCGTCAGGTCCTCCAGATTTCTTGACACATATCGCGTTTCCTCCCCGCGCAGGAACCCGTTCACCAGCTCCACTTCCCTCCCGTTGTGGGTGTGGGCGCTGACGGTGTAGGGAAGCAGCGGCTCGTCCGAATACAGTTCCACCTGCGCATATCCGAGCCGCTTGTCCCGTATATACTTCAACGCGCCGTCCACGCAGCCCATCTTCAGGTCCGTATCCCCTGCCGTCCCCCTGCCGCCGTGCCGGAACTGTATCATGCGCCCCGGTATGAATTCCTTCAGCGCTTCCCTGAAAAGGTCGATCCTGCAGGACTGGCCTGTCAGTCTCAGGAATGAAAAATCCCTGATCCTGTCCTCTTTGTACAGCGGTTCCATAAGCCTGCGGATGATGCCATAGATGTCCCCCTTTATGACCAGGCCGGCCTCATACAGGTTCACGATGATCTCCGGGAACTCCTTCACCACCCTGAACACGCCGTTTTCCTGTACGGACAGTTTCCATTTGTCCGCCTGCACCCATGAGATGTCACTGTCCCCGTGCACACCGGACGAGATCCCCACCCGCAGGATCCCTGCCCGATCATAGAAGCGCTTCTTCACCTCCTCCGCCAGGGAGAAGAGATGGTAAAAGTTATTTTTTACCTTGAAATAATCGCTCCGGCTCCTCGCCTCATACTCCTTGAACCTGGTCGGGAGGTACTGTTCCGCCGTCTCATAGGCCGCCTCGAATCCCCTGTACAATTCCGATGTCCCGCTGGCATCCACATAACGGAACGTGTCCACATCCAGCCCCTGCAGGATCTCCTCCGCGGACACCGGCATCCGGAATCCCAGCTTTTCCGCCATCCGTATCTTGATGTACTGCATGATCCGGTAGGTCAGGTTGTCCCCGCCGAAATCCGTGTCCCCGTTCTCATAGGCTGTCTCGATGCGGATATGGTATGCCACCCTGTCGTCACGGTACCGGAAACGGCATGCGCACAGGTCTGTCGTCCCGCCCCCGCAGTCTATGACCAGCGCCTGGTACTCCGTGTCCTCCTCCAGCTTACCCAATCCCAGCATCCCGGAGATGGTGCTGTACAGGACCGCCACGCCCTCGTCAAGCATCTCCCCGTCCTGCGGCATGTACTCTGGCAGGATCCTGTGGAACAGCTTCTGGAACAGGAACTTCTGCCTGACCGGGCAGGACACATGGATCTGGCGCACCCTGCATTTGAAACGGTTTTCCGTTGTCCTGATGATATACAGGATAAATGCCCTGATGATCTCCCTGCGCGGGAGGAACGTCCGCCTGCCCTCCCTGTCCGTGATCTCCTCCTCCCTGTCGGGGTCGCTGATCCACCGCTTCATGTCATAGAAGACGCTGAAACCCTCGTCGACATAGCTTGCGCCGGACAGATCCGCCGCCTCCTGACCAAACACGAAACGCGGCTCACCATGTTCTATTGTGACCACGCCTGCGACGGAAGGCATCAGCCTGCTGCCGCCGCTGAATGTCGTATACTGGACCGCATTCTTCTCAAAATCTTCCGCAAAGGGCACCCCCCTGGTCTCCTCGAAATACCGGGAATCCAGACAGACGCCCGCCGTAGTGCTGGCGGAGCCGAAATCGATGGCAAGCGGCATCCGCAGCTCCACGGGGCTGCGTACTTCCACGTCCATGAGCGGGATCCTGTAAGCCTGGATCCGCTCCGGCATGTCGCCGCCCGTTCCGTAATACAGGGCAAAGATCCTGTCCGAGTCCTGCTGCCGGAAACAGTACAGGTCGTACTCCTTCAGATCCGCTTCCCTGCACGGCATCCCTTCCTCCCGCACCACATACAGCCACCCCTTCTCTCCGGCTACTGCCTGCAGGTGGAAGATGCCGCAGACCTCCTTCCCTCCGCTGACAAGGAGCGCGTTGGTGTCCGCAAGCTCCCTGCGGTACGGTATCCGCACCCTGTCCTCCGCGCCCATGGACAGCCCCTCATACACGATGAGCTTTGACGGGATGTGCAGCGTCCTGTCCTGCACCGGCACGATCCGCCGCCCCGCGAACATCTGCTCCAGCACACGGATCCCCTCCTCCGACTCCTTCCGTATCAGCAGCCGCTCCCGCGTCCCGCGGCAGCGCATGATCACGCTGACCAGCTCCTCCTTGTCCAGGGGGTTTAATATGCCCTGTATGATCCGCTCGCGCCTGCAGATCTCCCGCAGCTGGTGCGTGGTCATCAGCTCCAGCTCGCCCGTCCTGTACAGCTTCCTCTCCGTCTCCCTGCTGATCCCTTCTTTATTTAAGATATATCCGCCCATATCTATACATCTCCCCTAAAATATCACCATCTCGTCCACCCCCATCGTCTCGTCCACGCCGATGATCCCGAAGTGGTTTTCATAAAAGAAGTGCACGGTCTCCTGCACCGGCAGGAACATGTCCCGCAGGAATGCCGCGCGCTCCCGCTGCGCGTCCGTGTCCGGTGTCCCAAGGTACACGAGCAGCTCGTATGCGGTCTCGTTATTCTCGTACACCAACGCGTCCGCGTACATCCCCGTCACTGCTTTCCGGAACGACTCCCGGCAGTTTCCCGTCTTTAGGAGGCGCAGGTACTCCCGCACGATCCGTTTCTGCTCCTGCCGTGTGAACAGTGCGAAGCGTTCCGCCGCTGCCCTGCCGTACCTTCCTGCACGGATGTCGTCCGCCAGCAGGCTGTGGTGGTAGTCCTCCTTTGACAGCCCTTCCCGCAGGTCGAGCTGTGTGATGTAGTGCATGCACACGTCGAAAAAGAGCGCCCTCGTCTGCACCATCTGGTCCGTATTCCTGTCAAACAGCCTTCCGAACACGTCCCCGAGGCGGTAGAGGGGGTTGATCTCCACCCTGTCCCCTTCCGGCTCCCCGGTGTTCAGGTCTGTCACGGATACCTCTATGTACGGGCTCGGCGTGACAGCCTCCACAAACCGCAGGCTGCCGCGGTCCCTGCCGTTCTGCTCCGCCAGCAGCACTGCCTCCCATGCATAGTTCATTCCGCCACCCCCACGCACCTGTATTCCATGAATTCCATCTGCAGCTGCGACAGGATATACCGTATCTGCGGTCCGTACAGGTAGTCATACGGCGTCTCCCCCTCTTTCCGGAAATGAAACACGAGCAGGCTGCGCCGGTCCCCCGTGAACACCTGCGTCCCGATAAAGCTGTTCATGTCCCCCTCGAGCATGTCCTTCGCGGCGCCCCCGCCCAGGATCTCATACCCGGAGACGCTGATGCGGAAGATGCCCGACATTTCCTCGACCCTGCGCATCAGCTCCGCGGGCGTCTGTATGAAGTTCCCCGTCTGATGGAGGTATCTCGCCGCAAAACTGCCCTTCCTGTGGTTTGACAGCACTGGATGGCCGTATCCGCGGGAGTCGCCGCTGTCCCCCTGGCGCAGCCTGCAGACAGACACCTCCCCGGGTGTCTGCTTCCCTGTCTTCAGGACCACCCTGTTCTTTTCATAGCGGACCGACAGGAGATCCTCCCCCGCGTCCACGAGGCAGCCGTCTCCCGCCGTGTCCCCGTCCCCGAGATAATAGATATGCTCGAAGACCACATCGTCCAGGCACGGGCGCCTGAACTCCTGCGGCTGCAACATGCTCCTCTGCATGTTCCACAGCGGTATGGCGTCTTCCGTCACACGCTGTCCCCATTCCCCCCAGCGGAAAACGGGCTGTGCGCCGGGCGGGAGATCCCCCTCCGGCACTATGTCGAAAAAACGCTCCAGATGCCCCAGGTGTACCGTCTGCCACGGGATCCGGTTGGCTGCGAACAGCGCATATGTCCTCTCCATGCAGGCGCGGTAACGATCCGGCCTCACGATCTGGAAGCGCAGCACGGCGCCCGTCCTCCCGTCCTCCGCTTCCACGGTTCCCTGTCCCAGGAACTTCCGGCACCCGGCATCGTCCGCCCCGAGGTAGACGGTCACGCATCCGCGCTCCCTTTCCGGCCGGAGATCCTCCCCGCAGACCGGATGCCAGTAGTCGTTGATCGGATCATAGTCCCTCCTGCTGACAGCCGTCATGGCTATGTCAAAACGCTCCCACGGGGTGTCCAGTTCGTCCCGGATCCGCTGTTCCAGCGCCCTGTATCTCGTCTCCGTCCACGCAAACACCTCCCCGAGACTGCCGAGCAGCAGTTCCTTCGCGTACCTGCGCTCGTCAAGGTCGTCGATCTCCCTCAGCTGCCGCTGTATGTAGTCCCTGTAATCAAACTCTCTCTCTTCCGTCATCTGTCATCCCATCTGCCGGCTACGCGCCTGCACCGCAGGCTCCGTATCCGTTGTTCTCCTCCTTTTCCTTCTCTTCTCTTTCTTCTTTCTCCTTTTCTGCCCTTTCTTTCTCTTCCTTCTCTTTTTTCTCCTGTTCCTCCTTCTCTTTCGCCTCCGCCTTCTCTTTTGCCTCCTGTTCCTCCTTTTCCTGCTGCCGCTCCTTCTCCGCCTGCGCCTCCTTGGCATCTATGAGGTCGATCTTTCCCTGGATCTCGTCCGCCTTGTTGTCCTTCCCGATCTCCAGGTAGGCCGCTTTCGCATACTGGTAGTGTATCTTCGCCTGTGTGTAGTCGTTCAGTTCCTCCAGCTGGCGTGCCAGGTCCTCCAGCGCCTTCGCGTCCTCCGCACGCGCCGCGGTCTCCGCCTGCTTCTCCTTCAGCGCCGCGATCTTCATGTTCAGGAACTCGATCTGCGCGGTGTCCTCCAGCGCCGCATACTTCTCGACGGCGATCAGGTAGAACACGTTCGCGCCGTCATAGTCGCCCTCCGAGAAGGCTGCCTCCCCCTGCCTGACGAGCTCCGCCGCTGCAGCCTGGTCCGCGGCGAGCGCCGCGGCCTGCTCCTCGTTCTCCTGCTCGCGCTCCTTCTTTTGCCGCTCTTCCTCCTCCTTCACGGCGCTCCACTCCGCGTACAGCCTGTCCAGCGCGTCAAGCGCCTGCTGTTTTCCCTCGGTGTAATAGATCGCGGCGGCTTTTGCCTTCGCTTCCAGGTACTTCTCCTCCGCCTGCCCGTAGTTGTCCTGCTCGAAGAGGATGTCGCCCAGCTCCATGCTGTCAAAGACCTGCTCGTACTCCCCGATCTGCTGCAGTTTCCCGTCGATGTACGAAAGCCCCGCGTTGTCCGCCTGCCGCGCCTGCTCCGCCGCCCTGATGTATGCCTCTTTCGCCCCTGCATAATCCGCCCCGCCGTAGAGGTCGTCCGCGCTGATGACCGCCTCCGCCGCCATCAGGTGGGCTGTATATCTGTCCACGGCTTCCGCGTCCCTCAGTTTCCGTGCCTGTTCCAGCGCCTTCCCGTACTCCTCCTTCGCGCGGGGGAAATTGCCGGCATCCGTGTACTGCGCCGCATTGGCGGCATACTGCTCCATGTCCGCCCGCTTCCGCATCCGGTCCCTGTGCCACAGCCAGATGACGAGAGCCGCAACCGCCGCGATCACGGCTGCCGTTACGGATACCGCGATCACTTTTTTGATCCGTTTCTTCCTGTTGGGGTCCGTGAAAACCTTTTCGATATAGACTGCCGCAAACGTATAGTTGTCCAGGTCGGCGGGCTGGCGGGAGAGCAGCAGCTCCTCCACCTTGTCACACTCCTCCATGGGCTCATTCCCCGCTTCCGCGAACACGTCCGCGAGCTCCCCCTCGTCCACATTCTCCCATATCCCCCGTGTGTACAGGGTGATGATGTCCCCGGCGCACAGTTTTTTCTTCTTTGATATGAAGGGTCTGAAATGCCCGCTGCCGAGCCAGGCGGTCAGGTTGTTGCGCTCCTCGTGTCGGGCGACCCTGTCCTGCAGGAGCCGGCCGTCGTCCGCAAGCTCCTGGCTCAGCGACATGTCCCGGCTTGCCTGCACGCACCGCCCGTCACGGTACAGCCGCAGGCGCGTGTTTCCCGCCTGTCCGTAGCGGAACTTCACATAGTCGGAGACCACTACAGTGACCGATGCTTTCAGCTTCTCGTAGCTCTTCCCCTGCAGGAGCTCCCTGTTGGCACACCGCAGGTATCCTTTCAGCTTCCGCCTGCTGATGCCCGGCTCCCTCTGGAAGGCGTCTACCGCCGCGCTGATCGCCGACTTCGCGCTCTCCGCCCCGCCCATGCCGGTGATGCCGTCCGCGATGACATAGCATGCAAATTTGTCCAGCTCCACGAAGCCGAAATAGTCATTGTTCCTCAACTGGTTTCCCGCCTCCGATATGAAGGCCGTCCTGATGCTGCTGTTATATTTTCTCATAAGAACCCCTCTACCAGCACGATGCTGGCGTTATCCTTCTCTTTCTGTATCCCCGTGTTGACCGCCTCTATGATGTCGTACGCCTTCTGCTGGCATTTCCCGCGCCCTGCCAGCAGCTCCTCTATCGTTCTCCAGTCCGTGCCCTCATACAGCCCGTCGCTCATCAGCACCACGATGTCGCGCTCCTTCAACCGCACCGGCGTGTCAAAGAACTCGATCTCCTCGAAGCCGTCCTGCCCCACGTAATTATAGATCCTTTTATCCTCGAGCAGTTCCAGCGCCTGCTGCCTCGTGATGGCGCCTTCCATAAACCTGCCCTCCGCGAGCATGCCGACCGTGTGCCCCGTGGAGAGCGGCACCAGCTCGCCACCGCGGCACACCGCGATCTTCACGCTGCCCGCCACCGCATAGTACAGGCAGCCGTCCCTGATGAGCACCGCCCCCACGCTGGCGCCGCCCCTGCCGTCGTCCAGCTCGCCGAGGATCGCGGCGTTCGCCGCATGGAACGCCCTCCGGAAGAAGTAGGCGGGACTCTCGGAGGACTGGTAGCAGGAGAACATGTCCTTCACCGTCTCCACCGCGATCCTCGACGACACCTTCCCGCCGTAATCCCTGCCCATCCCGTCCGCGAGCACTGCCATGAAGGCATCCGGACCCTGGCAGATCCCGTAGTTGTCCTCCTGCACCTGCCTGGTCCCTATGGTCATCGCCCTGCCGACGCGGAAGCGCCGCATGACGCGCCCCTTTCCCGCTCCGGCGGGCAGCAGGCGCGCCGCCGACAGCGCCAGGATGAACAGGTAGACTGCCAGTATCGTGATCTCTCTCACCTCTGCCATCCCCGCACCCCCTACTCCCATTTGAAATGCTCGCCGCAGAAGGGCATGAACAGGAACTGGCTCTCCCCCATCTCGATCACGTCATACTCCTGCAGCTGCGTGGGCGTGTACACGGCCTCGCCGTTCAGGTACACGATGCCGTTGCTGTCCCCGGGCAGCATCACTGTCTTTCCCTGCTTCTCGTCATAGACGATCACGCAGTGGTTGCGCCGGGAGATCCTGTTGTCCCCCAGGATCTGGATGTCCATGTCGTCCGCCCTGCCGACGAAGTTCTTTCCCGCCATCACCCGGTAGTCCTTTCCCTTCCGGGGTCCCGCCACGCAGACCACCCAGCCGCACACGGGGTTCTCTTCCTTCAGGAACAGAGCCTCCTCGATCTGTGTGTCCGTCTGCCCGGTGTCCTTCTTCTCCCGTGTCGCCGTCTCGATATTGCAGTACGGGCATATCGTCCCGTAGCGCCTGCTGGAAAACATGTGGCCATTCTGGCATCTGATTAAATTACTCATGACTATATCCCTGTCCCTTCTTCGTATTTCTGCCACAATACAGCTTTGTCACTGTATTCGCACGGGCGCAAGCCCCAGATAGATGATATCCCCCCGCTCCACCCTGCACGGCTCCCTCGAGGAGACCTTGTACATCTTCCCTTCCCCGCCGCGCTGGATGCGGGTGCCGTTCTCGCTGTCGAGATCCTCTATGTACCAGCTCCCGCCGCTGTAGTTCATGACAGCGTGCTCCCCGTCAACAGTCCCTGCATAATCGGTGTTTTTGAGGTTGACATCCACCTGGAACTCGCCCTCATCCCTGCCGAAGACGATGGAGGTCTTCCCGTAGATGTCCCATGTGTCCGTCACACTGCTGTCCTCGCCAAGAAGCTGAAGCTCCGACATCCCCCTCCTGTTCATGCCATACCGCCGAACGCGTCTGCCCTCTGTCGCATCGAGGACTGCCAGCACTGCAAAGATCAGGGCAAACACCCCAAGCACTGCCAGGCTGATGCATCTTTCCAGGGGATCCTGCAGATACGCATAGGACAGCACTGCCCCTGTTATGGCGGAGATGATGATCGCTATGTCCAGTGTAAGTTTACGATTCATAATTCTATACCTTTTTTCTAAATTAGTGATACTCATGACATACTGACATTACTGCAAAAGCCATTTTTATGTCACTTGTCTTTGATTTCTGTAACAGATACTTTTGTAAAAATTTTCATGTCATTTTGCTGGCAACTGCCACCGTAATAAACAATCTTGTATTCTGACTGCTTTTTATCCTTTCCCTTTTCCCCGTTTGTAGCAACTACCGTTATGGCAATATCCTTTTTGCCATCTCCATTTTGATCCTCATATATAAGATTTTCTAATTCGATCTCTGTCGAGAAACCATACTCATCACAAATATCCTCATAAATATCAGGCACGATCTGTTTCTCTGCCTCTTCCGTCTGGTAATCATAGACATACACCGAAATCTGCCCTACCGGGGCAAAACCTGGTTCTCCATCTTCAGCACATACCATTATTTTTCGTATCTGGTTATCTTCATTTACATATAAGTACTCCCATAACACTTCTCTGCTCATAGCTAATGAACGTTGGTCTAATTTCTTTGTGATATTTTCTTCTTTTTTATGGATATAATCTTCAAGCGTTTTTTCAGTATCTTTTACCTTATCTGAATTGGTATTTTTAAAATATATTTCCAAATCATCCATTATATTTTGAATTTTCCTATTATCATGTTCTTCTTTATATAATGAATAAAGGATCTCCTCCAGCCATTTTTCCTTATGGCAATTAACAAATTGAAAACTTCCATTATTCTGAAGCCCTATCAAACCATAAATGTCTGGTACATAATATTCCGCGCCCTGATGTCTATGCTCACCTAACAAAAGTATGATATCTTTCTCCCCATTTCCATCAAGATCAGTTATCTGCATATCATAAAATTCATTTCCTAAAGATGCGAGTCCATAGTCTTTTTCCACTTCAAACAACATTTCACTGGTATTCTTGTCATAATTGATCAAAATGCCCTTATAAAAATAGCCTCCTCTTAATGCAGAACTGTCTTTATACATCAGCAAATATACCTCACAGTTTTCTCCCTTTGCATTTTGCAGAATATATGTATTGACCAATTGAAAAGAATGTTCACCTTCACATTTATATCTCTCCGCCAACTGCATAAATATGGATTGTTTCACCATATTCTGCCATTCCACAAGTTGAAAATAATCTTTTGCCATCTGTGTTTCCCATTCTTTTAATTGTCCTGACTCCAGTTCTTTACCCTGTACATAATCCGTTTTTCCTACAATTTTGAAAATGCCAAACAACAATAAAACAATTAGCAAACATTTTACAATTTGAGCTTTCATTATATTATTCTCCCGTTACATATATAAATTTATAATAATTCCCTTTACCACTCTGCATCATCATATTTTTCCAGATATTCATCTACATTCGCCGGTCCATTATAACCTTTAATAAGTTCTTTTACTGTTCCCTGATCCAAACCTAATTTCTTAATATAACAGATCATTGCCTCAATTTGGTTTTCATAAAAAGCCGACATTTCATTATACATTTCCTCGGCAGATGAAAATCCAATTATTGCATAATTATCTCCCATCACCTGACCAACCCCCATGCTTATTGCCCTATATGCTGCCTCTCTATCTATAGCCTTAGCATATTGTAATGCCAGATATTGTAAATCACTGTCAGCTTCGGTTCCAGTAGGATGTAGATTAATAAATTCATCTCCATATTTTATTTGATGCCCTTCATATCCTCCGGATAAAGTTTTTAGATATTTCTTTGCCTTTTCCAATTTTTCCGGATCTATGTATTCAAAAAATTTGTGAACTTCAAATCTGATAAACAGGCGCCCTATGGTATCAAATCCTTTTCCATTTGTTTCTACATAAATTATTTTTCCTATTTGTTCTGTAGTCATTTGTATATCATATTCGTTTATCAGATTTGATATAAATAATTCATACCTTGCTTTAAATTCTCCTATACTTAATGCTCTATTATATGGATTCTCCCCATCCTGAGATTGACCTGACCATTTAATAGTTATGACTCCTCCCCTTATACAGAGCAGTTTGGAGTATCTTGTCAGCCCTTCCCGTTTTCCATTGACTGTATCCCATTCCATCGTTTTATGATGTTCCTGTATCGGACAATACGTTGGCTCATCCAGAATTCTGCCTGCACCTGCCGCAGTGAAATTATCTTCATGAAGTCCCGCTAAATTCTCTACGCAAATAGGATTTGTCCATTCGATGACTGGTTTCATGAGACAATAACATGTTCCGAATAATTTAGCTTTTTCTTTTCGAGTTTCTATATCCAATATATCTGACTCTCTTAGTATCTTACAATTTCCCGTACTAATTATACTTGCCTCCTCCTCCAAACCGTTCTCCTCCTTATCGCGCAGGCAGATACTATCTGAAACTGTCGCAAATGCAAGGCCATTACTGGTCTGATTTGTTGCATGGACCGCAGATAATGTCCTTATTACTTCTTCGCCTGCTTCATAAGTTTCCTCGTACCCTTCCTCATATTCACCCTCCGTCACTTCCTTACTAATTTCTGCCCCTGCTACACTCATTTTCAATTTTCCATTTTCATATTTTATTACAACAGGCTCTTCGCTCATGTTATCACAACGAATCACTGCCCCATCTACTGCATAATTTTGATCATCACTAATAATTTCTGCCATGATCGCTGCTGTCATTTCTTTCACAGCCTCCACCAGATCCGCACTTACTTCATCAGGTATCTTACACATTCTCCGCTTTCTCCTTTCTCTCCCTTTATACCAGGTTAACTTCTTCTAATGTAATTCCCTCCACGCCTCTCCTTAATATACTTTCAACAAAGTCCAAGCGTCCTATCACATATGGGTGTGTATATCCTGCGATCCTGAATATAGGTTTCGCAGCAACCTTTTCTTCTTCCATGACAATTTGAACCAGTCCTGTGCCGCCATGGTTTTTTATCGTTTGATCTGATAAACAATCCACCTCCTCTAAAAAGGGCATATGATATATAGCATTCACACCGCTTTCATACTCAAGCAGAAAAACAATTTTAAATATTGTTCCTGGCACATACATATCTATAACATTCGCAAAAACTCTACTTGTCAGCAAAAGCGGGCCTATAAGCAGATCGGGAAAAAATGCTTCCATGGGAAGCTGCATGTCAACTACACATCCATCCGGTATTTTATAGGAATGCCGCCTGTCCGTATACCTGATATCAATTATCCTGTTTTTATTAATGGAATAGGGAATGTGATTTCCCTTATCTGTACCTAATAGAAAAAACTTCATGATTCGCTCCCCCTCTCACTTTATCTTCATAAACGCCTCGAACATGTCTGTCACGTCCAGCGGATTTTTCCTGTTTTTGTCCGCGCCGTTTCCCGGGTTCTGTTTTCCGCCCTGCTGGCCGGCCTGAAATGAGAATCCGAAATAGCGCTCCATATCCCTTGTAAAATTTCCAAAGCTGACGCCCTGCGCGGCGCCTGCACTGCGCGCAGCCTTCTGTGTTTTGGACTCTGTCTCCATCGTAGCAGATGATTGTATCATATTTGCATCATATTTCCTGCGCTTTTCGGGATCGCCCAATGTCTCATACGCCTCGACGATATCCTTGAACCTTGCCTCGGCTTCGGGGTTGTCTGGATTTAGGTCGGGGTGGTATCTCTTTGCCAGTTTCCGATACGCCTGTTTGATCTGGCTCTCGTCCGCCTGGTGCGGTATGTTCAGTATTTTGTAATAATCCATATATGTCTCCGATCATTTCTGAAAGAGCGTATCCAACAGATGTTGCATACGCTCCATGATATTACAGACAGCTTTACTGCCGTTTATACGGCATATCCGCCCTCCACTGACACTGTGCTGATCTTGTCCTTCTTCTGTTTGATGACGAGGGTAAAGGTGCCGATCCCCTCCTCATCGCCGTAGTCTTCCTTGTAATCCACCACGAACGCGTTGGGGAAGCAGTATTTCCGCTCCATGATTCCCGCCGCCACATACTCGGCTGTTACCTTCCTGTAACTGTCCGCCTTCTCCGCCGGCACCACGGACCACAGCGCCAGCTTTCTCGTGCTGTCAAAGGGATCTCCGCCGACTGCTGTCAGGATCTTGCCCTTCACGACCATCGTCGCGCCCACGTCCTTTGTCCTCGCGTTGGAATCCAGGGGGATATCTGTCGTCACCTTGACACTCTTGACACATTCCTTGGATATTTCAAATGTTTCCGGACCCTCGATCTTTACTGTAAATGCCATTGTTCTTCTCCTTCCTTATAACGCGTAACCGCCATCGATCTTCATCTTGTCGTTCTCGTCCTTCTTCTGCTTCACATGCAGGTAGAACGTGCCGACGCCTGTCTCGTCGTCCATCTCCTCGGAATACTCCATGATGAACGCATTGGGCACCTCGTACTTGCGCACGACCTGTCCTGCCGAGACGACCTCCACCACTGCGCTGCGGTAGCAGTCCGCTTTCTCCGAGGGCACCACGGACCACTTGGAGAGCTCCAGGGTCGCGTCGCTCCCCTCGCCTCCCTGCTTGTAGATCATCTTGCCCCAGATCTTCATGGAGATGCCGAAATCTGTCGCCCTCGCGTTAGAGTCCGCCGGCGACTCGGAGTCAAACACCACATTTTTGATGCTCTTCTCATCCAGTGCGATCTGATCTGATCCTCCTGTTACGTTTAATCTGAATCCCATTTCTTTTCCTCCTTCTTTTTTTACATTGCTCTATTGTTTGAATTGAAACGGTTAATCTCAATCTCGAGATTCTTTACATTGCCATTGAATGTGATGTTGAGGACACAGTAGCCGTTTGCCTCATCGATCTCATATTCAATGTCATCCCCCTCTCCGATCACCGCATTGACACAGCCCCGCTTTTCCTGCCATCTGCTCTTCTGGCTGGAGGGATTGTTGGAGAAGAACTGTACGATGTTCTCCTGCTTGAAGTCGCCTGTCGCATGGCGCAGCATCCGCTCGATATAGGTCGTGACCTGCGTCTTGTAGATCGGCTCGTACACCTTGCCGTCGCTCATGAGGTTTCTGGCCTTGTACACCATGATGTTATGTACATTTTCCGTGCCCAGTATCGCGTTCTCCGAGGAGAACACGAAGCCGAAGCTGTGCCTGTTGATCTCATTCTTGATGGAGTTGGTAAACCCTGTGATTTCCTTTGCCATCACGGTATGCACCCGCAGCGGGTGGTCGCCCGCCTCGATGTCAAACCGCACGCCCGGAAGCTCGGCATCGACGTTTCTCCTGAACATCTCCTTCAGGTACTCCGGACACTGGTAGGCGGCGACGAGCCCGGCCGCGATATACGCCGCGCCGACGTACACGCCGTCGATCCAGAGCTTCATGATGTCCTCCTTCTCTTTCGACAGCTCCGCCATGTTGTTCTCATTCAACAGCATCCTGTTGTCGAGGATCACGCCTGACTTTTCCTTCGGTATGATCGTAAAATTCGGGATGCAGGGGATCGCAAACTCGCTGTAAGCCTTTCCGATCAGGGAGCTGCAGCGGTCCTCGTACTTTTCGATCCCTTCCGTCGCCATGTTGTTAAAGGTGGTCTTGTCCCCTGTCTCATAGCTGAAAAAGCACTGCACGGAATAATCCTTCAGGACATCGAGCAGGCGCACCAGCGCCTCGACGCTGTTCACCCCGGTCTTTTCCGTGTTCTCATTGCCCTGGAAACGCTGTCTGGTCAGCCTGATGTTCGAGTTCTGGTCCAGCGACACCGACGGGACGACTCCGTACCAGATCGTGTTGTCAAAATCATTTTTGGCGTTTACCGTGTTCAGGAAAGCGATCAGTCTCGGCAGGTTGTTTGCTTTCACCAGCATGTCGTTGGATATGTTGGTGATGAACATGGACGGCTTCATGCCTTTGATGTTCGACGGGTACTGCTCAAAGAACGCCCACACGCCCAGGATCTTCTCGATCAGAGGCTTTACGACCTTGATAAAGTCGTCTTTCGCGGTCTTGTAGAATTCCAGATACGAGTTGTAGTTGCTGACCTCCTGCCGGATATCGATACTGCTGACCATAGTGGATGCCAATGGGCAGTAGGTTCTCGTGACCAGCGCCTTGACATAGTCGCTGCTCTCCTCGTTCAGCGCCTCATAATCCTCCTCCAGCGCCGCGATCAGCCCGGCATTTACATTGTCATCGACGACCATGAGCTCTGATGTCTCCGCCTTCGGCGCCTCCAATACCTTTAATTCCCCGTTCTCATCCATGCTGAGCACGCCGAGCGCAAGCGGTGTGTTGTCCTTCTTCTCCTCCGCCTCGCCCAGCAGGAGCCTTGTCTTGATATCCTCGATCGCAAGCGGCAGCATCGCGAGCACGTTGTTGTAGTTGACGCTCGCCTCCTCGAACATGACATTGAGCTTATCCGCCAGATCGAGCTTGTGAGGATCCCCGTCCTCCAGCTCCGCGTAGGTCTTGTACACATACTGGAGCTCCTTGCGGTTCTGCCTGATATCTTCCATGACCTTCTTGGGCGATATCATGTCTGTCAGCCTGTCAAACTGGAAATCCACGTTGATGATGCTCTGGGAGCGCTTTGCCTCCACCAGGGACATCAGCATCTTGAGAAAATCGTTCTGCCGGTTCAGGTGGATCGGCGTCAGCATCTCCTCCGGGATGGTCTCCGGTTTCTGCAGTGTGTACATGATCTTCTGGTTGTTCGCATTGAAGAAGGAATAGACCGTCGGGTCGAACTTGTCTATAAATTCGTCAAAACTCCTCACAAGCAGCGCCTCGTTCATCTCCTTGATCTTCTCATCGCTGAGACTGTCGATCCCCCGCACATCCCCGACGAGCGTCAGGATATCAGACTTCTCCGGGTTGATCTCCTCAAACAATAATGTCCTGTTGGTCTGTCTGATGATACTCATTCTCTACCTCCTCTTTCATTTGGTGTTAAATCCTTATAATGAACTTCTATTTCTGCGTCCTCCTGGTCAAAAATAAAAGTTACTTTCTCATGGTAATACAGGTTATAGGACTGTCCCCTGGTCAGCAGCGCCCTACCGATCAGCACGCTCGCCTTGCTGTTGTTCTTGATGACGAGACTTCTGTCCTCACCCGGCTTGAAGAGGATCTTCTCGGCACCTTTGAGATCCAGCGGCAGGCTGCAGGTGTCCAGGATCCACTCGAGCGTGATGCTCTCCCGCCGGCATCTGGCAAACAGGTTGATGCTCTCCGGCGGATAGTCAATCTCGTTTTTGTTGCGTATGACGTACACGACGATCTTTCCTGTGAAGTCACTCCCCGGCACCGCTTTCTCTATTGGCTCCGCCGTTCCCATATCCACCATCTGTCTTCTCACCGTGCGGTCTTTCCGTCTCCTGACGTAGGAAATGCAGAACAATGCCGTCACTGCAATGATAAAAACGGTGATGACAGACCAGAAGAACCAGTCGGTTTCCGGCTCCTCCTGCACAGGAATGAAGATCTCCTCCTGCGCGCTGTGCATGCCATAATAGTTTCCGACAGGATCGGCGAATCGAACTTCTATCCGAGCTGTCTGCGTTTTTCTCTGCGTTTCCGTTTGCTGTGTCTCTGCCTGCTGTGTTCCGATCCGGGATTCCGCCCGGACTTCTGCCGGATCCGGATTGTCCTGCATGTACGTCTTGTCGACCCATGCCTTTCCCTCCGATACGGTATAGTCCGCCTTCTCCCCGTCCAGATACAGTTCCATGCCTCCGTCTGCGAGGTGCCCGTCCAGCAGGCTGTCTCCGATCGGATCCCTGATATCCACCCAGATCCGTGCTGTCTGCGTGTCCGCCGCATATGTATGTCCTGTACTGACAGAAAATTCATACTCCGCAAACAGGTATGCATCGATCTGCATTGCCTGATCGGAATCCATCTGTATCCGGACATCTCTTGAGACGGGTGCGGTGACATCTACCACCGTATATTTTTTGCCTTTGAGCACATCGATCCTGCCCGCCTCACAGTGGACCGTCATATTTTCGTTCTGCTGCGCCCCGGTCAGAAGGATCTTAGCCCGTTCCATCATGCAGTCCGGCAATGACACGGTCAGCTCCGCGTTCGTCCCGTCCATCTTCCCGATATGGCTTCCGCGATATCCCCATTCCTCAAACAGATATCTGCCGACATATCCGTACAGGCTGCCCGGATCCGTGATCTCATACAGTCTGCCGCCTGTCCCGTCCGCAGCACCGTACACGTTGTATCCTTCCTGCAGCTTCTCTCCGACCGCCAGGACATCGATCCTGATATCCTTCTCCTGAGCAGCAGCCACAGCCCGGTCAAATGCCCTGACAGACTCCTCCGTGCCCTCATCGGTATCCATCATGATCTCGCCGTCCGATATCAGGATCAGACTTTTTTCTGCCTGGCTGCCCTGCAATAATTCCGCTGCCGCTTCGAGTCCTGCGCCCGCGTTGCCATACTGCCTGTACTGGAGTCCGCCCAGCGCTTTTTCGACCTCCGCGTAGCTGCTGCCGACCGGAAGCGATGCGCAGACTTCGTTATTGTAGGCGACAAACCCCATCTCGCAGTTCATCGGCAGCGATGCCGCCAGTCCTTTCACAAAATCAAACGCGAGATACTGACTGTCCACGTCCTCCATGGATCTGCTGCAGTCCATGACGATGACGACCTCGCGTTCCTGCTGCTTTTCCTCCTGCGCGCGGACAGTCGCCTGTACGGGTACTGAGGCCGTGACCAGGTCAATGATCAGTATCGCTGCCGCCAATGGCAGCATCTGCATCCTTTGTCTTTTTATCCTTTGTCTTTTTATCTTTCGTCTCAATTGTCTTCACACCTTTTTATCAGGGTATTTTCGTTCGCGGGATCTCTGTGCTGTCATGTATTTTCGTTTTGGAGAATTTCTGTGTTGTCTGATGTCAAGTTGTTCAGGATTTGGTTGTAATATTTTGTCGAATATTGTAGTATTCATGTTAACACTTGTGTCCCAAAATGTTTATGACGTTTCATGAAAAAAATATTTTCACAAAACGTCATAGTATTTTGGTTGTCTTCATTTTATTATATTGTTGTGCTGTAAATTTAGATTGTGTTTAAGGAGGGTTTTGAATCATGAAAAATGTATTTGCTGTCTTATTGGCTCTGTGTCTGGTAGCGGTGGTTGTCCCGCCGGTTTCGGAGGGGGATGACGGGAATTATGGGATTAGCACGCTTGAATACTGCTATCTGGACGACATAAATTAATCTATTTTTTTATGAAATTTATCCAAATATGCCTTTTGTAAAATATTAGTCACTTCCTCTCTGCCATATAATTTGACAAGAGAATATCCATATCTAAGATAAATTTCTTCTACTTCTGGCAAGCCTCGTTTCCCGTACACCAGGGACAGGTTTGCCAGTATGTCTCCTGCCATGTCCCCGCGGCAGCACTCGAGACAGTGCCGCAGACCTTCCTTTCCGAACTCCTCTGCTTTTTCCAGCTCGTCAGCTGCTTCCAGAAATCCTGCGTAATTTAAGTATAATGTCAATCCAGGAACAGCATGGTGCCGCATCAATACCCTGCTTTTTTGATAACGCTGCACCAACGCCTCATAGATGCGGAGCGCTTCCTCCACTTTTTGCGCTTTTCTGAGATTGATCGCCATATGATTCCATATCGTATACTCCATCCGGAATGGGACACGGTAGATCATTGTCCCCGAAGCCGCAGGCGGCATCGTCAGATGAAGCAGTTCCCGAAGCTGCTCGTTTGCCTGCTCGCGCGTCAGTTCACCTTTCGCAGTCTGACTGGTAATGTACCCTGTCCCGATAAACTGTCTGTTGACGCTCTTTGTCATGTCCAGTTTCGCTTCAATCTCATCGAGCAGCTTCATCGCCTTCTCCCTCCGGCCTTTCGGAAAACAGCGTTTAAACTCCCTCACCTTCTCATACAGTTCATAGTCGTCCGCCTCGATATACCCGTAATATTTTTCCCGCTCCATGCCCATTCTCTTCAGCATCTGGTAGAGATTCCTCTTATTCGGACTCCTCTTTCCCTTCTCGATGCGCGACAGCGTTTCCTGCGCGCAGATATCCGCGCAGAGCTCCTCCTGGGAGAGTCTTTCTGCTTCCCTGAGATCCCGGATCAGCTCATTGGTGATGATGAACTCTCCCTGAAAACTGCTCTGCAGGAATGCCGCCATCATATCGGATTCCAGGCGCATTCCTGCCGCCTCGTACAGGAACGCGACCGCCTGCTGATATCTTCTGCACTGTTCCAGCTCCGCCTGTCTGCCCATTTTCCCGAGGCAGGTTTCCTCGAGCTCCAGTATCTCCCACAGGGGGCTTATCGAACCGTTCTCTATGAGGGATTCTTTGCCCTTTTTGCATATGATATACGCTTCCTCCACCCTGTCCTGCTCCAGATAGAGCTGCCCCAGCAGCCACGCACAGTGCGGATAAACCTTTACCTGCTCCTCCGTGTCCGTGTAGTGGTGCAGTATGTAGCTGCCAAGCTGTTCCAACTGCCCGGAGAGTCCGCTGGTATCCCCGAGCTCCCACAGACAGTACGCGATCATCATGATCAGACGGATCTCCTGATCGCACAGACGCCGCCCTGTCCTGACAGCCTGTCTCCAATCTCCATGCAGGGTGTATGCGAGCGCCTGTTCCGTTCCATGCAGGCAGGACGCATGATCCTGTTCTCTGAGATAACACACCATCACCTGCAGTGCGGCCTTGTATTGTCTGTGGATCGAGCGTTTCCCGTCATTGTGCGCATCATATCCCGCGATCAGTTTCTCCAGCCCCTCATGATCCCGCGCCGCGATGCTGCGTTCGATCTCTGCCCGGTACGATATGGATTCATATTCATCGCTGGAGATCGCGAGCTCCAGCTTGTCGATCGATTTCCCCAGACGCTCAAACAGTGCCTGCAGCGTGAAATAATCAATCTCCAGGTTCCCGCTCTCCACCTTGGACATCTCGGATATACTTACGATCCCGTCTGCCACACTTTTCTGTCTCTCACCCATTTTCTCACGCTCGTTAAAGAGCATGATGCCTAATTCCTGTATCATGATCTTTCTCCTTTGTAAACAGTATACCGCACCTATTCGTTACCGTCCACCGCCACGCGGTCACCTTTTTCCTTTTCTGGCATACGGAGCCCTCTCGTCTGTCAGATCCAGCAGGTAGTCAATGCTCGTGTCATAGAGTATCGCCAGGCGGATCAGTATTTCGGCGGGGATCCCTACCCTGCCCCTCTCGTAGTCGCTGTAGACCCGCTGGCTGCACTGCAGTCTCGCCGCCAGCTGTGTCTGTGTCAGGTCATTGTCCTCTCTCAGATCTCTCAATCGCGCATAACGCATATTTATCACCTCATTACCATCATATCCTAGCGGATTCCCCGCTAAGGATTTTTAGCGGTAATCCCGCTAAACTTTCCGTTTAAAGATGACAAATCGGGACACAAAAAGAGTCCGGCAGCGGCTCCTGATGTCTCATCCCCGCACCGGACTCTTTGGTCCTGCGTCATATCCAGTTGTATGGAGATCAGATCCCGAACGCCTCCCGGATACTCTCCACCCTTTCCTCCGTACAGCCGCATCTCGCTGCGATGACTGCGTTGTCCTGTTCTCCTCCCTGTATCTCTTTGAACACTGCTGCGCTTAAAGTGACTCCTTGCTTTTCCCCCTCCTGTAAGATACTCATCCCCAGTCCGCTCATCTCATCAACCTCCTGCCATAGTTTCTCATTCTGAGAAAAGTCAATGTACTAATTTCTTTTCCCTAAAACTGCATGGGATCAAACTAAATCAAATCCTTTTCTGAAAGAAAAAGTTCATCCGAAACCTCAAACAATCCTCCGGGATATCTTCTCAGGTTTTCCAGCAAGCCATTAACATGGTATATAAGCTTATCTCCCCCTTCTTTCGCTAATACCCTTAAAAACTCCTTGAATATGCCTGGGACATATTTCTTTAATTTCATTCCATTTTTAAGAATGAACTGAGATAACCTGTGATATTCATTGCAGGCATGACGTAAATAACTCTCCTTAGTAGTTAATATATCAGAATTCATATTTATCTCTGGCAGAAAAAAGCACACCGGAAATAGTTTTTTATATTCATCTGTTAATCCCTTTTCCTTTTTGGAAATTAAGACCTTATTCCTATAATCTACCAAATCAATCTGTAAACAATAATTCTCTCTTAAAAATGCAGCACATAAATACTCATATAACATCCCATTTGTTCCCCAAAAGTTTAAACTATCAAAAAATCGGAACTCTATCCTTCCTTTCTTTAATAATTCATTTGCCAAACTTTCATTCGAAAGGAAACCCTCGCTAGTGTCAAAGATCAGCTGTTCTGCTAAATCCTTTCGCGCACTCAGCAGATCACAATAGTCCGCCATCACTATATCAGAATAGTTTTCCTCTCCTAATCCTGACAGATCTCCATTCAAGTAGAAACCTTGATACACAAAATTCTTTTTGATGATTTCAATCTCGCTGGCTGTTTCCAAGGTAAATCCCCGCACTCCATCACGAGCCACATCTAAATAGGGACGATACTTATCTTTCAACAGGACAATCGCCCCAAAATTCAAAGCATTATTGCTCCTAAAAAAGAAATCCGTTTCTCCGCACCATATTCCATTGTGTGCTGCAACACTATATGCTCCAGTCCTATTGATAATATTTCTAAAATTCTTACCATACCATTCAAATTCAGACAGAGAACACAACTCAAAAGACCATTCCTTCTGAAACGCTTCAAATTCCTGTAAAACTGCAACCTCCTCCATATTCAATTTAACACTTTTCATCATATGATCCTTCACTTCAGATATTTTTTCTTTTAATTTTTCTTCTGAGATATCATACCTTTTTTTCATTTGTTCTTTCCAATCATTATTATGAATAGAATTTTCATTGATCCCTCTTAATACTTCCCTCCCAAATGTATCCTGTGGGTATGGTAATTCCATTTCTCCCATTAAATAATGCCATTGTTTTCTATGGTTTGAATACTCTACATCCAGTTTCTTCATGCGCCTTTCAAAATCATCCTCAAAACATATACTGATTGTTATTCCTATCTGATCTCTTTGCGAACCTACATCTGGAACAACAGCAACCCTTGCTCTCACATACTCATTCCCCAATTTTAACTTTACAGGATCATGCTCCCCCTCCACTTTCACCGTCAATAGTGCGCCTTTTAGAAACGGTGTGCTGGTACAATCCTTTAACGAAACACACTTCAGCACCAGCTTCGGGGGCTTTTGAAAAGAAATTTCCGGTATCTTGCGATACAGCTCCTCTAACTTTTCACGCGGGATCTCATATTCCCTCTCCCCCTTTTCACCCAGACCCTCCGGCGAACAGATGAAGTCTACAGCGTCCGAAAAGTCCTCCTCCGTCAGATAGTCGCAGGATCCCTCCTCTCCATCATAGTGAACCGCGACAGGGGGATAGATCACATATTTATCCACGATCTCCTTGAATCCCCTGTATTTTCCGGTCTGATATAGATTTGTGCGAACCGCTGTCACTGTGCCTGCCTGTGTCAGATACGGCGCCTTTTCCTTCGGTGTCACGCCCTTCATCGGTCCCGGCATATGTCTTTTGTCCTTGTCTGACAGATAAAAATATCCGTTTATCCCGTACATGCTTAACCGCAATGCCGGATAACAGACCTGTCCTTCTGTAAAATGTTTCGTGCTGACCTCTACCTGATTGGTCTGATCGTCTCCCATAAAGCAGGACAGGATCCCTATGCCAAACCTGCTGATCGGCATATAGTCAGCATCTGCGTTGCACTGCAGCTTTGATTTGGTGAATGCATCTGACGCGTAATATGAACTCCCTATCTTCAGGAAATGATCCATGATCACCTCCTGCGTCATGCCGATCCCATTATCCTCGATCCGAAACCAGTGATATCCCTCCTGGTCCATCCAGCACCGGATGTTGATCTGCCCTTTCCACCCGGAAGGCAGATTTTTATCCAACCGCCCCTTGTGCGGACGGCATCGATCGCATTCTGGATCAGCTCCCTCACAAATACAGACGGATCGCTATACAGATCCTTTCCGATCAGCAGTTCCAGTATCTTGTCCTGATCCAGTGACAGCCGGTATTGTCCTGACACGTATCCTTCGGATTTGATATTTCGCCTGACCTTTCCTGGCAGGATAAAATCCTGCCACGCCCCCGCAAATCGTTTCAATTGCCTGCCGCAGTCATTCAGTTCATGATCGACCCAGTCCAGATAACAACTGACTGTCTGCTCTACCTGCATTGATCTGCAGGTGGCACTGTAATCCAGCGGATACATATGTGTACGCTCACCGACATGCAGGAAGTCAAATCCCCGGGACGCCAGATGTTTCTCCCACTCTTCTTTGCTCTTTAACGCATTCGGATCATTTGCATTCTGAAATCCGCTGTATCTGTACACCGCTTCAGGCGCCCTGCTCGTGTCAAAATCCAATATATCTGCCAATCGCAGCAGGATCGCACAAAATCTCAGATCCACAGTTGCCGTTGTCTCCATTTCGTCCAGTGAAGCGATATCCTTGCCATGACTCTGACAAACGCGTATCAGATCTTCCCTGTCAACCTTTCCCTCCAGCACAACCGGCCATTCAATCGCATATAGAAGCTCCATAACCCGTTCGTGATGAATGCTGCGGAGATAATTCTGGATCATATCATCCGTCATTACCGGATCGGCGCTTCCCGCGGAATACGCCTTCACATATTCATGGTGGTTCTTCTCCAAATATTGATTCAGCCTGTCAATATCACCCAATAATTCTTTCTTTTCTTCCCCACTGCAGCTCATACCGATGTCATGACAGCATGCAGACAGGATCAGCATAGCCGTCTCGTCCCTCGACAGTCCATCCAGGCGATCTCCCAGCAGGTCAGCCATCAGCTGCATGACATTGCAGATATGTGTCTCATTATGCAATGTGAACATCGGAAATGTATCCCGGATCGTCTCCGCCCTTTGCACGCCGTACCCGCATATATTTTTCACGGCAGCCAGATATTCACTTCCGATCTGCCGTTCCCTGCGGACAGCAGCATCTTCCTCCTCAACTTTTTTCTCCAGTAACTCCCACAATTTCTCATCCATATATCCCATATCTGTTTTCTCCTGTACGTCCCATGTAAAATCCTTATCCTGACCCGGACTTCCTCAATGATCAGAGGCGCCTGCCGGAAGAAGCTTCAGCCCCCATGCGGTTTCATTATAGCACGCCCATCCATGCACAGCAACCAAACCTGAGAATCATATTCCCATTGCACACCCTGATCCGGTATGATATATTTATTTCATCAGGCGACTGAAAAATATCTGAAGAAAAATATCACAACAGACGCCGCGTTATCGGAGGCATTAAACGGCCAGCGGATCTCCTTTGCATACCACTCCGGCAAAATAGAAAACGACAGCATCACCTATCACGACACCAGGGAGATCTTCGAACACGACGGCGTGACCTCCTACACCGGCGACCTGCGGACTCTCTTTGAGATCCGCAATTCCAGGGACGCACACGAATTCTTCCTGACAGCCTTCAATGAAAAACGCTCGCTTGACGAAGCTTTCATAAAAGAATTGCAGCGGCATATTTTCATGCGAAATTTGAGAACATCCATCCGTTTGCAGACGGCAACGGGCGCACCGGAAGGCTTGCCATGAACTATTTCCTGGTCATGCACGGCCATCCGCCCATCACCATCCACGAGGAGGACCGCCAGAGCTATTACGAGGCGCTGGAGGCGTGGGATACCGCGCAGGATCTCGATGCGCTCTACAGCTTCCTGATCAGCCAGACCGTGAAAACATGGTCCAGGCAGATCGCCCGCGCTGAAAAAAGGGCGTATCCGTAATCCTCAGTCACATCCTCGCCGCCATCAGGCTGCTGGAAGTGTACCGCCTGAGCCCCCAGTAGAACACAAACACCGCAAGCGCGGACAGCAGCGTCAGATACCCCAGCACGGTAAACAGCTTTGCCGCATCAAACGCGATCATGATGTGCACCGGGTGATAGATCATCATGCCCACGGGGATCACATTGTAGAGCAGGAACCGCGCAGTTCCCTTGAAGATACCGTCCGGGTAGGTGGCAAAGCTGACCGCGCTGCTCACCATGTGGCTGGCAAACAGCTCCGAGCGCACGAACCAGAAGGACAGGCTGCCCATCAGCAGGGCAAACGCTGTCATGATGCCCGCCCCTGTCACTGTGAACAGCAGAAAGAGCAGCAGGCGCTTCACGCTGAAACAGAAAATGCAGAGCAGCAGCAGACCATACAGCAGATCCCCGATGGCAGAGGTATTCGTCCCGGAAGTCATCACACTGAGCAGGACATTCTTGGGCTGTACCAGATACGAGTCCAGCTTGCCGTTGATGATCAGCTCCGGCAGGGAGAACACCCGCGCAAACAGGATCCTCGCCAGACCGAAGCTGCTCGCCGCAAGCCCCCACAGCAGCATGACCTCGCGCATCGTATATCCGCCGACATCGTCCCGCAGGCGCAGCAGGATCACCCACTGCACGATAAAGGTCGCATTGTTGAACATCATGAACAGGACATTTGTCACAAAAGTGACCTTGTTGAGCATCTCCCGCATGATATTGTACTTGACAGAGAGCGCGCACACCCTCAACTGATTTCTAACCGCCGTTAACATACAGCTTCCTCCCTCCCCTCTGATAGATCCAGAACAGGATCCCACAGCCAGCAACAAGATAGACCACCTGCGCAGACAGGATCTCCAGATACTTCTCCGCGCTGAAATCAACGATCAGCTTCGCCGGTCCATAGCACACCGTATAGATCGGTGTCAGCTTCAATATCGGCTGCAGGGCAGCCGGAAAGATCTCAACCGGGAAGATCGTTCCGACTACCAGGATCAGTTTGTCGTACAGCCACTGAAACGGATCGGCGTCCTCGATCCAGAACGACATCATGCTGATGCAGATCTTAAACACCGCGTGGATCGTCATGCCAAGCGCTATGCAGGGAACTGCCGCCAGGAGCGTGACCGCGCGGGATCCCGGTATCCCTCCGACCATCGCCGCCCCGATCACGGCGGTGAGCACGGCGTACATCGGCAGCTGTATGTTCCATTCCGCCGTGTATCTCGAGAGGATATACAGTGGATACCAGTAAGGCTTGTTCACCAGATACGCAATGTTCCCGCCCCGTATATCCGCCGACACCTGCTGCCTTATGGTCGCCGAGCGGGCGCCGAACCAGATCATCTCCGTTATCATCACATACCAGATCATCTGCTCCTTCGTATATCCCGCGATCAGGTCACCCGGCGATGCGTACATGTAGTCCCACAGGTTGATGAACACGAAGATCAGCATAAAATAACTGATGAACCCCATCGCGATATTTGCCGCATACTGCAGATTTTCCATCAGCACCGAGCGGTAGATCACCACATATTTTCTCATTGTACAGCGCCCCTCCCCTCTGACCTGTAGATCTCCATGATGATATTTTCCAGCGGGATATTCGAGATATTGATATCCTCCACATGCTCCGCGTCGATGCTTCGGAGCGCGTCATTGATCTTTATCACGGAAGTATCCACCTCCAGCCGGACACGGCTGCCCTTCTGTTTCAGGATCGTTATGCCCTCCGTCTTCGGCAGCGCGGCCTCCTCCTGCAGCTTCACCTCCACGATCTTCCTGTTGAGATAGTGGTACTTGAGATGCTCCATGGAGTCGTCCATCACGATCTGACCGGAATTGACGATGACGATGCGCCTGCAGAGCTTCTCGATATCCCCGATGTCATGGCTGGTCAGAAAGATGGTCGTGTGGAGTTCTTTGTTCATCTGCCGGATCAGCATACGGATATTCTCCTTCACGACCGGATCCAGACCGATCGTCGGCTCATCGAGAAACAGCACTTTAGGCTTGTGGATCAGCGACGCCACGATCTCGCAGCGGATGCGCTGCCCCAGCGAGAGACTGCGGACCGGCGTGTTGATAAAATCCCCGAGTTCAAAGATCTCCGTAAGCTCCGCGATGCGCCGCTCGGCCTCCCTGCCAGAGAGGTCATAGATCGCGCCAAAGAAACAGAAATTGTCATACGGCGTCAGGTGCGTCCAGAGCTGCTCCTTCTGCCCGAACACCGTGCCGATCTGGTAGGCAAGCTGCTTTCTCTTCTTTACAGGGTCAATGCCCAGCACCTCTACCCTGCCGCCGTCCGGATACAGGATCCCCGTCAGCATCTTGATCGTCGTGCTCTTGCCCGCCCCGTTCGGACCGATAAAGGCGAGCACTTCCCCCTCCTCCACGCCAAACGATACCCGGTCGACTGCCCTGATCTCCTCCGTCTGCGGGTGAAAGACCGCCCTGATGCTGCCCCGCATTCCCTTCTCCTTGTGCTTCACCCGGAAATTTTTGGATAACGCCTCCGCCTCGATCACTCTCATTGCCTGTCCCTCCTCAGAAATTTTATAAGAAATTCATAAATAAAAAAGCCGCCATGTTACATACACATTCATGTATATACCATGCGGCTCCTCACTTATCATGATAACCTGTCCTGATCCCTTCCGACCGCCGCATAGCCAAATAAGACTTTTCGTCCTACGGCCATGCGTATCACCATTTCCTACCGGTGACCGTCTGTGACCGTATGCTGAAAAATCTGAAACTGCTGCATGATCGAAATAAATAGTACATTGATGGGATCATATTTCGGCATACTCGATCGCTCCTGTTCTCATGAATCATTGTCATATCCGTAAATTTCTGACAGTATAGCACAGTCTTTTATAAAATGCAAGAACTTATTTCACAATACCTCATTCTCCTCGCAGTAGTATCCGAAATACCGCTCCCGCAAAGGCTGGTAGGATCCCCGCGGCAGATAGATCTTTTTCCCGTTGTCCATCTGTACCTCCTGCGAGTTCAGACTGTCCACATGCTCCAGATTCACGATATAGGCAACCCCCACCCGCGAGAATTCCCGATAACAGGCGAGCATCTCATAGATCTCGGCCATCGTGCGGCGAAGCCCGTACTGCTCACCATTTGACAGATACAAATACTGCGTCTTTCCCTCCGCTTCACAGTATACGATCTCATTGACTGCCACGCGCTGGATCTTCCCGTCGATGCGCAGGAGCAGGTACTTCCTGCGCGCCTCATCCATATCTCCCAGTATCCTGTCCAGCACTGGAAACAGCGTTTTCTCTGACACCGGCTTGACCAGATACTGTGATGCCTCCACGCCAAAGGCATCCAGCGCATGCTCCCTGGACGTTGTGAGAAAAACGATCCTGCCGTTGCTGCCCATGCTGCGCAGCTCGTATGCCGCATCGATCCCCAGTTTCACCGGCATGTATATATCCATCAATATGATGTCCGGCATGTACTTTTTGTCCCTGACCTTCTCGAGCAGTTCATCCGCACTCCCAAACCGTTCGATCGAGAACTCTGCCCTTGTATGACTTTTTCCATAACTTTTCAACATCCACTCTGTTTTGTCCAATTCTGCTGCCTCATCGTCGCAGAGCGCTATCAGATACATTACATGTCCCCCTCTTTTTCTTCTGTCGATGGGATATTCATGATCAGACGGAATACAAACACCCCGTCATCATTCTTGAAATCATATTCCCCGCCGAAATTCTCCGCTGTCCTGATAATACTCAGCACACCCGTGCCGCCCGTAAACTCCGGTTTTGGCTGCCCGTTTTTCAGTTCCATCTCTATCCTGCAGGTATTGCTGCACCGGATCACCAGTTTATTTTTCTTCCGTCTGAGTACCAGATGGATAAAACACTCCCGCTCCGGAGACTGTTTCTTTACCTCGATGCAGCCATAGATCGCATTTTCATAGGCATTTGCGAGGATCGTGACGAGATCGATGTTGGGTATCGTCAGATTCCCGCCCAGATCCACGTCAAGCGTGACCCGGATCAGTTCCCTCCTCGCCCTTCTGGTATAAGCCGTCAGGAGATTGTTCACTGCTGTGTTGGCACATATGGTCTCCGCCGTATGTACATCCATCTCCCTGTCATATTCCTCCAGATACTGCAGAAGTTCCTCATTCTGCCCCCTGCGGGCATACTCTGCGATCACCGCATTGTGATGCCTGGCATCATGACAGATACGCCTTCCGGACTCCACCGATTCCTGCAGGAGTTCCATGTTCTGTTCTAACAGCCTGTGATTCATCTGCATGAGCTGGTTTTCCTTCTGATATTCCTTCTCCTTTCCAATATGCATATAGAGTCTGAAGATCAGCAGCTGCAGGGCGCCCGTCAGAAAAAAGTTCATGCCGATCTGGAACAGACGGTATGGTGTCTGTTCCTTTAAACTGGGATTCATGATAAAACCGATCCCAAATAGAATACTGATGATCATCACAGCAACACTGAACCTGTCCAGCTCATTTTCCACATAATATCCAAATCCCCTGATGGATTCCTTGAGCTTCCTGTCGATAAGATACGCCATGAACACGATCAGGACAGCGCGCGTGATGATGTCCGCCCACACATTTCTGTCAAAGAAGATGATGGACACCTCGATGCCTCCGATCAGAAACACTGCCAGCAGATAAAAGGTCAATGCAAGCTTGTACACTGTCAGGTAGATCGGATCCCTGCTCATAAACACTGCAAATACACAAAAGCAGAGAAACATTGCAAAGGCCACGATGCGCACACAATCTTCCCGGTCAATCACATACCAGATGCATGCCGGCACGATCACAGCTACACCAAACAGCGCGTATCCTGCCACTGTCCTTCTGCGCCCGTACCGCGGCTCACTGAGCAGTGAGAACAGCAGGATCGTCCCCACCAGACTCAGTGCATACCGGATAAATGCTATACATACCGAACCACCTAACATGACAACTCCCGCCTCCCCCTACAGATATTTGTCGATCGCTTTTACCGTTTCCAGCAAGCCCACCATCAGTTTACCCGCCTGTTCCGCCTTGTGACTGGTATCAGCTCCAAGCTCCGCCGCCTGCTGCGTGCTTGCCGCCACCTCCTCGCTGACCGCCGAGATATGGCTGATGCTGTCAACGATCACATTGTTGGATTCCAGGATCTCCTCTATCTTCCTATAGATCTCCTGCACATTGCTGTGAAGACCACTCATGCGGCTTCCGATCTCCCCAAACTGCGCACTCGCATTCACGATCAGCTCATGCTCTGTCCCTGCCGCCATCATGACATTGTCAACAGTATTCTTTGCCGTATCGGCATTTTTCTTGAGATCCTCAACGATCTTGCGGATTCCTTCTGTCAGATTCCTCGTCTCATCCGCAAGCGCACGGATCTCCTCAGACACAACGGCAAAACCCTTCCCGGCCTCGCCGGCCCTGGCACTTTCGATCGACGCATTGAGCGCGAGCAGATTCGTCTGGCTGGAGATCGAGAAGATCCGCTCCGTGATATCCTCCACTGCTCTTGCATTTGAGATCAGGCTGGCCACAGATGCCACCACCTGTTCATTCGCCTCCTCGGTCTTATGCGCCTGTGTCTGCAGACGTTCCACCGTCTTCTGTCCCTCCCGGACAGCTCCCTCGGAGCGCTCCGCCATCGCGAGCATCTCATCGGACATCTGTTTCGTCTCAAGGATCATACTCTGTATGTTTCCTGTCATCACGGTCTGTCTGTTGATGCTCTCCGCATTATTGCTATTTCCTTCCGCGATGCCGCTCAGCTCGGACACCGTGGAATCCACGTCCTGGCTCAGCTGGCGGATATGCTCCGCCGCGGCAGTGGAATCCTGTCTCACCGAAGCCACGACGTTCAGCACCTCATTCAGGAGCGCCGTGCTCTTCTCCTTCTCCTGATTCACACTCTCGATCTTCCTGGCATTATTGTCATTTGAGATCAGCGTGGTCCCGCAGAGCACGATCATGTACACGACCGCCGACGCCCCCTGGAGCAGGAGCGAAGTGCTGTTTAGCGGCGCCCCCGAGTGCATATGTCCGAGCACGGCCGCGATGTAGAATACATCGGTCACATTGATCGCGCCGAATATGACCGCGATCCTCAGAATCAGTTTAAAATCATAATACAAAATATAGATCACTGTCAACGGAAAGACCATAATGAACACAAGGTCATTCTGTGCTCCGAACACAGCGAGCCCGTATACGACCGTGTATCCGGCCACCGAGATATGCTGAAACGCCATGCTGTCCTTTTTATGAAAATAGACCGCATAGCAGGCGATCATGGATATGACGACCGACAGATCCACCGCGATCATAAACCCAAAACTGATATTTCCCTGCGCATAATCACCAATATACCCAAAAAACAAAAACATATCAATGATCGTAACGATCGTGAGCACAAATCTGTTCACTCTTTTTTCTTTTCCATACCGCTTTTCTGTCATCAAGACCATCCCTTCTTTTTCATTTTATCTGATATCGATATTTGGTATCCGCCATGCATCTGCGGGTGAAAAAAGAAGTTGCCAAAGCATCATTTGGGGAAATGAACGCTCCAGCAACTTATAGTAATATGAACTGCCGCCGCAATTCTTTTACAGTATATCAGCAAATCTGTCGAAAAAAAATATATTTGGTACAAATCGCATTTATTTAGGTATAATCCGCATTCTCACTGTTTATCGCGATGCAGCGCTTCAGCGCTGCATCCGCCTCTGGTCGATATAGTCCGCCAGCAGCGTGACGATCCTGTCGATCCCCAGCTTACTGCTGTTTATGGTAATGTCGTAGTTTCTCGAATCGCCCCATCTCCCATCACAGTGTCCGTTGTGATACCGTTTGCGCTTCATATCCTTTTCGCGGATCTTTCGCACCGCCTGCTCCTTTGACAACTGGTACAGCCGCATGATACGCTCGATCTTCCTGTCCATATCGCCGAGCACAAAGATCGAAACCAGTCCGTCATACTCCTTCAGGATCGATTCGCTGCACCTGCCCACGATCACAAAGGACTCCCCCGATGCCGCCTTGTTCTTCAGATAATCAAACTGGAGCAGGTACAGATTTTCCTCCGGTGAACTGCTGTAGCCGCGCACAGTCCTCGACGCAAGCCTGCTCCTGTGCTTCTCGTCCAGCCCCCTCAACTGCTGCATATCCAGATTCTTCTCCGCCGCGATCTCATCAAGCAGATTGTGGTCAAGCAGCTGGATCCCATAATGTTTTGAGAGCCGCTCCGCGATTTCATGTCCTCCGCTGCCATATTCCCTGCCCACAGAGATGATCAATTGTTTTTCCATCAGCTTCGCCTCCCTTTATAAATACCTGACATAGATGATGAGCATGGATATCAGAACCACCATCACCGTAGCCGGCATCATCTTCTTACAGTACTGTCCCCATTTGATCATATGTCCCTCTCTTGCCGCCGTCGCGATACCCACGACATTTGCGGATGCACCGATCGGTGTAGCGCTTCCGCCGATATCCGTTCCCATCGCCAGCGTCCATGCAAGCATGGACAGATCCACGCCGTATGCGGCAGACAGGCTCTTGATGATCGGTATCATGGTCGTCGCAAACGGGATATTATCCACAAACGCGCTGGCGATCGCTGACAGCCATATGATGATCGCCACCATGACCATGACATTGCCGCCGCTGATCCTGCCGATAAATGCAGCCATGATCTCCAGGATCCCGGTCTGCTCGAGACCGCCGATCACGACAAACAGACCGATAAAGAACAGCAGTGTCCTGTAATCCACTTTCTTCAGCAGCGCACCTGCATATTTCCACGATGTTGCCAGCGTCGCGGCCGCCACGATCATTCCGATCGTGGACACCGTGAGTCCCGTCTGCGCATGCGTGACCAGCAAAACGATCGCAACGGCAAAGATCACACTGCTCACGGCAAACCCTTTTTTGTCCGTGATCGTCGACTCCGGGCTTGGCAGGCTGCCATAATCGATCACTTCCGCCGCCCCCGCCTTCAATTCCCTGCCAAAGATCAGATAAAAATAGACCAGCACCGCGACCAGTGATATCCCGGCGATCAGCCCCGTATTGGTCACAAAATCCGTGAACGAATAGCCGAGCGATGTCCCGATGATGATGTTCGGCGGATCCCCGCACATCGTGGCTGAACCTCCCAGGTTCGCGCAGAAGATCTCGGCCAGGATCATCGGTACCGGATTGAACTTCAGCAGCTGCGACAGCTCGATCGTGACTGCCGCCAGAAACAAAATGACCGTGATACTGTCAATGAACATCGCCAGCACGGTCGACAGGACCATGAACGTGATAAACAGCGGTATCACCTGATACCTGACAAGCTTTGCGATCCGCATGCACAGCCATCTGAAAAATCCCACTCTCGCCATACCCTCCACCATCACCATCATGCCAAAGATGAACAGGATCGTCTCCCAGTTGATGCCGGCGCTGCTCTCTCCCGCCTCGCCCGACAGATACCAGAAATCCACCGTGAAGATGCTCTTCAGATTGATCGTTTCGATCACCGCAGTCATGCTGCGCATTCCCACGCCGAACACAAGAATGACAGTCAGCAGGGCGCACACCAGCGAAACGATATGCCGCTCCACGATTTCAGTCACAATAAAAACAAACATCGCAATAAAGATGAGCACTGCAAAGACCTGCGCTAACATATAAATCCCTTCTTTCCCGGGAACGGAACAGTTCCCGTCATTATATAGTATGTATCGAATGATTTAATGCTTATGTCAGCTTCGCTTCTTCCCATCCGACTGGTGCAGATACTCCGCGACAAGTCCGTCCATGGTCTGACAGAAGGGCTGGACCAGTTCTGAAAAGTGATGCATTTTTCCCTGTGACGGGACAATCCCGTCCAGGCGGACCAGGGACAGATGCGGATGCAGCCCGGCAGACTGGTTTTCCACGCCTCCTGCCTCATTCAGCGTCTCCTGCCTGCATATCCCCGCACCGTTAAAATCAGTGTATAGCGGCTGGGCGCAAAATGCCGTGCCCCCTGCAGGATCACACAAAAAGAAGGCATCATCCGCCGCCGTATCCAGATAGATCCCCGTCAGAAACAATGCCATCACCAATATGAAACTGATCTTTCTATACATTCTTCCGTGCACCATGATTCCTTCTTCCCCATCGTAAACCGTCGTCATTATAGCACACTTTTATGGCAAGGGGAAGAGATTTTTTTCAGTATCTGAGTCTGTTCCCTCCCCTCTCTATCGCCTGTGGACATGTTGTATATCGCTCTCTTTCATGCAGGCTCGTGCTTTCGTATTTTCATGGTACCAGACTGTATCTTGACAGTCAATCGCAATTTTCATTCAATAACCGTGTATCTCGATCGCTGTATAAGTATGGCTATAATGGTAGCCCAATTTTTCTGCAAGTGCGGCAGAGCCTTTATTATGTGCGTCCCAGCTCGGATATAAATTCTGTTTTAAGCACTCCAATATCAGTTTCGCCCCACATATATATGCCAATCCTTTGCGCCGGTATTCTTCCCTCGTATCAATCTCTATCTCTATACCCTCTCTGTATCTGGAATAAGACGAAGCACCCGATATTATGACATCTTCTTTGCAGATCACTGTTCCTATTCCGAATTTACGGTAATTGTCATAATCCGGAAACTGTGATACCAGGTCAGCGCTCCATGCTTCCGCCCTGCACATTTGATAGAGCCGTTCGTCGATCATGGACAGGGTGTACTGTTTCGGAAGAGAAGCGACCGCCTTTTCCAGTTTCTCTTTATCAAAAACATCAGGCTCTTTCTTTATGGCGTATCGGGAAATGACGGTCGCCCTTTCTCCATAATAATCCAGGATCGCATTTTCCCAGAATTTGTTCTGCGGTACCATGATCATAAAGTTCCGGGTACACCAGGCTGGTTTGTAGGATACTAATTCTATGCCTGGTTTTCCGGCAAAAAAGGCAAAGTCTCCGATCATAGCCATTGCTGCTGTCGGGGCGTACAGATCATCCGCATATATTTTTCCCATCATTCCCTGCAGGCAGGACCAGATAAGTGTCTCGTCCCACTTGTCAAACAGTGATGATACATTGTTCGTATCTGTGATCTTGTATACCATTTGTTACCGCCTTCCCATTCCTGTCCCGTGATTCCCAAACGATAATATTGTGACAGAATGCGGTGCAAATACATACGTCATTTGATTTCCGTCTATAGAAATATGCTCTGTCTGCGGCGTGATGTTGTCGGGATCTTCAAAGGAATTGATCTCATCCAGACCGTAGCCCTTTAAGCAGGAGGCTGTCACGCTGGTCTTTGCCGGTCCATCCAGGGACAGCTGCACTTCCTTCGCCTCTCCTGTGAGGTTTACCGCTTTCAATATTGTCCTGTCCGTATTTCTGTCCACGCTGGCGGCCACATAGAGTTCCTCCAGCTCCGGCAGACGGTCAACGGCATCATTATATAAAATTCCGTTCACCCATGTCCGTATCCTCCGGTCTTCCACCTCGAGCTCCAGGAAATATTCGATGTCCTCCACATGGAAAAGCCGCTGCGAGATCGTCGAGTTCCTTCCCGCACAGCAGGACGTCAGATTGCAGTCCCAGTTATCCCAGCCGCCGAATTCCCAGATCATCCGGTTTTTCTCATCCTTTTCCCCGAAATAGATTTTCAGCCCTTTCCTTCCGTCTGTCCGCCGGAAACGGAAGGATACTTTATAATGACTGCTCCTGATATCCATGAGCAGGTTTTCCAGATTATCCCTGTCGATCTGGACATCGTGCAGCTCCCAGATCTCTCCTGTGTCCAGGTCTGCCGCCCTCACTTCCCAGATCCTTCCCGCAATATCATTTCCCGCGACTGCAAATTTTCCCGTGATCTCTTTTTCATCTGTCAGCGGGATGACTTCGTCCAGATTCCTTGTCTCAAAAACGACTGCATCGGTCCCCTGATTCTGCATAAACAGCTTCTGGACATGATAATTCGGCGTTTTGACGACCGCGTGGTTGTTGTACCACAGCATGTCCGGTTTCCAGTTCACGTAATCCACGTTGCACAACATGGGCGCATAACACGCCATCGCCACTGCCTTTGACCGTTCCAGATGAGTCATATAGGCTGCCTCCACCAGCGCATTGTAATATGTATTTCCCCATGATGCGTACTCGCCCAGAAATACTTTCGGGCCGTTTTCATCATAGTCTTCATAGTGGTGCATATTCGCAAGGAACCATTCCGGGGCAGCATAATAATGTTCATCAATCAGGTCGGATCCATATTTTTTGGCGGAGCGCCAGCCTGCCTCATAGCTTTCTCCCGATGCAAACGGTCCCGCAGTATTGATGATCTTTATCTCCGGATATTTTTCCCGGACCGCCTGATGAAAATATGGATAGCGCTCAAAAAATCCGTCCCCGACTTCCTCGTTTCCGATCCCGATATATTTCAGGCCAAACGGCTTCTCATGGCCGAGATCCTTTCTGATCTTACCCCAGACTGTATCGCTGCTGCCATTGGCAAACTCTATCAGGTCCAGCGCGTCATCCACCCATTCCCCAATCGCTTCAAGCGGCGCGCCGACGCCCTTGTGCGGATTGAATCCTCCTGGAAGTACCGGGACCGGCTCCGCGCCAATCTCTTCACAGTAGCAGAAATACTCATAATACCCAAGGCCCAGGGACTGGTTATATCCCCAGTTGCTGCGCCATGTGGGACGCTCCTCCACCTTCCCGAGCGTCCGTTTCCAGCGGTACATGGAATTGCGGTCGTGATCGTTCAGGCTGCCGTCATGCACAAGGCATCCGCCCGGAAAGCGCATGAACTTTGGCTGCATCTCCTGCAGCGCCTCGGCAATGTCCTTCCGCAGACCGCCCTTCTTTCCGAGAAACGTGTCCTGCGGAAAAAAGGAGATCATGTCAAGATCACACGTTCCTCCTGCCTCAAAAGTCAGCGTCAGCCGCCCACAGGTTGTTGTCTGCGACGCCTTCATCTGCAGTTCATACCGTTTCCACTCCCTGCCGCTGACTGCAAGCGTTCCCTCCGCACAGACTGTCCCTCCTTCCTCCACTGTCACGCGCACATGGATACTGCCCTCGACGCCTCCCGCGTACATGGAGAAATCATAAGTTTTTCCATTTTCCACAAAAAAGCCCGTATTATATCCCGTATTGCGGACCGCACCGCCGGGCTGTGACTCTACATGGAGATAATGCGGCTTCTCTGCATGCATCGGCCGCTCCGTGCGCACCTCCCATTCAATTGCTCCTGTTTTTTCCCATGCAGTCAGGGCATGGTACTCCTTCCTGTCCATCTCGCAGTATTCAAACGAGCGGTTCTGCACCATCTCCGCATACAGGCCGCCGTCCGCAGCGTGATTGAGATCCTCAAAAAACAGCCCGTACAGGATACCCAGCTTCTTGTAATCCTGATCCTGAAATATTTTGATCTGCTTTCTTTCCTGATTCATATCTAACCTCTCCACCATATCTTATGATTCCTTCTGAATTGGGCAAGTATCTTTATACTATATTTATCAGGTACGCGCCGTCTATAGTTCTATCTGTTCCACGTACTCCATGACAAGCCTGTCTCCCTCGAGCGACAGGGGATAGACCACATAACCTGACTCAAAATACCGGCTCCCGTCACCGCCCCATCTGTCGCCGTAATACAGCACACGCCCATTCCAGTGAATGACAAAGGCCGGCTGGCTCTGATAGGTCGTCTCATCCCCGATCTCTGTCAAAGTACTCCAGTCGCCTTCCATGGCGTCCGCCACCGCGTACTTTCCCTGATTCGGCGCCCAGCCTGTGCAGAACGAGGACAGCATATAGTATTTTCCATCGATCTTCACAACGGCGGGCGCCTCCCGGTACTCGCCCTGCCACAGCCTGTGCACCAGCTTCTCCACATTCATGTAATCATCCGTCAGGCGGTACATGTGCAGATCCGCGTTATCCCTCGACGCCGAGATAAAGTACGCAGTCCCGTCGTCATCCTGAAACAGCGTGCAGTCCCTCGACATATATCCATACGGATTAAAATGCCCGTGATATATGAAATCACCGTCCGGCGTGTCGCAGGTTGCGACTGCCACTGCCGCATCGTGATAATTCCTGCCATTTTCGTAGTGGACCCACATGACAAACCTGCCGGTCTTTTGATTATAGAGCACCTTCGGCCGCTCGAGATTTACTTTATCTCCGTCCTCGTTCACCAGCTGCATCGTTGTCCTGACACGGTATCCCTGCATTTTGGACCGTGTCGTGAGGACATGGCGGCGAAACTCCCAGTCCGTCAGGTTCTCGGAGCGGTAGCAGCTGACATAGTAATTCTCCCTGCGGTCCTCCCCATACCAGTAAAAATATCCCTCGTGAAAAATGATGGTTCCTCCATGTGCGTGGATCGGCTCCCCATGGACATCCTTCCACAAGACTCCGTTTTGTAATATGCTCATATGTACTCCTTTCTGTGGACACTTTTGCAGTATCCTGAATCTTTTTTCGTACAAACCTGACATGCAAAGTATAATATATCTGGCCGATGATTACAATGTCATTTTGTTATTCTTTCAGAATAAACGCATGAACGGAAACTTCCTAATTACCATCCCATTATTTGGCGAGTTCGTCAATGGAATCTAATAAATCATTGGTATATAATACTCTCAGGACAGCAAGAATAAGCGGAAGTTCTGTTTCGGGTTTTCTCCCAATCGTTTTCCGGACTCTTCTCATGCTTCGTCCATAATATGCTTTCATCAACTTAATAATAAACATAACGAACCGTCTGATCAGCCCCAGATTATGGATTGCCTTCTTTTCCTTGGAACCCAGGCTGTCTTCCCTGAATACGACATCCAGTGTCCAATGCAGGTTGTTCTCTATGTTCCAGTGTCTCCTGACTGCTATCGCAAATAACTCGGCAATTGGTTTGATACTGCACAGATAATACCGTTCTTCTACATGGGACTCCCCTGTTTCCTTAATCGTTATGGTCTTCCTCTCATACCCGATGGACTGGAGTTTCTCCCATCTGCTGCGGTCTTCAAACCATTGGATGTCATCCGTGATGAAATATTCCCTTACGGTTATGGCATAAGTGGATGTCTCTGTCTCACTTTGGTACTGTCCTGCTTTCTGGCGCATGTTTTCCAGCAGTCCCATACAGGCAAAATAACCCCGGACTTCTTCATAAGCCTGCTTCTGGTTGCCTTTGAGTGCAAGGCAGTAATCCCCGTGCGCTTCCTGCACAATAACCCGTGCGGTTTCCTTCTGGGCATTCATGGCATCCGCAGTAACGATGCACCTGCGGCAGTCAAGCCCTTTCATGACCGCCTGCATTTCGAAGATCTCATTGGTTTTCTCGTCAATCCTCGTACTGGACAGGCAGACGCCCCATTCTGTGGACATCACATTAAATTCGTTCAGGTTACACAAGTCCTGCGGTTCTTTTCCGTGCTTTTTCGCAGTATGCCGGGTTTCCTTTCCATCTGCAGCAATGATGTCCTGTACATAACAGTCCAGTTCTTCATTTTGATACAGATACTGGTCCAGGTGCTGTCCGGCCATTTCTACCATTTGAATCAGGATCTCTTTGAGCATACCCTGCAGCTCACCTGGCTGGATGATGGCAAAGACCCTCTGCATCGTATCATGGGATGGGATTCCATTCTTTAAGTCCAGATAATATTTTAGAATCTCTCTTTCATCCACTGCAAAGTCATAGATATCCTCCCATTCATCATTTCCGGCAAGAACACCAAAGAACACAATGCCCAGAATGTCTTTGAAGGCATGTTTCACTTTGCCCTGCTGCCTGCTGTCCGTCATCATACCGGCCTGCTGTGAATAAACATCCATGAAAAGACGATCCAGCCCTTCTGTTTCCGAAAGCCGGATCTCCTCCACAAGCATATGAACTGTCTTTGATAAGTTTTCAAGTTTGGTATCTTTTTTTGCCATACTGTCCCCCCACATTCGCAAAGTGCTGTTTGGAGACAGTGTATTATATATCAGTTCAAAAAGAAAGTGGTAATAACATTTATTGGTAAAATATAACAAAAAATGCATAAAAATGAGTACTTTTTTCATTCATGCGTTTAATCTGCATATTCAGTAGATATCTATGAGTTGTGATAACGCTTCCTTTAAAAGATCTTAGCTTTTCACGTTCATCCATATATTCATTAAGGCATGGAATCTTCTTTTTCTTTAACATTTCATAAATATATGGATGAACTGAACGATGACGCCCTCCTGTATACAGTTTGTTTATGTTATGCCATACGTCATCAGGCATTTCATCCTTTATCTGCTCTAAAGATGGTGTTTTCATTACCTTTATACCCATTTTGCGTGCTTTTTCATATATTTCATCTTTTAACAGATTCGTCGGTGCAGCAATGAGGAATCTGTCTTCAGGGTGCTCTGACATAAGTTTTAGGTAACTGGTTGATTTTCCTGCTGCCGTCATGGATTTAACAATCTGAAACTGTTTGTCATCTGCACGATATGCCCTATTTATTGCTTCATATGTATCATCCTGCATTTCTTCCATGGAATAAAATATCTCCTGATAACCACTTATTTTCTCCATAACCCCACGTCTGATATGTGCTGTAGAAATAATATTCTTCCCATGAATGCACTGATCATGATAAGGACAATAATTATCACAGCGTTGTGATTTGTAATTATTCTGTTTCATAAATGACAGATCATATTTCCACTTGATATTTTTCTGGGCACTATAAAAATCAGGATTTCTCTCTCTGATATCTATAAAGATCTTTGTTCCTGTTTCTATCTGGATTAGATTGGTAGCAAGACCATATAATTCATTATGGCTTAATTTTCTATTACCTGTTTCAAAATCTTTGAACAATTTACATTTTTCTCTTATATCCGGCAAAACTGCTGCACGCTCTGGGGCATGATTGACCAGACTCTTTTTATCTACAGTTTTGCCGACAGAATCATCATTGGTGTATCCAATATCATTATTGAAATTTATAATATTTAGGGAAAATCTCGCCATTAGCTTTTATATTATATAAATTTTTCTCAAATATAATAGTAGTTGGCGAGTTTTTCCCATTTTCATATAATTGTCTTACACCATGGACTTCTGTCGGGTCTTCGGATATGGTAATATCAGGAAGACCCGAATTGTTTAATCTGATACCTGTCTTTTTTGAAAAACTGGATATCTTTTCTTTGTAACCTAAAATCCCGATCCGATTATACACTGGTTTAAGCTATTAAGTGATACAGT
>ERZ778517.219-NODE-219-length-67459-cov-7.974527_pt1 | contig 67459 bp, 56 predicted proteins | sample MGYA00510341_ERZ778517 | MGnify/ENA primary metagenome ERZ778517 (study PRJEB29527, sample SAMN07138964) | mouse gut metagenome | material: feces | host: mouse | place: China:Nanjing | collected 2016-01-25 ...
CATCCTACTACCTGAATGCTGCGGGCAAACCCACCGAACGCTACCTCTACGAATTTAACCGCATCACCTCCTACGGCACGTGGGGCGACAAGGTGTTGACCGTCTCGACCGGCGACTCGAAGACGACCGATGTCGACGGCAACATCGCACAGGCCCTGCTGTTCAACTACCTCGACGAGAACACCGGCGGGCAGACCGAAGGGTCGATTGACGCGGAAAACTTCCTCGGCAACGGCGAGAAAGTGACCTTCGCCGGACTGGAAGAGGCGAACGGCAAGCTCTATACCTCGGTCGTGCCGATGGGCATGAGCCGCTACGGCATCGGGCAATGGCCGGACAAGGTGACTGACCCGGAACTGGTCGCCAAAGCCGACGGCGGCTCGGCCAGCAGCTCCTACACTGCCGGAACGATTCCCTCCACGCAGTATCCCGACCGTGCGTGGGTCGCCATTTACAGCGGTTCGTCGTTCGCCGAGAAACCCGTCATCGCCTCGACCGACAAAATCGGCTTCGCCTGCGGCCGTCACCGTTCGCAATACTACCAGACGATCTGGGCTGCCGACAACGGCGATCTCTACGTCTTCTCGCCGGGCTACGGCCGCACGTTCACCTCGTCGGCCGACCTGAAGAAAGTGATCGGAACCAAGCCCTCCGGGGTGGTGCGCATCCGCAAGGGCGCGACGGAGTTCGACCCCGACTACTACGTGAATTTCGAGCAGATCGGCACGCAGCATCCCATTTTCCGCTGCTGGCACATTTCGGGCGCACACTTTCTGCTGCAACTCTACTCCGACGGCGTGGAGGGGATGATGCAGGGCAAGGATGCCGTGACCAACGAACTGGCCGTCTTCGATGCCGAAGCGAAAACCGTCGTACCCGTGACCGGGCTGCCGTCGGACCTGGCGGGCTTCGGCGGCGAGCCTTACGGCGAGAACGGAGCGATGTACATAGCCGTAACGGTGACCGGCGGCGACAAACCGGCATTCTATAAGATCGATGCCGCCACGGGACGTGCGACCAAAGGGCTCGTCATCGACGCGGAATCCGTTGCCACGGCGGGCAAGCTGACCGTCCGGAAATAGGAACCACCCCGGCAGGAGAGCGGCCCGTCATCACGCGGGCCGTTCCCTTGTCCGGACAAAACACCCGATTCATGAAAAAGATATTCGCAAAAATACACCTGTGGCTCTCGCTGCCGCTCGGTATCGTCCTGACCGTCGTCTGTCTGTCGGGCGCCGTGCTCGTCTTCGAGGGCGAGATTACCCGGGCACTGCACCCGGAACTTTATCGGGTCGCAGCACCCGCCGACGCACGTCCGCTTCGTCCGTCGCAGCTCGCCGGCCGCATCGGCGGGCAGATGCCCGATTCGCTGCACCTGGTTTCGCTGCAACTCTCCGCCCGCAGCGACGAACCCTGCATGGCCGCTTTCCGCGAGACGGGACGCAAACAATTGAGCGTAGACCCCTATACGGGACGTGTGAACGGCTGGGCCGAAAGCCCGGCATTCTTCGGCACGGTGCGGAAACTTCACCGCTGGCTGCTCGACCCGCCGCCGTCGAAAGGCGAAAAGTCGGTCGGAAAAGCCATCGTCGGGGTCTCGACGCTGGCGTTGGTGCTGATTCTTGTCAGCGGCTTGATCCTTTGGATTCCCCGCAGCCGCAAGGCGCTGCGCAACCGGCTGAAAGTGTCGTACTCCGACGGCCGCCGCCGTTTCTGGCACGACTGCCATGTCTCGCTGGGATTCTATGCGACCCTGCTGTTGCTGGTCATGGCGCTGACGGGGCTTACGTGGTCGTTCGGCTGGTACCGCACAGCGGCCTATGCGCTTTTCGGTGGAACGCAGCAAACCGTTGCCGCGCAGGAAGATCTCTCGCGGAAAGTCGATTCGGGCAACCGTCAGAGCCGCGCAAGAAGCGGCGAACGGACCGCAGGTCGTGAGCACGGCGAAACCGAAACGCGCCCGTTCGACCATGCCGTATGGGACGACGTGCTGGAGCAACTCACGGCGCATTATACCGCCTACAAAACCATCGTGTTGACACAAACCGAAGCTCAGGTCACACGGCGGTCCGCGATGCGACGCATCGACCGCGCGACGTTCGATCCCCGTAACGGCCGTCTCGCCGAAATCACCCGTTATGAAGACACGCCCCGCCAGCAACGCCTTCGCGGCTGGTTCTATACATTCCACACGGGTACGTGGGGCGGCATCTGGACGAAAATCCTCTATTTCCTTGCCGCGCTTATTGGTGCTACGCTCCCTTTGACGGGTTATTACCTATGGTGGAAACGGTATTCAAACAAAAAGAACAGGAAATAATTATTCGCTAATCATAAATCACCCTTGGCAGTTAACATAGATGCCGAGGGTGATATTTGCGCTGTTACCCGTTCGACCGAAAACTTGCAGCTATGTTCTTCGGAGTGGAATTCGCTACTGTGTTCGAGTAGTTTGTCTTTGATAAGTGTCGCGGTCTGTGCGTCATCGAAACCGGCCAGCCGGTTGCTGTGGTAATCTCGTTTTCTTTTCTCTGAATGAGACATTTATGTAAATGACTACCTCTTTTCTCTGTATTTAGATGGTTTTTGACGGTTGGGCCAAACCGGGAAGTCAACCAGCAGGTGTGTGATGAGCTTGCTCTACAGGGGGACAGTATTCTGTTCCCGGACTTGTGGTTATGGGGAAGTTGGATGGCTTCGGGTTAGTTCACAATATTGGTGGGGGTGCCTTTCAGAAAATTCTTGATATTGTCAAGGGCTTCCCGGGCCATGGCAATGCGGGCATCTATGGTGGCAGTTCCGATGTGGGGAGTGAGGACAACATTATCCAGCAGGTAAAGGGCTTCTGCAATATGGGGCTCATCTTCGAATACATCTAAAGCTGCCCCGGCTATCTGTTTGTTTTTCAATGCTTCTGCCAAGGCTTTTTCGTCAACTACTGAACCACGTGCGGTATTGACCAGAATGACTGTATTTTTCATCAGGGCCAATTCTTCCGGACCGATCAGATGGTGGGTGAGAGGAGTCAGAGGTGTGTGAAGACTGATAAAATCGGATTCTTTTAAGAGGGTATTTAAATCTGTGCGGTGGTAGGCAGGTACTTCTGTCCGGTCATTGTAATAGATGATTTTCATTCCGAAGGCTTCTGCTTTGCGGGCTACGTTTTTACCGATATTGCCCATACCAATGATACCTAATGTTTTCCCTTCCAGTCCGAATCCGAGGTTTTGCATGGTTCCCCACATGCTTTCCTTTTCCTTGCGGAGGCGTAGGTTGCACTCAGCTACCCGACGGGCTGCACTCAGCAACAGGGTCATAGTCAATTCGGCTGTCGGCGTGTTGACTGCCTGGGGGGTATTTGTGACGGATATGCCTTTTTCACGAGCATATTGAATGTCTATGTTATTGTAGCCTACTCCGTAGTTGCTGATCAGTTTTAGTTTTTTTCCGGCATTTATGATTTCTTTGTCAACCGGGGCATGAAAGATGGACAAAAGAATATCGTGGTCGGGTAATAACCGAAGTAATTCGGCCTTGCTGAAAGCTTCCCCTTCGGGAAAAGTGATTTCCCAGTCAGAGGGAAGTTCCTGGAAGGGGGCGCGGGGTATGTTATAGGTAACCAGCAGTTTCATATCTATTAGGGTTTAAGGGTGGGAGATTTTTTAACCTGCTAATGTAGTCCGGGCGTAGGGGGCTGCATCAAGACTGATGAATTGTCCAGCCAGGTATTTGTAATAGCCGGTGGTGGCAACCATTCCGGCATTATCTAACGAGAATCCCAGGCGTGGGATGAAGACCTCCCATCCGGCCAGTGCTGCTTCTTCGCGCACTGCCTTTTGCAGGGCTGAGTTAGCGGAGACACCGCCGCCGATAGCAATTTGTTTGATACCGGTTTGTTTGGCAGCTTTTTTCAGTTTGGACATGAGAATATCAATCACTGTTTTTTGCAATGAGGCACAAAGGTCGTTGAGGTTTTCTTGTATGAAGTCAGGATGTTGTTTCAGTTCGTCCCGTAAGAAATATAAAAAAGAGGTTTTCAAACCGCTAAAACTGTAATCCAGACCTGGAATCTGAGGTTTGTTGAAACTGAAACGTTCCGGATTGCCTGTCTGGGCCAGACGGTCAATGATGGGGCCGCCAGGATAGGGAAGCCCCATGACTTTGGCGCATTTGTCAAAAGCCTCACCTGCTGCATCGTCTATGGTTTGTCCGACCATTTCCATATCCAGGTAGTTGCGGACAACAATGAGTTGGGAATTTCCTCCGGACACCAGTAGGGTTAAAAACGGAAAAGAAGGGTGGTGACTTTCCACGCCGGGCTCTTTGATGAAGTTTGCCAGGATATGGGCTTGCAGGTGGTTGACTTCAATCATGGGCAAGCGGTTGGCTATGGCAAATCCTTTGGCAAATGAAGTTCCCACCAATAACGAACCCAGTAAACCTGGTCCCCGGGTGAAGGCGACGGCCTGGATGTCCTGTATGGTGATGCCGGCTTTTTTGATTGCTTCCGATACTACGGGTATGATGTTTTGCTGATGAGCCCTGGAGGCCAACTCCGGAACAACTCCTCCGTAGGCTTCGTGCACTTTTTGGCTGGCAATAATATTGCTCAGTATTACGCCGTCTTTTAAAATAGCTGCTGACGTATCATCGCAGGATGATTCAATACCTAAAATTACGGTCATGGCATGTCTTTTTTCCGCTTTCGAATCTTTCCTCTTCAATCGTTTTTAAATCTGATGCAATATTAATATTTTTGTGAGCAAACTGAAAATAAGAGCGGGTATAAAAAAAATTCTACGGATATTATTATTCATTGCTACTGGTGTGATTTTGCTACTGGGTATTTGTTATGCCTTGTTGCAATCTTCCTGTGTGCAAACCACTCTGGTAAAATATATTACTCAGCGGGTAGAAGAGAATACGGGGGTTCGGATTCAGATCGGGAGTGTAGATTTCCGTCCGGTGCGTTCTTTGGTTTTAAATGATGTTTTGCTGAGAGATTTTAAGAACGACACTTTAATTTATTGCCAGAATCTACGGGTGCATGCCGATTCTTTTAATCTGGTCAACCGGAGTTTTGTTGTGAGTGAAATCATTTTGGATAAAGCGTGTTTTTATTTATGGATTTCCCGGGGAGAGGAGGATTCGAAGACTAATATAGAGGTATTTCTGGATTCTTTACGGGGAAGAAATACCGGTATAGAGGGGAAAGAACAGAATTTACAACAGGAAAAGGGATGGTTGGTCGGGTTGAAAAAGGTCGGTATTCGCAATTCTCATTTCACTTACAAGGAAGAGGAGTATAAACCGGTGAATTATGGAGTGAATTGGACTGATGTGGATTGCCGGGAGTTGAATGCGGACCTTGCGGGATTTCATTTTGATGAAGGAGAGGTCGGATTGGTTGTTTCTGGTTTAAGTTTTGTTGAGAAATCCGGTTTGCGGATGCAGGATTTGAATGGGCGGGTGAGCATTGGGGGGGACAATTTAGTGATTACGGATTGCCGTATTGAATTGGAGCGAAGTAAGGTGGATTTGATGAAACTGGAATTTAAGTGGGTCCCGAAACAGCATGACTGGAGGCATTTTACTACCCGTATGCAGCAATATTATGAGTTGGGACCTTCTGCTGTCAGTTTTGTGGATCTGGCTTATTTCAACGAGATTCTCCGGGGGATAGACAATACTGTGAAGTGTAGCGGGATTGTATCAAATACCATACATCAGCTTGAGGGACATGACTTGTATTTTGAGTTAGGGGAGAGAACTATTTTTCAGGGGAGTTTTAAATCTCAGGGATTGCCGGATGTGTGGAATACTTTTTTTGATATAGAATTGTATAAGGCACATTTGGGACCGAAGGATTTGGCTGGGATATATTTACCTTGGTTCGGTATGAACATTCCTGTTCCTCATTTTTTGTGTCGTTTGCCCTATCTGGATTTTGAACAAATCAGTTTTCATGGCACTCTGGCTGATTTTATGGTGAAGGCCAAGAGTATCACCCCGGCTTTGGCCGGGAGCTTGAACTTCATGTATGGACCTTGTGCTGGCGGTGTGTCCGATTGTGTGGGTATGAAAGGAGATTTTAAGCTCAGACGGGTGAATTTCGGGAAATTGACCGGTTTTTCCTGGTTAGGTAATGGAGTCTTGACCGGGAATTATGCGGGAACATGGGCGGACCGTGGCCCCTCTTTCCGGATGAATGCCCAACTCCAGCGATTGAATGTCAATCAGGGAGTGGTGAAGGGGACGGATATTGCTATGACTTGGGAGGATAGTAAGGTCGATTTGCTGGCGGCGGTGGAAAACGAGTTGGTAAACGGGGGTGTTGTGGTGAGGTATGAGGATAATGATTCGCTGGATTTTATCAGTTGCCGGGGACAACTGGCATTGAATGATTTGGCTGCTTTCGGGATTGGAATGAAGAAGGAGGAGCAAGAGAAAGCGGGGGTAACTTTTGATTTTGTACAGGCGCAACAGCAGGCGAAGCGGTTTATTAATCTGACTTTATCGGATTTGTATTATGAAAATTCTTCAGGTGGGTTTCAGTTGGAGAATCTCAGCTTGGAAGACAGCCGTTACGGAGACTACAATACTACAACTTTGAAATCAGACATCGTGGATTTGGCTATGGAAGGAAAGTTCCGGATGATACGTCCCATTCCTTTTGTTGTTCAGTTGTTACAAACTTATTTGCCTGCCTATACGAAATATTATACAAAGCAACGTTTGTGGAAGAACAGATTAGAGCAGTTTGAGTTTAAATATACGGTGGATGTGAAGAACCTGAATCCGGTCCTTCGGGTGCTCTGTCCGGAGTTCAGTATTTCCCCCGGTACCCGGCTGGAGTCTTGTTTCCGGCATGGGGATGAGGAATTGAATCTGAATCTGTGGTCAGATTCCATTCGTTATCAGAATATCCATTTAATCAATTCTGTTATGAACCTGAAAGGAAACAGGGAACGCTTGAAGGCAACCTACCATGCTGAACAGGTGAGGTACGGAAATGATTATCAGTTGTATAACGTATGTGATGAATTGAGGCTTGCCGATAACCGGGTGGATAACAGATTGAGCTGGTCAAACTGGACTGATAAGACATACTGTGGGGAACTGTCGGCTTCTGTCTTGTTCACTCCGGAAGGGAAAAATGGATATCGTGCTGATATACAGATTGAACCTGGTGTTATTGTGATGGACGATAGTGTGTGGCGGGTGAACAAGTCTTCAGTGATGATAAAAGGAAAAGAAGTGGAAATTCAGGATTTCTCTGTTCGCAGGGGAAAAGAGTTTTTGTTTGTCGGAGGAAAAATATCCGAGCGGCCGGAAGATAAGTTGTTTATTAACCTTGAATCTTTTAATCTGAGAAATTTGTCCCGGATAGCTTTAAATTCCCGTTCCGATGTGTTCGGTACGGCAACAGGTTCGTTGGTGGTGCAGGATTATTATAAAGATTGTTTGCTTATTTCTGATTTTACTGTAGATAATTGGGGAATAAAACGAGATACGCTGGGTTCTTTACATTGGCGTTCCTATTGGGATATGGAAAGCAAGAGCGTGATTGTCGGTGCAGAGAACAGGGTGGGAACAGAGGTGCCGTTGGTCATATCGGGATATTATACGCCGGCCAGTGATACGTTAAGTGTGAATCTAAGACTGGACCGGATTGGTTTGGAACGTGTGGGGAGATATGTTTCTGATTATTTTTCGGATACCCGGGGATATTTGTCTGGAAATGTAGATATTGCCGGTCCTTTGAGGAAGCCTGATTTTTCCGGTTTTGTTTACCTGGATTCCGTCGGGCTGAAAGTGAATGCCCTGAATACTGATTTTTATGTGCATGACAGTATTTTCATGGTGCGGAATAAATTGTTCCTTAAGGATTTCAGTCTTTGGGACAGGAGAGGGAAGAGGGCTGTTTTGGAGGGAGAGTACCGGATTTGGGAAAAACGCTATTCCTTGAATGCCCGGTTCAATGAATTTCAGGTGTTGAATACCCGTATGGTGGATAATGAGTTGTTTTATGGGCAGATGTATTTGAGTGGCTTGGCTGAAATGAATAATGCCGGCGGTCAGATGAATGTGACGGTGAATGCCCGTACCGAAAATGAATCCAAGCTTTATTTGCCCCTTGCTGCGGGTATGACGGAGCAAGCAAATAATTTCCTGCATTTTACGACAACAGACCGTGCGGAGGAGCATAAGTTTCAAGTGAGAAACGCCCTTGCCGATATCAATCTGAATGCTAATCTGGAGGTAAATGACCATTTGAATGTCCAGGTGATTTTTGATCCGACGGTCGGGGATATTTTGCGGACAACCGGTGACGGAGATATTAAAATAGCCTTTGATAAGGAAGGTAGCCTGAGCCTGTTCGGGGAATACAGGATTTCGCGGGGAGATTACCTGTTTACTTTGAGTAATCTGGTCAATAAGAAGTTTGTGCTGACTCCGGGAGGGACTATTGTCTGGAGTGGTTCTCCTTACGATGCTATGCTGGACATTAATGCCGTTTATAATTTAAGGACAACCATAACGGAATTGTTGCCTCAGGAGAGAAGTGGGGCGGATGAGACCGGAGAAGAGAGGATTGCTACCGAGACGGGACGTAAAGTGCCTGTGGAGTGTATTCTGAATTTGAGTGATAATCTGAAAAATCCGGTGGTTAAATTTGACATCGATTTTCCGACTCTGGAGACGCAGAGCAAGAGTTATATTCAAAGTTTGTTTTTGAGTCAGGATGAGTTGAATAAGCAGGTATTTTCTTTGTTGGTGTTAAACCGTTTCTATCGGACGGATAATACGGGTGATTATGAGAATCAGGCGCAGGTGGCTGGTGTGACAACCTTGACTGAAATGATGTCCAATCAGTTGTCACGTTGGTTTTCGCAGTTCAGCAATAACGTGGATATCGGAGTCGCTTACCGCAGGGGGGACCGGGAAAAAGAAATGACCTCTGACGAGCTGGAGCTGGCTGTTTCCACTCAGTTGCTGGATGACCGGATTACGATTTCTGCCAATGGAAATATGGATGTCGGAGGCAATAAAGGAACGGCAGAAGAAAATAAGAAAACAAATATAGCGGGAGATTTTGATGTTGAGGTGAAACTGAATAAACAGGGGACCTTGAAGATGAAAGCATACTCTCATACGGACGAAAAGATTCTTTATAACAGTACGGAGACTATTCAGGGAGTGGGTGTTTCCTATCAGGAGTCTTTTGATACTTTCCGCGAGTTGTTGCACAAGTATTTCGGTTTTTTGACGAAAAAGAAAAGTAAGTCCGGCAAAAAAAAGGTAACGGAGGATATAACAAAGAACAATTAAAATTCTTAATATGAAACATAACTGGAAACCCGGAACGATGATTTATCCCTTGCCGGCGGTACTGGTAAGTTGCGGGGAAACCCCGGAAGAATACAATTTGTTTACAGTGTCGTGGACGGGTACGTTGTGTACTAATCCGCCCATGTGTTACATTTCTGTGCGTCCCGAACGCCATTCTTATCCTATCCTCCAGCGGGTAGGTGAATTTGTCATTAACCTGACGACGGAACAGCTGGCTTTTGCTACGGATTGGTGTGGGGTGCGCTCCGGTAAGGATTATAACAAGTTTGAGGAGATGCAGTTGACACCGGGAAAGGCCTTGAGTGTGCGGGCACCGATTGTGGAGGAAGCTCCGGTGTGCATCGAATGCCGTGTTCGGCAGGTTATTCCTTTGGGATCCCATGATATGTTTGTGGCTGAGGTGGTGAATGTACAGGCTGACGATGAATATCTGAATCCGGAAACGGGGAAATTTGAACTGGAACAAGCCCGTCCTTTGGTGTATGTGCATGGAGAATATTTTGGAGTGGGGAATAAGCTCGGGAAATTCGGGTGGTCGGTGGAAAAGAAAAAGAAGAAATAAGAAAAGCTGAAGTTTAATTTAAACAGATTATAATGAATAATAGAATGATTCAAATTTGGTGGCTGCCAGTACTGTTGCTTCTGATGGCTGCTTGTGGTGGTAAAAGCTGTTTACAGTATGAATCGGTGCCCGGTGATCCTCTAAACGCAAGGATTTATACTCTGGATAATGGTTTAAAGGTTTATATGTCCGTGAACAAGGAACAGCCCCGAATTCAGACTTATATAGCCGTAAAGGCCGGAGGAAAGAACGACCCGGCGGAGACCACCGGTCTGGCTCATTATTTTGAGCATCTGATGTTTAAGGGAACGGAGAGGTTCGGTACTCAGAATTATGAGATGGAGAAACCCATGCTGGACCAGATTGAAAGTTTGTTTGAGGTGTACCGCAAGACTTCTGATGCGACGGAGCGGGCGGCTATCTACCGGCAAATCGACAGTATTTCGTATGAAGCTTCCAAACTGGCTATTCCCAATGAATATGATAAATTGATGGCTGCTATTGGTGCTGTGGGAACTAATGCTTATACGGCTAATGATATGACTGTATTTGTAGAAGATATTCCTTCAAATGAGATTGAGAATTGGGCCAGAATTCAGGCCGACCGTTTCCAGCATCCGGTCATTCGGGGATTCCATACGGAACTGGAAACCGTATACGAAGAGAAAAATATGTCTTTAACCCAGGATGGCCGCAAAGTATATGAACAGATGATGGCTGCCCTTTTTCCCCACCATCCTTATGGAACCCAAACGGTGTTGGGGACCCAGGAAAGTTTGAAGAATCCTTCTATTACCCATATTAAGAATTTTTATAAACAATGGTATGTACCGAATAATATGGCTATTTGTGTGGCCGGGGATTTTGATCCGGACGAAATGATAGAGGTCATCCAACGGCATTTCGGGGATATGCAGCCTAATGCCGGGTTGCCGGAATTGGCTTTTGCCCCGGAGCAGCCGATAGAAACTCCGGTAGTGAAAGAAATCAACGGGCCGGAGGCTGCTTTTGTGGCTTTGGGATGGCGTTTCCCCGGAGCGGCCACCCGGGAGGCGGAATTGCTGAATTTGGTAGCCCAGATTCTGTTTAATCGCCAGGCTGGTTTGATTGACTTGAATATTAATCAGCAGCAACGGGTGTTGGGTGCCTATGCTTTCCCTTTGCAATTGGCTGATTACAGTATGTTTATGATGCAGGGCTATCCTAAGGCAGGACAATCCTTGGAAGAGGTGCGGGATGTATTGCTGGCGGAGGTGGAGAAATTGAAGGAAGGAGATTTTGACGATAATCTGTTGTCTGCAACCATCAATCAGATGAAAAAGTCTTTGCAAAAAAGTCTGGAAAGCAATGAAGACCGGGCGGATTGGTTTGTGCAGGCTTTTATTAACGGTGCCGACTGGAAAGAAGAAGTGGGTGCCTTTGAACGGATGGGAAAAGTGACCAAGCAGCAGTTGGTGGATTTTGCCAATGCTTATTTCCGGGATAACTATGCTGTGATTTATAAGCACAGCGGGAAAGATGCAAGCTTGAAAAAAATGACTAAGCCGGCTATCACGCCGATTTACATGAACCGGGACACGGTGAGCGAATTTCTGAAAGAGATTCAATGCGCTCAGGTGAAGCCCATTGAGCCTGTGTTTGTTGATTATAGTAAGGATTTGGAACATGGGACAACGGAGTCAGGGCTTCCGGTGCTTTATAAACAAAATACGACCAATGATTTGTTTACGTTGATGTACGTTTTTGAAAGGGGAAGTAATGAAGACCGTTATTTATCTACGGCGGCACAGTATCTGGATTATTTAGGTACTTCCGGGAAGACTCCGGAGCAGCTTAAGCAGGAGTTTTACCGTTTGGCTTGTGAGTATGCCATTCAGCCGGGAAGTGACAGGACTGTTATCTCTGTCAGTGGACTGTCAGAGAATATGGATGCTGCAGTGGAGTTGTTTGAGTCGTTGCTGGCTGATGCTCAGCCGGTGCCTCAAGTGCTGGAGATGATGAAAGCGGATATTTTGAAAGGACGTGCTGATGAAAAATTAGACCAACAGAGTAATTTTAAGAGACTGACGGCTTACGGTTTGTACGGTCCGGATTCGCCGGCTACCCATATCTTATCAGCTACTGAATTACGGGAATTGAAGCCGGATGAGTTGTTGTCGCATTTGAGGGAGTTAGGTCGTTATGAACATGCGGTGTTGTATTATGGGCCGGAGAAGAAGGAGAAGGTGATCGCTACGGTAAATCAATATCACCGGGTGCCGGAGCAATTAGCCAAAGTGGAAAAGAAAGAGATTTTTAAGGTCCGGGAAACGCCTTCGAATCGGGTGTTGATTGCGCCTTACGATGCGGCTCAGGTGTATATGTCGGCTTTGTCTAACCGGGGAGAGAAGTTTGATTTGTCTGTTTATCCGGTTGCCACACTTTATAATGAATATTTTGGTGGTGGTATGAATTCGATTGTTTTCCAGGAAATGCGGGAAGCCAGAAGTCTGGCTTATACTGCCGGTGCGCGTTTAAAACAGCCTTCCCGTTTAGATATGCCTTATGTTTATTCGACTTTTATTGCAACCCAGAATGATAAGATGGGAGATGCTCTGGCGGCTTTTGAAGAGATTATCAATTATATGCCTGAATCCCAGTCTGCCCTGGATTTGGCTAAGGAGGCCCTGTTGTCGCGTTTGCGGACGGAGCGCATCAGTGGAAGTGATGTATTGGGAAGTTATCTGAATGCCAAAGATTTGGGATTGGATATGGATTGCAGGAAAGTGTTGTTCGATGAAGTCCGTAAACTGACTCTGGAGGATGTGAAGAAATTTCAGGAAAAATGGGTGAAGGGACGTGCTTATACCTATTGTGTATTGGGGAATGAAAAAGACCTGGATATGTCGAAATTGTCGGCTTACGGGCCTGTGACCCGAGTGACTACGGAAGAGATATTCGGATATTAAGGAAGTCTGGTTTGCCGGAATAAAAGAGAGGCTGAATAACTTTTGACGGTTATACAGCCTCATTTTTTGTGGTAGTTGTTTGCCGGTTTATTCGATGTTTATCCTTCCTCCCGGCCATATTGCCTGTATGGTATTGTCGTACATGGCGGAACACTGAACGGCTGGCAGCATGTAATCACCCCGGAAAGCGGCATTGCAGCGAAATTTGAAAATTTTGGTTTCGTTTTGCCGGAGACTGAAATAGATATGGAAGCAGTCGTCCCGGATATCTATGTGTTCTGCACCTGGCCAGGTGGCGTTGGCTGTCAGCCGTTCGTTGATAATTTCAAATCCCGAAGGAACCAGATAACTCAGTGCCAGTTCCTCATAAGTACCGGTCAGTCCGGTATTTCTGACGGAGATTTCAGTAAGGACATCTTCACCTTGTTTTAAGTGGCGGATATCTAAAGGAGTTCCTTGGTCGTTGTAGTAGCGGACTTCCATTTGAAGTCCGGACATGATTTTTTCTTTTACTGCTTCAAATGGAGCGTAGCGGTTGATTTGCCGGACAAAGAGGGTTCCTTCTCCGTTGTTCCGGACCGAAGCTACAGCTTTCCCTTGCCGGAGGGGTAAAGGAAGCTGCCAGACGGTTTTTTCAGTGGTTATTTCCTGTTTCCCTTCGGGAGTAGTGACGAGTACATGGATGCCTTGTTGGGAACCTAAGTATTTCCGGACAAAGAGGGCTGCAGCATGTAAGGCAAATGCGGTTTCCTGGGTGCTGAACCATTCTCTGGAGCCCATCGAACGTGAAATCTTCTCCAGCATCCGGTAGGCCGGTTGCTGGAGGTCCAGGGTAACCATAGATTGCAGGATGAGGGCATTATCCCGGGTAGAAGAACCGAATGTGCCTCCGGTTTCGCGATAGACGGCAACATCCGACGAAAGGTCACGGACCATCTTCCGGGCCATGTCTTTTTCGTTACAGAGGGCATAGCAAGAGGCCAGCAGCCATTGACTTACCGGGCGTTGCAGCTGGGATTCTTTCAGGCGGTTCATGGCAGCGAGGTCTGGCCGCCCGCTGAGTGCCAGGACATACAGGCGGTAAGCCTGTTCCAATTGTGACCAGGGTTCTGTGTTGTTCCAACTGTTGGTTACTTTTCTCAGGTAATTGGTGGCATGGGTTAGCATGCCGGCCGGTATCGAATATCCCTGTTGTTGTGCACTGACCAGGAACTGGGTGGCGTAAGAAGTAACCCATTCCGAGATATATGGTGAGCCCGGCCAGTAGGCAAATCCGCCTTCCGGGGTTTGGTAACTGCCTAAGCGAAGAATCACTTCGCGTACATGGGACTCTGCCTCTGCCTGTTGTGCGGCATTCAGCGACAGAAGCCAGGGCAGAGATAATTGCGGAAAGGCCTTCGATGTGATTTGTTCCGAACAGCCGTGGGGATAATCCAAAAGGTAGCCGAGGCGCTGTTCTAAGTTTAGCGGGGGAATAGAAGAGATTTCCAGGACAGAGACAGGGCGGTCACCGGAGACCGGAGTGCTGAAAGATACCGTTTCTCCTGCCTTTGCTTCTTGTTCTTCTATTTGGGTCAGCCGGGGATTGGGAACCCGTATGGTAATGTCCTCCGTGACTTTGGCTGTTTCGTTTCCGGAAATGGCTTCCGTCCGGAGGGTTGATTCTCCGGTTTCCTGATTTATCCGGGCTTTAAACCAGACCACCTGTTCCCCGGGTTTATTGAAACGGATTTGTTGGGAGGTGTTTCCCAGCAGGGTGATTTTAGAGTCTGGCTGCATGTTTACGGTTACCTCCCGGATATGGTCTTTCATGGCAAATACGGTTACCGGAATGTCGGTCACGTCGCCGGGAGTAAAGAGCCGGGGCAAAGCGACGGAAACCATCAGGGGATTGCTTACCGTGCTGCTGGCTTCCGTGGAGCCGTAGCAACCGTTTGTCGCAGCAATGACCATGGTGCGGACTTCACCGATGTATTCGGGCATCCGAAAAGTATGTTTCTGCTTTTCATTGGCTTTTAAGCTGTAAGGACCGCTGAAGAGTACAACCGGTTTGAACCGGTTTGTTTTTTCATCCTGGAGGTTCTTTAAAGATTCATCTCCTCCTACGGCAAAGGCTTTATCTAATCTGGCTCCGTAGGCCCCGTAAATGTAATCGTAAAAATCCCATGTTTTAACTCCGAGGGCTTCCCGGGCATAGAATGCGGCGAAAGGTTCGGGAGTGCGGAAAGTAGTCAGCGACAGTAAACCTTCGTCGATGACAGCAATCGTGTAATTCATGGCTTTGCCGTTTTCTTCCCCGACTTCGATGGTAAAATCCTTAGCGGGATGCAGTTCCGGACTGACTTTCACCTGCGGATGGAGGTGCAGGCCGGGATCTTCGATGTTGACGTTGACGACACCGTACATCCGAATAGGGCGGTCATTATCCTGACTGTTGTAGGGTTGTAATAATGTAACGGCTACATAAGTGTTTGGACACATCTCCTTGTTTGCCCGGAAAGTCAGGGTTGTCGTTCCCTGCTGGGTTTCTACGCGCCGGATGTCATGAATGGTTTTTCCGTTTTCCAGGCTGACGATAGCTGTTGCTCCTGCGGAAGAAGGGAAAGTTACCCGGATGTCTTCCCCTGCCTGATAGCTTTTTTTGTCTGTGCTGAGCCGTAGCATGGTGGCCATTTCCTGGTTATTGTTGTCTTCCCAACTGCCAAAGTATGCGATGATGCCGGCGGTGTGCCCGGAAGAAATTCTGGCCCGGATGAAATAACGTCCGTATTGAGGTATTTCCAATGGGACGGAAAAGGTGCCGTCTGTGGCTTTTACGGTTTTAGTCAGGATGCTTTTACTGTATTCCCGGTTTACGTAGGAACTAAGATTTTCGTCTTCTGCGTCCCACCACCAGTGCCAGTCTAATTTATAGACATCCAGGTGGATGACGGAATTGCCACCGCTTTGTTTGCCGGTGGGGGTGACGGTGACTCCGCTTAGTAGTACCGGTTTTTGAGTCGTATACCAATTGTCGTCGTTTTGAGGTAACCGGATTCCGACATATTCGGTGTAGGGGGAATAGCGGATGGTTTGGGTGCTGATGCTGAAATCACCGCCGTTTTCGAATACCCGGGTGGTGAAAGAAGCATTCAGAGTGCCGGGGGCATTGTTGGGCTTGATTTTATCCAGATTGAGGGAAAAACTGCCTTCTCCGTTGGTATTGCCTTCAAACAGAGAAACCGTGGTGGCTTCGAAGTTTTTGGAGCGGTCGTAGAAAGTGTAGTCCGGAAATGAGGCGAAACCGCTTTTGTTGGCCGACAACCGTACCTGGACGTCGGCTTTTAAATGGGATGTGGGAGCTCCGTTGAGCCAGCGGGTGTGTACCTCTACGGGAGCGTTTGAAACACCGGTGCCGATTATCTGCTCATTGGGAAACTCCAGGTTGATAGCCAGGCGGTTGGGCTTTATGGCCTCAATTCGTAAGGTTTTGCTAAAGGTGAGACCGCCTATTTTGAAGAGGGCATGCCAGTAGCCTGTTTGGGCATCTTCGGCTGTTTTGAATGTAAAACAATGAATGTTGTTGTTGCCTGTTTCTCCTGTCCGGGTCTGTACGATATGTCCGTTGGGGTCCATGAGCTGGGCTACGATGGGGTGGCCGTCTGGCAGTACTTTTAGTTTGTCTTCCAGGATGAGGGACAGGTAAAGTTCGTCTCCGGGCCTCCAAACTCCCCGTTCACCGTAGATGAAGCCTTTTACTCCCATCTGCACATGTTGGCCACTGACATCGAAATTGCTGAGGGATAGCGCATCCCCATCCCTGAGTTTTAGCCAGGCTTTGTCTTGTCCGGCCTGGGCTGTCAGGACAAAAGCTTTTTCTGTGGGGTTCAGTTGTGCAAAACCGTTTTTGTCGGTGTAGGCTGAATCCAGTTTTTGGTTTTGCAGATTGTATAAAACCACCTTGCAATTGGCAACCGGTTGGGTGGTGGCCAGTTGATTCACGCTGACTATATAATGGTTTCCAGCGCCTGATTTAGCCATCAGTCCGAGAGAAGTGTTGATGATGTTGCGGGCTTCAAAGCGGTCGCCGTTGTAATAGGAAATGTGGCAGGGGTCGTTTCGTTTTTTCCATTCATAACCGGAAGGATATTCTCCTTCGTAGTAATAAGTGTCCGGATTGTCCCAGTTAACGGTGCTGTAATCCGAGTCAGGCCCCTCATCGGCACAACTCAGGGTCGTATAGGATTTTTTGAATTTCAGCCTGACCCGGTATACCGTGCCTTTTTCCAGTTTTACCATTTTTCCGAGTTCCAGCGTAAAATCATGCCAGTGGTTCAGGTCAAGGTCGGGGTATTCTTTTTGCAGGTCGATTTTTTTCATGAAAACGGGCCGTGCCGTATGGGTAAGCTGGTAGTGGCCGTCATACAGGTTGGATTGCAGGAAGAAATTCATGTTCTGGTTAAATACTTTTATAATTTCAACATCTACTGCTTTTAGCGCAATGGCGGAGAAAGGCAGAATGACCCGGTTTTCGTCGGGTACGATGACGCCTTTTCCGATGAACCGGACCTGAGGCTGGGCGGGGTTGTGACGGACAGTGGTGGTATATGTGATTTGCAGCCGTTTGCCACTCTGGCTTTTTATGCCTTCATGGAGGGTGACGGTCAGGTGGTCGGCTTCGTTCGTTGCGGTGGGATAGAGGTAGATGATATTATCGGAAATTTTGTAATTGACGGCGGTTTTTCCGTCTACACTGACCAATCCTTGCAGGTTCTGGTCCGGATCGAGTTTTTCCGACAGATAGGCGCTGATGACGGGTGGGGTATTGTCGTTTGCTTTGACATCCAGGACCGTGAGGTCGTTGATACCGGGTACTTCAATATCGGTTTTTTCCCCGTTTCTGATTTCTTCAGGAAATTGCAGTTTCAGGATTTTAGTATCAGTACCTTTGAGTAAAGGCCTGATTTTGAAATGGTGCCGGTTGCCATCGTGTGTCCATTCCGGGGTAATGTCCTGTCCGTCATAGGAAGCTTTCATTTTTTGTTCGACTTCCTGCGGGTTGATGTCATCAGAACTTTGAAGTATGCCTTCGTATTGCAGGGCGTTTTCTTCATTAGGGTCTGTCAGAAAATTTCCCGGTTCGTAGATAAGGGACAAAGGGATGATTTTCACCTCAAAACCGAATTCTCGGAAAGGCTTCGGCACTTTACAGAGTTTTCCCAATTGAAAGGTCATGCGATAGGTTGTGCCATTGCGGAATCTTTCCTGGGGGATGAATTCCACACACCGGTTTTCCTTCAGTATGAGTTCTCCTTTTACGGCGGGATCGATATTTAGTATATGGGCAGGAAGTACGCTGCCGGTCTGGAAATTTTCAGGTTCCTGTGCCAGGTAAATCCGGACAGGAGTGCCCGAATGGATGACGCCACTGGTATATCCGGTGATGTATTTGTCAAATCCGGTGGTGTTTTTATCTTTACATCCCTGAAACAGGACGCAGAAGAGAATGCAGACAGAGAAGATAAACTTGCATTTCATGGTTTTCAGTTTAGAATGATTCTGAAACAAAAGTAAGGAATATTTATAGAGTTTGGGTCGGTATTCTCCGATTTATGGTGTAAATTTGTGAACTTGTAAAAACATTTCAGGACCTTTTATGAAAATAGCTATTGTCGGAACGGGATATGTCGGATTGGTGTCCGGAACGTGCCTGGCTGAAACCGGAATTACGGTTACTTGTGTGGATGTGGACGCATTGAAAATCGAAATGCTGAACCGGGGAGAATGTCCGATTTACGAACCGGGTTTGACGGAATTGATTGTCCGGAACCGGAAAGATGAACGGTTGTTTTTTACTACTTCCCTGAAAGAGGCGTTGGTGCGTGCTGATGTGGTTTTTATTGCCGTGGGTACTCCTCCCGATGAGGATGGCAGTGCTGATTTGAGGTATGTGTTGGGGGTGGCGAGAGAGATCGGAGGACTGATGGAAAATTACATGGTGGTGGTAACGAAGTCGACAGTGCCTGTGGGAACCAACCGGAAAGTGGAAGAGACCATCCGCCGGGCTTTGGATGAGCGGGGTGTGAAAGTGGAATTTGACGTGGCTTCCAATCCGGAATTCCTGAAGGAAGGGGATGCCGTAAATGATTTCATGAAGCCTGACCGGGTGGTGATAGGCGTTGAGTCGGACCGTGCTGCCAAGGTCATGGAGCGTCTTTATCATGCTTTCATATTAAACAATATACCCATTTATTTTATGGATATTCCTTCGGCTGAAATGACGAAATATGCAGCTAATTCGATGTTGGCCGCCCGGATTTCGTTTATGAATGATATCGCGAATCTGTGCGAACTGGTGGGGGCTGATGTGGAATGTGTCAAAAGGGGAATAGGCAGTGATACGAGAATTGGCAGGAAGTTCCTGAATGCCGGTTGCGGATATGGGGGGTCGTGTTTTCCCAAGGATGTAAAAGCGTTGGTGAAGACCGGTGAGGACCGGGGCTATCCCATGGAAGTGCTGAAGGCGGTGGAACGGGTTAACGAGAGGCAAAAGACCGTGCTTTTTGAAAAAATTAGCAGGCATTACCGCTACGATTTAAAAGGCCGGCATTTCGGACTGTGGGGGCTGGCATTCAAGCCGGCTACCGATGATATGCGGGAGGCTCCTTCTTTGGTGCTCATCCACCATTTGTTGGAGGCTGGGGCTACAGTGACGGTTTTCGATCCGGTGGCAATGGAGGAATGCCGCCGTAGGATTGGAGACCGCATCCGGTATGCAGCCAATATGTACGATGCATTGCGGGGAGCCGATGCCATGGTAGTGGTAACGGAATGGCAGGAATTTAAGGTTCCCAAGTTTACCTACATAGAAAAGGCTCTGAAGGAAAAAGTGATTTTTGACGGCCGGAATATATACAATCCGGAGCAGATGAAGGAGTTTGGATATACTTATTACGGGATAGGGCGTTAGATAGCAGCCTTTAACTTTATTTTTATGCGTATATTATTCATTGTCAATCCGATATCCGGATTGGGGTTAGGGAAAGAGTTGCCGGAGAAAATCAGGAGAATACCGGAGTACGGGCAGGTGGATTACGATATTGTTTTTACCGAATATGCGGGACATGGCCGCATTCTGGTGGAAGAGGCCCGTTCCACCCGGAAATATACCCATATTGTTGCGGTTGGGGGGGACGGTACTGTCAATGAAGTCGGAGGGGCGTTGTGTGGCAGTGACATTGCTTTTGCCGTTGTTTCTTTAGGGAGCGGAAACGGGTTTGCCCGCCATCTGGGGTATTCCGTTTTTATGACCAAGGCTTTGAAACAGGTCCTGACCGACCGCTATGCGTGGATAGATGTGCTGGAGATGAACGGAAAATATTCTTTGAACGTGAGCGGAGTGGGTTTTGATGCGGAAGTGGCCCATGAATTTAATAATTTGAAAATCAGGGGTGTCGTGTCTTATATTTATGCCGCCATAAAATTGTGGTTCCGCTATCCTGAGAAAAAATATAAGATGGTCAGTGACGGTAAAGTAATGAAAGTGAGCTGCTTTATTTTGAGCTTTGCCAACAGTTCCCAATACGGCAACAATGCCTGTATTGCTCCCCATGCTTCCGTGCGGGATGGGTTGATGGATATCTGCATCCTGAAACGTCCGGCATTTTTTGAGATTCTGTGGTTCCTGATTTTCTTTATGAATTCCCGGATTTATAAATTGTCTTATTATAAGGAAATTCAATGCAGGGAAGCAGTGGTAGAAGGTGACATTCACCGCGTACATGTGGACGGTGATGCCTATTTTATGGATTTTCCCATCCGTTTGAAAATGCATCCATCCGTGTTGAAAGTGGTGGTCCCGAAGAAAATGGAATAAGTTTGACCGGAGGATGCTCACAGGTCTGTGTATATTCAATTTTCTGCTGATAAAACGTTTTCTTCCAAGGCTTTTATTTTATTATAGACACCTCATTGCCGAAAGAATTTACGGGGTGTGAATGCCCATTTCTTTTGCTACTTTGAACATATATGCGCGGGCTTCTTCGGGATTGTTGCCGATAATGCCGTCGAGGATGGCTTCTTTAATGGCATTTTTGATGTCGCCGATGGCTTTGCAGGGAGGAAGATGGAAGGTAGCGATAATTTCTTCGCCGCTGACGGGCGGTTGGAAGTTCCGGATGGAATCTTTTTCTTCCACTTCTTTCAGTTTCCGGCGTACGATCTTGAAGTTGGCAAGAAAGCGTTTTACTTTTTCTTCATTTTTAGAAGTGATGTCGGCCTCCGCAAGAGTCATCAGGTCATCGATGTCGTTGCCGGCATCAAAGAGCAGGCGGCGGACTGCCGAGTCGGTGACCGCTTCTTCTGCCAGGACGATGGGCCGCATGTGGAGATTAACCAGTTTCTGCACGTATTTCATTTTTTCGTTTTGCGGCAGTTTCAGCCGGTTGAAGATTTTGGCAACCATCCGTTCGCCCACGTGGTTGTGGCCGTAGAAGGTCCAGCCTTGTCCCTTGACGTATTTTTTCGTTACAGGCTTTCCAATATCGTGAAGTAGGGCTGCCCAACGCAACCATAGGTCCCGGGAATGCAGGGAAAGGGTGTCCAGTACAGAGAGGGTGTGGTGAAAATTGTCTTTGTGGCTGACTCCATTGACGGTTTCCACTCCTTTCAGGGCAACCAGCTCGGGAAAAAACAATTCCAGCAGTCCCGTTTCTTCCAACAAGCGTATGCCTCGGGACGGTTCGGGAGAAAGCATGATTTTATTGAATTCATCCATGATGCGTTCCTGAGATACAATAGGGAGGCGACGGGCTTGTTCGCTGATTCCCCGGAGGGTGTTTCTTTCGATGGTGAAGTTGAGCTGTGAGGCAAACCGGATGGCACGCATCATCCGGAGCGGGTCGTCAGAGAAAGTGATGCCCGGTTCTAAGGGAGTTTTGATGATGCGTTGTTCCAGATGTTGCAAGCCGCCGAACGGATCGATAAGGGTGCCGTAGTCGTGTTTGTTCAGGGAAATGGCTAAGGCGTTGATGGTGAAATCGCGGCGTTTTTGGTCGTCGTCGATGGTGCCTTCCTCTACAATCGGTTTGCGGGAGTTAGCCCGGTAGGATTCTTTCCGGGCCCCTACGAATTCGATTTCCATGCTTTTATAACGGAACATGGCCGTTCCGAAATTCTTAAAGACGGAGACGGGGAGGTTACCCAGCCGCCGGGCTGCAGCTTCTGCCAGTCCGATGCCGCTTCCGTGAACGACAATATCTATGTCCTGGGAAGGCCGGCCCAGCAGCAAATCGCGGACATATCCGCCGATGACGTAGGCTTCTGTGTTCTGTTCTGCCACGATGGTGGCCAGTGTCTTAAAAATCGGATGCTTTAAGGGTAGTTCCATCCCGTTCACTCTTTTTCGGATTAGGTAGCAAAATTAAAATATATTGTTGAAAATAAAAGACACTTGCCCGAAATAGACGGAGGGATGTCGGAATCCGGCACCCCTCCGTTTGTTTTTATGCATGTTCTGTTTATACGATTCCGGAGAATCCCATAAAAGCCATGGCCAGCAGGCCGGCTGTAATCAAAGCAATGGGAGAACCCTGCATGCCTTTGGGTACAGCAACCAATTCCAGGTGTTCGCGGATGCCGGCAAAGATGGTCAGTGCTAACCCGAAGCCGATGGCAGTGGAAGCGGCAAAGACTACGGATTGCAACAGGTTGAAGTCTTTTTGAATAACCATGATGGCAACACCGAGTACGGCGCAGTTGGTTGTAATCAGGGGCAGGAATACTCCTAAGGCCTGGTACAGGGCGGGGCTTACCTTTTTGAGGATGATTTCCACCATTTGCACGAGGGCGGCAATGATAAGGATGAAAGTAATGGTCTGCATGAAACCGATGCCGAACGGATCCAGTACCGTTTTCTGTACGATAAAAGTGACGATGGTGGCCAGAATCATAACAAAGGTGACAGCGCCCGTCATTCCCAGGGCGGTGGAAACTTTCTTGGAGACTCCGAGAAAAGGACAGATTCCCAGAAATTGGGCCAGTACAATGTTGTTTACAAAGACGGCCGCTATGAATATCAGTATATACTCCATGTTGATGTGAGTTTTTTAGTTAGTTTGCTTTACTTACGGATGCGGTTTACAATGGCAATCAGATAGCCTAATGCAATGAAAGCTCCGGGAGCCAACACGAAGATGAGCATCCCCCAGTTTTCGTTGAAAACAGGGAAATTGAATGCTTTTCCGCTACCCAACAGTTCCCGGATGGTTCCCAGAAGGGTCAGGCTCAGGGTGAATCCCAGGCCCATGCCCAGTCCGTCCAGCATAGAGGGAAGAGCTTTATTTTTGGATGCAAAGGCTTCAGCCCGTCCCAGTACAATACAGTTTACAACAATCAAGGGAATGAATAATCCTAAGGATTCGTGCAGGGAGGGCAGGTAAGCAGCCATGCACATATCCACTACCGTGACGAAAGCTGCAATGATGACAATGAATGACGGGATGCGGATTTTGTCCGGAATGATATTGGCTACTAAGGAAATGACAAGGTTGGACATGATTAGTACAAAAGCTGTAGCCAATCCCATCCCCATGCCGTTGATGGCTGAGGTGGTTACCCCCAGGGTGGGACACATGCCCAGCAACAGAGCGAAAGTCGGGTTTTCGCGGAATATGCCGTTGGTTAATACTTTAAAATTGTTCATGATATTGAAGTTATTGGTTTTGGTGTGTAGCTCCTGAAGTTGCATCAGCAGTCCCGGCTAATCCGGCAGCTGCGCGGTTGACAGCATCTAAGAAAGCTCTGGAAGAAATGGTGGCAGCGGTGATTGCGTCAACATCTCCTCCGTCTTTGGTAACCTTCAGACCGTGGGTTCCTGGTTTTTTACCGATGACATTTCCTTTTCCGTTCCGGGTGAACCAGAAATCCATCTTTGAACCCAATCCAGGAGTTTCCTTGTGTTCCAGGACGGAGTAGTTGGAGATAGTGCCGTCAGGGTTAAAACCGACCATGAGCCATACTGTTCCTCCAAATCCGTTGTTGGTATAAGTTTTTACGGCAGTGCCCACGGCTTCGCCATTCTTTTTGGCCGGATAGAATTCCAGTTCCCCGCCGTCTGGTGTTTTCATTTTCCAGATATCGGCGCCGGGATCATTGTCAAATTCGCCGGGGATAACTTGGCGGATGGCGTTAGTCTGTTTGGCTTGTTTAGCTGCTTCAATGGGGCCTGCGGTCAGGGTATAGACATAACCTACGGCAGCAGAAGCAATCAAGGTGACAGCGAACAGCACTATCACCATATTCATGAAGTTTGACTCTAATTTCTTTCCCATTTTAATGTATTTTAGATTCGGGATTCAGGCAAATCTTGCCGGTTTGCAATATCTGTTGATTAGGGGAGTAAAGGCGTTCATAATCAGGATGGCAAAAGACATTCCTTCGGGATAGGCGCCGAAAATACGGATGACCACTGTCAGAATACCGATGCCTGCACCGAAAATAATCATTCCTTTCGGGGTCATCGGAGAGGTGACGTAATCGGTAGCCATAAAGATGGCTCCTAACATCATACCTCCGGAGAGAAGATGGAACAGGGGATTAGCAAAATGGTCCGGATTGCAGAGGTGGAGTATGCCGCTGAACAGGATGATGGTGGCGAAGATTGTCACCGGTATGTGCCACGTGATGATTTTACGGAACAGCATAAATAGGAAGCCTGCCAGCAGGGCTAATGCAGCCACTTCTCCCAGGCTGCCGCCCATATTCCCTAAAAGCATGTTTTTGTAGTCCGGTAGTGTTCCTGCTGCCATCCATTCGGTCAGGGATTGTCCGCTTTTAACGGCTTCTTTCAGCATTCCGAGGGGTGTGGCCCCGGTCAGGGCATCGGTGTATGAACCGGCAAAGCCTTGTGGCAGGGGCCAGGTGGTCATTTGCACCGGAAAGGAGATTAACAGGAATACCCGTCCGACGAGGGCGGGATTAAAGATGTTGCAGCCTAATCCGCCGAAGCTCATTTTGCCGATACCGATAGCTACTAAGGCTCCGATGATGATAATCCACACCGGGAGATTGGAGGGTACGTTGAAGGCCAGCAATACGCCGGTGAGGATCGCTGAACCGTCAAAAACGGAGGGTTGCTGTTTTAATAAAAGTTTCTGGATGATGTATTCAAAGAATACGCAGGCTGCCACTGAGGTCAGGGTGACAATAACCGCGCCCATGCCAAAGAACAAAACAGAGCATATAAAGGCCGGTATCAGGGCAATAAGTACTCCGTACATGTTTTTTTCAATGGTGTCACCACTGTGTACGTGCGGAGAGGGGGATATTAATAAATTCATGATTTCAATGTATTAAACAATTATTTCTTTCTATTTCTGAGCATGGCACCTGTACGGCTTTTTCCTATGCGGATGTAGTCCAGCAGGGGGCGTGCGGAGGGACAGGTGAAGCTGCAGGATCCGCATTCGATGCAATCCATGATTTTTTCTTCTTCCATCCGTTCCAATAGGTTGAACATAGAAAGTTTGGCTAATAAATAGGGTTCCAGGCCCATGGGACATGCCGATACACATTTTCCGCAGCGTATGCAATTGCGTACAGGTTCCCGCAGGGCTTCTTTCCTGCTGAGGAGCAGGATGCCGCTGGTACCTTTCATTATAGGGGAATCCACGTTTACCATCGTGCGTCCCATCATCGGTCCGCCTCCGATGATTTTACCCGTGTCTTCGGGAATTCCTCCGGCAGCCTCAATCAGTTTCGATACGGGAGTTCCGATACGGCACAGGTAGTTGCCGGGATGTTTAACCGACTTTCCGGTAACGGTGACTATTCTTTCCATCAGCGGTTTGTGTTTCATGACTGCTTCGTAGACTGCCAGTGCGGTGCCGATGTTCTGGACAACAGCTCCCACAGCAATCGGTAGTGCACCCGAAGGGACGGCCCGGCCGGTTGTTGCCTGAATCAGTTGTTTTTCACCTCCCTGAGGATATTTTACTTTCAAGGGACAGATTTCAATTCCCAGTACTTTGGAGGCAGTCTGTTGCAGATGAGCAATAGCATCCTGTTTGTTGTTTTCAATACCGATGATGGCTTGTTTTACATCAATGGCCTTCATCAGGATTTGTACGCCGATGATGATCTCTTCGGCTTTTTCCAGCATCACCCGGTGGTCGGCTGTCAGGTAAGGCTCGCATTCTACTCCGTTGATAATCAAGAATTCTGCTTTGTTTCCGGGAGGAGGTGTCAATTTAACCTGGGTAGGGAAGGTGGCGCCGCCCATTCCCACAATGCCGGCAGCTGCAATTGCTTTTACGATTTCTTCCTTAGAGAGGGTGATGTTGTGTTCCACTTTTCCGGAGCGGTCGATTTCCGGCATCCATTCGTCTCCTTCGGTCCGGATGGTGATGGCCGGTTTGGGTAGACCTGCGGCATCGGTGATGTTGTCTATGGCAACCACTGTTCCGGAGACGGAGCTGTGAATGTTTGCCGATACAAATCCATTTGCCTGGGCAATCAGCTGGCCGGCTTTTACGGTATCACCCTTTTGAACTACAGGGGTTGCAGGAGCTCCAATGTGCTGGCTGAGCGGGATAGTGACCTGTTCGGGAACCGGTAAGGTCTGGATTTTTTCGCTTGCCGATAATTTATTCTCTGGTGGATGAACCCCACCTATTCTGAATGTCTTTAACACAGCGTATAAATTTTAGATTTATGAACTGGAATTATTTCTGTTTTTCTGATTCTTCATTCCTGGCCTCTTGCATTTTCCGGGTTGCCGGAATTTCGTTTTGGGCCATGGGCTTTTCTACTGCTTCCCGTGTTTGCAGGGTGGGATTCTCCCGGATAGTGCCAATGGCTTCCGGAATAGCATCGCTTTGCGTGATTTCCGGTTGGGTGGCTGAAGCGGGGGATGTCTCCGGTTTTTCCCGGGTGGCCGTAAAAGCGGTTTGGTCGCTCAGTGTTCCGGTGTTTTCAGCCGGAGCAGTGGGTTGAGGCGATTGGGCTGCCGGGTTGGCTTTTACCGCATCGGTTTCGGTTTTTCGGGGAGGAAAATTGACTTCATGAATGGCTCCGGTCGGACATACTGCAACGCATTTCCGGCATAAGCGACATTTTGTGAAGTCTATGTAAGCCAGGTTGTTTTCGACGGTAATGGCTCCGAACGGACATTCTTTTGCGCATTTACCGCAACCGATACAAGCTACTTTGCAGGCTTTGCGTGCTATTCCCCCTTTGTCTTTGTTGACACAGGAAACAAACACCCGCCGGTTTTTAGGTCCCTTGTAGCGCAATTCGATGATGTTGCGGGGACAGGCTTTTACACAGGCACCACAAGCAACACATTTGTCGTCTTCCACTACAGGCAATTGGGTGTCCGGAGACATGTGAATGGCATCAAAGGGGCAAGCGGCCACACAGTCTCCACATCCTAAACAGCCGTAGGAACAACCTGTTTCACCGATATATAGGGAATGTTCTACGGCACAGGAACGGGCTCCGTCGTAGCAGTTTGTACGGGGCCGGTTGGTACAGCTGCCGTTGCACTTCACGACTGCAATTTTGGGAGCTTCTGTTTTTACTTCCCGTCCCAGTGCTCCGGCTACTTTGGACATCGTTTCCGCACCGCCGACCGGACAAAAAATTCCTTCCAGACTGTCTGCTTTTACGGCAGCCTCGGCCAGTCCCCGGCAGCCGGGATAGCCGCAGCCGCCACAGTTTGCGCCCGGAAGCAATCCCTCTACAATGTCTATACGGGGGTCTTCTTCCACTTTGAATTTTTGTGCTACAAAATATAATATCACTGCCGATATGATACCGATAGCACATAGCGAAATGATTGTAATAACAATTGTACTCATTATTTGAAGTTTAATTATAGTCTGTTTTTGTCACGCTGAATTTTATGCGTTTGCCGATTTTTTTCCGGAAGAAATATAGGAGCAGGAAGTAAAGGGCTGTTACCCCTAAACCGGTTATAGCGGCATAGAGTTCACTGTGTCTTGTTTTTTGGAGGATAAAAATGGCTGCCAGAATCAGGACAGAGGGCACGACGTATGCCAGAATGACTGCAGATGCCGCATTTCCGGTAGAAGCATATACCATGACTTTGTCTCCTGTCTGGAAATTTCCGTCCGGTTTGCTTATCGTGATTATTTTTTGTTTCACTTCAGCCATTCCGCAAACTCCTTTGGCATGACATCCGGAGCAGGCAGAGTGACTGTTGATCACAACTTCCAGTGTTTCGGAAGATATGCTTCGGATGATACCTTCATGCTCTATTTTGTTTTGCATTGCCATAGCTTTGGAAAAACACCCCCAAAGGTAATATTAAAAGATGAAAAGAAAAATTATTTCTTTCGCATGAAGATTTGCATCGGAACTCCGGTGAAATTCCAGTTTTCCCGGATTTTATTTTCGAGAAACCGTTTGTAGGGGTCTTTTACATATTGCGGCAGGTTGCAGTAAAATGCAAAGGAGGGAGCATGTGTCGGCAGTTGGGTGACGTATTTGATCCTGACGAACTTCCCTTTCAGACTGGGTGGGGGATAGTTTTCTATTGCTTCCAGCATAATGCGGTTGAGTTCTGAGGTTTTCAGTTTTTGCTGGCGGTTTTTGAATACGCGGAGGGCTGCTTCGAGCGTTTTGAGCAGTCGTTGTTTCGTCAGGGCCGAGGCAAAAATGATATCTACGTCTTTGAAAGGGGCTATCTTGTTCCGGAGTTCTTTTTCATACTCTATCATTGTTTTGCCGTCTTTTTCAATCAGGTCCCATTTGTTGACAACAAGGACTACTCCTTTCCGGTTTCTTTCAATCAGGTGGAAAATGTTCAGGTCCTGAGCTTCCATTCCCCGGGTAGCGTCAATCAATAGCATACAGACATCTGAATCTTCGATGGCCCGGATAGAGCGCATCACCGAATAGAACTCGACGTCTTCACTGACTTTAGCTTTTTTGCGGACTCCCGCCGTATCTACCAGGATGAAGTCGTAACCGAATTGTGTGTAGCGGGTGTTCAGGGTGTCACGGGTAGTACCGGCAATATCGGTTACAATGTTCCGTTCTTGTCCGACGAGGGCATTAATCGTGGAAGATTTTCCCACGTTGGGGCGTCCGACGATAGTGATTCGCGGGAGGTGGTCGGTGTCCTCCACCGTTTCTTCCCGGAAGTGGGAGATTACCTGGTCGAGGAGGTCGCCTGTTCCGGAACCGCTGACCGATGAGATGCAAAATAAATCGCTTTTAATACCGAGACGATAGAATTCCTGTGCTTCGTACATGCGGTCGAGGTTGTCTACCTTGTTGGCCACTAAGTAAATGGGCTTTTCTATGTTGCGCAACAGGCGGGCAAAGTTCTGGTCGAGGTCGGTCACTCCGATTTCGGCATCAACCATAAACAGAATAACGTCGGCTTCATCAAGTGCCAACAGCACTTGTTTATTGATTTCTTCTTCAAAAATATCATCGCTGTTGCAGACATATCCTCCGGTGTCTATCACGGAAAATTCTTTTCCGTTCCAATGGGATTTGCCGTAATTCCGGTCGCGTGTTACTCCGCTTTCTTCGTTGACGATTGCTTTCCTTGTTCCGATGAGGCGGTTGAAAAGTGTTGATTTTCCGACGTTAGGTCTTCCGACTATTGCTACTATATTGCTCATAATTATTTGTTTGCGTATCCGAAATTTTTCAATTCATTGTCTTTGTTCCGCCAGTCTTTCAGTACTTTGACGTATAAATTCAGGAATACCTTTTTCCCGAAAAATGCTTCTATGTCTTTCCGGGCTTCAGTGCCTACTTTTTTTAAAGCTTCTCCCTGGCTGCCGATGAGGATTCCTTTTTGGGAAGAACGTTCGACATAAATGGTGGCCATGATATTGATGCGCTTGTCGTCTTCCTTGAATTCTTCCACTTTTACTTCCACGGAATAGGGGATTTCTTTATCGTAATTTTGCAGGATCTTTTCCCGTATAATTTCATTGACAAAAAAGCGGGAGGGCAGGTCGGTCAGTTCATCTTTTGGAAAATAGGGTTCGCCTTCCGGGAGGAGTCCGATGATTCGTTTGTAGAGGTTGTCTACATTGAAATTTTCCGTAGCGGATAAGGGAAAGATTTCAGCTGTCGGCACTAAGGATTTCCATTTATCGAATAATTCCAGCAACTTTTCCTGGTTGGTCAGGTCTATTTTGTTGATAACCAATAATACCGGCGTTTGGGATTTGTTTACTTTTTCTATAAAATCCAGATTTTTTTCTATGCTTTCCACAACGTCCGTTACGTAAAGGATGATGTCGGCATCGGTGAGTGCCGATTTGGAAAATTCAAGCATGTATTCCTGCATTTTATAGCTGGGTTTGACTATTCCCGGCGTATCGGAAAAGACGATTTGATAGTCATCTGTATTGACAATGCCTTTTATGCGGTGGCGGGTGGTCTGGGATTTCGACGTGATAATCGAAATTTTTTCACCCACCAGACGATTCATGAGGGTTGATTTTCCAACATTGGGATTTCCTACAATATTAACGAATCCGGCTTTATGCATATTTTCTGGTTTGATTTTGAATTTGCAAAGATAGTGTTTTATACTGAATTTTTATACTTTTACGTGCCCGGAGAAATTAAAATCAAGGGGATGCCGGGATGTTCTCCGGGAAACTTTTGGAAGCGGGGGTGCGTTAAATGGAGTGGTAATGTGAAGGCATAGTTTTTGTTGAAAAATGAAGTATAATTAAAAAAAGACTAAAAAGATGAGAAAATTATTGGTATTGGCGGTTGCTATTTTGGTGGCCGGCAGTGTAAAGGCACAAATGGATATTACGGTCGGTCCGAAGGTTGGATTTAATGTGACCAATATTTCCAATTGGGATGCAAAGAATAAGTTTAGTGTGCATGTCGGCGGTTTTGCTGAATTGAGATTCAACGACTTTTTTGCCGTACAGCCGGAATTGGTATATTCCCGGCAGGGGGCACGCGATAAGGAAAACGGAGTGAAAACCCGGTTGAGGGTGAATTATCTGAATATTCCGATACTGGCTAAGTTATACGTATTGGATGAGTTGAGTGTGGACTTGGGACCGGAACTGGGATTTGTGCTTAATGCAAAATCCAAGATAAAGGACGGAGGCAAAACCACGACTTATCGGGTGAACAGTGATGCCAATACGGTGGCTGTGAATTTTGCGATGGGACTTTCTTACAATTGGAATGAACTTATGTTTTCCGCCCGTTATAATATCGGTTTAAGCAATGTTTTTGATAAGGATTTCGGGGGAGGAAATAATAAAAACCATGTATTCCAGTTGTCTGTGGGATACCGGTTCGGTAACTTGTTTTAAGTAACATCCCGGACAGTGTCCGGGATGTTTTTTGTGACCGTTTATTGTTGTTTCTGTTCTTTCAGTAAATCCCTGATTTCAGTCAGCAGTTGTTCCTCTTTTCCGGGTGCTGTCGGCGGAATAGGTTGTGCTTCTTCTTTACGCTTCATACTGTTTATCAGTTTTACAAAAAGAAAAATGGCAAAGGCTATAATCAGAAAATCCAATGCCGTGTTGATAAAATTGCCGTAATTGATGCTAACGGCTTCTGTCACGTTTCCGTTGACGGGGTCTGTTTGTGCCTGTTTGAGTATGATTTTAAGATTCTGAAACCGGACTCCTCCGATGAGCAGGCCGACGGGAGGCATAATGATGTCGCTGACCAGTGAAGAGACAATTTTTCCGAAGGCACCTCCAATGATAATGCCTATTGCCATGTCTACTACATTTCCCCGCATGGCGAAGGTTTTGAATTCTTTTAGAAAGCTCATGATTTTTGTATTTAGATGTTTATTGGTTTGACTTTTTGTCCTTCGTGCAGGGCAGAGATTCCTGCAATAACAATCCGGTCGTCTTTGCTCAGTCCTTTTGAAACAAAAGCCTGATTGCCGTAGAAGGATACATCTACTTGCTGTTTATGGGCGGAAAAGGTTGCCGGACGGATGATCCATACATAGTATTTGTCGTTTTCCTGAAAAAGAGCACTGCCCGGAATCAGAAATTTGTCGGAAACCATACTGTCGATTTCGAAAATTACTTTACAGGAAAATCCCGGAAAAACATAGGGCCGGTAGGGAAGGAACGACTGGTCGGTGATGTTCAGGGTTACCGGTATGCCTCCGCCATCGGAGGAGTAGATGTATTCTTTTATATCCGAGGCAAAGAGTTTCCCTTTTTGTGAGTCGAATTCAATGAATATTTTTTGAGGAAGGGTAAGCAGGGAGATATTGGTTTCTGGAAGGGTGAAACGGACTTCAATGCTGTCGGGATTCACCAGCCGGAGGATGGCTTGTCCTGCCGTGATTTCTTCGTAGTTTTCCACATACCGTTGTTCAACAAAACCATTGAAAGGGGCAGTGAGGACGGTATAACCGAGTGTCCTTTGGGCTATATTCAGGGCGGATTCGGCTTTGACGTAATCGGCTTCGGCAATTTCGAGGTTTTGCCGGGACACGGCGTTGGAAGCAAAAAGCCGTTTGTTCCGTTCGTAAATGGATTTTGCAAGCTGATAATTGGCTTCTGCGGTCCGGTATTGTTGGTTGTAATCAAAGGGTTTGATGCGGGCGATTACCTCGCCTTGCCTCACTTGCTGGCCGGTGCTGAAACGGAGTTCTTCCAGGGTTCCGGGCACTTTGAATGCCAGTGTGCTGAATTCTTTGGCCTCCACGACTCCGGTGTATTGGCGGGTGATTGTCCCGAGGTTTTTTACTTGTACGACCTTTACCGGACGGGGATGCTGGCCGGGATGAACGGTTTCTTTTTTTTGGCAGGCCATTCCAAGTAGGTGGGTCAACACAAGAAATAAATACATCCGTTTCATAATAAAGTGGAGTAAAGAATTTCCTGTTTTACGGAAATCGTTTTCCCGGGGTTGCATTTCACTGTATGTAAGACCGTGATGAACCTGTGCGGAGGATGTTTGCAGATGAAATGATGGATATAACCTAATTTTTTATAGTTTTGTCTGACCGGTTTTGGTTTGTGCTTGGACTGGGGATAAAATAGATATAGTCAATATAAACGAATCAGTATGATTAGTAAAAAACTTTTTCTTTTAGGTGGAGGGTTGGTTTTGCCTTTGTCGGGAATATATGCCCAGAAAGTGGACCGACCGAATATTATTTATATCATGTGCGATGATATGGGATATGGAGATTTAGGGTGTTATGGTCAGCCTTATATCAGTACACCCCATATCGACCGAATGGCGGAAGAGGGAATGCGTTTTACGCAGGCTTATGCCGGTAGTCCGGTTAGCGCACCTTCCCGGGCAGCCTTTATGACCGGACAGCATTCAGGGCATAGCGAGGTACGCGGCAATAAGGAATACTGGAATGGGGTGCCGATGGTGAGGTACGGGAATAATGAAGATTTTTCCGTTGTCGGACAGCATCCCTATGACCCGGATCATGTCATTATTCCTGAGATTATGAAAGATAACGGCTATACGACCGGGATGTTCGGAAAATGGGCGGGCGGTTATGAAGGTTCTGTTTCTACTCCTGATAAACGCGGTATAGATGAGTTTTACGGATATATTTGCCAGTTTCAGGCTCATCTTCATTATCCTAACTTCTTGAATCGCTACAGCAAGCAATTGGGAGATACGGGTGTTGTGCGGGTTGTGATGGAGGAAAATATCCGATACCCGATGTTTGGCAAAGAATATTTTAAGCGTTCACAATATTCGGCTGATATGATTCATCAGGAAGCAATGAAATGGCTGGATCGTCAGGATGGCAGACAACCGTTTTTCGGTATTTTTACTTACACTTTACCTCATGCTGAATTGGTCCAGCCTGAAGATTCCATTTTATTACGCTATCAGCAGAAGTTCTTTCATGACAAGACTTGGGGTGGTTCTGCCGGTTCCCGTTACAATCCTTCCGTGCATACCCATGCACAGTTTGCGGCTATGATTTCCCGATTGGATGCTTACGTGGGGGAGGTGATGGAGAAACTGAAGGAAAAGGGGTTGGAGAAGAATACCATTGTGATTTTTACCAGTGATAACGGTCCTCACGAAGAAGGAGGTGCTGACCCGGTCTTTTTCGGACGGGATGGCCAGCTTAGAGGATTAAAGCGTCAGTGTTATGAAGGAGGAATCCGTATTCCTTTTATTGTCCGTTGGCCCGGGAAAGTGCCTGCGGGCACAGTGAACGGGCATCAGTTGGCGTTTTATGATTTGATGCCGACGTTTTGTGAATTGATAGGAGTGAAAAATTATGTGAAGAAGTATGCCAATAAGAAAAAGAAGGTGGACTATTTTGACGGAATTTCCTTTGCTCCGACTTTGTTGGGGAAAGAGGGGCAGGAGGAACATGAATTTTTGTACTGGGAGTTTAATGAAACGGACCAGATTGCTGTCCGTATGGGAGACTGGAAGATGGTGGTGAAAAAAGGAACCCCTTTTCTGTATCATTTAGCTACGGATATTCATGAAGATCACGATGTTGCAGAACAACATCCGGATAAGATAGAAAAGATGAAAAAGATTATTCAGTCCCAACATGTTCCTAATCCTCATTTTTCTGTTACTTTACCTGTCTTTGACGAACAGGCAGGAAAATAAGAGAGGCAATAGCACGGAGTCTGTCATGCGAAGTTGCCGGAAAGGGGCCTCCCTTCGGGTATCGGGGCTGTCCTGGAAGCCCGGAAACAAGGGACCAGAATGTAAGAGCAATAGTAAGATGTCGGCAATCTTTATTTTGGTCCGGGGCAGACAAAGTCCCGATAGGCCCGAAGCGAGATAAGTTTCTGTACCTTCGGGAAGATAATGCAGGAAGAGAGGCTGGTGCAACTGCTGGAAAAGATACCGCCTGGAACAATCCTGTCAGGAAGAGAATATGAACAATCCGGGCTTCCAACGGGATGTTCCTTGAATATGATTTTGATGGGGTATGTAAATCTGAGCGGAATATTTGCTTTGTCATAATATATGCCTAAAAACATAAAAATTAATAGAATACAAATATAGATGTTTGGAAATATAAACAAAATATATAGATAAAAAACTTTAAATTAATCTATAATATTGTATAAAATGTTTCCTTAAAAATGGGCAAACCTCGGCAGAGAGTGTGTGTTTGGGAGAGAAAGTAAGTTCGGACGGCAATTCTTTGTCTGATTCATATTCATGCAAAGAATTGCCGTAGAGAAGATTAATATTTGAAACTGCTACCGCCTAAAAATTCGCGGATAATGGAAGTTGGAGGTATTTCCCGTGTGGGCACTGCCCGGATATAGGAAAAGAATTTTAAAAGCCGGAGTGCTTTGGAATGTTCAGGATATTGTTGGGTTACTTCTCTCAGCAGTGGTTCTGCCTGGATTTTCAGGGCTCCCAATTCATAAATCAGGGCAGAGTTGAAGATTGCATCTGCTTCTTCCTGATAAGGTACGATGTGTTTTTGTTCTCCGGTCAGGACACTTTCCCAGCGTTTGATGGTGTCGAGGGCTGAATAGTTGCGGTATCTATAATCTCTGACTAAGCGCCTGATGAGGCGGTTGTCTGCCGGGTTGATGAGATTGTGGTTATCTATGGAAATGGAAGTAAGGGCTGAAACAAAGATTTTAAATAAAGACTCCGGAGGAAGCAGTTGGGTTAATCTGGGATTCAGTCCGTGAATGCCTTCTACGATAATGACATTATTTTTAGTAAGCTTGCGTTTTTCTCCGTCGTAGTATCTTTGGCCTGTATCGAAGGAGAATTTAGGGATTTCGATTTCTTCACCCTGCATGAGGCGTTGGATGTTGTCTGTGAAGGTGTTGATATCAAGGGCATCTATGCATTCATAGTCATATTCTCCTTTTTCGTCCCGTGGGGTTTGTTCGCGGTTGACGAAATAGTTGTCAAGTGACAGGTTGACCGGTTTAATCCCATTTACCATCAGTTGGATGGCCAGGCGTTTCCCGAAGGTGGTTTTTCCGGAGGAGGAAGGGCCGGCAATGAGGATGACCTTTACTTTTCTCCGGAGGTTTTTGATTTTATCGGCGATTTGGGATATTTTCTTTTCGTGGAGGGCTTCGCTGATTTTAATCATGGGTCCGGAGTATTTTTTCTCAATAATGGTGTTGAGGTGTCCGATGTCCGTTATTTCCAGAATCTTTCCCCAGCGTTTATGTTCGCTGAAAACCTGATACAGATTATCCTGAGGCAGTACCGGCAGAAGTTCGGAAGGACAAGCCCGGTTGGGCAGTCGCAGGAGCATTCCTTTTTTGTAAGGTTCGAGGCCAAAAGTCTTGAGACAGCGGGTAGAAGGTGCCAGTGTGCCGTAAAAGTAGTCCGGCAGGCCGTCCAGATAGTAGAGAGAGGTGAACAGTTTTCCCCGGGTTTCCATCAATTCCGCTTTATCTTTAAGTCCCTTCCTGCGAAAAAGTTGTACGGCCTTATGGGTGGGGATTTCTTCCCGGATAATGGGAATGTTCCGGTTGATGATTTCCTGCATTTTCATCTTTATCCGTTCTATCACTTCCGGAGTCAGCAGCAAGTCTTTATTGCCTATCCGGCAGAAGATCCCGTTGGAAATAAAGTATTCTGCCCGAAGTATCTTTTTAGGAAATAGCTCTGATATGGCTTTGTAGAGTACAAAAATCAGGGTACGCGAATAAATGCTGTAACCATCGAGGGTTGTGACGTCTATAAAATTTACGACTAAGGGAGCCATGACTATGAACTGCAGGTCTTGCAGTTGGTTGTTTACCAGAGCTCCCAGGATGTTATCGTGGTTTTCCGGAAAGACGATTTTCCTGACTTCCTGCAAAGTGGTTCCCAGTTCAATGTTATAATCCTGTCCGGTGTTGTCGCATGTGATGGTTATGGTTTTCATATTTGTTTGTTTTGGAGTTAACGAATATACTCACAAATCGGTTATAAACAAATAGCAGGCCAAAAGAACCGGACCGGTTTTATTTTTTTACCGGAATTTTTATTTCGTAGGTTTTGTGGTGGGGATTGTGGAGGGTGTTTTTGCGCAACCAGGGATTAAAACGTTTCAGGGTTTTGTACGTAATGCCGTGTTCCCTGGCAAAATCGGCCCAGTCTTTGACCGTTTTTTTGACTTCAATGGCTTCTGTCTTTTCTATCGGGTAAGTTTCGTTTATTTCGAAATGATAAAGTTCCGGATGGGTCATAATCTGTTTCAGGGCCAGAATGCGGAATACATAACGTTCGGTTTCTTCTCCCAGCAGCAGGTTGTAATAATCGCTTTCTTTTTGTAATTGCATCTGTTTGGTAAGCATCGAGGTGCCGGCATTGTAGGAAGCGGCTGCGAGGGTCCATGAATTGAATTTGTTGTAGGCTTTTTGCAGGTAATCTGCTGCTGCTTTTGTTGCTTTTTCCAGATGATAGCGTTCGTCGACTTCGTTGTTGATTTCAAGTCCGAGGTCTTTGCCTGTGTCTTTCATGAATTGCCAGATACCGACGGCTCCTGCCGGCGAAACAATCAGGGGTTCCAGACGGCTTTCGATAACGGCAAGGTATTTGAAATCGTCAGGAATGTTGTATTTTTTTAAGAGGGGTTCCAGGACAGAGAATACGCGGGGAGCTTTTTTCAGGATTTGTAACGTGTGGGAATGTAGATAGGTGTTGACAATCAATTCTTTCTGGAGGGCTTCCTTTACGCTTGGTTGATGCAGGGGCACATTTTCTCCGGCAAAATCCATTTTTTGGGGAACGAATACGTCTGATGTCCGGGGTTCGATAGCTGTAAAGGATGTCCCGGTGCCGGAGATGAGAGTGTTTTTTTCTTTTGGGAAGGAATGGAAAAGGAAGAAGAAGAGATTTAAGACAGAAACGGTCAGGCAGATATAAATGAGAGAGTGTATATTTTTCATTATTAGCTTTATATTTGTACCTTACAAAGATACATGAAAAAAATGATTTTTAAATTCTTTATTTGGCAGGTATGTTTGATTTTGACCTTATGATTGACCGTCGGAGGACGGATTGTGTGAAATATGATAATTTGCAGGAGGCCTTCGGATGTGTGGATTTGCTGCCTATGTGGGTAGCGGACATGGATTTCCAGGCTCCTCCGGCAGTGGTGGAAGCAGCCCGAAAATGTTGCGAACATGGTGTATTCGGTTATACTTTTCGTACCGGTGAGAGTAAACAGGTTTTCCGGGAATGGGTAAAACGGCGCTATCGGTGGGAGGTCCGGGAGGAGTGGCTGTCTTCCAGTCCGGGGATTGTGACGGCTTTGTCGCTTTCAGTGAGGATTTTTACGGCTCCGGGTGATAAGGTTCTGATTCTTACTCCAGTGTATCCTCCTTTTCATTCTGTGGTGACTGATAACGGCCGCCGGCTGGTTTGCAGTTCTTTGCAACTGAAGGAAGGAAAATATGAAGTGGATTGGAAAAATTTTGAACAGGCATTGAAGGGGGGGGTGAAGTTATTTATTCTCTGTAATCCCCATAATCCGCTTGGGCGGGTGTGGAGCCGGGAAGAATTGCGACGGATGGGAGAGTTGTGTTGCCGTTATGGGGTGATGATTCTTTCCGATGAAATCCATGCTGACCTGACGTTGTCCGGAAATCGTCATACAATGATGGCTTCGGTTTCTGAAGAGATTGCCGGTATGACCTTGACGGCGATGGCTCCCAGTAAAACGTTCAATATTGCGGGGATGATGAACTCTGTCATTCTGGCTCCCAATCCGGAAATATTGCAGAGATATAACCGGGAATTGCTGGCTTTGCATCTGGAATTAGGCAATATTTTCGGTCATGTGACTTTAAAAGCGGCCTACCGGTATGGTGAGGAGTGGCTCAATGAGTTACTTTGTTATCTGGAAGGAAATGTAGAAATGGCCCAGGACTACTTCCGGCAGGAGTTGCCCGAAGTGAGTTTTGTAAAACCGGGGGCTTCGTTTTTGTTGTGGCTGGATTTCAGGAATACGGGTTTTAGCCATGAAGAGATGGGTGAACGTTTGCTCCGTCGGGGGAAAATCGGATTGAATGACGGTTTGGATTTCGGACCGGAAGGACGGGGGTTCCGCCGGATGAATATCGGATGTCCCCGAAGCATTTTGGAGGACGGGTTAGACCGGATTCGCCGGGCTGTCCGCTGAACCGGTCAGATTCTCTTTTTTTGCCAGTTGGCTATTTTCAGATAGGCTAAAGAGATTAGTCCGATGAGGGCGCCGTAAGTAAATTCGCTGGTCCATACCCATTCAACCTGTGAACCCAGGAAGGAAGCAAAGAACCAGACGGAGAAAGTATAGGCAACCAGAACGATGGATTCAAGAATCAGAGCGTAACTGGTGTTACCTGTCCCGGAAACGGCTTCAAACAGAGGAATGCCGAAACTCATGGCGAGTGAAGCACAGCAAATTACAAGCAGGGAAGGGATCGACGCTGTTGCCAGTGGGAGGTCCGGAGTGTAGATGGAGAGTACAGTGTGAGGCATCAACAGACAGCATAGCAGTACCGGAAGTATGGCAATGAGGCCTTGCCGGATGGTTTTGAATACGGTGGGAAGTACTTCTTTTTGCTTGCCTTCCCCGATGAGCCGGCTGGTGAGGGTATTGGCTGTGGCTCCGAAAGCGAAAACGGGAATCATCACGAGCATGTATACACTTCTGATAATTCCGGAGACTGCGATGGGAGTTTCTCCCATATGTTCTACAAGGGCAAAAAATATAAACCAGGTTCCGAAAGAAAGCAGTTTTTGAAACATGGTGGGAAGGGCCAGCCGGAGAAGGGATTTCATCAGCCAGCCTTCTAATTTGTGGAAATAGAACAGGGTGTAGCTTTTTAGGGGCAATACGCACAGGGTATAAATGATAAAGAAGAGAAAGGCTGATACTTCTGCACATACGGAAGCAAAGGCTGCACCTCCTACTCCCATTTGTGGAAATCCGAAGTGACCGAAGATCAAAGCGTAGTCCAGAAAGATATTTACGACAGCCATAATGAGGGTGGAGTAGCTGATGACCTTGGTATGGCCCAGGCCGATGTAGAGTGCCCGGAACAGGAAATTAAAGCAAACGAAAATGATGCCGTAGTGTCTGTAGTCCATGTATTCCAGGGCTGAGCGATAGATATTTCCGGATCGGATGACGTTTGCCAGGATTTGCTGGTTGAAAAAATGTTGTATCAGGAAGAGGGCGGAAGACAGGATGGTCACGAAAACCAACCCGTGTTCAAAGATGACGCCGATACGTTCCAGCCGGTTTTCTCCCAGTCTTCTGGCTACGATAATTTGAATACCCATTGAAAAGCCCCAGGCTAAGGTGGAATAGACATAGTAGTAGATTCCAGCCATCATGGAAGCTGCCAGGGCAATGCCGCTGACTCTTCCCAGAAAGGCAGTGTCTGTCAGGGTAATCAGGGTTTGTGCCAGATTACCGAATATGATAGGATAGGCGATTAACCAGATGGTTTTCTTGCTGATGGAACTTTTTCCTACTTTCATATTTAGAAGGCTTCGGTCATGTTCATATATATTCCCCATTTTTGTCCCGGTTCTTTACCGATGTCGAGGCGAAAGTTTTTACGGGGTTGCAGTTGAATGCGGAGGCCTACGCCATAGTTTAGCTTCCATTGATTCCAGTCGGCTGGCGTTTTGCCCAGTGTGCCTGTTCCGACCCAGGCTACGGCTCCGAATTTCGACCAGAAGGCCCCTCGTTCATAGGCTTCCTGTGACATGAACATGTGGCGGTATTCCACGATTCCGTAAGCCATGGATTTGTCCCGGTATTTGCCCCAGGGATAGCCACGCAGGTCAAAGGGATTTCCAAAATTGGGCAATTCGGTGTAAGGGACATGGTCCAGGCCTATTTGGGTTTTAGCGGTCCAGGCCAATACGCTTCTCCGGTGAAAAACCGGTTTGAAATGGCGGTATTCGAGTTCAACCATTTCGTAGTTGAAATTTCCGCCAAGGTATTTCCCGTAAAGGGTTCCCATGGCACTCAGGAAGATTCCCTGAAAAGGGGTGGCGACGTCATCCCGGGTATCATATTGGAAAAGACCTCCAATGCCTATGTTGTGGTATCTTTTGCCGTATGCAAGGATTTCCGGGCTGTGTTCCATCCAGGACGGCATGTCTTTGGAATAGGAATAATTGATGTCGAGCAGGGCCCCGGCATAGAGATGGGGGCGGATTTCCCACACGAAGCGGGGAAAAAATTGCAGGTTGGTTTTGTGAAAAGTAATCGAATCCTTGCCGAAAAGTTCTTTCAGCTTCTCGGCTTGTTTGATTTGGTCGTAACCTATTCCGTAGTAGTTGGCTGGTTCGGTTCTGTAACCGTATTTGATGTAAATACGGAATTTGTTTTCATTGAAAAATAGGGTACCGGCTCCGGCGGCTATAAAAGTTCCATTGATGGAGATGTTGAATCCTACCGGAATGAAAGAGCGTTGGCTGAGGGTGTCGTGTTGGTTCATCCGGAAGGTCATCAGCATGGCTCCTCCCACTCCTAAAGAGGCTTCCGGATTGTAGGAGGGGCCTCCTAATATGGATATCCAGACTTTTTTATGAGCCCGGATGGAATCTCTCTTCCTTTGGCGTTGGAATTGTTTTAGCTGTCTGTCGCTCAGATGTTCGTTCAGGCTGAGGGTGTCTCCGGAAATGTTGGCGGGGACCGAATCTTGCTCTGAAAAAACCGGTGAGGTCAGGAAAAAAAGAAAGAAAAGTAATAGTATTTTCATGATTGTTTTAAAAGTGTGTCAAATTTACTTCAAAAATTGTACTAAAAGATAAAACGGGTGTTAATTTATATTATTTGTTAAATAACGTCTTTGAGATAAGCGGTGTTCGGTATTTTAATATTAATTTTGTGAAGGTATAGTAAAAATATTTCTCTGATTTATAATTATTACAATTATGACTATTGAAGAACAAGTGAATGAGGGCATTAAAAATGCCATGAAGGCCCAAGATAAAATACGGCTGGAAACGATGCGTAATATCAAAAAAGTCATTCTGGAAGCGAAAACGCGTCCGGGTGCCGGCGATCACATTGAAGATAGCGAGTGTATCAAGTTGATTCAAAAACTCGCAAAACAGGGACGTGAATCTGCCGGTATTTATCAAGGACAGGGGCGCGAGGATCTTTATGCTCAGGAAATGGGACAAGTGGCCGTTTTGGAAGAATTTTTACCCAAGCAATTGAGCGAGGCGGAATTGACAACCGCTTTAAAGGAAATCATTGCTTCAGTAGGTGCTTCTTCTCCTCAGGAAATGGGAAAGGTGATGGGAGTGGCTACGAAAAAATTGGCAGGGCTTGCTGACGGTAAGGCTATTTCTGCCAAGGTAAAAGAGTTACTTGCCTGATCTTTTCCTGTCGTTCAATTGTTTAGTGCCTGAGGCCGAAACGGTTGGACGATTTTTGTTTGTCTTTTCAATTATGGGAAGGGGAGAGATGATTCTTTTGACGGATGCAGGACGGGTTTAATCAGCGATTGGTATTCGTGAATCAGGTTGGGTGTGAGTGTTTCTTCACGGATGCCTTGTTCCAGTGCGGATTCGGTCCAGAACCGGCCTTCGTCTACTTCGTCGTTGGCAATGCGGATCTGGTTGTAGCGGGTGCAGAGAAAAGAAAATACAAGTTCACGTTCCCGCGGACTTTCCCAGATGTAATGTCCCAGGAACCGGGCTTCGAAGTCTGTAATCCCCAGTTCCTCGCAGGTTTCCCGTTTCAGGGCGTCTTCCACCTTTTCGTTCCATCCGATGTGTCCGCCTACGGCGGTGTCCCACATGCCGGGAAGGAGGTCTTTTTTCATGCTTCTTTTTTGTAAAAAGAGCCGGTGTTGTTTGTCAATGATGTGCAGATGGACCACCGGATGAAGTAATTTACGGCCGGAATGGCATATACTCCGGGGAGCTTTACCAATGACTTCTCCTTTTTCATTAACTAAGGGAAGCCATTCTTCTTTTTTCATCCTGGAGGATAGGATATGGTTGCGGATGTAGAGTGCGGCAAAAAAGAAGCCCAATAAAAGGTAGAGCAATGTACTGGTGATGAACTTGGTTGTTGGCTGAGGGAAAAACAGGATAGCCGAATAGACTAAAAGGGTGTGTGAAGACAACAGGAAAAACAAGTAGCGGAGCAATCTGCGCATTTCTTTTACCTGTTGGGGGAAAGGGTGTAGTTCTTTCCGGCAGGAGGCAGGCAGGGTGGCTGTCAAATCGGCTTTTGAAAAAGCGAATATGCCCGTCAGCAGACACAAGCCGGTTTCTATAACGGCGGGTTGTAGCCTGGCAAAAAGGCTGTTTTCCGGTAGGAGTATAAGCAATCCGGGCAAACAAAAGAATAGAGTGGTCCACCCAATCATTGGGTCGTACCTTTTTTCCCGGATACGGGTGTGGAGGAGTTCTATGGTGCCTAATCCCAGTGCAACATAGATTCCGTTTTCCGGACCTAAAAATTCATCTGCAATGAAATAGGCTGCAATGAGTAACAGTGAGGGAAACAGACTTTTTAATAAATGAGGCATGGTATAGATTGTAAATGACGGGCAAATTTAATGATTTTCCGATTCAGGTTAAAATAACTAATTTTGTTTTCGCGGACAGGAAGTTTGCCGTGTTGTTCATAAAAATTGAGATATGCTTACAGTTGTCGGAATTTTGTTGGGGGGTGTGCTCTGCGGTTTCTTGTTGAGGAAACGGAAATTAAAATGGTTGCCGGGTTTTATTACGGTGGCAATCTGGACTTTATTGTTCGCATTGGGAATGGCTGTCGGAAGTCATGAAGAGCTTTTGAATCATTTGGATATCATTGGTTGGCAGGCTCTGCTACTTAGTGCGGGGGCAGTTTTGGGGAGTGTGGTGTTGTCGGGTGTGGTTTATTATTTTTTCTATAAGAATAGGGGTAAATGACAAATAACTTGCGATGAAAAGCAGTCTGATAATCATGTGTTTTTTTCTCATGGGCTTGTTATTGGCTTATGGGCATATCTTACTTGGCACAGTGACAAGATATGATTTCAGTATGTATGTACTTTATGTGTTGATGTTTTTGGTGGGTATGAGCATTGGCAATGATTTTAAGGTTTTGCAGGCATTGAAAGAACAGAACTGGAGAATTTTTTTTGTGCCTCTGGCTACTATTCTGGGAACCTTGGCCGGAAGTGCTTTGGTGAGTGTGGTGTTGTCCGGACGTAGTTTAACAGATTGTTTGGCCGTGGGAGCCGGTTTCGGGTATTATTCCCTGGCTTCTGTATTTATTACGGAGTACAAAGGAGCGGAATTGGGGACTGTGGCTTTAGCTGCCAATATCATCCGTGAGATGATAACTTTATTGGGAGCTCCTCTGTTGGTTTGCTGGTTTGGCAAACTGGCTCCGATTAGTGCTGGCGGTGCGACGACAATGGATACCACTCTTCCGGTGATTACCCGTTATGCCGGAAAAGAATTTGTTATCGTTTCGGTATTCCACGGATTTGTCGTAGATTTTTCCGTTCCTTTCCTGGTTACGTTTTTCTGCAAGATATAGGGAGGTTTTCTTTTTATCGTTTGTTGCGTTCTATTTCCCGTAGATTCTCCAATTTCTTCTTGCGTAAAAATCCGTTGATGTCTTCCAGATGTTCGGTTACTTTCTGGTTACCGAATTCATATACTTTGCTTACCAGTCCATTCAGGAAGTCGCGGTCGTGGGAGACGAGAATCACCGTACCGTCGAAATCGGCCAGCGCATTTTTCAGGATGTCTTTTGTTTTCAGATCCAAATGGTTGGTCGGTTCGTCGAGAATCAGCAGATTAACAGGTTGCAACAAAAGTTTTATCATGGATAGGCGGGTCCTTTCGCCTCCTGAGAGTACTTTTACTTTCTTGTCAATATCGTCGCCACTGAACATGAACGCCCCCAGCAGGTTTTTGGTGTTGCTTTTCAATTCCAGCGGAGTCACTTCGTCAATGGTCTGAAACACGGTTAAATCTTCGTCCATCAAGGAGGCTGCATTTTGGGCGAAATAACCGATTTGAACATTATGGCCTAAAGTCAGGTGGCCGGTATAATCTGTGATTTCTCCCATCAGACACCTGACCAGTGTGGATTTTCCTTCGCCGTTTCTGCCGACGAAGGCCACTTTTTCTCCGCGCTGAATGGTGAAATTGGCATGATTGAACACTTCATGGTGGCCATAATGTTTGGAAAGGTCATCGACAATCACCGGGTAATTGCCGGAACGGGGAGAAGGCGGGAATTTCAGCCGGAGTGCAGAGGTGTCTTCCTCGTCGACTTCCAGTAATTCCAGTTTCTCCAGCATCTTCACACGGGATTGCACTTGCAGGGTTTTGGAATAAGTACCTTTGAAGCGTTCAATGAATTCTTTGGTTTCGGCAATCATTTTCTGTTGTTCGTCAAAGGCTTTTTGTTGTTGTATGCGTCTTTCTTGCCGGAGTTCCAGGTATTTGGAGTAATTGACCTTGTAATCATAAATCCGTCCCATGGTGACCTCAATGGTCCGGGTGGTGATGTTGTCGATGAATGTTTTGTCGTGCGAGATGACGACAACGGCTTTACCGTTGTTGATTAAAAAATCTTCCAGCCATTGGATGGAATCAATGTCGAGGTGGTTGGTCGGTTCATCCAGCAACAGGACATCCGGATTTTTAAGCAGCATTTTAGCCAATTCGATCCGCATTCGCCATCCGCCGCTGAAATCGCTGGTCGGACGGTGTAAATCTTCCCGTTTAAATCCCAGTCCGAGCAAGGTTTTCTCTACGTCGGCTTCGAAATGGGTGAGGTCGATGCTATAGAATTTCTCGCTTAAAGCGGATACTTCTTCAATCAACTTGTAGTATTCCGGAGATTCGTAGTCTGTACGCTCTGTGAGTTGCTGGTTCAAGGATTCAATCTTTTTCTCCATCTCAAAAAGATGGGCGAATGCCTGGGCGGCTTCTTCGTATACCGTTCGTCCGTCTGCTGTCATCAAATGCTGGGGCAAATAGGCAATGACGGTATCTTTGGGGGCGGATACATTCCCCCGGGTGGGTTTTCGTTCTCCGGCCAGAATCTTCAGCAAAGTGGATTTGCCTGCTCCGTTTTTACCCATCAGGGCAATCCGGTCTTTCTCATTGATTTGGAAGGAGATATCCTTAAATAGAGCTCGGTCACCAAATTCTACGGTAAGTCCGTCAACTGAAATCATAAATAGAATGTGCTAAATTTAGATTGCGGTTAATACGACGGCAAAGGTATATGAAATGAATTAATCTGCCATAATAATCCTTGTTTTAAATAAACGGTAGTGAGTTTGTGATGGAAAATATGTGATTTCAAAGAGAGAAGTTAAGCGAGACTCTAAGCGAGTGGTAATGATTCGTGTATTTGAGATTTTGAAATTAACGGAGACCGATTTGGTGTTGAAGGCGGTAGAACAGTTAGATTTGACGAAGAAGGGAGAAGAATTGTTGCGGTCAAAAGAGGATTATGTAATGTCTTATAAAAGGAAGACGGAAGAGGAGTGAAAAATAAAACAGGGCCACCAGATTGGTGGCCCTGAGTATTTAGAGAATCTGGCGATTATTTTACCGTGTTCATGTGAACGATTAATTCCAGAACTTTATTTGAATAACCCCATTCATTGTCATACCAGGAAACAAGTTTCACAAAGTTTTTATTCAATGCGATACCGGCTTTTGCGTCGAATATGGAAGTGCGGGCATCTCCTAAGAAATCGGAAGAAACCACATCTTCTTCGGTATATCCCAGTATACCTTTCATATCCCCTTCTGAAGCTTCTTTGATTGCAGCTTTGATTTCGTCGTAAGATGCTTCCTTAGCCAAACGGAAGGTAACATCTACTACAGATACATCTAATGTCGGAACGCGGAAAGACATACCGGTCAGTTTGCCGTTCAGTTCGGGAATAACTTTACCTACAGCTTTAGCGGCACCTGTTGATGAAGGGATAATGTTACCGGCAGCAGCACGTCCGCCTCTCCAGTCTTTCATGGAAGGACCATCTACGGTTTTCTGGGTGGCTGTGGTGGCGTGAACCGTCGTCATCAAACCTTCGATAACCCCGAATTTGTCGTTGATAACTTTGGTCAGCGGAGCCAGACAGTTTGTGGTGCAAGATGCGTTGGAAACAATGGTTTGACCTTTGTATTCTTTGTTGTTTACACCCATTACGAACATCGGAGTGTCATCTTTGGAAGGTGCAGACATTACCACCCGTTTTGCTCCGGCTTTGATGTGGGCTTCTGCTTTTTCTTTTGTCAGGAAAAGACCTGTTGATTCAACAACATATTCAGCTCCTACTTCATTCCATTTCAGGTTTGCAGGATCTTTTTCGGCAGTTACGCGGATAGCCTGGCCGTTAACGACCAATTTACCATCTTTTGCTTCTGCGGTTCCGTTAAAACGACCGTGCATGGTGTCGTATTTCAGCATGTATACCATATAGTCTACATCGATCAGGTCATTGATTCCTACGATTTCAATATCGTTGCGAGTCATTGCTGCCCGGAATACCAGCCGGCCGATGCGACCGAATCCGTTGATACCAACTTTAATCTTTGCCATTTTTTTATTTTTAAGGTTATAAATCTGTTTATTTCACTTCAAAATTACAATAAAGTCATTACTTTAACGTAAATTGAAAGCAAAAGTCGTTAAAAAAAACACTCAAACGATTTCATTTAAACACGATGGGAGACAGTGGTGATTTCTGTATAAGCCGGGCATTTGCGGTCTATAGCGCAAGAAGATAAAAGCCCCAGCAAAAACAAACTGAGAGCGAGGCCGATAATTACTTTTTTCATTTTCATCATGAATCATCTTAATTTAAAAATCCCCTAACCAGTCTTTTTAGTGGGTGACCGGTTACGGATTTAGGTTTTCGTAAAACGTGGGACGTTTGTATAAAACGTACTTTAATTAAAGTTAATTACAAATGTACGGAAAAATATTAGAATAGCCAAACGGAAGAAAATAGAGGAATTTTTTACAGGAAAAAGTTTGTGCAAACGTTTTAAATGATTATATTTGTCTCCGAAATACAGACTATATTGCTTTTGTAAGTGTAGTAAATTTATTGTTAGTGTGTTGGGAAGAGGCCGTCAGGCCTCTTCTTTATTTTGCAGGGCTACCATTAAAATGTTTTGGGTGAACGGGGTGATTTTAAAACGTTCATCGGGCCGATGGCCAACAACCCAGGCAATTTCTCCTTCGGAAACGAGCAGGAGGCAATCCTGTTTTTGTTTGGTGCCGAACTTTTGGTCCGTAAAATAATCGCTTAGTTTCTTTTTGTTTCTTTTCATTCCCAACGGGTAAAAATAATCGCCGGTCTGCCAGTTCCGAAGGGTCAGGGGAAAAATGATTTTATCCGCATCGAGGCAGGCAATCCGGGAATCTGCAGGAATCTTAAACTTCGGATGTACAGGGAAAAGAGTGAGGGAAAGAGTTTGGTGGCCGATGGTATATTTTCCCGGTGCATCTATACGCATATCGACAGTGGAAAGACTTGCTTTAGGATAAAGCTGCCACGCAGAACGTCCTTTCACCAGTATATGTTGTCCGGATTCAAATTGTTTGCCGGAAACGGAAGAATGGGTATTCAGTATGTTTCGGATTTGGCTTTTGTTGAAGCCGAAAGGTTTTAAGGTTTCATACAGGAAAGTAAAGGGAGCCGGACCGGCTAAGGTTTTCCGGATGTCGACAGACAGTTCGTCTCCTTCGGAACTCAGAATTTGGTTCTGCAACTGACGAATACCGTATTGAAAAATTTGTTCTGTTTCTTTCAGGTTGTTGCAGTTCTCAGTGAGGGTGTTCAGGAAAGAGGGATTGATTTCCTTGAATACCGGAATCACGGTATGTCTGATTTTGTTGCGGACATAATCGAGGGTGTTATTGCTGGAATCGGTGCGGTACTCCAGGTGATGGTGGCGGGTGTAAGCCAGGATATCCGTGCGGGAGCAGCGGAGCAGCGGACGAATAATATCTCCCTGAATGGGTTGGATTCCGGTTAGCCCTTTGATTCCGGTACCCCTGCACAGGTTGATGAGCACGGTTTCTGCAACATCGTCGGCGTGGTGGGCTACAGCAATATAGTCCATTTTTTTTATGGTTTTCATTTCCCGGAACCAACTGTAACGGAGTTCCCGTGCAGCCATTTCAATGCTTATGCCGTGTTCCTGCGCATAGGCGGTCGTATCGAATTTTTTTTCACTGTGGGGAATGGCGTGATGCTCACAGAATTGTTTGACAAACTGTTCGTCCTGGTTTGATTCTTTGCTGCGGAGGGAAAAATTGCAGTGTAGTGCCCATATTTTCAGGCCAAGATGTTTGAAAGCATGCAGGAGCGAGATGGAATCGGCTCCTCCGCTGACGGCCACCAAAAAGGATGACTCCCGGGAAATCCGGTAGTGTTCTAAAAAATCGTTTATCGTTTCCTGAATCATGTGTGATGCTAAAGATTAGGAGTCTATTTCGCTCAATTCCAGCCAACGCATTTCTTTTTCATCTAAAACGGTCAGGATTTCCCCAATTCGGTTTGATTTTGTCATTAGTTCTTCCGGCGAAAGGGTTCCGGAATTAAGGGCATTTTCAATTTGTGTTTTTTCCTGGTTCAAAGCATTCATGTCTTTTTCCAATTGCTCCATTTCCTGACGTTCTTTGAAGCTGAGTTTCTTTTTCTTTGCTGTCTTCCCTTCTGTTGGGGCAGCCGGGAAAGGAACCGTGTTCTTTTTGTTTTCTTTATCTGTTTTTTCCTTAGCTTCTTTCTCTTCTTCTTTTTTATTTTTGTAAATGGTGTAATTCCCCGGAAAATCCCGGACAATTCCTTCTCCTTCGAAAGCGAATATCCGGTCGACTACTTTATCCGTAAAAAAACGGTCGTGAGATACCACCAATAGACAGCCTTTAAAATTTTTCAGATAGTCTTCCAGTACGTTTAAGGTGATAATATCCAGATCGTTGGTGGGTTCATCCAATATGAGAAAATTGGGATTGCTCATCAGTACGGTCAGGAGGTAAAGGCGCCGCCGTTCTCCTCCGCTGAGTTTACTGACCAGGGAGTATTGCTGTTTGTCTGTAAACAGGAAATACTCCAGGAACTGGGAGGCTGACATCACTTTGCCGTTTCCAAGGTCAATGCGTTCTGAAATGTTTTTGACAATATCAATGACCCGTTCGTCTTCGCGGAAACTGATACCTGCTTGTTTGTAATATCCGTAAACTACGGTTTCACCGATAGAGATGGTTCCGGAGTCCGGTTCCAGGTTGCGGGTAATGATGTTGAGGAATGTGGATTTTCCTGCTCCGTTTTTGCCGACAATGCCGATTTTTTCTCCCCTGACAAATTTGTAAGAAAAATTTTTCAATACGTAGCGGCCGTCAAAGCTTTTGGAGACATTTTCCAGTTCGAGAATTTTTTTACCCAGTCTTTTGCCTTGTATATCCAGTTCCAGCTTTTTTTCTACCGTATTTTGCGCGGCGGCTTCTTTCAGTTTGTAAAAGTTGTCAATCCGGTATTGGGCTTTATGGCTGCGGGCTTGTGGCATCCGGCGCATCCATTCCTGTTCGGTCCGCAGCAGATTGCGGGCTTTATCTATGGCCAGATTCCGGTTTTCGATGCGTTCTGCTCTTTTTTCCAGATAATAAGCATAATTCCCTTCATAAGAGAAAAGTCCGTATTCGTCTATTTCGATAATTTGATTGCAAACCCGGTCCAGAAAATAGCGGTCGTGGGTGACCATCAATAGGGTGGAGTTGGATTTTCCTAAATATTCTTCCAGCCATTCCGTCATTTCAATGTCCAGGTGGTTGGTCGGTTCGTCCAGAATCAGAAAATCGGGATTGCCGATCAGGATTTTAGCTAATCCGACCCGTTTTTTCTGGCCTCCGGAGAGTGTCCGTATTTTTTTTTCATAGGTATCTATCTTGAGTTTTGATAGTATTTGCTTTATGACTGTTTCATAATCCCATGCAGAATGGAGGTCCATTTCCGGGATTAATTTTTCCAGTGTTACGGTATCGTTATGGGTTATTGCATTTTCATAGGCCTTGATGAGTTGCAGGACCGGTGTCTCTGTATGGAAAACTTCTTCAAAAATGGTGTTTTCCGCTTCGAGAAGAGGTTCTTGTTCCAAGATTCCGACAGTGATGTCATTGCGGAAAATGACCGTTCCGGTTTCGGGAGTGTCTTTTCCGGCAATGATGCGGAGGAGGGTGGATTTCCCCATACCGTTTTTGGCAATCAGGGCCACCTTTTGTCCTTTTCCGATACCGAATGAGATATTTTCAAAAAGGAGTTGTTCCCCGAAACGTTTGCTTAAATGGTCTACCTGTAAATAACTGAGCATATGACAATGGATTTGGTGTTTGGGGTTATTTCGTAATTTGATTATCTTTTTTCAAATATTTTTTCCGTTCGTTTTCCGGAAAGTGTTCAATGGCATAACGTAGCATAGTCCGCGGCATTTGGGAATATCTCGGTTTCAGAAAATCCGTCAGTACTTGACGGTCTTTTTTTCCGACTTCGCGGAGCAACCAGCCGACTGCCTTGTGTATGAGGTCGTGGGGATGGTCCAGCAATAATCCGGAAATGGCCAGACAATCCCGGAAATCTCTTTGGCGGACAAAATGCATGCAGGTGACAATGGATATGCGTTGTTCCCATAAGTTGGAAGAGTGTGCCAGTTGGTAGAGCAGGTCTCTTTGTCTGTTGTTCAGCCAGACGCCCAATAGTTTGTAACAGGTTAAATCCACCAAATCCCAGTTGTTGATGTAGGGGAGAGAGGCCAGGTAAAGGTCGACGCAGGATTGGCGGAACTCTTCCTGTTTATTTTTTGTGAATTGTTCAAGCAGAATCAGCAGGCCCGTCAGGCGCACTTCATGCCAGGGTGAAGCGATTAATTCCCGGATAACCGGAAAGTTTGCGTCGCGGAATTGCCGGGCTATGGTTCGTTGCTCGGGCACAGTGACACCCAGAAAAAGGTCACCTTCCCCGTATTGTCCCTTAGCGGTTTTAAAGAAGCGGGAGAGATGTGCTGATTTTTCGGGATTCCCTGACGCTTGCAGGGCATCTATAATTTGTTGCGTTGTTACCATAGAGAGTTGTTGTCTTGGTTTAGTTCAGCTTCTTTTTCCATACCCATTGTTCCAGCAATAAAGCGAACACGGCAAAAATGAGGAACCAGCGGGTGAGGTATCGGTTGTTGTCCTGCAGGACAATTTCCTTTACCAAGTCGCTGTTGTGATTTAGCCGGGTGGTTTTTATTTTTTCGATATGTGCTTCCGGAAGGTATTTTTCTAATTCTTCCGGAATGCAAAATTCCAATGCCGATTCGTTCCGATCATAATTCCAGGCTAAAATATCGAGGAGCTTTTCGTTTTGCATGATTTTATATAGTCCGGCTTCCCGGATATGGCCAGCATTTGTCAAAAGAAGGTCTCCGCTGAAATCTTTGCGGAATTCCGGCAGGAATTCGAAGTGATTTTCTTCTTTTTTGATCTGTATAGGAATATTTTCTGTATATTCCTTGCTGTTGATTGTGATAGGCTTATCCGTATTAAAAAAATAAGACGTGTTGAGGGAGAGGTTCATCCGGCAAGCCATATTGGCCATCAGCGGCACAAAAAGAGGATGGTAGACCATGTCGCTGTTATCGGGAGCAAAACTGAATGCCGAGAGATATAAGTTGCCTTTTCCTATTGTCTGGGCTGCCAGTAGGGTATTTTTTCGTTTGTCAAGCAGGATTTTCTCCGCTTTTTTATTGGAGGATATGGGATAGTACTGATGAATGTACGGGAGTACGGCTTTTTTGTCCTCTTTTTCAAAAACCTCCCTGAAGAGGGCGGATTGGGTTTCAATGTCTGACAGCATAGTGGTGGTGTCGGCGTCTCCCAACAGGGGGGCCTGTAATTTTGCCAGGAATTGGTTTATTCCGGCAGGGTTGTCCGAGGCCGGTAAAATAAAAAGGTTACCTCCGTTTGCTACATATTCCTTCAGAGCATTTGCCAGGGCCGGGGAAAATTCCGGAATACCGTCCAGGATAATCAGATTGTAAGACGAAAAATGGCGATTAGCCTGGCTTGCTACCGGTGAGGAGGTAAAATGGAAAAGAGTGGTGTCGGAAAAGAATTTGCCGAAACAGGGATTGGGCTGGCTTTTCCAGAGGTACAACACGGGGGCATGTCCGTTGAGGCGATAGCTGAAATAAAATTTATTGTCAAATACCACTGGGAAATCCGATATTTCGACTATCCCTTCATAAAATCCGTCTTCTGTATTCAGGTAGCTGAGGTCAATCGTTTTTTCTTCGTTAGGGGCCAGGTGGGTTTGCTGTATGTTTTTCTTTTTTCCGTTAATGGTCAGACTGACGGGAATGTGATGGTATTCGCGGTTGGATGCATTTACCAGGGAAATGCGGATGTTCTCCGGCTGATTCCGTTGGTGGGAAGCCTGGCTGAAACTGACTTCCCGGATGAAAATATTGTTTTGATTTTCCGGTTGTAACAGAAGTAATACGGATTTTTGTGTAGTGTCGGTTTTTATATTGGGAAAATCACAGTTTTTCTTTTGAAAATCAGATACGATAAACAGGGTGGACGAAGAAGCCAGTGCAGCAGCTTCTTTGTAGATTTGTGACAAAGGCTTGCTGAGCGGGCTGATTTGTATGCTGCCCAATACTTGCTGCATTTGTTCTTTAGTGAAAGGCATATCGGAGAGGGGATCGTTGGTCAGCAGCCTGAAGCGGGTACCTGAAGGATAGGTGTTGACAATGTCAAAAAGATACTTTTTTGCTTCTTCGAACAGGCTGCCGTTGGTCCCGGTATTGGTCATGGAAAAGGAATTGTCCACGTAGATGATGATTTCATTTCCGTTTTTTTCCGTTTGTCCGGCTTTATGCCCGGGAGCAATGTAAGGTGTGCTGAACGCTATTACAATACAGGTAAGGATGAGCAGGCGCAGGAACAGGAGTAACCAGTGCTTTATCTTTGAACTGTTTTTCTTTTGTTGCTGCAAAGAGGTTAAAAAATTAAAATTGCTGAAGTAAACTTTCTTATATTTCTTCAGACTAAAGAAATGCAATAAAACGGGAATAGTCAGGAAGAATAATCCGTATAGGAAAACCGGATGCAGAAACTGAATGACGAACAGCATGCAATAGTAAATTTGGAATGTTTGGTTTTGGCGCTATAAAAGTAGTAATAATTTCTTTTGCACAGTGAGAAAAACTTTTTTTGTTCGTGGTGGAAAACGGTTTCTTTTATCTGTATGATTATCAGTCTGGAGAATGCATATGTTAGTAAAAAAGGCGTTTTTGTTATTAAAAAGCGGTTTAAAATTCCGATAGATAATTTTTTTAGTTGTATTTTTACCACAAATATCATAAAATGGGAATTTATGTCTAAGATTATTGCTATTGCTAATCAAAAAGGTGGTGTAGGAAAAACGACGACTTCTGTAAATTTAGCTGCCAGTTTGGCTGTTTTAGATCAAAAAATTTTGTTGGTAGATGCTGATCCTCAGGGAAATGCTTCCTCTGGTTTGGGATTTGATGTTCAGAAATTAGGGGATACGACTATATATGAATGTCTGGTAGACGGTCTGGAGGCCGGGAAGGCCACCCTGCCGACAGAGATAGAACGTTTGTCTCTTTTGCCTTCCAATATCAATTTGGTGGGGGCGGAAGTGGATATGATGAATTTACCGGAACGGGAGAAGATATTGAAAAAGATATTGGATGCAGAGCGGGAGAAATATGATTATATATTGATAGATTGTTCTCCTTCTTTGGGATTGATTACTGTAAATTCTCTGACTGCGGCAGATTCTGTTATCATTCCGGTCCAGTGTGAATATTTTGCTTTGGAAGGATTAGGCAAGTTGTTGAGTACGATTAAATTGATACAGAAACGATTAAATACGAATCTGGAAATTGAGGGATTCGTATTGACGATGTATGATGCGCGTTTGCGGTTATCCAATCAAGTGGTGGAGGAAGTCCGGAAAAATTTTCAGGATATGGTTTTTCATACTTTGATTAATCGTAATACGAAACTGGCTGAAGCTCCGGGATTCGGACAGCCTGCTATTTTATATGACGCCAATAGCCGTGGTTCGGAGGATTATATGTTGTTGGCACAAGAATTGTTGAAAAGAAATCAGGAATAAAAATTTATGGCAAAGAAAAATGTATTAGGACGGGGATTGGGAGCTCTTATTGCTGACGCTGTGGATGAGCCTGTAACGAGAGAGGTGGTTGTATCGGCCATGCAGGAGTTGAATTTGGCGGATATACGCCCCAATCCTTTTCAGCCCCGTACGGAGTTTGATGAAGAGGCCCTTCAGGAATTGGCAGCTTCCATAAAGTCCATCGGGATTGTTCAGCCCATTACCGTGCGAACCATAGAGAACGGGAAGTATGAGATTGTAGCCGGAGAAAGGCGCTTCCGGGCTTCTAAGCTGGCAGGACTGACGACTATTCCGGCTTATATCCGGAAAACGGAGGATGAAAGTTTGCTGGAACTGGCTTTGATAGAAAATATCCAACGGGAAGATTTGAATGCCATTGAAGTGGCTATCAGTTATCAGCGGTTGATGGACGAATGTAATCTCACTCAGGATGCTTTGAGTGAGCGGGTGGGCAAAAAAAGGTCAACCATCGGGAATTATCTTCGTTTGTTGAAACTTCCGCCGCAGATTCAACTGGCTGTTCGGGATAAAAAAATATCTATGGGGCATGCGCGTGCCATATTGGGTGTGGAAGATGCTGATACCCAGTTGATGATTTTTGAGCAGATTCTCAAATACGATTTTTCGGTCCGTAAGGTGGAGGAGATTGTGCGTGAAATTGTAAATCCCCGTGAGATGGAAGAGATGCCGGGAGAAGAGGCTGTGCCGGAAGAACGCCCGAGAAAGGAGAACGAAATCGGAGATTATATAGAATTGCAGAAACATCTTTCCAGCCGTTTTAATACCAAAGTGGAATTGAAACGAAACGAGAAAGGGAGAGGAAAGATTATCATCGGTTTTAAATCGGATGCTGAACTGGAAAAGATTATCGAGTTGTTGGATAAGATTGAATGAGAAAGATTGTTTTAATAATTTCAATTATATTATTTTGTTACAGGGGGGAGGCTGCTGTCCGGGAACGGGATTCTGCTCAGGTGGAAATCGTTGCAGACAGCATGGAAATGATAAAGAAGGTGCTCCGGAAACCCCATTCTCCGCATAAAGCTACCATCATGGCAATGATTCTTCCGGGTTCCGGTCAGATTTATAACCGTCAATGGTGGAAGGTACCTATTTTATACGGGGGGATTGCTGCGGATATTTATGGGATTACGTGGAATCAGAGGCATTTTAAGGACTATCGGGATGCTTATGTCCAATGGGTACGATACCTGGAGGAGAAAGCAATTAATCCGGACACTCCTTATCCTGAAAATCCTGCCTGGGATAAGATACCGAAAGGATTTGACGTACAGACCGACCCTTTTTTGCAGACTAAAGCCGGGCAGGATTGGTTTAAAAATACGCTGAATAACCGGAAGACTTCTTTTAAGCGAAATCGGGATTTGTGTTATATTGTAATGGCGGCGATTTACGCTATTAATATCATTGATGCGGCTGTATATGCCCATTTTTATAATTTTGAGATAGATGATGACCTGAGTCTTCATATTCAGCCGACAACGACCTACACTGCGATGGGGGGCGGGTTTGTCGGCTTGACACTGTCTTTGAATTTTTGATATGTGTAATAAATTAGGTGTAATTTGAAAATGATGCGTTTTGTAATTGGGACACTGGCTTTATTGCTGGTTGAAATGGTGTGGGGTAATAAAATCAGTAGTGATTTTGTTGAAATTGCCGGACTGGTGGAAGAAAAAGACATTTTGAAAGATTCTATTCCCCGGTCTTTTCTAGATAAACTGGATTATTATTATACAGCTTGGTTTGTCAGTAAACAGGATAGTATTGATTATGTGGATTCTGCCTGTATTGCTGAAAGTGTCCGGAAAGTTGTGATGTGCAGTGATTCTGTCTATTTGGCCCGGCTGGACTCTTTGCAATCGGCAATACCTCTTTCTTTTAATGATATCGTGCGGAATTATATTGAGCTTTATACGGTAAAGAAACGTTTTCAGGTTGCCAATATGCTGGGATTGAGTGAGTATTACTTTCCTATTTTTGAGGAGGCGTTGGATGCGGAATGTATGCCTTTGGAGTTGAAATATTTGCCGGTGATTGAAAGTGCTCTGAATCCCCGGGCTTTTTCGCGTGCCGGAGCTTGCGGCCTTTGGCAGTTTATGTATTCTACCGGGAAAATGTATAAATTGGAAATCAATTCTTTTGTAGATGAAAGAAGGGACCCTGTATTGGCGACCAAAGCGGCAGTCCGTTATTTGAACGATTTGTATGGCATTTACGAGGACTGGATATTGGTGATTGCGGCTTATAATTGTGGTCCGGGGAATGTCAATAAAGCGATTCGCCGCTCGGGAGGGAAGAAAAATTACTGGGATATTTATTATCACTTGCCCAAGGAGACCCGTGGATATGTGCCGGCTTTTATTGCAGCGAATTATGTTTTTGGTTATCACAAGGAACATGGAATATATCCCATAGAACCAGGTTTACCCCGGATGTGTGACAGCATTGTAGTGAATGATGCTGTTCATTTTGACCAGATTGCGGCCAAGTTGGATCTTTCCGTTGAACAGCTGAGGGATTTGAATCCCCAGTATCGTGTGGATGTTATTCCTGCAGGATTCGGCAAATCTTATGCTTTGAAAATGCCGTATAATCATGTCAATGATTTTATAGATAACCAGGATTCTATTTTTGCTTGTAATCGTTCGAAGTATTTCAATGATGCGGACCGGACGGCTGACCCGAAAGCCCGGATTAAAGTGCATGCCCAGGATATCGGTCAGGAAGGCCGTGTGCGTTTGGTGTACGTTGTGAAGTCGGGAGATGTTCCGGGAGGAATAGCTTTAAAATTCAATGTCCGTTTGGCGGATTTGAAGTATTGGAATAATCTGGACCGCCGGATGACTATTCGTCCGGGGCAGAAGCTGGTGGTATATGTTCCGGAAAATAAAGCGGCCCAGTATGCCAGTAAAGCTTCTTATTCCCGAAAGGTGAATAATGTTGCCAGTGCTCCTCAGGTGGAAACCATTGACGGAGAGTTTGTATATTATACTGTAAAGAAAGGAGAAAACCTGTGGACCATTGCCAAGAAATATCCAGGGGTGTCTAACCGCGATATTATGAGATGGAACGGAATTTCTGAAAGTCAGGTAAAAGATATTAAGCCGGGCCGGAAATTAAAGATTAAGATTTAATTTTTGACTAAGCTTACCCTTACATCACGATGCAGTGATGTCCTGAGCAAAAGAGGTTATGTGGGGGAAATGAGAAAATTATAACCGTTATAAATAAATCATATATTTATAACGGTTATATTGTAAGAATGTATATAGCCCTAAAAAAAGTTACACCCAACTTTATGAATTTGGGTGTAAAATTGGGTGTAATTCTTTCAAAATACTGATAATCAGTTTTTGATTGTGGAGCAGCAGGGAATCGAACCCTGGTCCAAACACGGAATCCATATGCTTTCTACATGCTTAGCTTTTTGTTGGTTTTCGACGATGGTCCGGAAAAAAGCACCCAAGCCATCGCTTATCCTCTTGAATTTTCGCCTTTCGCCAAAGGTGGGCTAAGACTAACCTTAAATTGACTGCACCCCGTATGCCGGCCGGAATAAGGTGGAACCACCGGTGGAATGTCTCGTCGCCGCTTCCTTGAGCAGCGATTAAGCCAGTAATCTTCTAAAGATTAGGCAGCAAGAGCGTAGTTATTTTCGCCAATTAAAATTTTGTGTCCGGGATTTACGGGCCGTTTCACTGCTCCCGACATGCTTACATACCTATTCTTCATGCTGTCAAATCCAGGTCTGCCCCTTGGTATGTGAAAGCAAAGATATAAAGAAAACCGATAAATACAAAATATACAATTTACCCCTGTACCTTTGAAAAGTGATTCATACATTGGTACAGGGGTAAGTTGTTTTATGGCTCTGTTGCCAGTTGCTTATAGATACATGATTTATTATTCACCTTTCATATAATGGTGATAACCGTTCAATTTTTTCCAGGCTCCCCGGGTAAAATCGGGAACTTCTACCGGCATACTGTTGTTTTCGATAGAAATGCGGGTTAATTCGCCCATGCATGACCATTCTGCTGCATCATAAACGTCTTGGTCCAGAGGCAAACCGTTGCGCAGGCAATAAATCATACGATAATCCATAATAAAGTCCATACCACCGTGGCCTCCGACTTTTTTTGCTGTTTCTTCCAGTTCTTTGTGGATCGGATGTTTGTATTTTTCCATCAATGCCTGTTTTACGTTTTCCGGAACAGGACCATGAGCGTTCAGGTTTTCATGGTCCGGAACGTTATTGGAAACATTGTCCGGACGGAAAGTATAGCTGGAAGAGGGGTATTTGTTGGCAAAACCTTCGGTTCCGGTCAGTTGGTACATCCGGCTGTAAGGACGGGGAGTCACCACATTGTGTTGTAAATGGATGGTTTTACCGTTTTCAGTTTTGATGAGGGTAAGGGAATGGTCTCCGTTTTGATAGTCGGGGGAATCCTTACCTGTCGTTTTCTTTACCACAGCTGGTCCGTTTACTGCTTTAGTTTGCATTGCTACCAGGTAGTTCATTTTATCTCCACGGTGGATATTCAGCAATTGGCAGGCCGGTCCGAGGCCGTGGGTAGCATAAATGTCCCCTTTGTATTTTTCGTTAAAGTCTAATCGCCAGTTGCCTTGGTAAGAGGACCAGTAATCTTCCAGGTTATGGATATAGGAACCTTCAACATGTAGTATTTCTCCGAATAGGTTCTGTTGTGCCATATTTAAAGTGGTCAGTTCGAAAAAGTCGTATACACAGTTTTCAAGCATCATACAATGGCGGCGGGTTTTCTCGGCCGTATTAACTAACTGCCAGCATTCTTCCAGGGTGGTTGCCGCAGGAACTTCGATGGCAACATGTTTGCCGTGTTCCATGGCATAGACTGCAATAGGGGTATGAAGCAACCAGGGAGTTACGATGTATACCAGATCCAGGTCTTCCCGTTCGCAGAGTTCTTTCCAGCCTTCTTCTCCGCTGTAAGCTGCTGCTGCAGGTAAGTTTTTGTTTGTCAGGATTTTTTGTGTTTTTTCAACCCGTTCCGGATAGAGATCGCATAATGCTTTGATTTCTACTCCCGGAATATGAGTAAAACGCTCAACAGCACCGGGACCGCGCATACCAAGACCAACAAAACCTACGCGTACGGTTTCAAGAGGATCGCAACGAAATCCGATAAGATCGGTTTGCCCTGCTTCACGCTGAGGAATTTCAGTCCGGATGATACCGTCTGTTTTTTTTGCCTGAGTCTGACAATTACAGCTGCAAAAAGCTATAGTCAGGACAGCTACAAATAGATAAATGATTTTTTTCATGAAAATAAACTATTAGGTTGGTTGAATTTATAATCGTTTGTAAAAATGTTTCGTTTTATTTTACACCTATGCACACTTTATACTTCACAAAAGTAAAATATTTCTCTAAGATTTTCTCCTCATTGCAAAAAAATAGTGGAGTTTATTTAATATATAGCACTAACAGGGGATAAAATTGTTCCGGAATAGGGGATGGTATGAATAAAATCGTTGGATGGGGCAGATTCCGGTGGCTTTGGGTAGATTGTGAGAATAGAGGTAATAGTTGTGGGAAAATATTTAATCTTCTGTAAAAAAAGACTCTCCGGTTTCAAACCGGAGAGTCCGGCGTTTGAGTTGGCGGAGTTCATGTTGTAGATCTTCTATACGTTGCAGTATATGACGGATGGCGTCTATGCCTTCTATGTTGATGGATAAATCGTAATAAAGATGGCTGTATTTTTCGAGTTCTCCAAGTTGTGAGGCTGATAGGTATTGTTTCCCGTTTATCCTGTGTATCTCAATGAGTCCGCTTTCTTCGAGCGATTGTAGAAACACCGGGTCTGTATGGCTTTTCTCACAATATTCACTAATGATGATGAAATCGGTTTCCATGGTTCAACGGTTTTAAGTTAGGATTTTTGAAGTTCCCGAAATAAATCTTTTTGTTTTTCGGTCAGATTCATGGGGATTTGTATTTCGTAAGTGATGATAAGGTCTCCGAATTGTCCTTCTTTTTTATATACGGGGAATCCTTTCCCTTTTAAGCGTACTTTTGTACCGTTCTGGGTTTCAGGGTTGATTTTTAACTTCACTTTGCCGTTCAGGGTGTTTATGATTTTTTCTCCTCCTAATATGGCTGTATAAAGGTCGACAGGAACGGTTTGATACAGATTATCCCCGTCGCGTTTGTATTCGGGATCGTCTGCAATGACAAAGGTGATGTAGAGGTCTCCGGCCGGACCTCCGTTGATGCCGGGACCTCCCTGGCCGTTCAGCTTGATGGTTTGGCCGTCATTCACGCCGGCCGGTACGGTGATGCGTATTTTTTTTCCGTTCACTTCGAGCACTTGTTTATGGGTTGTTGCAGCGCTCCGGAAGGAAAGATGCAGTTCTGCATTATAATCCTGTCCTTTAAAGCCGGTCGTGCTTCGGTGGTTTCCCCGGCGGGAACCGAACAGGGATTCAAAAAAATCAGAGAATTCTCCTTCATTACCGGAAAAATGTCCGCTGAAACCTCCGTTCTCGGAAGACCAATAGCCTCCGCTTTGGCGACCTTGCTGTTGGTGGCGTTGTTGTGCTTCAAACTCATCCGCGTGCTTCCAGTTTTCGCCGTAAGCATCATATTTTTTTCTTTTTTCAGGATCGCCTAAAACCTCATTGGCTTCATTGATTTCCTGGAATTTTTGTTTGGCAGAAGGGTCGTTGGGGTTCAGATCGGGATGGTATTTTCTGGCCAGTTTTTTAAAGGCTTTTTTGATATCGTCTTGAGAAGCTGTTTTGTTAACTCCCAAAATACCATAATAATCTATATAAGCCATAGTAATTTTGATTTATAGCTAAAAAATTGTCTTTTAGATTTACGATGGAAATGGGAAAATGTAAAGGCAAAAAACTTAAATAAACTTAATTTTTAACTGAATAAAGTGTGTTCGGCCAAAATTTTTGTGCCGATGACAAGAAGAATCAGGCCACCGATAAGTTCGACGTTTAGGCCTTTGATTTTTCCGAAACGGCAACCGCAAATAACGCCTGTGAGGGAAAGTAAAAAGGTGGTGAGGGCAATGATGATTGCCGGAAAATAAATGTCGGTTTTCAGAAAAGCTAAGCTTATCCCTACGGCTAAGGCGTCAATGCTTGTGGCAATGCCTAAGATAACCAGCATTTTATTGGAAAAAGAAATAATGGAGCTCTCCTCTGCTTTTAAGGATTCATAGATCATTTTACCTCCCAGATATCCGAGCAGGGTGAATGCAATCCAATGGTCGTATTCAGTGATGTATGAACTGAAGTGGATGCCTAAACTCCAACCCAAACCGGTCATGGCACCTTGAAAAATTCCCAGAATTAATGCGATTTTCAGGGATTTCCGGATGCAGAAAGAGGACATGCATATCCCACCGCTGATGCTGACTGCCAGACTATCCATAGAAAGCCCGACGGCAATAAATAGGATAGAAATAAAATTCATGACGCACGTGATTTACGATGCAAATATAGCAAAAAAAAGACGGGTGGAACGGAAAATGGTTAAGGGGGTATGATTTTGTTTTTTATTTTTGTGAAAAATTGGAAAGGAAATGGAATTACAGACTGTCGTGAAATTAGAAAGGCCTGCATTTCAGGTGGATTATACAACTCCTGTTATGATGTTAGGTTCTTGTTTTGTTGAAAACATGGGTGAAAAGTTGAAGTATTTCCGTTTTCCGGTGGATATAAATCCTTGTGGGATTGTTTACAATCCTTTTTCTGTTGCAGAGACTATTTATTCTCTTTTACACAGAAAACAATTCAGGGCAGATGAATTGTGGCAGAATGCCGGCAAGTGGGTGAGTTTAAATCACCACGGATGTTTTTCTGATCGGGATGCGAAAGAGTGTTTACGGAAAATCAATTGCCGGATGGAAAATTCCTCCCTTTTTCTGAGAAAAACCAAGGTCATGGTGATAACCTGGGGTACTTCCTGGGTATATAAGCATAAGAGTAGCGGTCGGATTGTTGCCAATTGTCATAAATTCCCTGCGGGGGATTTTGACCATTACCGTCTCGGAGTTTCTGATGTTGTTTCGTTGTATGTCAATTTATTGCAGGAGTTGTTTGCAGAGATGCCGGAATTGGAGGTGGTGTTTACTGTCAGTCCTGTCCGGCACTGGAAGGACGGTGCACACGGCAATCAGGTGAGTAAGGCAGTTTTATTGCTTGCTATTGATGAGTTGGTCCGTCGGTTTACTCAAGTGTCTTATTTCCCTTCTTTTGAAATTGTGATGGATGAGCTGAGAGATTATCGTTTTTACGCCGAGGATATGTTGCATCTTTCGGCTCAGGGTATACACTATATCTGGGAGAGATTTCGGGAAACGTATATGACGGCGCAGGCACGGGATATGATGAAACAGGTGGATAAACTGAATAAAATCCTGTTGCACCGGCCTTTGGATGCAAAGGATGAGGCTTCCGGTTTACAAAAGAAAGAAGCAATAGCGGCTTTGCAACAATTGGGTTTTAGTGTGGAATTTCTCGGTATTTAATTCTGCTCTTCCGTAACAGGAATATCTTGCATGGGAATCCGTTTAAGTTCTTCGAGTGAAATCTCTGTTTTTACCGGATAGCTGGCCGGATAAAGTTTGCGGATGCGATGGAGGGTCGGGATGCATTCCAGCCGGGAATGGAAATTTCCTACCCGGATTTTGAAATCCGGATCGAAATATTTTAGATAGGCCGGAATATCCGGGAAATTTTGTTCGAATCTGTTACGTATTTCTTTCAGTTCTTCAAGATTACAACCGTAAGAATTGACAGAATGGATCTGAATACGGAAACCGGAGAAGGTCTTTTGTTGTTCGTTTGTGTGGATGTGCCATTTGAGTAAGTTTGCAATGGCGGGAGTATGATTCAGCAGGATATTTCCTTCCGATGCATTTGTTCCTTGAAGTTCTTCAAGGATATCATACCGGAGCTGGGGGACACTAACCAAACTGTCTGTTGTTTCCTGTGCGCAGAGTGTCAGCGGAAACAGAAATAATATTATAAGGAGTCTGTACATGGCTTTTTTGTTTTCGCGAAGATAAAAAAAATAAAAATGAAAGCGGAGCAGAAAATGTAAAAAGTGAAGTATGGTCGTTAAAAGAATAAAGACGGTTGGCATTCGTTAAAAAAGCGTTAATAGTATGAAGGAAAAAAGAATGTATGGTAAAAAGGAATAAATTTGTTTCATCATAATAAAACTATATTTTATGCTTCAGGCTACAGATGAACAGATTATAGATATTTTGCGCATGGAAACCGTTCCCGCACTGGGATGTACGGAACCGGTGGCTTGTGCGTTGGCTTGTGCTCGTTGTCAGGAAGAGTTAGGAGGTATTCCGGAACATATAAAAGTGTATGTCAGCGGGAATATATATAAAAATGGAATGGGAGTGGGAATTCCCGGCAGCGGTATGACAGGATTACCTATTGCGGCTGCTTTGGGTGCCGTATGCGGAAAAACGCAATATGGACTGGAGGTGTTGAAAGAGGTATCGGTTTCCAATCATCTTGAGCTTGCCAAGTCTTTGTTGAAAAATCATGCAGTAGATATTTTTCTCAAAGAAGATGCTCCGGACAAACTGTATGCCGAAGCAGTTTGCAGCCGGGGGGAGGACGTGGTGAAGACCGTCATTGTTCATGGGCATACGAACATTGTGCTGGTGGAGAAAAATGGTACGGCAGTATACCGGAAAGATTATACACCTGAGGTGACAGAGCAGAACCGGCGGACGGAACTGAGTGTCGCTCGGATTTGGAAGTTCATTCATGAAGTTGAGATACAGAAGATTGAGTTTGTGTTGAAGGGGGCTGAGATGAATAAGGCTATATCGGATGAAGGTCTTAAAAGTGAGTATGGACTGCAGATTGGAAAAACTTTAAAGGAAAATATTGAAAAGGGATTGCTGGAAGATGACTTCCTGAATAATGCCTTGATACGGGCCACAGCTGCTTCGGACGCCCGGATGGACGGTTGTGAAAAGCCGGTAATGACGAATTCCGGTAGCGGCAATCAGGGGATAACGGTTTATTTGCCTGTTGTGGTGGCAGCCGAGCAGTTCGGATGTTCCCGGGAACAGTTGATACGGGCTCTTGCTTTAAGTAATCTTATTGCAGCACATATCCATTATTATATGGGTCATTTGTCGGCTCTGTGCGGGATTCTGATTGCCGGAACAGGGTCGGCTTCTGCCATTACTTATTTGATGGGAGGGTCTTACGAGCAGCTGGTTAATACCATAAAGACCATGTGTTCCAATTTGACGGGAATGATGTGTGACGGGGCAAAGCAAGGGTGTGCTCTGAAAGTATATTCAGGCGTCTCTGCTGCTGTTCAGGCTGCCTTGTTGTCGATGAAAGGAATAAAGACTCATGATGACGGAATCATTGAGGATGATATTGAAAAGACAATCCGTAATGTTGGATTGATTGGAACGGCCGGGATGGAGCAAACGGACAAGACCATATTGGGTATTATGTGCAGGAAGCAGAGAATGGAGTGAGTTGGTACAGATACAGGAATCCCGGCTTTTTCTTGAAAGAAAGCCGGGATTTGTTGTAAAAAGAAAAGGGCTTCATTGCTATTCCGGTCTGAATGCCGTATTTTTGTTACAATGGATTGGATCAATGTACATACGCATAAACCGGGAATAGGAATCAATATCGTAGACCCTTGTTTGGGAGAGGTACAGGTGCCTGAGCAGGGAAAAGTTTACTATTCTAAGGGTATACATCCTTTATTTATTGATGGGGAGGCGGAAAAGAAAATACAGGAAATAGAAGCTGCTGCGGCAGATAGGAAAATCGTTGCCATCGGGGAGGCTGGTCTGGACCGGAATTCAGAGACCGGCATAGAAAGGCAGATGGAACTGTTTGAGCAGGAAGCGGCTATTGCGGCCCGTTTTGATTTGCCTTTGATTATTCATGTTGTGAAAGCCATTCCGGAGCTGATTATGGTATATAAAAAATGTAAGGAACCTGGCAAATGGATTATACACGGTTTTAATAATCGCCGGGAGTTGTTGCAGGAATTGTTAAGGCATGGATTTTACATATCGGCAGGCCGGCACGTCATGAACAGAGAATCGCCTGTTTACAGATTGTTGCCTGAGGTGCCGAGGGAGCGGTTATTGCTGGAAACGGATAACTCGGATTATACCATAGAAGAGGTATACAGGCAGGTTGCGGAGTGCAGGGATGAAAGAGCTGAGGAATTGCAGCAATATGTACAATTGAATTTTGAAAAACTATTCCGGATTTAATAGCCGGGGAAATTGATTGTCGGATAAAATAAAATACTTTATGTGTGAATGGTTGAGCCGAACGGAATTGTTACTGGGAAAGGAGAAAATTGAAAAATTGAAAAGAGCCCACGTGTTAGTAGCCGGATTGGGTGGAGTGGGGGCGTATGCCGCAGAGCAGTTGTGTCGTGCAGGAATTGGGGAAATGACGATTATTGACGGGGATGTCGTGGAGATGACCAATAAAAACAGGCAACTACCGGCATTGGACAGTAGTCTGGGAAAGCCGAAGGCTGAATTGATGGCTGCTCGTTTCCGGGATATTAATCCGGAGATAAAGTTGCATATTATAAACGATTTTATCCGGGATGAACAGATGGTAGAGGTGTTGCAGCATGCAGAATACGACTATATAGTAGATGCCATTGATACTTTGGCTCCGAAAATTTTTCTGATTTATCACAGTTTACGGCTGAACTTGCCTGTAGTCAGTTCCATGGGGTCCGGAGGAAAAATGGACCCGTCGAAGATAGAAGTGGCGGATATTTCTAAAAGTTACAATTGTAGTTTGGCGCGGATGCTGCGCAAGCGTTTACACAAATTGGGCGTGTATAAAGGAGTGAAAGTAGTTTTTTCTTCGGAGTTTACTGCTCCGGATGCGATTATTCTGACAGAGGACCGCAATAAAAAATCGAATGTAGGAACTATATCTTATATGCCTCCTTTGTTTGGTTGTTTTATGGCTTCGGTCGTGATTCGGGATTTGATTGATAGATGAGAATATGAAAAATGCCGGTTGAAAAACCGGCATTTTTTTAAATTTGGTCGAAATCTACATCAAATTCGTTTTTCTGAGGGGTTACTCCTTCTTCGCTTAAAGCGGCTTTTATGTAAGCAACTACTTCTTGCAAACCTTCTGCAAATTTTTCAAAATCTTCTTTATAGAGGAAAATTTTATGCTTTTCGAAATTTTGATTTCCTTCGTTGTCAAATTTCTTTTTACTTTCTGTGACAGTCAGATAATAATCGTTGTTACGAGTGGCTTTCACATCAAAAAAATAGGTTCTTTTCCCTGCTCTCACTGCTTTGGAATAAATCTCTTCCCGATCATTTTCCATTCCTTCTTTTCTTTCGTATCCTTCCATTTTTTTACCTTGGTTTTGAATAACTCTAATAATTTAATTTTGTTCCTTTTGTCAGATA
>ERZ778517.222-NODE-222-length-67294-cov-11.599325_pt1 | contig 67294 bp, 53 predicted proteins | sample MGYA00510341_ERZ778517 | MGnify/ENA primary metagenome ERZ778517 (study PRJEB29527, sample SAMN07138964) | mouse gut metagenome | material: feces | host: mouse | place: China:Nanjing | collected 2016-01-25 ...
TGTAAGATATATGCTTAATAGATTTTGTTCACACAGGGTTTTCCCGGTGATCCCATTTTATGGCCTCCGACTTTGGCAGATGCGTCAACAAGCCACGTCAACAAGCCACGTCCACAACCACGACGCCAAGCCGAAACACCAATTCACAGCACCAGCCGAAACATCTATTCACAACATAGAGCCACAAACATTCGCAAGCCTCCCGAACCTCACAACTGAAATCAGTTCATTGCCATGTCGGGAAAAATTCGTACTTTTGCATGATTATGTCCTTTAAATGAATATGGCAACAGAGACGACAAATAACGTTAATTATACAGACGACAACATCAGGACACTTGAAGGAGTCGAGCATATACGCAGAAGACCGGGAATGTACATCGGACGCCTCGGCAACGGTGAAGACCCGGGAGACGGAATTTATGTCCTGCTGAAAGAAGTGGCCGACAACTCCATAGACGAGTTCTCCGCAGGTTTCGGCAAGCAGATAATAATAAACGTCACCGACAAGGAAGCATCCGTAAGGGACTTCGGACGAGGCATTCCGCTCAATTCTGTCGTCAAGGCCGTAAGCGTGCTTAATACCGGAGGAAAATACGACAGCAAAGGCTACAAGAAATCAGTCGGACTCAACGGAGTCGGACTCAAGGCCGTCAACGCGCTCTCCTCATATTTCTATGTAGAGGCGTACCGTGACGGACAGAGCGCATATGCGGAATTCAGGGAAGGCAAGCTGACAGACACCGGCATGAGGCCCACTAAAGAGAAGAACGGCACTTTCGTCAAATTCATACCTGACGACCACATGTTCGTGGACTACATATACCGTATGGAATATGTGGAATCCCTCATCAAGAACTACTCATATCTCAAGAAGGGACTCAGCCTGAACCTCAACGGCACACAGTACAAATCAGAAAACGGCCTTCTGGACCTTGTGCGCGACAACATGTCAGAAACGCCTCTGTATGAGCCGATACACCTTTCCGGAGAAGACATCGAGATTGTCATAACCCATGGCAACAGCTACGGTGAGAATATAGCGTCATTCGTGAACGGACAGAACACCCGCGATGGAGGAACCCACCTTGCGGCCCTCAGGGAAGCCGTTTCAAAGACACTCAAGGAGTTTTACAAGACCAACTCCAAGAAAGACTTCGCGCCAGAGGACATAAGGCAGGGAATCATCGGGGCAGTCAGCATACAGATACAGGAACCGAACTTCGAAGGCCAGACCAAGACAAAGCTCGGCTCGACATACATGTGGGAGACCGACACGACAAACGAAGACGGCTCACACACATATGACAAAGGCCCTACCATCAGGAGCTTTGTCAACGACTTCGTAAAGACCAACCTTGACAATTATCTTCATATCCACAAGGAGATAGTCCCAGTACTCCAGGAGAAAATCATGTCATCCGAACAGGAGCGCAAGGAAATTTCCGGAATCCAGAAGAAGACAAAGGAAAGGAACAAGAGGACAAACGTATATAACAGGAAGCTCCGCGACTGCCGTGTCCACTACAATGACAGGCTGCCGGAAGCAAAGAAGCACCTGAAGGAGCTGACAAGCATATTCATCACAGAGGGAGACTCAGCGAGCGGAACCATAACAAAGGCACGCAAGGCTGACACCCAGGCCGTGTTCAGCCTCAGGGGAAAGCCCATCAACTGCTACAAAGAGAGCCGCAAAAAGGTCGCCGAAAACGAGGAGCTGAATCTTCTTATCAACGCCCTCGGAGTCGAGGAGGATATGGAGCAGCTCAGGTACAACAACATTATCGTTGCCACTGATGCGGATGACGACGGAATGCACATACGCATGCTCGTGCTGACATTCTTCATGAAATATTATCCTGACCTTATCAGAAGAGGACATGTTCACATTCTCCAGACTCCCCTGTTCAGGGTCAAGAACAAGAAGGACATACGCTACTGCTTCAGCATAGACGAGAAGGAAAAGGCTATCAAAGAGCTTAAGAGCGGTGTGGAAATCACAAGGTTCAAAGGTCTCGGTGAGATTTCGTCAACAGAGTTCGTGGACTTCATCGGAGAGAACATGAGGCTCGACAAGGTGAAGCTCAGCGACGAGGAATCCATCGCCGAAATCATGGAGTTCTACATGGGTGACAACACCATAGACAGGCAGAACTTCATCAGGCAGCACCTGCGCAGCGAGACTGAGCTGGAAGACGTGAACATCTGATTCTCCGGAGCAGCAGTGCACATATGGCAGGCATGACACGAATCCTATGCCGCACTGATGCTTACGGTACGGATAATGCAGTCGTTCAATCACAAAAACTAAAGATATGTGGAGAAAATTCTGCGGATGGCTACTCCGCGCAATGGGATGGACCGCGGTTGATCCGGTAGCCCCTGAGGACAAATGCATAATACTCGGTGTACCGCACACTTCGATATGGGATTTCGTCATCTCATACCTTTATTATGAATCAGTAGGCGGAAAGCCTTATTGCATGATAAAGGGAGAGTTCTTCAAAGGCCCTCTCGGCTGGCTGCTCAGAAAGCTCGGCGGCATTCCTGTTGACAGGAAAAACGCCACGGCAATGCTCCTGAGCGTAATCAAGGAGATGAAGGAAAAACCCTGTGTGCACCTCGCACTCGCTCCAGAAGGCACTCGTCAGCCGGTGAAACGCTGGAAGACAGGATTCCATACCATTGCCCGCGAAGTGGGATGTCCGGTCTATCTCGGATATTTCGACTGGGGCACCAAGCGTGTGAGCCGCGGAGAGAAAGTTGAGCTTACTGATGATGCGAAAGCCGACATGGCACGCATCCAGCAAATCTACGGGCAAATGCATCTTACCGGAAAACATCCGGAGAAATACGTCACACATTAAAAAAGGACAAATGAACTATTTGTATAAACGCGTGCAGAAATTCCGCGAAAAGAACCTTGATTCTCTCGCCAAGCTGTACGAATACTCGACAACAATTTTCGAGAAGAACCCATATACGAAATGGGCTGACAGCAAGGAAGGCGGCTACACCTTCGGGCAATTCCGCAAGACATGCGACGGCCTGTCTAAAAAACTGACACAGTACGGCATCGGGGCCGGAGACAAAGTGGCCATTCTTTCCCAAAGCATGCCTAACTGGTCCGTTGCTTTCTTCAGCATCGTTCCGTTCGGAAGAATCGCCATCCCGATCCTTCCGGACAGTTCAGAAAATGAGGTTACCAACATATTGAAGCACTCGGAGAGCAAAGTCATATTCATATCAGAAAGGCTGCTTCCCAAACTCAGCGAAGAATGCAAGGCCAGCCTGACACTTGTAATAGACATCGACACGTTCGAGGTGCTCAAGTCTGATGACAACAAATTCACATGCGACGGAAAGGTCAGCCTTCCGATGCCGGACGACATCGCGACCATAATATATACGAGCGGAACTACAGGCAGCGCAAAAGGAGTGGTGCTCAGCCACAGGAACCTGATGTCAAACGTGATTTCGTCCTATCATACATGCAAGAGGACACAGAAGGACAGGTGGCTGTCAATCCTTCCGATGGCACATACCCTCGAGATGACACTCTGCATGCTCTATCCGATGTATTGCGGCGCATGCGTATATTATCTCTCCAAACCGCCTGTGGCATCCATACTGATGAAGGCGCTCAAGACGGTCAAGCCGACCACTATGCTTTCCGTGCCTCTCATCATCGAAAAAGTCTATAAGTCCAGCATACTTCCTACAATCCAAAAGAGCCGCACCCTGAAATGGATGAACACACATATGAACGGGCTGATGTGCAAGATAATAGGAATAAAGCTAAAGACCACATTCGGAGGACATATGACATTCTTCGGCATAGGAGGCGCCAAGCTGGACAGTGAAGTGGAGGCTTTCCTCCTGAAGGCAGGATTCCCGTACGCAATCGGATACGGCCTTACGGAGACATCCCCTCTGCTGAGCTATGCTATGAAAAAGGGACGCACGCCAGGTTCCATCGGATATCCTGTAAAGGGCGTCAAGCTGAAGTTGCATGACGTTAACCCCGAAACGGGAGAGGGCGAGATTGTGGCAAAAGGTGACAATGTGATGCTCGGCTACTACAAGGACCCTCAAAGGACAAAAAGCGTATTCACCGAAGACGAGTGGTTCCGCACCAACGACCTTGCGATACAGGATGAGAAAGGGCGCTTCTTCATCAAGGGACGCAAGAACAACATGATTCTCGGCCCTTCCGGAGAGAACATATACCCGGAAGAAATCGAGAATGTTATAAACAATGTTGAGGGAGTGAACGAATCCATCGTAGTCGAAAGGAACGGACGTCTTGTCGCCCTTGTGCAGCTTGACGAGAATATGATAAACTGGGACGAGAAGCGCGAGGACAAATTCTACGAGCAGCTCGACAGTTTCAAGGAGTCCCTGATGAAGAAAGTGAACAAGAATGTCAGCAAGACATCCAAAATCAACTCTGTGGAAGTGATGAAAGAGCCGTTCGAAAAGACAGCCACATCCAAAATCAGACGCTTCAAATACAAGGATTCAGCCCCTACGGTCGAAGCGGACACCGAGAAAGCGGACAAGAACAAAAGTTCATGAGAAGAATAGTTTTTCCCGAATATCCGACATAAAAGAAACAGGCTGACTAAATCATTTTTAGTCAGCCTGTTCCATATTAAAGCCTGTCAAAAATTACTCAGCGACAACCTCGTACTTGAAAGTACCCTTGACGTCCTTGTAGCATTTTACAGTAGCCTCGTATGTTCCGAGCTCTTTTGCAGCCTCGGCAACAGTGATGTCTTTCTTGTCAACCTCAATTCCGGCAGCAACAAGAGCCTCAGCAAGCTGTGCAGTCGTAACTGAGCCATAAATCTTTCCTGTCTCGCTGACCTTTGCGGAAACTTTTACTACAGTCTCGGCAAGCTTGGCTGCAAGAGCCTCAGCGTCAGCAGTGAACTTCGCAATCTTGTGAGCCCTCTGACGAAGGTTCTCAGCAAGCACCTTCTTTGCAGAAGCTGTTGCCATGATGGCGTAGCCCTGAGGGATAAGATAGTTGACAGCATATCCTGTCTTTACATTGACGATATCGTCCGCGTGGCCAAGATTAGCCACATCTTTCTTAAGAATAATCTCCATATAGCTGTCCTCCTCTTATTTCATAAGGTCTGTTACATACGGGAGAAGTGCAAGATGCCTTGCCCTCTTTACGGCCTGAGCCACTTTCCTCTGGAACTTGAGTGAAGTACCTGTAAGACGGCGAGGAAGGATTTTTCCCTGCTCGTTGAGGAACCTCTTGAGGAACTCAGCGTCCTTGTAATCCACATATTTGATTCCTGCCTTCTTGAAACGGCAGTATTTCTTCTTTCTGACCTCTACTGTAGGAGGGTTGAGATAACGGATTTCATTGTTCTGTGCCATAATTCTTTTTCCTCCAATTATTTAGCCTGTTTGTTAGCCCTTCTCTTCTCTGCATAGGCAACTGCGTGCTTGTCCATTGCGAAAGTAAGGAAACGCATGATTCTCTCGTCGCGGCGATACTGTGTCTCGAGCCTGTCGATAAGCTGTGTGTCAGCCTTGAACTCGATAAGATAATAAAATCCTGTGGTCTTCTTCTGGATAGGATAAGCCAGCTGACGCAGACCCCAGTCCTCCTGGTACACGATTTCACCACCCTTTGCAGTGATGTAATCCACGTACTTTGCTACCGCTTCCTTCATCTGGGCCTCAGACAAAACGGGAGTTGCAATGAAAACGGTTTCGTACTGTTTGATCATTTTGTTTGTAATTAATTGTTTTATAATAAATTGCGTCCACCCGCGCAGACCAATCCACGCAAATGGGCTGCAAATATACGAATAATCATTTGATTTTCAAAGTCCCGTCCACGCTTCCCGTCAATTTAATTTATGCTAATCTCGAACATTTCAGTTTCTGCAAATTATCATATTATTTTGCCAGATAAGAAAAGAGCACTATATTTGCAATTGCGAGACGGCTGTTTCGGAAATGTACGTTTCGCAACTATATCACTCAATGAGACACTTGAACTCTCAAAGAAAAGGGCTCAATTTACGGCAGTTACAGGATGAATAATATTCTATTTATTTCAAGAAGAATCATATACATGCTATTGCCACTTGCAATATTATCCTGCTGCGGACGTAGTGGAACAAGTGGAGGAAATGTGCAAAAGCATCAGTCGCAGGAGAGAGCCAAGGAATATGTTATTACGGATACCACAAATGCCGGACTTATCATATACACTCCAACGTATTCCCGTATTGCTCTTGAATGCGGAACAATGCCGGAACAGGCAAATGAAAGTATCATTTTTTGCTGCTCTGCCGCATTCACAGGAGAGTTGCGCAAAGAGTTCAGCCATTCGAACATCGCAGGTCATCATGTTTCGGGAGGAAAATTACATAAAGGATTCAGGTGCAAGCCAAATACGGGAGCTTTTGTGTGGTATAGCGGTCAATGGAAATTTATGCTGAACGAATACGCCGACGAAATGATGGCAGCTGCAGATTCCTCGGGAATGGGCTTTGCCCAAAACATCATCATTCATAATGGGATAACCCAACCTCATTTTCGGAAGAATTCATTTCAGTATAGAGCTCTGTGCGAACTTGACGGAAAGCTGTGCGTCATCGAATCCAAGCATATTGTCAAATATGCAGAATTTGTCAATATGCTAAACGAACTTCAAGTAAAGCATGCCATATATCTTGATATGGGCTCCGGATGGAATCACGCATGGTATCGTAAGGATAGCCAATCAGATGTCGTTGTTCTGCATCCAAAGACACATAACTACATGACGAACTGGCTCACTTTTTATATCGGCTGACGATTTATCTGAGAATTAAGCAATCAGCACTTGAAGATTGTTAAACCTGTCCAAGAAAAAGTAGCAGTGCAATTCACATAGGTCCGAATCTTTTAAAAAGTCGGAACGGTTAAACAAAAGGTGCCCCATCGGGCCAGAAAAGCTCCGACAGGACACCTTATATATTATAGGACAACTTTCCTACTTCACGGGAACATTCTCAAGAACGGCCTTGAGGAAATCCCAGCATTTCGCAACTGACGGGATATTGGCACGCTCGTCAGGAGAATGAGGGCTCAAGAGAGTCGGGCCGCATGAAACCATGTCCCAAGCAGGGTAAGTTCCGCCGAGGATACCGCACTCAAGTCCGGCATGTATGGCCATAACTGCAGGTTCCTTGCCGTAAAGGTCATTATAAACCTTCTTCATGGTAGCCAGAATCGGAGACGATGCGTTCGGGGCCCATCCGGAATATCCTCCGTTGAACTCCACCTCGCAGCCCGCAAGCTCAAACACACTCCTGATTCTGAGCGCAAGCGCATCCTTTGCTGAATCAACAGAACTGCGCAAGAGCGTGCTTACACGGAATTCACCCCTATATATTGTCACCATTGCCATATTGTTGGAAGTCTCCACAAGCCCAGGCATCTGGTCACTCATCCTCTCCACTCCGTCCGGACATGCAAGCACCGCCTTCACGAACCTCCCGGCAGCCTCTTCCTCAACATAGAGGCAGTCCTCATGGCAGCAGCACTCCCCTTCCGCACACTCATAAGGGGCAAACAAGAATTCGGAAGCAGGGTCCGCCACCTTGTATTCATCCTTCACCTCAGCAGCCACACGTGCAACGGCAGCCTCAGCAGCGGCAACCTTCTCCGGAGCCACATACACAGTCGCGAATGCCTCACGAGGGATTGCATTGCGCAAAGTGCCTCCCTCAAAATCAATCAGTTTTACATCGGCCTCGGTCATGAGAGCATAAAGCACACGCGCAGCGACCTTGTTAGCATTGGCCCTGCACAGGATTATGTCCATTCCGGAATGGCCTCCCTTGAAGCCTTTCACCGCAAGCGAATAGCAGAGCCATCCTTCCGGAGCCTCCTTGCGTTCATATGAGGCTGTCGCAGTGGCATCAAGACCTCCCGCACAACCCACATAAAGCTCTCCCTCAGTCTCTGAGTCAAGGTTAATCAGTATTTCCCCCTCAAGGACTCCGGGCTCAAGCTCACGCGCTCCGGTCATGCCGGTCTCCTCATCCACAGTGACAAGAAGCTCTACCGGACCATGATTCAGGTCCTCGGACTCAAGGACAGCCATGCCCATGGCCACACCCAAGCCGTTGTCAGCCCCGAGAGTCGTTCCCTTGGCCCTTACCCACTCACCGTCAATCCATGTGCTTATCGGGTCGTTCTCAAAATCATGAACCGTATCGGCATTCTTCTGAGGGACCATGTCGATGTGCCCCTGAAGGATGACACCCTTGCGGTCCTCCATTCCCGGAGTGGCTTTCTTACGTATTATTATATTTCCGGCCTTGTCCCTGACAGTCTCAAGGCCAAGGGACTTTCCGAAATTGTACATGTACTCCACTGCAAGCGCCTCATGCTTTGAGGGGCGCGGAATCTGCGTAAGGGCATGGAAGTTTTTCCATACGATACGCGGGTCTAATTCTTTGATTTCCATAATATCAATATTTCAAATGTCATTTAAGTATAACGTTCACCGGAACCGAACTTTCCCTTCCGAGCTGGAAGACCGGCATGCGGCTCTGCAGCAAAAGGTTCACGCCGTCCATCAGTTTCACGGTGCAGATGGCAGGAATGCGGTAATATGCAAGCACGGCCTTCGCGTTCTTGGAGTCAGGCTCCGCAAGGACTGGCTCGGCAAATGCCTGCGGCACAATCTCCATCACCACAGGCTTTCCGGACAGGTTGTCGGCAGGGACAAGACCGGCCGTATCCGACATGCGGAAGGCCACATATATCTGGCTGTCACGCCCCGGCTCCGGAATAACTTCAAACATCATCTTCTGCGTACTGTAATCCGAATAACCGGCAAAAAGCGTCATATATTCTTTCTCAAGACGCGTTATTTCATCTATAGCAGCCCCCATAGCCTCACCGCTGTAGGTGGCATCCGTATCACCGGTCACAATCTGGAGCCTCTGGCTGCGGAGCTTGAGTATCATCTGGGCTGTCTCAGCGGCCCTCTGTTCAAGCGACTTCTCCACAAGCATGTTCTGCTGTACGGACACCTTGTCATACGCGGACTCCCTCCTGCCGCTGCGATACAGCGTAGCCGCCTCCGAAGTCAAATTTGACGACACTCCCTTTCCGGAGAAGTCACTGCGGCTTTCCTCAGGGAAGCGCCAGAGCGTCTGGTCACCCGACATTGCATCCGAAAAAGCCACGAGCCCTCCGCGGGAAAGTTTCATGAAAGTACCGTCAAGCTGGCCCTTTTTCACATTCACAGAATATCTGCGGCTCTGGTCCGCCTCAAGAAGAGGCAGCATCTTCACCTGGCTAAGCCGGACAGAAGTCTCGTCCTTCTGACGTGCCTTGATTCCAAGATATTTCTCCGCGAACCTGGCGTAAGGGCCTGCATGGAATTTCTCCTGCACAGCCTCAACTTCCAAGGTAATCACCGTTGAAGGAAGCGAATATGTCACGAAACCCTCAGGGTCTGAATTCTTCTGGGCCGACACGGTCAGAGGAATCGTCATCATGGCCATCGCCACGACCATTTCTAATGTACATTTCATCATATCAGATTTCTGTTGTTCATTTCCATCTCTTATGAGACCAAAGCCAATTGTGCGGCGTCTCCTTAATCTCCTGCTCAAGGAGTTCGAAATAACGTTTCATCATTTCATCGCAGGACATTGCCGAGGCATCCCCGCAAATAGGAATGAAACTGATTTCATATCTTCCACGCGAGACATGCTTCATCTTCAGATAGACCACCGCATGTGAAAATTTCTGAGCCACACGCACACTGCCTGCCATCGCCACAGTCGGCTGGTGCAAAAATTCCCCCACATCATATGCCGCCTGGTACGGATACTGGTCAGCCATGTATATATATACGTTCTTCTCGTCCTTATGCTTTACCGCATACCTAAGTATGTCGGATGATTCGATTTCGCACGAAGTTCCCGCCCGCTCAAGCGGAGAGACCCTGTTCAGCATGAAAAAACTATCAGAAAAGGCATTGTGGAGACGTTTGTAAACCACCTTTATATGCTCTTCTTCAATAATCAGAGGAGTCCCTGTGGCAGTTCCGCTTGCAAGCAGGCCTCCGAAAAGCTCCCAGTTTCCGCAATGCGAATAAAGCACGGTCACGGACGGGCTGGACTCAAAAACAGCGTTCATCACCTCCGGATTCATGACGGTGAGTATTCCGCTTTTCCGCATGCGCTCCCCGTCTGACGCGCCGAACCATAGGGCCTCTACGATTATCTCGCCCAAGTGCCTGTAATAAGCATCAGCTATGGACTCAAGCTCCCGGTATTTTTTTTCAGGGAATGATCTCGCCAGATTTGTCATCACAACGTCATGCCTGTACCGCATCACATCCTTCACCACCCAGCACACCAGCCTGCTCATGGAATAGTGGAACCCCAACGGCAACCTGCCGAATATTTTCACCAAAGCACGAGCTATCCTTACACCTATATCATTCATTTACAATACATTCTATATGTCTTCATACAAGACCGCCACATCGCGGCACAGCATTCCTGACGTTTCAGTAACGCAAATATACCATTTTTCCTCATCAACACACCACTTCCGCCGGCCAATTTACGACTGCCGGTACCCATATTCCGCAGATTTTATTATCTTTGTCGGCCGGCATGCCAAGCACAAAGGCATTCCCGGCTATTGAAAGCAACTTTTTTATTAACAACACATAAACCAATTCATCATGTTCAAAGGACATCCAAAAGGACTATTGGCTGCAGCTCTGAGCAACATGGGCGAACGTTTCGGATACTATATCATGAACGCCGTGCTCGTCCTGTTCCTCTGCTCCAAATTCGGCCTCGGCGAAAGTACCGCAGGCAGCATTTATTCCGTTTTCTATGCCGGCATCTACATTCTCAGCCTTGTCGGCGGAATCATAGCCGACAAATCACAGAACTACAAAGGAACAATCAAGACAGGTCTCATAATAATGGCCTCCGGCTATGTCCTGCTCTCCATCCCTATCCTTGCGACCTCATCAAACATCAGCTGGCTCCTGCCGCTCACCTGCCTTGCACTTTTCCTCATAGCGTTCGGAAACGGACTCTTCAAAGGAAATCTCCAGGCAATCGTGGGACAGATGTATGACAACCTGGAGGCTGAAGCCGCAAAAAAAGGCCCTCAGGCACTTGCTGAAGCCAAGGACAAGCGTGACTCGGGCTTCCAGATTTTCTACGTGTTCATCAACGTCGGAGGTCTGATTGCCCCGTTTGTGGCACCGCTCCTGCGCGAATGGTGGCTTCAGGCAAACGGCATGGTATACAATGCGCAGCTCCCGGCTCTCTGCCATGAATTCCTGAACGACGCTGCCGGAATGAGCGCACAGGCTCTCGAGAACCTCAGCTCGCTTATGGCCGCAGCGGGAGGAAACATCATGGACATGGCGGATTCATGCCAGAAATACCTCCAGATTTTCAATGAGGGCATCCACTATTCATTCATAGCATCGGTTGTGGCAATGGCAATATCCCTTGTCATCTTCCTGTTCTCCCAGAAGACTTTCCCTACGCCGTCAAAGAAAGAGGCCGTCAAGGGAGTTGAATATACCGCAGAGGAGAAGGCCGCCATGGCAAATGAAATCAAGAAGAGGATGTATGCGCTTTTCGCAGTTCTCGGAATCGTGATATTCTTCTGGTTCTCATTCCACCAGAACGGAATGTCGCTCTCATTCTTCGCGCGCGACTTCGTTGATTCTTCGGCTGTTGCTCCTGAAGTATGGCAGGCAATCAACCCGTTCTTCGTCATTGTCCTCACACCTGTAATCATGGCCATTTTCAGCTTCCTCTCAAGGAGAGGGAAAGAAGTGTCAACTCCGAAGAAAATCGGAATCGGCATGGGAATCGCTGCTCTCGCATTCATTTTCCTGATGGTGTTCTCAATGATTCAGCACTATCCTTCAGCAGAGGATTTCAAATCACTTCCTATCGCGGAGCAGATGGCAGGGAAGGCACACTGGTGGGTTCTCATCGCCACTTATTTCTTCCTCACGGTAGCTGAACTGTTCATATCACCGCTCGGATTGTCGTTCGTATCAAAAGTGGCTCCGAAGAGCATGCTCGGATTGTGCCAGGGACTTTGGCTGGGCGCGACCGCAGTCGGCAACCTGCTTCTCTTCCTCGGCCCTAAAATGTACAACGCATGGCCTATATGGCAGTGCTGGGCTGTATTCGCGACCGTCTGCATCATCTCAATGGGCGTAATGTTCGGAATGGTCAAATGGCTTGAGAAAGTGACAAAATAATACATGCCGCAAGGCATCGCCAAGGAAAGGCCGGGAAACGAGTCCCGGCCTTTCCCTTTGCTGCAGGCCAGCCGTCCATGGACATATCCTGCCTGCAGCTGTGAAATCAAAGAGTTTTTCGGAAAAATGGCCGTATGTAATGGGCAGTTTTAAAAATATGGCTACTTTTGTAGAAAAGTAAGAAATGCCGCCTTCAAAAAGGAAGGACAACTGCTGTAATCAATCTATATGGACACTGGTTTGAAAGAGACCCTCATCGGGTGGGCGGAAGAATACAATGACCCGAAATATTTTGAGGAAGACCCTATCGCTTTCCCGAGACAGTTCGCAAAGAAATACCATGCCGGGGAGGCAACCTTGGCTGACGTGGAAATCTCAGCCCTTCTTTCGGCCCACCTTGCATGGGGACGCCGTGCCATGATAGTGCGCGACTGCGGCAGGATGTTTGACGAGATGTGCTGGAAACCTTATGATTATGTCATGGCAGGAGACTGGCGCGACGAAAATGCCAGCCTGCACAGGACGGTCAAATGGAGCGAATTTGCAGCCATATGCTCACGCCTGCGTGAACTTTACATGCAGTCGGGCAGCATCGAGGGGCTGTCTGACACAGACATACGCTGCAAGGTGTTCGGACAAAAAGAAGATTGCAAGGCACCGAACAAGAAAATCAGCATGATGCGCAGATGGATGGTGCGTGATGACGGGAAGGTTGACCTCGGCCTATGGAAGAACAGCGACAAGAAAAAGCTGATACTTCCCCTTGACGTGCATGTTTACGGACAGGCGACTTCGCTCGGGCTTACAAGCCGCAAGCAGAAGGACATCGTGACAGCAAGGGAGATTACGGACGCATTCCTGGAGGTTTTCCCAGATGATCCTTGCAAGGGTGACTTCGCATTATTCGGATACGGGGTGACAAGCAGAAACAATGATTGAAAATGCCGAGACTTTATATAATATCAGGCTGCAACGGTGCAGGAAAAACTACCGCTTCATATTCGGTGCTCCCGGAGATGCTCGAATGCAGCGAGTTCGTCAACTCTGACGAATTTGCCAAAGGCCTCTCCCCTTTCAAGCCGGAAAACGCCTCCATACAGGCAAGCCGCTACATGATAATGAAGATACGATATCTTCTCAAAAGGCGGCAGGATTTCGCAGTGGAGACAACTCTCGCCACAAGGACGCTCATGAGGACGGTCCGCATGGCGCAAGATGCAGGATATACCGTGACCCTGCTTTATTTCTGGCTGAAATCGCCGGACCTTGCAGTTGAAAGGGTCCGCGCCAGGGTAGAAGCCGGCGGGCATAACATTCCGGAAGAGACAATCAGGAGAAGATACCAGGTCGGAATAGAATATTTTTTCCATTATTATGCGCCCGTCTGCGAAAGATGGATACTTGCAGACAACTCACAGATTCCTTTCCGTGTCATCGCCGAAGGCTCAAAAGGAGAGGTCACGAGCATCAGGGACGGGCAGACATATGAGAAGATAAGGATGACGGCCTTAGAAAGGCCATATACCGCAGAAGACGTACAATGAACGACAAGACATATTATCTCAATACATTCAAGGTCACGGAATGCCAGCTGCGGAAGCTGGTGGAGACGGCACTTTCGAGGGGCGGAGACTACGCTGACCTTTATTTCGAGAACACATCATTTTTCAATCTGCTGCTAAAGGACTCGGAAGTTTCCTCAGGTGGCTTTCATACCGATTTCGGAGTAGGCATCAGAGTCCTCAACGGAGAAAAGACAGGATACGCATATTCCGAGAATACCGATATGCCGGACATGCTCAAAGCTGCCGAAGCCGCTTCCGCCATTGCATCCGGACAGTCAGGCAGAAGCGGTCTGCACTATGCCAGAGCTGGAGTCATGAAGCTCGACCTGTATCCGCAGCAGGAGGACTGGAGACTGTCAGATGCATCCGCCTTCCTTCCGTTCCTAAAGACAGTGGAACAGGAGGTCCTGTCCAGGGACAGCAGAATCGTGAAAGTCATGGCACGGCTTTCCGATTCGGTATGCGAGGTGCTGATGTACAATTCGCTCGGCGAGCTTACTATGGATTCGCGTCCGATGGGAAGCGTCACGGTAACGGCCGTATTCCGCCAGGGCGAGGCGACCATAGACAAGAGCGCGTCAAGGAGCTTCCGCATAGGGGCGGAACTGATAAGCGGTGCGCTTGCCAAGGAACTGGCTGAAGAGGTGACACGCGGCATTGACGAAAGATTCGCTGCCAAAAGGCCGAAAGGAGGACAGATGAGCGTGGTGATGGGAGCCGGCGCATCAGGCATACTGCTGCACGAAGCCATGGGACACGCTTTCGAGGCGGACTTCAATCGCAAGGGACAGTCCATCTTTTCGGACAAGATGGGCACCAGGGTGTGTCCGGAAGGCATCAATGTCGTAGATGACGGAACCCTCATGAATAACCGCGGGGCAGGCAACTATGATGACGAAGGCGTTCCGGGTGAAAAGACATATATGGTGAAAGACGGCATATTGTGCTCATATCTGCATGACAGGATAAGCGCAAGCCGCTACGGAGTGCCTACGACAGGAAACGGGAGGCGGGAGAATTTCCGCTACAACCCCATCCCGAGGATGAGGGCGACCTATATGGAAAGCGGGAACGCCGAGCCTGAGGGCATAATAGCCTCAGTCAAAAAAGGCATCTATGTGGACGAGTTCTCCAACGGGCAGGTGAAAATCGGAGAGGGCGACTTCACATTCTTTGTCAAGAACGGATTCCTGATAGAAAACGGAAGGCTGACAGCTCCGGTGAAAGACATAAACATAATAGGGAACGGCCCGGAGGCACTTGCAGACATAACGGCTGTCGGCAATGACCTTAAGATAGACAACGGGACATGGACCTGCGGAAAGGAGCAGAGCGTGCCTGTATCATGCGGCATGCCTACTGTTCTTGTGAACAGGCTTACGGTTGGAGGAGAATGACAGATGATAACCGAACAGGAAATGTACATGGCAAGGCGATGCATGGAGCTTGCCTTGGAAAAAGGAGCTGAGAGCGCACGCGTATCTCTGGGAAAGAGCGTGCTGGACAGCCTGACGATGCTTAACGGAGAACTTGACAAGGTCAGCAGGTCTGCGGACCGCTCCATATTCATATATCTTTTCGTGGACGGCCGCTACGGAACATTCTCGACGAACAGGCTTGAGGAGAAAGAGCTTGAAGACTTCGTGGCAAAGGCGGTCACGATGGTGCGCATGCTCGGCGAGGACAGGTTCAGAAGCCTGCCGGACCCGCAGAGAACAGCCAAGGATGCGGCCGGCGGAAATGAGCTTGGACTTTTCGACCCAAGATATACATCAAGAAATGCTGACATGAGGCTCAAGGCTGCCGGGGACTTGAGCATTTACACCAAGGTCAAATCCGGGGAGGCAGGAAAAGGATATGAGCTGATTTCTGAAGAATGCGAATATTCCGAGTCATACGACGACAATTATCTGATTGATTCCCAAGGCTTTGAAGGCAGACACACAGAAAGTTCATTCAGTTGTTTCTCCGAAATGACCATACAGGATATGGAGGGAGGCAAATTCAGCGGATTCTGGTGGGAGTCATCCTCCAAGGCAGACGGTCCGGACATATGCAGCTGCGGGCAGAAGGCCTTGGAAAGGGCCGTAAGACAGATCGGCCCGAAAAGGCGGCGTTCCGGGAAATACAGGATGGTAGTGGATGCCGGGGTGTCTTCACGTCTTGTCGCACCGCTGCTTTCCGCCCTGAATGCGGCGGCAATCCAGCAGAACATGTCGTTTCTTGAAGATTCTTTAGGCAAACGCATGTTCAGTGAAGGGTTGACCATAATGGACATGGCACGCACTCCCGGCAAGAACGGTTCAAGGCTCTTTGACACAGAAGGAGTCGCCACTGCCGACGCGCCTGTCATAGAAAAAGGCACGGTGCGGAAATATTTCGTAAACACTTACCATTCCCGCAAAATGGGGATACCTGCCACGGTCGAGGACATTTCACGGCCTTGTCTGATGCCATACTTAAAGGGAGATGAATCTACAGCTTCATGCGAGGGAATATCTTTGGCGGATATTTTGCAAAGGTGCGGCAGCGGAATCCTTGTCACAGGCTTCAACGGAGGCAACTGCAATCCCGTCAGCGGAGATTTTTCTTTCGGGATAGAGGGCTTCGCGTTCAGCCGCGGAAAAGTCACCCATCCGGTGAGGGAAATGCTGATTACAGGAAACATGACAAGCCTGTGGAACAGTCTTACGGCAGCCGGGACAGACGCGCTTCCAAGCTCACGTTGGCAGATACCGTCTCTCGCTTTTGACGACGTGTCGTTTTCGGCATAAGGACATCAATGAAATAATTTATTAATTCAAGAGAATATGAAAATTGAACAGAACAAAGTCGTAGAATTCAGCTACGAGCTTGAGGTTGACGGCCAGGTCGTTGACCATACCACAAAAGAACGCCCGCTTGACTATATACACGGGACAGGAAGCCTCCTTCCGAAACTTGAGGAGCACATCCAGGGCATGGAGCCTGGGGACAAATTCGAAATCACCCTCTCCCCTGCCGACGGGTACGGCGAAGTTGACCAGGACAGGATTATCGACCTGCCAAAGGCGGCATTCGAGGTGAATGGTGAAATCCGCGAAGACCTGCTTGTGCCGGGTACTACAATCCCGATGCTCAACAGCATGGGAGGAGTCATCCCGGGAGTTGTGCTTGAAGTGAACGGAGACAATGTGAAGATAGACCTGAACCACAGGATGGCAGGCAAGACGCTTCATTTCAAAGGTGAGGTGCTCTCTGTACGCGAGGCTACAGAAAAGGAACTTACAGAAGGCCTTCACGGAGAGTATGTGCATTCATGCGGTTGCGGCGGATGCGGCGGACACGGCCATGATGGCGGGTGCGGATGCGGAGATGATTGCGGATGCTCTGACGGATGCGGCTGTGACGAAGCAGAGGGAGGATGCGGCTGTGACGAGAGCTGCGACTGCGGATGCAACGAAGGAAAAGAATGCGGATGCAACTGATTCATAAGTAATTGAGCAAAGACATGTGGCTATTGCTCTCATTCGTGTCAGCGACCCTGCTCGGGTTCTATGACACATCAAAAAAAGCGGCACTGAAAGACAATGCGGTTCTTCCGGTGCTGCTTTTGAATACACTGTTCTCTACAGTGATATTTTCACCGTTCATCGCTGACAGCATCCTCGGGACAGGAATGTTTGAGGGAACACCGTTCAGCACAAGGCCTTACAAAGAACCGGCATGGGCTGCCACAGCTGCACAGGAAGGGGATATGCTCAAGGCCCACATGCTGATAATCCTCAAGTCTTTCATAGTATTGACTTCATGGATAGCCGGCTACTTCGGCCTCAAGCATCTGCCGATAACAATTGTAGGCCCCATAAATGCCACAAGGCCGGTCCTGGTTCTTGTAGGAGCGATGCTTTTCTTCGGGGAACGGCTGAACGGCTTCCAATGGGCCGGTGTGCTTCTTGCCATATTGTCGATATTCCTAATGAGCATCACAGGCAAAAAGGAGCAGATTGACTTCAGGCACAACAAATGGATATGGTGCATAGGAGTCGCGACAATTGCCGGAGCGGCCAGCGGGCTGTATGACAAATATATAATGAGAGAACTCAGCCCGATGTTCGTCCAGAGCTGGTTCAATCTTTACCAGCTTGTCATCATGTCAGCCGTATGCCTGCTCCTGTGGTATCCGACACGCCGCAAGACTACTCCTTTCAGATGGAGCATGGCCATTCCGCTGATTTCCCTGTTCATCACTGCTGCGGATTTCGCATATTACAATGCACTGAGCGACCCGGACGCAATGATTTCCGTTGTATCTCTCGTCAGAAGAGGCTCCGTGCTGATTTCATTCACCTGCGGCGTCCTGCTATTCAAGGAAAGGAATATAAAAGGCAAGCTCCTGGACCTTGCTATGATACTCGCTGGAATGGTTTTCATATGGCTCGGAAGCCGGTGACAAGCTGAAAGACGCAAAACGGTTTAAAATTCAGGCGGGATTTTTACGGAATTGATTTTAAAGCAGATTCGGTTTAAAAATGCCACGATTTTTAAACCGAATTGCATATCTGAAAGATGTCCGGGAAGAGGATGTGAGAGGATGGCAAGAGACAGCCGGGCGATGGGACAGGGCTTGCATTAGGCCGAAAGAGGGGGATTTGCGGGCAGAGGGACTAACGTTTTTTGTCTTCTATGTCGTGCAGGTGGATTTCGAGGGCTCTAACGGAAATCAGTATTTCTGCGATGGAGACTCCGAGCGAGGCGACGAGAAGCAGAAGGGAGAAGCCGAAAACATAGATTGAGGCAGTCCTGTAGCCTATGTAAATCAAGAACATCGATATCACACAGAAAAACAGGCTTGAAATGCCGAGCACCTGCATGTTGCGCGTCAGATAGAGCCTTTTCTTCAGGTTGCGGATTTGGGCTGCCGTCACTTCGGAGCGGTTCTGCAGATAATGTTCCTTCAGGGTGCGCACAAGTTGGGCGTATGATAGGAAACGGTTGGTGTATGCCAGCATGATGAGCGAGATGGCGGAAAAAAGGAATGTCGGGGTTACGAGTGAGAAATCTTCCATATTACGGTATTTTTCAAAATTATACTTAGTACGTCTCTATCCGGCGGCCCGGCAACAAGCAACAGGTAACAAGCACAGGTAACAGGCGGACCGGCAGCAGTCCAAGCAATAATTGCACCGAAAGAGCCTGGAATTACGAAAGCCGGTCAAATTCTAAGACACTATAAAATACGATTGTATTGCAGATCCGAAGAAAAAATCTACATTTGCAAGTGATTGAATGATTGGAGGGAAGATTATGGAGGGGAAAGTCTACCACATATTTGCAAGAGGGGTTGACAAGCAGAAGACATTCTACGACAAGACAGAATGCAGGCAATTTCTATTTTATCTTAACAAATCGATCCGCAAATACAATTTGTCGCTTTTCGCATTCGCGCTTATGGGAAATCATTTCCACCTTCTCATAAAAGGAGACGATGTACAGCAAGCCATTTGCGAACTGATAAAGTCATATACAGGTTGGTTCTGCCACAGACACATAGGACATGGAAAAGTTTTCGACTATCCAGCACAGTTTGTCGAAAAGAAACTTCTCAAATGGCAAATCGATTCATTGTTGTATATTCTTAATAATCCTGTTGCGGCCGGAATATGCGGAGCGCACTACTGCTATGAATTCTGTTCATACCGTTTCCATACAAAGCGCGGAAGCAATCTGAAAAGCGTAATTGAAATCGACACTTCATTCGTAACACAGAATTTCAAGAATCTGGCAGACCTCAAAAGCGCATTACAGAGAAAATTGGCTTACCAGCGGCTGATGGACTCAAAGCAACAGGCATGGGGTCTTACAAATCATTAATTTTCAATGCGTTGCAAAACAGTAGACCTTATATCGGCCCTACTGTTTTGCAACATATTATTAATCAGCATATTACAAGACCCCATGCAAATATCGGTCAGCAATCCCGTTGTACAGGATAATCAATGACAACGCCCATACCACATACCCACTGCCCCACACTCAAACGCATGAACTGCAAACGCCTGACCGGCAGACAAATGGTCTACAGACACTTGATCGGCAGATACATGATCTACAGATACATGATCTACAGATACATGATCTACAGACGCCTGACCGGCAGACAAACGGTCTGCAGACACTTGAGTGGCAGACAGCTGAGTGGCAGACATTCTTTTACCATATCAGAATCCACTGATGCGACATCCCTCATGCTCCCATGCACTTCCTATAAGTTATTTGGCTTTTCACTAATGTCCGGTAAAAAATCGAGATAAAACAACATAACCCCATGAATTCAAACAACTTACAAAGATTTTGCAATTCAACCGATTTGAAAAAGACAACAGATTAATTATCAATACTATACCACAATAGAGCGGTTTTAATTGCACTTTTTATACTTATTAACCAGGTCCGTGGATTTTAACCGGACACTAATGTTGGCTTTTATCAATATGAATTTTAAAATCTGCGACAGTCCATTCTTCCGATTCATGCAGATTATTTAAACGTTTTGCGTAAATTTGCCAGTTTATAATTTCATTCGGCATGAAGACGGCAATTGTCATATTGAACTGGAACACGGAAGGCTTCCTCAAAAGGTTTCTTCCGGGGCTTCTGCACTCCGTACAGGACGAAGATGCAGAAGTCATAGTCGCGGACAACGCCTCCACAGACGGTTCCATAGCCATGATGAAAGAATTTTTCCCTCATGTAAGGACAATCACATCCGAAAAGAATCTCGGTTTCACGGGAGGATACAACAGGGCATTCGATATAATCGTACCGGAAAAAGCAGACAAAAAAGCAGACAAAGAAGCAGACAAAAAAGCAGACAAAGAAGCAGACGGAATAGAGAATGAAAGGGAGATTGCAGAAGTTTCCGGAAAGCCTGCCAAAGAAGCAAGGGCATGCCGCAAGGCAGATGAAGCCCCGGAATATTTCGTTTTGATAAACTCAGACATAGAAGTCACGCCCGGATGGCTAAGGCCCCTGACGGACTGGATGGACAGTCACCCGGAATGCGGTGCATGCGCTCCAAAGCTGCACAGCCTGCAAGAAAGGGAGATGTTCGAGTATGCCGGTGCTGCCGGAGGATGGCTCGACAAATACGGATACCCGTTCTGCAGGGGGCGTGTGATGAAAAGGCTTGAACGGGACTGCGGACAATACGACACGCCGGAAAATGTGTTCTGGGCCACAGGAGCCTGCCTTATGGTAAGGAGCAGCCTTTACAGGAAGCTCGGAGGACTCGACGGAAGGTTTTTCGCACATATGGAGGAAATAGACCTGTGCTGGAGGATGCAGCTCGAAGGGCATAAGGTCACGGTAGTGCCGCAATCGCTTGTATATCATGTAGGCGGAGGCACACTGCCTCAGACATCGCCTTTCAAGCTATTCCTGAACTACCGTAACAATCTGCTGATGCTCAGCAACAATATCGGCAAGACCTTTGCGCTCGGGCTATACAGAAAAGGCATGGACACCACAAAGGCAGCACAGAAAGGCCTGAGGATGGCAAGACACAGGATTTTCATGAGAATGATCCTTGACGGGCTATCCTCTGCAGCATATCTCGCGTCATTCAAGCGTGAGTGCTTCAAGGCCGTATGGAAGGCGCACGGAGAATACAGGAGCAAGCGCAATTCTCCTGACGTGGCACAGATACGTGACTATCTCGAAAGGCATGGCAAAGCAGCCTCTGTCGAAGGATGGTACAGCCGGTGGATAATACCGCAGGCGATGCTGAGAGGAAAAGACATATTCCGGAGCATCAGGAAAGAGGATTTTTATAAAGGATAATTTTTGACAAAATGAAAATAATCATCTCAGGGGCAGGAGAAGTCGGTTCTCACCTCGCAAAAATGCTGAGCAATGAAGCCAATGACATCACCGTCATAGATTCCGACCAGGGCAGGCTTGAAGCTCTCGCATCCAATACGGATGTCATAACCGTCGAGGGCAACCCGTCGGCCATACGCACTCTCAGTGAGGCTGGAGCGGCTGAGGCGGACCTTTTCATTGCAGTGAACCCGTCAGATTCCCAGGATGTGAATATAGTGAGCGCCATATTGGCGAAGAAACTCGGCAGCAAAAAAGTCACTGCAAGGATAAACAATGAGGAATATCTCACATACGAGAACAAATACCTGTTCACGGAAATGGGCATAGACCTGATGTTCTATCCGGAAAAAATCGCGGCCGGGGAAATAATAGACCTGCTCAAGAGGACTGCTGCAGCCGATTCGCTTGACTTCGCAAGGGGCAAGCTTCAGATTGCGGTATTCAAGCTCGAGGAAGAGTCCCCTCTCATAGGGATGAACATGGCGGAGTTCAGCACCGTAGCGGCCGAGGAGGGCCAGAAATTCAGGGTCGTCGCCATATCCAGGAACGACGAGACCATCATCCCGAAATTCGACACCAAGTTCAAATATCATGACCTTGTCTTCATCATTTCCAAGAGGGAGGGCATGGACATGCTGATGAAATACATCGGCAAGCGTAACATAGAGGTCAACAACCTTATGATTCTCGGGGGAAGCCCCATCGGCGAAATGGTCGCCAAGCAGCTCAGCAGGCAGATGGAGTCCATCAAGCTGATAGAGATGAACAAGGAGAAATGCATAGATCTTTCCGAAAAGCTGCCAGGCAATGTGATAATCGTGAACGGGGACGGAAGGAACTCTGACATGCTGCAGGAGGAATCAATACGCGAATATGATGCTTTTGTAGCAGTGACCAACAATTCGGAAACCAACATCCTGGCATGTGTAGCCGCCAAAAGGCTCGGTGTCGCAAGGACCATCGCAGAGGTGGAGAACCTTGAATACATCAGGCTCGCCGATAGCATGGGAGTGGACGCTGTGATAAACAAGAAGCTCATAACGGCAGGCAGGATATTCAAATTCACTCTGAGCAACAAGGTCCGTTTCATCAAATACATGAGCGGCACGAATGCGGAAGTTCTGGAGTTCATCGTGTCACCTGATACTGCGATAACAAAGAAAGCCCTCAAGGACATGGACTTCCCGAAAAACGCCATCATAGGTGGCGTCATAAGGGGCAATGAATCATTCATAGCCGTAGGCGACACCCAGATTCAGGCATACGACAGGGTTGCGGTCTTCGCTCTTCCGGAGGCCGTCAAAGAAGTTGACAGATTTTTCAGATAAACCGTAAGATGGCAAGCTACCTCCAGATAGAAAACATATCGAAATCATACGGGCCTAAGGTTCTTTTCGAGAATATAGGCTTCAACATAAACGAAGGAGACAAAATCGCGCTCATAGCCCCCAACGGAACCGGCAAGACATCCCTCATGCGTATTCTCGCCGGCAAGGACAAGTCAGATTCAGGAGGAAAGATAATGTTCCTCAAAGACATAAGCATCGCTTTCCTTGAACAGGAATACGCGTTCGACCCGGAAAAGAGCATATTCAGCCAGATAATGTCTTCAAGTGCGGAGTTCACCTCAGGGCTTGACCAGGAACACCTGTGGGAATACGAGCGCAGGGTCATCAAACTCCTCGGAAATTTCAATCTCACGGACCCTGAGCAGCAGATGAAGGAACTTTCCGGAGGTGAGGTCAAGCGTGTGGCAATAACGCAGATGCTTGCCTCGGAGGCGGACTTCTTCATCATGGACGAGCCGACCAACCACCTTGACATTGACGCTATTGAATTCATGGAAGGCTATCTGAGCCGTTCAAGGTGTACCCTCCTTATGGTCACGCATGACCGGTATTTCCTGGACAGGGTGTGCAATACAGTCATGGAAATGGACCATGGCGCAATATACACCTACCGCGGGAATTATCAGAATTACCTTGAGAAGAGAGAGGAAAGGATTGCCAACTACAATGCAGAGACGGACAAGGTGCGCAATATCCTGCGCCGTGAGCTTGAATGGATGCGCAGCACCCCATGCGCAAGGACCGGCAAGGCAAGATACCGCATCAACGCATTCTACGACCTCAAGGACAGGGCTTCGCAGACATATACGCAGAAGCAGGTCAGCATGTCGGAGATGAAAGGCGCGACAAGGCTCGGCACCAAAATAATCAACTGCCGCGACCTGAGTTTCTTCTACGGGGACAAATGCTACCTTGACAAATTCACATACAATTTCCAGAGGTATGAGAAAGTCGGCATTGTCGGACGCAACGGAGCGGGGAAATCCACATTCCTGAACATCCTGACAGGAAACTATACTCCGGAAATGGTCTGCACAGACCCAGGCTCATACTCATATGGCTCCGGATGCGGACTGATGACCGGAATCATCGAACGCGGCGAATCGCTAAAAGTAGGATATTACCACCAGAGCGGAATGAAGTTCAATCCTCAGGATACAGTCCTTGACATTGTGAATGACACCTCGCTCCTGAACAGGTTTCTCTTCCCTCATGACATGCTCAACAACAAAGTCGAAAAGTTGAGCGGAGGAGAGAGGCGCAGGCTGTACCTGCTGACCATACTGATGCAGCAGCCGAATCTTCTGATTCTGGATGAGCCGACCAACGACCTGGACATTGTCACCCTCAACATACTTGAGGAATATCTCAAGGAATTTGCAGGTTCGCTGATAATCGTGTCGCATGACCGCCATTTCCTCGACAAGCTGGTTGACCACCTGTTCATATTCTGCGGCGACGGGCTTGTGAAGGATTTTGTCGGAAGCTACAGCGAGTACAGGGAGTTCATAAAGGAATATGAGGCGCAGCAGCGCTCCGCGGCCCGTGCACAAGAAAAGGCGGAAAAAGAAAAGGAAGCCGCGAAGGCCAAGGCTTCTGCATCTGCGGAACCTGTCCCGGCCAAAAAGAAGAAGCTGAGATGGAAGGAGCAGAGGGAGATGGAGCAGCTTGAAAAGGACCTGGAGACTCTTGCAGCGGAAAAGGCGGAGCTGGAAACCATGCTCGGCAGCGGCGCCTTGCCTTTTGACAAGCTCCAGTCAGCATCCGAACGAATCGGGCAGATATTGGCGGAAACAGACGAAAAAGAGCTCCGTCTTCTGGAGCTCTACGAAACTATTTCATAAGCCTCTTCCTTGCCCACGGGATTACTCCTGCAGGCGCCTGCTCCGATGCAAGCAGTTCTTTCATCTTCTTCATGTACGGGGCTATATGCGAATAGAACATCACCAGTCCGTCACACAATACATTCAGCCCGGTCTCGCCGTTCTCGCCCCTGCTGAAACGGTGCTTCGGACATTCTCCGTGACATGCGAAATACCATCTGCACTGCCCGCACCTGCGCGGAAGCGAATTGCGTTTGGAAATCCCGAAGCTCCACTGCTCCTGCGATGTCATCATAGTCCTGAGGGAATCCTCGCCTACATTGCCGAGGCGGTATTCAGGATAGACGAAATGGTCGCACGGGTAAAGGTCTCCGTTATGCTCTATTACAGAGTTGCCGCCGCAAGTCTCCGCAAATACGCACAGTCCCGGCTGCACTCCGCACCAGCATGCGAGTGCGGCATCAAAATGCCCTACAAAATAACGTCCCACGTCATTGCAGACCCAATGATCGAATATCTGGCACATATATTTTCCGTAGGCAAACGGACTGACTGACCACGGAGCTATGCATGCCCCCTCGGCTGACGGGGATACTATATGCGGCCTGGCCTGCCTGTCCGGCTTTCCTGAGGGCTTGAGAGGATATCTTACATGCTCCACGACGGGCATGAACTGCATATAGCGGCTTCCGACCGACTTGAGGAAACGGTAAACCTCCTCACCACGCCCCTCCCCGGCCCTGCTGACTGTCGTCATCGTGTTATATTCCACACCGGAGCGGTAAAGCAGCTCCAGCCCGTGCATCACCTTGTCAAATGTAGGCGCCCCTCCCTTGTCCTTGCGGAAACGGTCATGTATATCTTTCGGGCCGTCTATCGATATCCCTACAAGAAACCCGTTCTCGCGCAGGAATGAAGCCCACTCCGGTGTCAGGAGAGTCCCGTTGGTCTGTATCGTGTTATGGATGTTCTTTCCCGCCGCATATTTCAATTCAAGTTCAACTGCCTTGCGGTAGAAATCCAGGCCCATGACCAAAGGTTCGCCCCCGTGCCAATTGAATGTCACGTCAGGCACATCATTGGCGGCAATATATTCCCTAATGTATGTCTCAAGCATCTCCAGGCTCATCCGCGGCTCACGTCCGCCGTAAATGTCCGCCTTGTCCAGATAATAGCAATAACTGCAGTCCAGGTTGCAAAGCGACCCGGCCGGCTTTATCATAATGTTGAACGCCGTCGGGCCCGAAAGCCTGACAGCGTCCTCCAATGTATATAAATTATTCAGTTCAGGCATGTTATCTTGACTTTTCAGGAAGAGGGAAAGCAAAGCCTCTTGTCTGCTCGAGCACCCTGTCAGGATAGTTCGAGATTATGGCCTCAACCTTAAGTTCAATCATTCTTGCAATGTCCTCAGGCTCATCGACAGTCCAAGGAACAAGCCTGATGCCCTTTTCGCGGCATTTGGCCACAAGTTCCTCATCTACCAGAGAGTAATGCGGGCTAAGCCACTGCGGAGTGAAGTCCAGTTTGGACATGTACCCCTCAAAATCCCCGGCCTTTGCGTCAACAAGATAAGACAAGACCAGCTCCGGATATTTCTCATGCATGAAGTTGAGCGCCCTCACGTCAAAGCACTGCACCACAAGCCTCTCGTCAAGATGCTTTGAAAGGAGCAGCTTTACGCATTTGTCCACAAACTCGTTGTAAACAGGCCAGTTCGCGCCCTCTCCCTTGCCTTTCTTGGATTTTATCTCAATGTTGTATCTCACCGGAGAATATCCTTTCTCCTTGGTATAGTTCTCCACAAAATCTATAAGGTCGCCCGCAAGCGGCTTTACGGCCGGGAAACATGCCTTGCCTGGCCATACGTCGCTCTCGCGGCTTCCTACATCATATTTCACGACTTCCTCATAAGGCATAGTGTAGATGTACTCCTTGGGGTCGAGCTTGCCGACCTTTGTCCCGTCCGGTCTCGTGGCATACCTGGAATGGAAATATGCGTCATGCGAAACGACCACAAGCCCGTCCTTGCTGACCTGCAGGTCAAGCTCAAGAGTGTTCACGCCCATGTCGAGGGCATGCTTCATTGCCTCAACCGTATTCTCTGGCATCAGGCCGGCACCGCCCCTGTGCGCCTGGACGTCAACATAATCCGCCATGTCAATATTGTAAAGCCATACCTTTCCCTCACCGTTCTTTACAGACACAGTGACATTCTCCGCATACTGGCAAGGAGTCGCTGCGAAATAATGGTCATTGGTCCTTGGGAACTTGTAACGGGGAGTCGCCTTGCCCTTGTCGGCATATACGGCATTGATTTCCTTTATATAAAGAGGAGAGTAATCAATCACCTGCTCCATTTTGCCCATCGGCCTGCCGTCCTCGAACCACTCTACCTTCCATGAAGGGTCGTAGCCCCATACGTTCGCAATGATGCTGTTGGGATGTCCAGGAGTCTGTCCGAGGTTGAAAATCTCCACCTGGAAATCCTTGTCATGCCCCGTAGACTTGTAATACCACTTCAGTTTCCCGTCCCTCATATTGAAGACCTTGTATCCTCCCGGAGTACCGTCATTGCAATGGTCAGTAACCCACCACGACCCGCAGATGGCAGCGACATTGTGCTCTGTTATGTTCTTTTCGTATTCAAGATAATTGTTGATGTGGGTATGTCCGGAAATGAAAGTGACCTTCCTTCCGCGCACCAGCTCGAGAAGCTGCGAGGCATTCTTTATGCGGTCGTTCCTGAACCATTTGTACAGCGGGGAATGCTGGGCGATATACAGGCCGGCATCAGCCGGGAGCTGCCTTACAAGCCCCTTTACCCAGGCAAGCACATGTTCGGCATAGCCTTCCTCATATTTTTTCTGAGTGTCATATATTATATTGTCAAGCACAATCACCACATCTTTTCCAAGACAGAACGCATAGTTCTCAGGCCCCATATTCTTGCGGTAAGATGCGGTAGTGGCGACATCTCCCTTGACATCCTTCTCGTGGTCATGATTGCCTACGACCGGATAGAAAGGCACTCCTGTGCGCACGATTTCCTGTTTGAAACGCTCCTGGTACGGAAGCGAATCCCAGCATATGTCACCCAAGGTCAGACCTACAGTCACGACTTCCTCCGCCAGTCCTTTCGCAGTCTGGGAAAGGTCCTCAAGAGGCTTGCCTGTGAATTTGGTGAAATGACGCTCGTTCTGAGTCTGAGGATCGGCTATGGCCAGCAGAGACCAGTCGCTGCCTCCCTTGGTTTTCTGAAGGTCAAAAACGAACTTGTCCTGTCCCTGAGCCCTCCGGTAGAACTGCGGGACTCCGGATGACCAGTCTGCGACATAGCCTGCAGGGGTCACTATATAAACAAATTCGGCATCATCCTTTATGTCCAGGACAAATTTTCCGTTCTTTTTTGTCTTGGTAAAATTGACGCCGTCAGTAATGATGACTCCTGAGAGTTTCTCGTCCGCGCTTTTTACAATTCCGGAGACTTTCCTGGCCTCCATAATTCCGCATACGGCCATGCAGGCCAGCAGAACTGCAAAAATTCTCTTCATTCTGATTTTATGTTTCGTTAATAAATCTTCTAAAAGCACGGGGAGTTCCATGGCATGCTCCGTGACTGCTCCCGCATCGTTGTCTGTCAAAGTGACAAATATGGACAAATATAGCTAAAAGCTGAGAGAAAAATATCAAACTTGTCTGAATGTTTTGCCGAAGCGCAAGCGTATATACGAGAAAGCCTATTCTTTTATGGCATGAGGTTTGTCTCTAAGGCACAGGATCGTCCAGAAATTGAAACAAGCCTGACACATGAACGGAGGCATAACAAAAATCATTGTGACGGGATTCATGACTTTTGCCATGTATCCTGCCTGTATCCGTGCCCAGGAGAGAGTACCTGAAGGCAGGGAAAGGGAACTTTCAGAAGACATCAAGACATTCGCATCGAGAGCTGCACGGGACAATGTAATCAGTACGGAAGAGCGGGACAGGTTCCTGCGGTTTGTAAGCGACTCATTGCCGGAACAGCCTGACCTCAGGATAAGCATTCTGGAGCAGTTGCGCGACAAGATTGACTCTGAATACGACAAGATGCTCAGCGAGTCGCAGGAATCGGAAACAGATTTCAAGCTCTACGGCAAGATGATGGTACCGAAGATACTGACAGAGCCTGAAGACTTCAAGACAGACAGGCGTAAAAGACTGGATAATGAAAAAGAGGCCGCCCTGCGCGTCAGGGAGCATACGGAACAATATATTGCCGCCAACAAGCCTCTGAAAATGCACCCGCTGCTCAGATATGCCTTATGCCTGCTGTTCGGCAGGGGCACCAATCATTCTCCCGAGCTATGGGACCGCGAAGTCGTCATTATGCATGGCGGCCTGTACAATATTCTGCTGCCGGGAGGCAAGCCGTCAGGCATAGACGAGACGATTTTCAATGACACTGGACACTTCGATCCGTCAATCTATAAGAAAGACTACCCTCAGATGGAATACGACCCACATCCAGACAGGCATTTCAGGAGATAGGGATTTTTTTTGAAGATTCAATGGCACCGTGTCCTACTCAGTATAAAATTCAATCAGACGGGAAATGGCACGGCAACATACCGGGCAGAATCCTCCGGCGGAATTTGTTTTCATACGGCAGTCCGGGCATGCGCGGTAAACTCCCTTTGACTGATACCCGGCACCCTCATAGACACCCACTATGGCATCAGAAGAGCCATCTGCGGGAAGCATATCCTCCCATTTCGAAGAAAAGTCAGCCAAGGTGGTAATGTTCTGCTCCCACGGCTCACAATCTGGGAAATAATATTCCGAGAACTGGTCGTCATAATAATATTCGTCAGCCAGGCCGGCAAAGCTGTGGCCGAACTCATGCACGACCACAGGACGGAATGCGGAATGGTGCGCAGTGGTAAGAGTATAGGAATTGAATATCCCGCCTCCGCCGTAAGTATCGGTGTTGGCGAGAATTATTATATGCTCATACGGGATTCCGCACAGCATGTCATGCAGTTTGCGCAGTCTCAAGGTCGTAAGATAGCGGTCTGAATAAAATGTGCTGAAATGCGAGCTGAGGGCCGTATCCTTCCACTGTCCCTCAAGAGGAACGCTGACGCCGCTTTCCGCAGACTGGAGTGCCACTGCAACGAAATTGAACCTGTCACGATATCCGCGGAAAGGCTCATGCGCAAGGACAGCCTCCATCGCGGCGGCCGCATCCGAATAAAAGACTTCCGCCTCTGAGGCGTCATACCCTTCCGCGACAATGGCAACATCAATGCAATCCGCCTCAGACCCGCTGCGAAGCAGATACTTGTGCGGAGCAGGACTGCCCTTCAGATGACGTATGAGAATGTCTCCGGGGTTCACTTCATGCTCGACAGATGCTGAGATGCCTCCCCTGAAACCGTACAGCTCTACCCTTACGGTCACCGGGACGTCAGGCATCGGAAGCAGGAACACATTTTCAAACGAACGTCGTACCCTTGTCGCCTCCTCCGTGGCCTGCCATTCCTGGAAAAGAGTCGAAAAACTCTGACGGTAAAGCACCTCACCGCTGCTGTCATCCCTCATGCATATCTGTCCGTTGCCTCTGAGCGCGACAGAATCCATATTATGCCTGCGTCCTGCCCAGCCGTCAAAGCATGACATCTCGTCAAGCGATATGTCAGCCGTGCCGTCCGTACCGGAAAATATATAGTCAAGCCTAAGGGTCATTTCATGTCCGCAGGATGCATTCGCCTGCGCAAATGCGTCATCAACAAAAGACAGCAGTCCGAGACATATGAAAAACAAACGAAGACTTCCGGTCATAGCATCAGATTTTTGCAGCGCAGTTTATTCCGTCAAGTGCAGAAGAAACGATTCCTCCCGCATATCCTGCACCTTCTCCACAAGGATACAGCCCGGCAATCTGCACATGCTCAAAAGTGTCAGGGTCACGCGGTATCCTCACCGGAGAGGAAGTCCTCGACTCGACTCCGAGAAGCAGGGCCTCATTTGTATAGTATCCGTGCATCTTCTTGTTGCCTATCAGAGGGAAAGCATATTTCAGCCTGAGAGACACATTCTCAGGAAGCAGCTCGTGAAGAGGAGCCGCGACAGCACCCGGATGATAGGACGTCGCAGGAAGTCCGGAAGAAGGTACGCGACGGCAGAAATCCATCATCCTCTGGGCCGGGGCCTTAAGCGAGCCTGTATAACCGAACATGGCCTTCTCCACATCTTTCTGGAATTGGAGCAAGGCCAGAGGGCCGTATGAGGCATACTCAGGCAGATCCTCAGGTTCAACCGAGACTACCACACCGGAATTCGCCCATTTGGAATTGCGGGCCGAATTTGACATGCCGTTCAGCACAAGCTCTCCCGGAGCCGTGGCCGAAGGCACAAGGATTCCGCCCGGACACATGCAGAACGAGAATACCCCCCTGCCCTCGATCTGGGTGACGAAAGAATATTCGGCCGTAGGCATGTGAGGCTGGTATTTTCCGTGATATTGTATCCTGTTTATCAGAGACTGCGGATGCTCCACGCGCACGCCGAGGGCAAAACCCTTGGCCTGAATTTCCCAGCCCTTGCGGCTGAACATCTCATATATGTCCCTCGCGGAATGCCCCGTGGCAAGAATCACCTTCCTTGAAGCCCATACGGACCCGTCAGAAGCCGTCAAGTCAAAACTGCCGTCACCTTTTTTCATGATGTCGGTCACGCGCGTGCCGAAATGATATTCCCCGCCATGCCCGGTTATGCATTTGCGTATATTCTCGACAACAACCGGAAGCCTGTCGCTGCCTATATGCGGATGCGCGTCTATGAGTATGGAAGGGTCGGCACCAAAGCGCACAAGCTGGTGCAGGACTTCCCGAATGTCCCCCCTTTTCGAAGAACGGGTATAAAGCTTTCCGTCTGAAAAAGTCCCGGCGCCGCCCTCACCGAAGCAATAGTTGGAATCAGGGTCCACTATGCCCTCACGTGAAAGCGCGGCCATGTCGAACTTGCGCTTGTGCACGTCCTTTCCCCTCTCGAGGATGACAGGCTTAAGCCCCCTCATCAGAAGTCTCAGAGCCGCGAACATGCCGGCAGGTCCGGCACCTATTATTATGACCGGCTCCGCCCGGGACACGTCCCTGTATTCTTCAAGCGCATATTCCTCCATAGCCTCTCCTGGCTTGAAGACCTCTATGCGATACCTGTAAAGTATGTCATTCCTCGCATCTACCGAGCGGCGCACAATCCTATGCTGCACCGGTACTTTCGGCGACACGCCCAATGCCTTTACGGCCGCAGCCTTTATCTCTTCTGCAGACGGCTCACAGCCCAATTTGCATGTTATCTCTATTTCTTTCATCGGCAATCTGTCCGGCTAATCAGGTTAAGTTTCCCAAAGTGAATCAAAACTCCGCAAGACGCGACACGGGAGCCACGTCAAGGGATGTGCGTTCCCCGTTCATATAATGGAACCACCCGGCAATGGCTATCATGGCGGCATTGTCCGTAGTGAATTTGAACTCCGGCAGAAAAGTGGTCCAGCCCCTCTTGCGGCCCTCCTCCACTATGCGCGTGCGGAGGCCGCTGTTGGCGGAAACGCCTCCACCTATTGTAATCTGCCTTATCCCGGTCTGCTTGGCAGCCTTTATAAGCTTGTCCATCAGAATGTCTATCAGGGCCTTCTGGAAGCTCGCGCAGATGTCTGCCTTGTTCTTCTCCATGAAATCCGGGTCTTCCGCCATCCTGTCACGCACAAAATAAAGCAGGGAAGTCTTTATGCCGCTGAAACTGTAGTCCAGCCCCGGCACATGAGGCTTGGAGAATTTGAACTTGTCCGGGTCTCCCTCCTTTGCAAGACGGTCAACGACCGGCCCTCCCGGATAGCCCAGCCCCATCATTTTAGAGCATTTGTCAAAAGCCTCTCCGACAGCATCATCAATGGTCTGGCCGAGAATCTCGTATTCCAGCGGACTGTTGACCTTTACTATCTGCGAGTTGCCTCCCGACACGAGCAGGCACAGGTACGGGAACTCCGGCTGCCGGTTCTCAGCCCCGTACTGCTTTATGAAATTCGCAAGCACATGTCCCTGCAGATGATTGACCTCCACAAGAGGCTTGCCGATGGACATCGCAAGCCCTTTTGCGAAAGATGTCCCCACAAGCAGCGAACCCAAGAGCCCGGGACCGCGCGTAAATGCAATCGCCGTGATTTCAGCGGCATCAATCCCGGCACGCGAAATCGCCTCGCTGACCACAGGAACAATATTGGCCTGATGCGCCCTGGAGGCAAGTTCAGGTATGACTCCGCCATATGCCTTGTGCACATCCTGGCTCGCCAGCACATTAGAGAGCAGGTAGCCGTCTTTGATGACAGCCGCTGAGGTGTCATCGCATGAAGATTCTATTCCGAGTATGATATCTGCCATTTCATGAATTTTTAGCACACTTTATGCTAATGCATCGGCGACAAAAATACGGATTTTATCCGAGAATTTTGTTATTTTTGCAAGTTGGACCTTATATAAACGCAGAAAAATATCAAAAAGGCACTGAAAATATTCTGGCTTACGCTGGTTTCCGTCACAGCCGTCGTCCTGGCGCTCGCCATAGCTCTCCAGACGCCGGCAGTCCAGACATTCATAGCGGGCAAGGTCACCGCAAGACTGTCCGAAAGACTTGACGGAGACATCAGTTTCGAAAAACTGCATTTCAAGCCTTTCACCACACTTGTCCTCAAACAGGTCATGGTCACAGACCGCAATCCGGCATCAGACCCGGCATTCCCCGAAAAATCTCCTGTTGACACTTTTTTCACGGCGGAATACATATCAGCTGACTTCACTTTCAAAGGGCTTGTCTCAGGAGAAGGCATAGGCCTGTCCAAGGCATACGTGAAAAACGGCACGATGAATCTTGTGATAGAAGATGACCCGCACGATCCGGGGGAAAGCACCAACAACCTCACGAGAATATTCAGGATAAAGAAATCCGACAAAAAAAAGAAAAGCGACAAGGAAATATTCAACATAAGGAACGTGGAGATAAGCGGATTCCGCTTCACGATGAAGAATTACGGGACCGACAAGACTGCGCATTCCGGCGGAGGCATTGACTGGAATGACCTTGACGTCAAGGACATCGGCATTGAAGCCAAGAGGCTCGCATTCAAGGGTGGAGTAATGTCCGGAGTGCTGCGCAACCTGTCTTTCAGCGAAAAGAGCGGCTACTCCTGCCAGTCCATATCCGGAAGTGCAAAAGTCGGTAACGGACTCACGGAGGTCAGGGACTTCCTCCTGAAAGACCAATGGTCACAAGTGCATCTGCCCCTGTTCACCATGAGCTACAGCGGGGTGGAGGACTTTTCCGATTATATAAGAAAGGTGGCCATGACGGCAGAAATCACTGAAAGCACAGTGGACATGCGCACATTGGCATATTTTGCCCCCCAGCTCAAGGACAGCCGTCTCAGGCTGAAGGCTGCCTCCGGAAATTTCAGCGGAACAGTAAAGGATTTCACTGTATCAGGCATGTCCCTGTCCTCTGCCGGGGGAGGCTTCAGCGGCACGGTCAGCGGCAGGATGACGGGACTTCCGGCCATAGACAGTACCATGATTGACGCGTCCATAAACGGCATGCAGGTGACAAGCCGTGGACTCGGAAGCTTCATAAGCGGCTGGATGAAAGAAGGCAGCCTTGACATCGGACATTTCGCTCCGGGCACGGAATTCAATGTGAAAGCCAGCGCGAAAGGCCCAATGAACAGGCTTCATGTCAATGCTGACATCAACTCTGCGATAGGAAGTCTCAGAGGTAATCTCCGGCTTGACAATGCTGTGGCCAAGGGCAGACCTATAGGGCTTTCCGGCACAATCGGAACGAAAGATCTGGACATAGGAAAAATTGTCGGCACCGGTCTTGCGGGCCCTGTTACGTTAAGCGCAGGAATACGTTCGTCGCTCGGCTCGGAAGGAAAGCCTGCCAGGGCCACAATTGATTCGCTCAGCATCAGCAGACTGCATCTGTACGGATATGACTACAGCCGCATAAGCGGTGAAGGAGTGCTGTCGGCGGAGGGATTCGACGGAAGGATAACATGCGACGACCCGAATCTCAACTTCCTGTTCCACGGACAGGTGGCCCTTTCGCCGAAAAGCAGCAATGCCGCATATAAGTTTTATGCGAACATCGGCCATGCCGACCTGAGAGCCTTGAAAATTGACAAGAGAGGCAAATCAAATGTGAGGCTGGCAACACATGCCGATTTCAGGAGAACCGGCAACGGGGACATATTCGGGGAAATAAGCATCGGGGACATTGTGCTTGTGAATTCGTCCGGGAAACACGAAATCGGCAACATAAGCCTGTACTCTCAGACAAGCAACGACACATACAGGATGAGGCTCAGGTCCGATTTTGCCGAGGGAACATACTCAGGAAGCGCTCCCGTGACAAAATTCATCAAAGACCTGCGCGACATAACGCTCAAGCAGGAGCTGCCGGCCCTCTTCGAAAACCCAGAATACGAATGGGACGGAAACAGATACAGCCTTGACTTCACATTCCGCGACACCCGCGGGCTGCTTTCTTTCGCATATCCGGGGCTTTACATAGCCGAAGACACGAGGATAAGCGCCAGGATAAGCGAGAAAGGAAGGCTTACCGCCAGCCTGAACTCACAGAGGGTGGCAATGGGAAGGCAATATATCAAGGATATAGCCGCGACATTCAGCAACAGTGACGACAGCTTCCACGGGGTGATGACCAGCACAGAAATACAGGCCGCAACCTTAAAGCTGAGCGACAATACGTTCCGCATATTCGCTGACGACAACCATATCGGAGCAGGATATTCATACGACAACAGGGGCGAGCTCGAGAACCGCGGGGAATTTATCGTCCGCGGCGATCTCTCGCGGGATGCGGACGGACTCGCACTCGGCATAGACATACTTCCATCGACCCTGCACCTTAACTCCAGGGAATGGAGGATACAGCCGTCCAGGCTTTCCGTAAGGGACGGGAGCCTTGACATATCATCAGTGGAACTGGTAAGCGGAGAGCAGTCGGTCAAGGCATACGGAAGGGCTTCAAAGACACAGAGCGACACACTCAACCTGAGCCTGAACAGATTCGACATATCCATTGTCAACCCTCTGCTCGGCTCCGACCTCGGCATAAGCGGAGCCGCAACCGGAAGCGCCCAGCTCATCTCGCCTCTTGAGGACAAGGGCCTGCTCGTCAACATGGTCTGCGACTCAACGCATATAGCTGGCATGCCTGCCGGAACAGTCACAATACTCAGCGAATGGGACGACGTGTTCCAGCGGTTCGAAGTGGCAGTACGCAATGAATTAGGCGGAAGACGCAACATAGACGCATACGGAACATATACCCCGAGCATCAGGACACTTGAGGCACAGGCCGCGCTCAACAGGCTTCCGGTGGGATATGCAAGCCCGCTTCTCAAGGACATATTCAGTGAAATGGAAGGATATGTCTCCGGAAACATCTCAGTTTCAGGGCCTTTGAACAGGCTTGAGCTGTCAAGCGAACAGGCAAGGCTGGAGGACGGCATGCTCAAGATTGCTTTCACCAATGTGCCTTATTTTGCAGACGGAGGCTTCCATATAGACCGTACCGGAGTCCATTTCGACGGCATACGCATAAGGGACAGGTTCACAGGGACAGGAAGCGTAGGCGGAAGCATCAACTGGGAGAATTTCAAGAACATGAGCTTTGACACAAGGATAAAGGTCAATGAGATAGAAGGCATCAATCTGAGCGAGAAGCAGGGAGAGGCATTCTACGGCAATATCTTCGGTACCGGAAACATATCCATAACAGGCCCTGTAACCTCTCTGCTCATGTACATTGATGCAGTGACAGCCAAGAGAGGCGAACTGCACATTCCGATAACCTCCTCCATGACCTCCGGAACATCCAACCTGCTGAAATTCACGGAAGTTCCGAAAGACATCTACATCGACCCGTATGAGGAGATGGTAACGAAGATGGAAAAGAAGACTTCCGGTTCGGGAGACTTCCGGCTGAACCTTCATGTGGGCGCGTCACCTGAGGTTACTGCCTTCGTGGAGATTGACAAGGCATCGGGACATGTGCTTTCCGGAAACGGAAACGGCACCATAGACCTTGAGATTGCCGAGGACGTGTTCAATATAAACGGAGACTACACCCTCACGGGAGGAAACTACCGGTTCGTGGCTCTCGGCCTTGTAAGGAGGGATTTCGTGATACAGGACGGAAGCGCCGTAAATTTCAACGGGGACATATTCGACAGCAACCTCAACATCGAGGCGATATACAAGACCAAGGCTTCACTGTCAACACTGATAGCCGACACGACATCAGTAGCCACAAGGCGCACGGTCGAATGCGGAATAAAGATAACGGACAAGATAAGCAACCCGAGGCTTGCGTTCTCAATCAACATCCCGGATCTTGACCCTATTGTCAAATCACGCGTCGAAAGCGCGCTGGGAACCGAGGATAAATTGCAGAAACAGTTCCTGTGGCTGCTCCTGACCAACAGTTTCATGCCTGACGAGCAGTCCGGAATCGCCAACAACTCCACGATGCTGTACTCCAATGTAACGGAGGTAATGTCCAACCAGCTGAACAACATTCTGCAAAAACTCGACATACCTGTCGATTTGGGACTGAAATACCAGCCTAATGAACGGGGCAACGATGTGTTTGACGTGGCAGTCTCGACGCAGATGTTCAACAACAGGGTCGTAGTGAACGGAAGCGTAGGCAACAGGCAGAACACTTCCGGAAGCACCAAGGCCGATGTGGTCGGTGACCTTGACATAGAAATCAAGCTGGACCGCCCCGGAGCTTTCAGGCTGAACATATTCTCGCATTCCGCGGACCAATATACCAACTACCTCGACAATTCGCAGAGGAACGGAGTCGGACTCACCTACCAGACCGAGTTCAACAAGCTCGGACAGTTCTTCCGGCACATGTTCTCAAGCAAGAGCAAGAGACAGGAGGCCAGGCAGGCCGAGGAGCAGGCCATATTCGAGGGAGAGCGGATACTTATGAAGATAACGCAAGATGATGACAAAGGAAAACATGGAAGGAAAAAGAGGAAGACTGTTCCTGATACCGTCCCCGTTAGGGGAAAATGATCCGGCAGAGGTTATCCCGGCACCGGTCCTGAAGTCCCTTGAGGGTTTCAGGACTTTCGTCGTAGAAGAAGTGAGGACTGCAAGGCGGTACCTGTCAAAGGCCGGGCTGAAAGGACATATAGGTGAGCTGGAGTTCCACGAGCTGAACGAGCATACGGAACAGGCTGAAATCGAGGGCTACATAAAGCTTTTCGACAACGGGAATGACGTGGCGCTCATCTCAGAGGCCGGGCTTCCGGCAGTGGCCGACCCCGGGGCGCAACTTGTCGCCCTGGCCCACAGGAACGGGATTGAGGTGATACCGGCCGTAGGTCCGTCGTCTCTCATGCTCGCCCTCATGGCCTCCGGACTCAACGGACAGTCATTCGCGTTCTGCGGCTATATCCCGGCCAAGACCGACGAACGCAGGAGCAGGCTCAAGACACTGGAGAAAGTGTCAGGACAGCTGCACCAGACTCAGATTCTGATAGAGACGCCTTACAGGAACGACTCTCTCTTCGCTGACATTTTGGCCGTATGCTCTCCGTCAGTCAAAGTATGCGTGGCGGCAAATATAACGATGCCGGACGCATATATCAGGACAATGAGCATCTCGCAGTGGAAAAAACAGGGCATTGTGATAGGCAAGCGTCCATGCGTATTCCTTATTCTTGCCTGATTACCTTTAAACATATTAAACATGAACAATACAGGCATACTGGAACTTGAAGGAATGGAGTTCCGCTCATATCACGGCTGTCTCGAGAGAGAGAGAGCGGCAGGAAACGATTTCATTGTAGATTTCCGTGGATCGGCAGAGATGGGACACGCCGCACAGAGCGACTCGCTTGAAGATGCCGTTGACTATTCGCTGATATACGAAACGGTGGCAAGGGAAATGGCAGTTCCGTCAAATCTGATAGAGCATGTTGCCGGACGGATAGTCAGGGCCATTGCGGATAGCTTCCCGCAGTTCACCTCATTTTCAGTGCGCGTGTCCAAGAAGCGTCCGCCTGTGAACGGGGTGGCGCAATGGTCAAGAGTGACCCTTATCCATACAAACGAAGAACTGATATGAAAAAGACCATAGCATTCATAACATTGGGGTGCAAGCTCAATTATGCCGAGACCTCAACATACGAAAGAGCACTGCTGAAAGAGGGCCTTGAAGCCGTGCCTTGGAACCGCGGCGCAGACATTTTCCTTGTGAACACCTGCTCCGTCACCGAGCATTCCGACAAAAAGAGCCGCAACATCATCAGGAAGTTGCACAGGCTGTCACCTGACGCCATGATTGTGGTGACAGGCTGCTATGCCCAGCTGAAGAAGGCAGAGATAGAAAAGATAGAGGGAGTCACAATGGTATTCGGAGCTGCCGAAAAATCGGCAATAGTGCCATCTGTGCTCACAAAGCTCCGTGAGGAAAGCGAGTCGCTGCCTCTCCACAAGAGCGCATGCATTTTTCCTGCTTATTCAGACGGGGAAAGGACACGCTCCTTCCTTAAGGTCCAGGACGGATGCGACTACAGGTGCGCATATTGCACCGTTCCGGACGCCCGGGGGGAAAGCCGCAACATTCCAATAGCCCTTGCCGTTGAGCAGGCCAGGGAGATAGCTGCTGCAGGAATCCGGGAGATTGTGCTTACCGGTGTTAACACAGGAGATTTCGGCCGGACTACAGGCGAGAATTTCTTCGACCTGATACGCAGCCTCAACAATGTTGAGGGCATTGAAAGATACAGGATTTCCTCAATAGAGCCGAATCTTCTTACGGAGGAGATGATTGACTGGATAGCATCTGGAACCAAGTTCCTCCCCCACTTCCACATCCCGCTGCAGGCCGGAAGCGACACAGTCCTGAAAGAGATGGGAAGGAGATATGACACTGCGGCCTTTGCCGCGAAGATTGCGTATATAAGGGAGAAGATGGAGAAGCCAGACGGCCCGAAAGTGTTTTTCGGGATTGATGTAATCGCAGGATTCCCTGGAGAGACTGACGAGCTGTTCATGGAGACATATGATTTCCTGGGCAAGGTGGTGAAGCCAGCATTCATCCATGTGTTCCCGTATTCAAGGCGGGCTGGCACAAGGGCTGCCGCGAGAAAGGACCAGGTGCAGGACAGCATAAAGACACGCAGGGTGCAGATGCTCGAGGAGCTGAGCGCAAAGCTGCATGAGGAGTTCCTGGAGCAGAACCGCGGAGTGACCGGGCATGTACTTTTCGAGAGCACGGACAAGAACGGGATGATGGAGGGATATACCGAAAACTACATAAGGGTGTCCAGACCATATGACCCGGAGCTGATAGGAAAAATTACGGAAGTTACGATATGACAGAAGGGGCGAGGCTTACATTTCTCGGGACAGGCACATCGCAGGGCATCCCGATGATAGGCTGCGGCTGTGAGGTATGCGCAAGCCGCGACCAGCGCGACAAGAGGCTGCGTTCGAGCGCACTCGTCGATTACGGGGGACTTAGGATACTCATAGACGCGGGCCCGGACTTCAGGCAGCAGATGCTTCGGGAGAATGTGTCGCATGTTGATGCCATACTGCTGACGCACAACCACAAGGACCATACGGGAGGACTTGACGACATACGTGCGTTCAATTATACAGAAAAGCGTCCTGTGCAGATTTATTGCGAGAAATATGTCGAGGAGTCTCTCCGCCAGGAGTATTCTTATGCGTTTGCGGAAAAGAAATACCCGGGCGCACCTGAGTGGAATGTGCATGAAATCTGCAACTCCCCTTTCAATGTATCCGGCTCATGCGGCACTGACAGGCTTGAATGGCATTCCGGAAAGGGCTACGTGCATGTGGGAACGGACTCAGATTCAACGGAAAAGCCAAGGACCGTCAGCATCATCCCGATAAGAGGTATGCATTACAAACTTCCTGTCCTTGGCTTCCGCTTCGGGAACATTGCCTATTGCACTGACATGAATATGATTCCGGAGGAAGAATTCGGGAAGCTGCGGGGGCTTGACCATTTCGTAATCAATTGCGTAAGAAGCGGCAGGCACATCTCGCATTTCAGCATAGAGGAGGCAGTCGCAGTAGCCCGGAGGGTAGGTGCAAGGCACAGCTGGCTGACGCATATGTCTCACCAGCTGCCTTGTCACGGGATTCTTGAAGAGTCTCTGCCGGAGAATATAAGGCCGGCCTATGACGGGCTTGTCATAGAATAGGGCAATGGCAGCTTCTTCTACATTCTCGAGGATTCGTCCAAGTTGCCGACTTTGCGCCTGGAGTTCACTGCCTGGCCGAAACGCCATGTAAGTCCGAGACGGAAAGAAGTATAGGAGAATTTCTGCGCCATGCTGTATGAGAGCCTGTCACCGTCATAAATCTTCAGGTCCGACTTCATTGAGCCGAAGATGTCTTCCACATAGAAATTAAGGGCGAGCTTGCCGTCAAGGAAAGTCTTGGAAAAGTCGAAGCTCATCTGCCACATCTGGTCGATGTCATAAAAGCCCTCAGTCTGAGGAGTGCAATACATTCCGGAAAGCCCTGTCTTGAAATTCTTTGGAAGATAGAAAGTGGTTGAGGCATAGCCGTAGAAAGAGTGCCCCTTGTTCACATAGCCCTCTCCAAGGCCGGAAGCGACTCCATCATATGCCTTGAAATACGTATAGGCATAATATCCGGACAAGGTAAGGGTCCACCATTTGGTTATAGGCTGCTCGGAAAGGGAGAGCGACACGTATACCATGTCCTTTATGCCGGCATTGTCGAAAACGAGCCCCATTTTTCCGCTTTCCGTGTCAAAGCGCGGCACCTGCATGTCATTGTAATTGCGGACGTTTCCGTAGCCTGAGCTTATAGAAAGCCGGCCGAAGAGCACGGCCGTCAATGCCGCGTTGTGCGAATATGACGGTTTGAGGTCCGCCTTTCCCTGAGTGTATGTGGTCGCATTCACATAAGAGACGAAAGGATTGAGCTGCCAATACTTGGGACGGCTTATCCTGTAGGAATAGTTGGCCGAGAAAATGAATTTCTGTGACGGAATCCAGCTCACCGTAGCATTCGGGAAAACATCGAAGTAGCTGTCGGAAGTATGAGGGTCGTCCTGCCACATTCCTTTTGACAAGGTCATCTCACCGCGCAGGCCTGCCTGGGCGTTCCATTTGGTACCGAACTGCTTTGCCACATTAAGGTAGGCCGCATAGACCTGCTCCCTGTATTTGAAATTGTTTGTCTGCACCGGAGACTCACCCAAGGTCCATGAGGGCACCTGATAGTCAAAACGTGAGAATTTGTTGTCAGTCAGCGAGACTGCCCCTTTCAGACCGGCTTCTATGCGTCCCGTGGATTTCCAGAAAACAGTAGTATAGTCTGCCTTCAATGAAATCAGGTCCAGCACCCTTCCGGTATTCTCCTGAAAACCATAGTCCTCAAAACTGTTCCCGCCGATATCAGAACCTCCAGAGCCGTCAGAACCGTATGAGGCAGGACGTGTCTTCCATATGTTCGTCTGCTCAGTGAATTCCCTGCTGGCATTGCGGCTATAGTCTGCATTTACAGTCAGCTCAGCTGCGCGCGACTCATCGAACGTATGCGTGTAATTGAGGTTCGCATACACAAAATTGCCCTTATCCTGCGAGGCATTGTTGCTCAGCATCACCGAGTACAGTTCCTGAGCCGGAGTACCCCATGCCCTATAGTCGGAAATGGTGCTTCCGTTACCCGAATCCGAACCGCTGTCACTGAACCTCACGTTCGCTATGGCCCCGAGCACATCCTTGTCGCTTACATGCCAGTCATGCTGCAAACGGAGGTTGTGCCCTCCCCACCTGCTGTTCATGGCGGTCTCGGACTGCTGGAGAGAAGAATAATCCGTCCCGTACCATTTGTTCTCATAGGCAGCTGCGGACATTTCCGATATTGACGGCGAATAAGTGAACGATGTAAGGGTCTTGTCCGTCTTGTACATCAGATTAGCGGAAATGTCACCGTAAGGATTCACCTTGGAGCCTTCCCCAGTTGGATTGAGACGAAGTCCCCCGTTGGCGGTTACAGAGCCGCTAAGCCCCTGCATGAACCCCTTTCTGGTCTTTATGTTGATTATTCCGCCGCTACCTTCCGCATCATATTTGGCGGAAGGGGATGACATCAGCTCCACTTTCTCTATCGTGTTGCCCGGGCTGCCCTTAAGATATACTTCAAGATCCTTTCCGGACATGGATGATGGCCTTCCGTCAATCCATACGGAAACGGTCTGTCCGTTGAGTTTCACGTTGCCGTCCTTGTCAAGGGTCACGCCCGGGGAGTTTTTGAGGACATCCAGCGCATTGCCGGTCTGGGCCACAGCCAGTTCGGAGACATTCAGCACCAGCTTGTCGAAATGATGCTCAATCAGTTCACGCTTTCCGGACACGACAGCTCCGGCAAGTGCCTGGGCATCCTCTTCAAGCACGGCATCCCTCAGAGTGATTATGCTGCCGGAGCTGTTGCCTGCCATATCGCCAAGAGATGCGGTAAAGTCTTTGTATCCGATGAAAGAGCACAGGAAGACAAGGCTGTCTGAAACGGCAAAGCCTTTCGGGGAGATTATCTGCCAGGAACCGTCCTCGCCTGAGGTCGCTCCTGAAATGACAGAGCCGGAAGCATCAGTGATTGCGACTGTGGCATACGCCACAGGATTGCCCTGCAAGTCCGTCACCCGTCCTTTAAACACAAGGCCGTCCTGGCCCGCCGCACATAAGCCGATGCAGGAAATGAAGAGGGCAAGGGCTGAAAGAAATGACTTTTTCATGCTGTCTGTAAAATTCGTTAATAGTGTGTTAGTTTAATAATACACCGCAAATTAAGGCAAATTTCATATAAAACACAAATTTTCAGCATAAAAAATTGCAGATTCCGATTGCGGGTTTGATATAATTCATTAATATGATAAGAGAAGCGGGACCGTCCCACCAGAGAGACAGTCCCGCCTGTTACACAAGAATCATTATTCCCGTTCCGGCTATTCCTCAACAGGAGGGAAAGCGGAAGTAATGTCCTGAGGGATAGAGGTACGCACATACACGCACACATCAGAAGGGTCATCAACAGCAGTCCAGACCATGCGGTCGGAAGTCAGCCTGACAATATACATGTGATTCCACTCTTGTCCGAGAGTGAAGTCATAATTGCCGGCAATCACATATCCGAGAGCCTCGTCATTCATGATGACAAAATCACCAGTCTGCCTTACAAACTCCATGGAGCCGACATTAGAATACATCTCATACCTTGAATCCTTGCGGATAAAACGGATATAGACAGCCACGCCATCTTCCGGCACGGCACCGTCATTCCATGCCTGAAGTGTCCAGTCGCCTGACAGATTGTTTGCAGTGACCTCCAGATATTCATCAACCGGCTCACCCTGCTCCCCGCAAGAAGCAAAAGCACAGAGCACCACAAGAAGCAGTGCGCTTTTAAATATGTTCTTCATATAATAAAACATGTTTTTCCAAAACTTTTCCGCCAAACCGGCGGCATTCCAATCATTGAATCGTAATAATAATCGCAGACTCCCTCGGAGGCGCTCCTATGCCGCGCAATACAACGGCTGTCCTTGACACGTCACGGGAAGCTGCTCCGGAAAGCCATCCGGAATTTGCATCAGCCTGCTTACGGAACTTGTCCGGGTCAAAGGCTATGCAAATCTCCCCCTCCTTTCCCGGCTCTACTCCGGGAGTCTCGCACCAGGCCTTCAAATAAGAGGGCAACATGGCGGTATCCGGCACAGGAGTGACAGGGACATTACCCGCATTCAGGAAAGCAAGGCAAACCACATCCCTGACATCCTGCCGGAAAGCAAATTCCTTGACCTTCATCCTGATGCGGCCCATCTGATGAGGAAACCATCTGCTCCGGTCCTCCCCGGCCTGCACTGTGACATCAAGCGAAAGCACGGCTGTGGGACGCTCCGAGGACAAATTGGTATAGACGAATATCCTCCGCTCAAACCGTCCAGGATGCCCTTTAGGATGATAAGTAACCGATATGGTGCCCCTCTCCCCCGGCCCAATCACCCTTGAAGCGCATTCCGCTACCGCACATCCGCATGAAGTGGTGATGCGGTTTACCACAATCGGCTTGTCTCCCCTGTTCACAAAACCATATGAATATACTGGAAGCTCGTCTTCACCGATTCCGGCCGCAACAATGCGCCTGGTGTCAAATTCCATCAAAGAGCTGTTCTCTGCTACCGCCGGGTTGGCAATGCTGTCAAGCAATTCCTTCGGCACGGTGCGTATCTGCGCCACAGCCTGCTGAAGCGGGACAAGGCAAAGCGCCAGGAGGCAAAAGGCCAAACGTCCGCGCATCATACTACAGCCATCCGTGGTCTCCGGCCGAAGTCCTGACCGTTATCACAAACTCATGTACCTTTCCTCCGCCTGTGACGGATGCCCTGGTCATGCCGGCTTTCACTCCCTTTACGGTAAGCTTGCCTGTGGACTTGTCATATGAGGCCTCTGCAATGCCGGTGTCCTCAACGGAAACGGTGAAGTCTTTTGTACCCTCCGCAAAATATATCGCAGGAACGGCAACGACCTCAGCGCCTGCTGCCACATAAAGATTAGGGAATTTCATCGGCGTGCCTGCACCTTCGATTGCTGCAAGGAGCTTGGTCGCATTGACCTGTCCCGCGCCCATCTGGCCCTTGTAATTCAAGGCAAGGCTCATGGAAGAGGGTACACTCTCTATCTCAGTCGCGAAATCACTGTAAACCTTGACCGACGGCCATGTCTTCTCGAAGTCGGCGGCAGGAGTAACACTCGCATAAAGCAGTTCCTTGAACTCGTCAGCAGTGAAATGCTTGCGCAGCTGAGCGGCATAAGAGAGTCCGAGAGCCACGACTCCCGAGACATGCGGACATGCCATTGAAGTACCCTCCATATATCCGTAGCCGCTCTCAGCGACGTGCACAGGAACTGTAGAGAGGATGCACCCGCGCTCACCGCGCTTATACCCGGCGGCAGAATCAGTGAAATCCCAATAATAATTCTGGTCACCGCCCGGCGCGCATATGGTTGTTCCCGGACCATAATTGGTAAAGGTCGAAGGAGTCCAGTCAGCTGCAGTCGAAGCTACGGAGACATAGTCCTTGTATTTTCCCGGATAGCATGCCATCGGAGCATTCTCGTTTCCTGCAGCGAATATGGCGATTCCACCGTCAAGCACACCGTTCGGAGAACCTGCGTTATGTATGAAATAATCGAAAGTAACTTTCTCGATAGGACTGTTTTCCATCCACATCTCGTCTGAGTCATATCCCTGTCCTCCGTAGACGTAACCGTTCGCCGCACCTGAGATGTAGCCCCAGCTGCACTGGAGGATGACGGCACCGTTGTCAGCGGCATACTTGATTGCACGTACCTGGGCAAGCGCGCTTGTCTCGATATTGCCCGAGAAAATCTGGCAGCTCATGATTTTCACGCCCGGCGCCGCAGGTGTTCCTCCAGCGATTGAACCTATGCCGACCCCGTTGTTGTTCTGGGCAGCTATCACTCCTGCCACGTGCGAGCCGTGTCCGGTGTCATTTATGTCATTGGTAGTGATAAGGCCGGTGTTTCTCACGAAATTGTATCCGTGCCTGTCTCCTGCATATCCGTTGCCGTCCATATCCTCGGTCCCTCCGTAAACGGGCTCACCGGGATTCGTCCACATGCTCGGAAGAAGGTCCGGATGAGTGAAATCCACTCCCTCGTCAAGCACAGCCACAATTATGGAAGGATCGCCCGTACATTTCTTCCAGGCCTCCTGGACCTGGACGTCAGCACCTGCGATTGATTTGCCAACACGCTCTCCGGCGTCATTGACCGAGAACATGGTGCCGTTATTGACCAAATCCCACTGGTATGCGAGATACGGGTCATCAAACACGCCAGCCTTTGTCATCACCGTTCCTGCAGAGAACGGTATTGCCTTACGGCTGTTGTGGCGTTTCATTGTCCTGTTAAGCTCGACCTGCTGCACCTCTCCCAGAGCCGAGAGCCTTTTTGCGACCTCATCAAGCGTGAACTCGTCACTGAAACGCACCACATACCACAGATGCAGCCCGGCCTTGCGGGTAGCCTCCTCAGAACGGCTGTCCTTAGGGAAAACCCTCTCTACCTGATAAGTCCCGACAAGGTCAAGGACTTCATCGACTGAAACGACTCCCGAGCGTGTTGCAGGACCGCCGCTTTTGGTCGCAGGTAGAAGATTATCCAGGATTCCGCTCACCTGCGGGCTGAACTTGACAAGCAGTTCACCGGCCACCGCGTCCTGCGGGATTGACGGGGAAGATGTCCCGTTTCCGTCAGGAGCAGGTACGTCTTCAATTGAGCAAGATACGGCGGACAATGCCAGGGCCGCACAAAATATATAAAGATATTTTTTCATTCCTCTCATTTATTTGTTGTCATCCAGTTTGTAAGGATGGATATCATAATAGCTGCCATGGTTGCCGGGAACATTGCTGTAATTGCCCAGGCTGATAGGTACATTGCTGAATTCAGCCTTGACGCCGTTCTTGTCAGTTCCCTCCTGATTGAAGATGAACGAGTCAGGCAGCCAGTAATTGAAATTCGGATGATACAGTATCCACATAGGCAACTCGCCGTTGAGCCTGTTGTAGTTGAAAGCGAAACGCTTTATGTTAGGCAATACGCGAGGTAGCTGAAGGTTGATGAAATCAACTGTAAGGGAGTCTCCCCTGTCGGCTGAGGTATAGTCCCTGATGCCCATGTTCCTTACTGCCGCGTCACTTGGAACCGTACCCTGCAGATAATTCACAGACATCATCAGAGTATCGAGCTTCTCCCATGTAAGAATCCTCTTCCAGAAGACATTTGCATTATCCATTCCAGGGTTGGTATTGTCAATGAATCCTCCGAGATCCTGGTCGGACGTATTTGAGAGGTCATAGATTACCTTGCGCTGGTTTGCATTGAGCACAATGCTGTGAAGCTTAGGGAAATTCTGCGGAGTGAGCACCCCCGGCCATGCCTGGAAATTGTTGCTTGAGAAGTTCACATATTCCAGATTCTTCAGAGCCGTTATGCCTGAATGAAGTTCGCTGAGTCCGTAAGCGCTCACTGTAAGTCTCCTGAGCTGGGTAAGGTTGTTGAGATACTCGCCTGTGCTGAGGCTCTTTATAAGGAAGGTGTTGGCGTTGCTCATGAAAATGAGCGACTCGGCAGCCCTGAGGTACTGCACCTCCTGAGGAAGAGGCTCACGTGTGGTGAACATCAGGAATGAAGCCTTGCGGACACGTCCGACATATGACTGTGCCTTGGCCTCAAGATAATCCTCGTCGCCGAGGCTCTTGAGCGGATCCGTATCGTCAAGTTCAGCACGCTCTGCAAGCAGATGCTCCCTGTCGGAAGCGACAAGCGCCCTTATGTCATCCATATTCTCCTCACGCCACAATGAGATGCCCTCCCATCTGTCCATAGGAAGCGAGGAATCGAATTCAGTCCATACGGCAACGGAGCGGCATGCCCCGAGCACCGCAAGAGAGTCGCCCCTGCGGTCCTGCGTAATCTCCTCGGCGGGACCCTGCACGACTGTAATGAAGTCCTGCCTTACCAGAGACGCTGACTGGTCCTTAGGTATGAACTGCACCTCTGCAATACGCTCCTGGGGCACAGAGCTTACATTCCATCTGAAACGCACCCTGACCTCGCGCGGACGCACGCCGCGGTCAAGCTCAAGTTCCTTGTTCGAGCGGTCGAGAGTAAGCCATGATGCATTGTCAGGAAGCTTGACGTCAAACGGGATGTTCGATTTAACCTTCACGTCGAAATAACGCTTATCCAGCACGTCGAACTCAGGTATTGAAATCTCAGGCTTGTCAACCGTAATCGAATAGTCGAAACCGGCCTGGGTAACATTGATGCTGACAACCTCGTCATCAGCGATTTTCCTTATGTTCACAACACCTGTCCTGTTGTCAAGCACAAGAGAGGAGTCTATTATTACGTCACAATGGCCGCTTCCCCTGCCGTTTGCAGGAGAAATCGTTATCCAAGGCTCACCAGAGGATGCCACCCACTCCCCGTCAGAGGAGACGGATATGGTCTTCCTTCCGCCCACAGCCTCGAACGTGAGGTCCGATTCCCCTGTACCGAAAGGAACATCTGCCTCGGGAGTCACGCAGGCCGATACGGCAAAAGCCATTGCCAGAGATAAAAGTATTGTTCTATATGTTTTCATTTCAGCCTTTTTTAATTGAGCATTTCAGGACAATTGAGGATATTCTGCGACTTGTCGTAGATGAGCTTATATGCTCCGGCACGCCAGGCCAGGCAGATGTCAGACGCGTCAAACTCAATGTTCGGGTTGTCGCTGATGTCGAAATAATATATCAGCTGGGATATCTTGTCATCTATCCTTTCATATGCGTTGGAACCGATGTAGAATCCTCTCAGGCCCCTGTGGTTGTAAAGTCCTTCAGGCCACTGTTTTAGAATGCGTTTTCCGTTGTCGTCCCTCTGGCCCCTTATTGCATATGCTGTAAGGCTTATGTAGTTGAGAGGCTCATAAGGGAACTCCTTGAAAGCGTTGTACGAAAGGTCCACGCTGTAAAGGTAAGGGAAAGCCGAGTCACCGAAAGTCACAGGAAGGTCATCAAGCCTGTTGTAAGTGAAATCAAATGTCTGCGTATATGTGAGCTTGTCCCTGTTCGGCTTGGTATAGTCGAATGCATCCTTGTCAATCGTCCTCATGCCGTTTCCGCGGAAATTATATACAGACACAACTGAGTTGCTGTGTGTGAACTCAAGAGGATATTCGGTGAACTTGTTGCTCGCGAGGCTCAGTGTCTTTACATTGATGCCCTTGAAGTCATCACCTCCGGAAATTCTGTCAATATTGTTGTACGAGAAGTCAACCGAGCCTATAGTGAAGATGCTCTTTGCGTCGAACACGTCAGGGAAGACCTCCAGCATGTTGTGGGATACGGAGAAGGCCTCGACATCGTCCATTGTGAAGAGAATCTCACCGCCCTCGTTGTCAGGAATCTCCTTTATCCTGTTATAGTCAAGATAAATCTGCACAGGAGCAATCTCGCTTCCCAGTCTCTCGACAGTCTCGATTTCGTTGTTGACAAGATCAAGAAGGCCGATTTTCTTGAAGCGGCTGAAATATTCGCTCTTGAGAGCATCCAGTTTGTTGTTCCTGAAATAGAAAATCTGGATTTTGTCGCTGCTCGGACCATAGGCAAGGGCGCGCATGAGCTTGTCGCACTCCTGGGATGTCCACTGGCCGTTGTTTCCGAGGTTGATTGAAACCAAAGACGGCATGGCACCCAATGACGCGATATTGTCATCAGTCATCTTGAGCTTAGGGCAGTTATATACCTCAAAGTCTGTAAGAGCCACAAGCTTTGACATGGACTCGGCGCTCGGAAGATTCTCAATCTCGCAATTGGCGATATAAAGATACTCCATTTTAGTCAAGTTTCCGATTTCCTCCGGAATCGACGTGAGTCCATTGGTAAGCGTTCCAGGATTGTTGTCCATGGGACGTATTCCAGTCCCTTTCTCCATTGCGTATATCTGGCTTTCCGTGTAGCCCTTTGCATAAAGGGATACCTCCCTTATGGTCTCTTTCTTCTCCGCGAAGCCGAAAGCGATAGGCTCTGACAGCTGTGTGAGAGGGTGCAGTTCTGCCAGATATTTCTTGTGACGCTCCATTCTGGTGCGTGAGAGCATCTGGGCAGACTGTCCCGGGTCGGTGAAATCAAAATTATTGATGTCGTTATGGGTGCTCAGATAGAACTGCACAAGCTCAGTCAGCTGGCCAACGGCAGGAGAAAGGTCTCCCTTGATGCCGAAATCCGTAAGGTCAAGAGAAGCCACACGGCCGTTGCTGTGAAGCCTTACGCCGGACTGGTCACCCCAGAGGTCAGGGTCTTTGTTGAAGTCCCAGTTGGTTCCCTCCGGATAATTCTCTCCACGGTAATACCAGTTCGGTCCGTCAAGAGATTTCCATATCTCGTAAAGGGCATAATAGTCCTGAAGATACGGTGCATCCTCGCTAAGGGCCACAGGAACTTTCACATCAAGAGTCTTATTATCCGCAACATTGAATACAGGCGCCGCAGAGCGGTCAAAGCTCCTTGTCTCGAATGCTGTCTTCGTACCGTCCGAGAGTGTATATGACCTGACACGGTAGTCACCGGCAAGCAGATAAAGAAGCGAATCCGCCTTCAGGGAAGAAGTCTGGTAGCCGAAATTATCCTCCTTGCCGTATCCGTCAGGATAGATGTTGGCATCATCCTCCTCATTGAAATGAATGGAAAACTTGACAGGAATGTTCGCAAAGGAAATCTGCTCATTGCTGGATGTCTTTTCCACACGCATTGTGATGTATTTAGCCTCATCAAAAGTGTGGTCCTCCAGAGACCTTGTAGGCAGGTTCCCGAAGTCAGACATGTCCTTTACAAGAGTGAAACGGATATTTCCCCTTGAAGGCACTACAGATGTCCCTACAGTCATGTCATGCACCGTCATTCCGCCTGCAGTGACAGTAAACCTTGGATTTCCGATTCCTGATACGGAAGGTCCCTCGTTATCATTCTTGTCATACACGACAAAAGACAGCACCTCATAGTCACCGGCAAGGAGCTGCAGCTTTTCGCTGCGTATTCCGAACTCGGCCGAAACCTTGTCGGCTGCTGAAAAGACGAGGGTCTGGTTGAGCGTGCTCCCCTGGTACCTCATCGTAATCCTCGCCTTGGTAATGTCAGCGAGATAGTCTATCTCCGCTGCCTTGGAGGCCGGCACATAGGAAGCCTCCTTATACAGCTTGAACTGCACATAGCCATAATCGCCCGCACCCTGGGGATCTTCCACAGAACATCCTCCCAAAGTTGCCAAAGCGGCTGCCGCCGTCATGAGCATCATGGCAAATCTTAAAATTCTCATATCTGAAACTGCTCTTTATTATTCAATTATAGTCACGTTCCACAAAATTACAGCGCAGGATTATATTTGCACACGATGGCGAGCACCGGCATGCCTGCATTCGTAAACACGAGAGCGCCCTGCTTTGCCTCAGTCGTCTCCATATTGATGAACAGGTTCTCCGCGCTTCCTTCAAAAGTAAGCCAGGACTGGTCTTCATCTGCAATATAGAAAGCATTGTCAAACTCTATTGTTGACTCAAGCGTAGGCATTGAAATCTCCTGTCCGTAAGTAAGCTCGTAAATCTCATCAGAATTCCAAAGCTGCTCCTTGCAAGCCCAATAATACTCTGATTCACCATCCTCAGTCTCGCTCATCTTGCGCAGCACGCATCCTGCACCGCCGCCCCACTGGGCATATTTGAATGCAAGGGCGCTGCCTCCTCCGATGGAAGCCTCCGGGTCATACAGAACCTTGATTACCGCGAAGTTCCTGAGTTTTTCCGAATCATCTCCGGTCTGGCATACAATGAACTTGTCCTTATAGGCATCCTCCTCTGCGAGGGAGATATAGAATGACGACTCAGACTGCGGCTCAAGCCATGGTACCTCGCTGAGAACCAGGCCCTCGGGACCTACTTCATAAAGTCTTACATCCCATACGTTCTTTACAAATGTGAAGTTGTATGTGCCGGAAGTCCTTGTGACTGTCAGCTGGTAATAATTGTCCAGGCCGACACCGAACAGTTCCTCAGCGACAGAAATCCATCCGTTCTCAGGATTTGACGCATCAAGGCTCTCGAACCTTGCTCCCTTGGCAGCCAAGGCATCATTGTCAGCGCTTACAAGTCCGCCCTCAGAACCGCCAGCCGAGCCTTCCTGCGAAATAAGGCTATAGACATATCCAGCCAATTCATCCTTGATGGCAGTAGCGGTATCATTGAAAAGATCGTAATCAGGATCATTGATTTCAACGGTTCCCGGGATTATCATAAGCTCAGCCTTGCGTGAGGCTCCCTCGTTGGCATCCACGCTTACTGTGAAAGACCAGTCTTTCAGCACATCCTCAGGCTCGTTGTCCGTGAGAGTGAAATTCACCCACTCACCATACAGGCTGTACTGCTCAGAAGAGCCGACAACTGAATACACACCGTCCTGCATCTGCACGGCAAATATCTTCACTCCATCAGTACCGATTACGCTGCCCTTCATAGGATAGCCTTCCTGGTACTCGCCGTTCATCTCATTGTAATAGTGTCCGGCCTTGTTGAAACGCGCTGTTTCCGACAATGGGGAAACCTCAAACACATTCTTGACAGGCTCAATCGAGAGAGTTATCTCCTTCTCTACCTCCATCGGATTCTCCGAATTGTCATTCACGATGAACACAAGCTTTCCTTCAGCCCCGTCAAGAGGATATTTCGCATTCACTCCGCGAAGACAGATTGCAGCCGGAACATTGGCCTTGGCAGATGTCACATACCTCCCTTCAACCACGTTCGGCTCGACCCACTCCGGAGTCTCCTTGAGCGCCCAGTCGAAGTTTGCCTCGACCTTCATGTATATCTGGAAGATGTTGCCGTCGAAATAGAGATCAATGTCAGCACTCTCGTTCTCAGCATAATTGTATCCTCCGACATCGTCGCCATAGTCAAATCCATCCGAGGTTATCTTGACAGGCCACAGGCTGAATATGCGGTCCTTGCCGTTGCGGTTGATGACAGCAATCTGCTTTTCCTCCTTGCCCATGGTCATGGTAAGGATGCACTGGCGCTGCTCAAAGTCGCTTTCATCGACAATGGCCTCCACAGTAAGCTTGTGTTCTCCCGCCTGTCCGCTTACTACCGGCAGAGGCTCCCCTCTTGAAATGAGACGGAAATATTCCGTGTCACCTGATATTGCCACTTCCCAAGGGAGATTGGGATTTATCGTAAGTTCATAAGATTGGCCTGGCTCAATGGTCTCATTGACCTGCTCGGGGAAGATAGGGGCAATGTCAACCGGGCCTTCAGCAGGCCCGTTGCATGAAACTGCGGACATGGCAAGCACCAGCGCTGAAACTGAAGCGGGTTTCCAAAATTTTGTTCTCATAAGTCCTTTTCTTTAAATGACTGTAAATAATTACAAAGAGTAAGAATGATTCCGGGACAGTCAGTCTTCTGTCTGTCCTGAAGGCCTTGAAGGCAGTTTCATTCCCTCTTCCCTCATAAGCCTTTCGGCCTCTTCGTCACTTATCCATTCCATTATGTTATAGAAATGTCCCACTGTGCCATATTCTCCTCCAAGGGATGATACATAGACCCTGTAAGAGACTGTGATGTAATCCTGGCATCCGTAGATGAACGAAGGATAGGCAGCGCTGCTCTCCACGCGTATCTTGTTGTCCCCCCTTATGATTCCGAAAGCAGTCCACTCGTCTCCGATGACCTGCCCCTTCTCCATGGAGACAATCGGATATGTCGGGTCTTCCGGTTCAAGTGTAAGGTTCACGTCATAGCCGTCATAGAGCCAGTCGTAGCATACAATCGTATTCTCGAGCGTCTTGTGCGGCTCAGTCCAGATGAGCCTCTGGTACGAACCGTCAAGCGAATAGTTATACAGATAAAGTGATGAAAGCATACAATATCCTGAGTATGCGCTGATGTCAAACGGGCATACTTTCAGCAGCACGCAATTGGTCTCAAGGCCAAATTTTTCATCCGTGCCCGCCATCGGCATCTCAAGCTCCGAAGGAATCACGAGCCTCAGCTTGAAGCCGAGCGAATCCGTGTCACCTATGTTCTCATAAATGCCCTCTACCTCAACATCAGCACGGAGTTGTCCGGCAGGAATGACGATGGTGTTGGATTTGAGGCGGTAATGCAGGTTCTCAATGGCATTGCTGCCCTTGTCAATCACTTCCACTGCGAAAGTGCGGTCATAGTCACATGCAATTGTGGAAACGACAGGAACCTTGAAAGTCTCGTTCTGAATCACAGGATATGTGCCTATCGTGTCCGCGAACATTATATATTCAGCTCCGTCAGAAGAAAAGCTGCGCTCCTGAGTGCTGCATCCTGTGGCACATGCCGCTGCAAGCAAAACGGAGACTGACAATACTTTATAAAAACTTTTCATATATCTTCTTTTATCAGAGTTACTTACCTAAAGTCCCATGTAGCCGGGATTCTGCTCAAGAGCCGTACCCGGAGATTCGATTTCATGATTCGGAATCGGCCATACAAAACGGTAGTCCCCGGCCTCAACCTTAAGCGAGCTGCCCTGTGCCAGTGAGCTTGTCTGCGGCTTGCGCTCGAATCCGCGTCCCCAGCGCTTGAGGTCGTTCAGACGGAAGCCTTCCATATAGAGTTCCCTCACACGCTCGTCGGAAATCACGTCAAGCCAGTTCTTCTCATTGACACCGATATTTCCTCCGGCGTTCATACGTGCCTTGCGCAATGTCGAGAGGTCAGCCTGCGCACCGACGAAATTACTCTGGTGGCATCTTGCCTCAGCACGGATGAGGTACTGCTCAGAAAGCCTGAGGACCTTAGGCATGCTCACATGATATATCATGGCCTGGGATATGAACGACCTGTTTCCGTAATATTTCACAAGAAGCGGCCATGTAAGTCCATGGTCATAGCCGGTGCTCTCGTTAGAGAAGAATGCGGAACCCCTGAGGTCGCTGTTTCCATAGAGATTGATGGCCCATGTGGCAGGAACATAGTCAGGGTAGAAATACCTGTAGTCATTCGTGAAGTTCAGGAAGATGCGTCCGAGCGCCCCGCCGTATGAAGTTGGCGTGAAGCCTATTTTCCAGATTACCTCAAAAGATGAGTCATTGGTCCACATGTACTGATAGTAGCTGAGAGGACGGTTGTTCTCATCGGTTGTATATGTAACATTCGCATCAGCCAGCCGGAATCCGGCTTTGCTGTTTTCTATCACCATGGTAGAGTACTTCACGGCATCATCCCAGTTGCCCATGTACAGGGCAACCCTCGCATGGATAGCATGAGCGGCAGCCCTTGTGAACCATATGGAGTTGTATGCGTCATCATCCTCCATTATCATGGTCTCTGCTTTCTCGAGATCCCTGAGCACGAAGTCCCATGACTCCTTGAGGTTTGAGCGTCTTGCGATTTCTTCCTTATAATAGGAGTCGCGCAGCATCACGCCAAGTTCAAGTTCGGCCTGCGCATCATCTCCCTTCGAATCGGGGCTTGACGGCTCTCCGGTAAGAGGATAAGCCTTGCAATAGCATTTGATAAGCTCAGAATAAGCGAGGGCGCGTGCGCAATAGACTTCTCCTGTCCAGCTGTCGAGATGCTCTATCTCATTGTCATCCACAAGCGACGCGCGCAGTTTCCCTACTTTGTCAAGAAAGAAATTGCACTGGCCGATGATTGTATAAAGTGAAGCATAGACAGCCTCCACCTCCTCATTGGTAGTGCGGATGTTCCACTGCCATATGTCACCATGGATGTTGGAAAAACCGTCAACTGCATAAGCCAGGTCAGCCTGGATGTCAGGAAGGTAGGTAAGATATCCGCTATAAAGCGCAGATGACTTGAAAGAAGAGTACATACCTATGAGAGACTGCTCGGCATCTGAAAGCGACTGCATCGCAGCATCCTCAGGCAAGGCGTCTCCCGGATATTTCTCAAGGCATGACTGTGCTCCTGCAAGTATCATGAGTATAACGGCCATGCTTCGCGTAATATTTTTCAATATATTCATTTTCACGATTTTAGAAAGTTAAGTCCAGACCGAAGGTAAACTGGCGTGACATAGGGTATGCCGCCTGGTAAACATTGCGTGAGCCCTCCGGATCAAGTCCGGAGAAGCCGGTCACGGTAAACAGGTTCTGTCCCTGTGCATATACCCTGAGCCCCCTTATGAAACCGGTCTTCTTCAGAAGTTCCTGAGGAAGTGAGTAGCCGAGCGTAAGATTCTTCAGGCGCAGGAATGAAGCGTCCTCAAGAAGACGGCTGTCAAACTCCGTATATATGCCATGACGCGGGATTTCAGTCACATCACCAGGCTCTTTCCACCTTTCAAGCAGGCGGCGTGACTGGTTGTAGGACATGAAACGTCCGTTGGACTCGTCGAAATAGCGGTCATTGTTTATCATGTACCTGTCAGCGACCCAGCTGAACTGTGCGGAGAGTGAAAGCCCTTTCCATGAAAGCGCGGTACCGAAACCTCCCATCCAAGGGGCTATCGAAGATTTGCCTGTAAGCACCTTGTCTGAGTCGCGCAACTCGTTGGTTATCTCACCGTCCTTTGTAAGCCATAGGGCATCTCCGTTGGCAGGGTTAACGCCATAGTAGCGGTTCATGTAGAACTGTCCGAGCTTCTGTCCCACTACAAGCTTGGTGCTGGTATTTGACGGTTCGTATTCGGTTACGCCATTGTACAATTCTATGATTTTATTGGAGTTGTAGCTGACATTGGCATTGATGCTCCAGTTGAAGTCGCGCCATGTAACCACTGTAGCGGCGATATTCAGCTCGGCACCGACATTCCTCATCGCTCCGACATTGTCCCACTTATATCCGAAACCGTTTGATGTCGCATATGAGAGCGGAACTTCCATGAGCATGTTGGTAGTCTCCTTGTCATACAGTTCCAAGTCCACATTGAGCCTGTTCCAGAAGCCGAAATGGAAACCGAGGTTGGTGGTCCATGTTGACTCCCACTCCAGTTCCTCATTGCCCGGCTGGATAGGAACCACGCCGGCATTGCCAACATAGTCAGATCCTCCGCCTACAAGGGCCAGATGCTCATAGTTCGGGATGGATGAGTTTCCTGATGTTCCGGTGCTGAAAGCTATCTGCGCATTGGTGAGCCATGAGGCTGCATTCTTCATGAAACTCTCGTTCCTCATGTTCCACATGAGTCCAGCAGACCAGAAGCCTGCGAAACGTCCGTTCGCACCGAATCGTGACGAGCCGTCAGTACGTGCTGACACCTCAACGAAATAGCGTGAATCGTAGTTATACTCTCCCCTTGCGAAGAATGAGAGCAATGAATAGTCCGCAGAAGATACGCTGCTCCATGCGGTAGCCCTGGTTCCCGTTGAAATGTCCGTAAGGAAATCATTGGTCTGTCCTGCGGTCGAAAGGCCGAAGCTCTCATAACGGTATGTCGTACCCTCCTGTCCGAGCAGGAAGTTGAAAGAATGAATGTCCTTCAGGTCAAACTGGTAGCCTATCGTGTTGGATATGCTCAGTGACATTCCGTCCGCGGAGTTCCTTGTAGCCTTTCCTTCGCCCTGGTTCGGAGCATATGTAGGGTTTGACTTGCTGAATCCGGTGTTGTGTGAATAATCAACGGTGAACTGGGAGCGGATTGAGAGTCCCTGCACAGGTCTGGCTTCCGCAAATATGTTTGAGATGACCTTGTACTTCTTATATACCCGAGGGTTGTTCTCAAGCCACTCGAGCGGGTTCTGTCCCTGTCCTTTCCATGAGCCGTCGTTGATTGAGGCAAGGGAGCCGTCTTTTCTGAACGGATTCCAGTAAGGAAGCATGAAACGCGCCGCAGAAATAGGAGTCACGACCGTATAGTTTCCCTCGTCGGCCTGCTCTATGTTCTGGAAGCCGAGCATGGTGTTCGTACCCATTTTCAGCCATTTGGCCATCTGCTGCTCCACATTGAAACGCATGGAGTAGCGTTTGAAATAAGAGCCTGGAGCGATACCGTCCTGGTCATAGTATCCGCCTGAGAAATAGTAATTTGTCTTTTCGGTAGCTCCTGACACGGAAAGCTCATAGCTCTGCAGGAAAGCCTTGTCATTATAGACCGCATCAAGCCAGTTGACGTCAGTCTGCGATAGAATGCCGTAATCTTTTCCGTCGGTCATTCCGATTTCTTTCTCGTATTGTATGCGCTCTGCGGTGTTCATCAAGTCCCAGTTTCCGCAGGCAATGTCTGAGAATCCGAGCTGCATTCGATAGTTGATGGAAGGCCTGTCTGTCTGACGTCCCCTTTTCGTGGTGATTACAATCACGCCGTTTGCGGCACGGGCACCATAGATGGATGTTGAAGAGGCATCCCTCAATACAGTAAGGCTCTCGATGTCAGACGGATTTATCGTATTGAAATCCGATGCCGAAATTGCGGCTCCGTCCAAAATGTAGAGCGGCTCTGTGCCCGAGTTGATTGAGTTTGTTCCGCGGATGGTCATAGACGCGGAAGTGCTCGGCTCTCCGGAATTCGACAAGACCATAAGTCCGGGAACCTGTCCCTGCATCGCCTGGTCAAAGGCAGGAGCAGGCGTGCTCTCTATGGCCTGTGACTTGATTGTTGCCACCGAACCGGTAATCGTACCTTTTTTCCTGACGCCGTATGCTATCACAACAACATCGTCAAGGCGCATGCTTTCCGTCTGCATGACTACATCGTGCCTAATTTCAGGACTGCCCTGGGCTACCGTATATTCCTCATCAAGGAAACCGATTGAGGAGAAGACCAGTTTGGTTCCTGGAGCCACGTCAATGGAATAGTCCCCATCTATCGAGGTAGAGACTCCGACTCCGGGACCGGCAATGACTGTCACTCCGACCAGAGGCATGTTGTCCTCTGCCGAAGTAACGATTCCGCTGACCTTTACGGTGGTCTGCGCAATAGCAGCCGCACTGCACAGGATGCAGATCAAGAGACTGACAATTAATTTACCTAATCTGTTCATTAAAGAAATTTTAAATTTCGTGTACAATAAACTGCTGCGCCTGGGAAGCGCATTCAAAAAAACGGGCGCAAATTTCAACAAAATAAATAAGAATAACAAAAGATTCTTAAACTTCAAAATTCCAATTCCAGGCCCCGCAAATGCGTATTTTTCAGCCTTTTCTTACATTTTTTAAACATTCGCCCGAATTTCCGCCGCCAAATCCCCGTAAATCCAATTTTCAGTAACAAACCTCAACCGGAAATTCCCATCTAATTTTTATGCATTTTTATTGTCACCAACCTGGCCATGCATGTATTTCTGCATTTTCTTGCATTTCATAAACATTCGCCCGGTTTTCCACCCCAAAGTCCCGGAAATTCAATTTTTCGTTGCAAACATGGCATTTCACATTTATTATGCTGTTTTATTGTAGTGCCACCCCGATCTACCATTTTTATATTTCATTGATTTTCATTTTGTTACAATTCATTTAACAATGTCAGGCCGGCCATGTCAGAGGCATATGTGGAGCGTTGAATTTGGCAGACCTCCTTTTATGGTACTACATGAATCCAACTTACTGCGGCTTATAGTTTCGCTGTTTTTGTTGCAATCACAACTGCTATTTATTAATTATTGCTGTTTTGCTACCGGCAGTATTTTGCCCATAGCCATTCCTCAATATGCAGATGCACATGCTGCTGTCGGACTATTTGTATATTCCGAACCTGATTCGGTTTAAGAATCGGCCAAAATTTTTACCGTTTTGTTCCAAAATGCAATTCCGTTTAAGAATCGCCCGATTCTTTTTTTACCGTTTTCGCCAGACAGAAGCGTTTCGCAACCTTTCCCTGATACCGGCAGCACACCGGGACACCCTACAGTTCAATAACCTCCAAATCGTCAGGCACGAATATGCCTCCCTTGAAATTGACTGCGGCTTCTGCTGAATATGCGGCTTTGCGTTCGGCGAGAGTGCGGTCTTCGGTGTGGTAAAGAAGAAGATTGCGCACATTGCATTGAGCGGCTACCGCGCCGGCCTCAAGAGCAGTGCTGTGATGTTTCTCATATGGCTTGAACACATCACGGTCACGATACAGGCAGAATGCCTCGCACATCAGCAGGTCCGCACCGCAGACATGACGGCTGTTGCGCTCATCATATGGCTCATCGCCAAGGCAGACCAGTGTCTTTCCGCCTGGAAGCGTTGCACGGAATCCGAACTGCTTCTCTTTTTCGGACATGATGTCAAAGCATGTCAGCCTGATGTCCCCTATGGAAACATCCTCCCCGTCCGAGACCTCACGGAAAAATATACGTTCACCAAAAGGCTCGAGCTGCTTCGGGGAAAGCGTAAGCCTGCATATCCCGTCAAGTGCATCCAGGACCTTACAGTGTCCATAGACATTCAGCTGCCCCTCGTATTTTCCGCTTTTCATGGCCTGGGAAATCATGCGCACAACCCATACGGCCCCGAGTATATGGTCCGTATGAACATGAGTGAGGTATATGTCATGGATTTCGTACAGCCGCACACCGGCCTTTTCAAGCTGCGTCAGGATTCCGTTACCGCCGCCGGCATCAACAAGGAGCACGGCTTTGCCTGTATGCAGCAGGAAACACGTGTTATAGCATTTGGTCACGGCGGCATTGCCTGTGCCGAGCATAGTCAGACGGCACTCCCCTTCATTTTTCATACAATCGCATTTTCACAATGTTCGCCGTCCTTTAAAGGGCGGCGAACCGTAAGAACTGCTCCGCAACATGCGGACAACATAATTATTTCTCTATCCTTGCCTGAAGAGCCTTTGCCTGCTCCTCATATCCAGGCTTGCCCAGAAGAGCGAACATGTTCTTCTTGTAAGCCTCAACGCCAGGCTGGTTGAAAGGATTGACTCCGAGGACATATGCGCTTATTCCGCAAGCCTTCTCGAAGAAATAGAACAACGCGCCGAGGTTGTACTCATTGATGCGCTCCACAGAAACGGAAAGCTGAGGCACGCCGCCGTCGATATGGGCAAGCTTGGTACCGAGCTCCGCCATCGCGTTGCACTCCTCGATATGCTTTCCTGTGAGGAAATTGAGCCCGTCAAGATTCTGCTGGTCATTGGCGATTGTCATGCTGCGGTTGCTGTTCTCCACAGTCACGACAGTCTCCATGAGATGACGCTCGCCGTCCTGGATATACTGTCCCATTGAATGAAGGTCAGTAGTGAAACTTACGGAAGCAGGGAAAATGCCCTTTCCGTCCTTGCCCTCAGACTCTCCGTAGAGCTGCTTCCACCACTCTCCGAGATACTGGAGCTTAGGATTATATGACACGAGAATCTCTATTTTCTTTCCGTTGTCATAAAGGAGATTCCTCATTGCGGCATACTGCACGGCCGGATTGCACTCGCATCTCTTCGCGCACGCCTCCTCCATCTCGGCAGCACCCTTGAGCATCTGCCTGATGTCAAATCCAGCAAGCACTATAGGCAGGATGCCTACAGGGGTAAGGACAGAGAAACGTCCTCCCACGTTGTCCTCAATCACGAAAGTCTTGTAGCCCTCCTGGGTAGCGAGAGACTTGAGCGCTCCCCTGTGCGCATCAGTAACGGCCACGATACGCTCAGCAGCCTCATTCACGCCATATGTCTGCTCAATATACTGCTTTATAAGGCGGAAAGCCACTGCAGGCTCAGTAGTCGTGCCTGATTTTGAGATAACGACAGCAGCCGTATTGCGCTCCTTCATGAGGTCCATAAGCTCGCTCATGTATTCCTCCGAAAGGTTATGTCCCGCAAAAACCAGCTGAGGAGCCTTCTTCTCTCCCTTGAGGCTGTTTGCAAATGAATGCGAAAGAGCTTCGAGAGCACATTTTGCACCGAGATACGAGCCACCGATTCCTATCACGACGACAAGGTCCACGCCCTTCTCCTTCCATGCGTCCCTTATCTGCTCGCACTCTTCCACAAGAGATTCCGGTGTCTCCGTAGGAAGATGTTTCCATCCGAGGAAATCGTTTCCTGCACCGGTACCGGCCTCAAGCACGTCAAGGGCAGACAATGCCTTTTCAACATATGACTTATAATCTGCATCTTTTACGAAGGAGCTGCAGCCTCCCAAATTTACCTTTACCATAACTATATCAGTTGTATTTGTTTATCAAAGTCCAAGACACGGGACACTGCCACACGGAGCGATGTGCCCATAATTCGGCAAAGATATATTTTTTTTGAATATTCAGCAATTGTCTCTGAATTATGCTACCAAGGCAAGTCATCCGGCATAAAATCATCGCCAGTAAGTTCAGGACGGTATACCAGATGAATAGGTATAAGATACACTAATTTGTCTTCGTTGTCGTATGCAGATATCCAGAAGACAAATTGCTCCATATCCCCGTTAGGCTTCATACGCTCCAGCAAATCGTATAACTCATTTTCCGAACAAATAGTGAAAGACATCCACAGTGAAGTGTCCGGCTGAGGCAAATCAGTCCAATGACATTCATATTCGTCATTTACGACAATTCTTCTCGGAAGCGTATAATTTGGAGTAACATGTGTATACATCGTATAACAGATTTTCAGCGGAAAGTTCTCTTGGGATATAAGACAAGGGTAACCTGATTTCGGATCATACGAATATAGTTCACCCGATTTATTTACAACAAAATATTTTGGAGTAACATAATATGAGTTTCCGCCGCCGATTATCATTTTATTATAAGTTTTGCCTTTAGTCCCGTTTGTCGCTTTCAAACGTATATATACGGTAGTACTTGCGCCCCATCTTGACACACCTGTTTCATATATTGCAGAAGACGATGTTGTCCATTTTATAGATTCATCTCCTTGTTTAAGTCCCCATTCATATGAAATGCAGCCCGACTTGATAAACTTTTCAAGTTCACCTTCATCGCTTCTGCATTTTACTTCCGCAACATATCCTTTTTCATAATCGAAGTATGCGGTTAAATATAGCTCAGGAAATCCGGCCATCACCGATTTGCTCATGGAATATTTTTGGCCGTAAGCGATATATTCGGCTGTGATTGTGACAGCGCCCGTACCGTGCACTGTGACAGTTCCGGTAGTACTGTCAATTGATAACACTGACGGGGCAGATGAAGACCAGACAACAGGATAAGGACACTCATTCAAAATATATTTGTCACCTGACATCGGCGATGATGGCCCGTCTATAGTAATTGCAACACGTTCTCTTATCCAATTATACATGCCATCTAACACACTTATATGTTCACTTGCACCAGAGCCCAGAAGAACTCCGTGAAACGGAATGTCAACAAGCGGTTTCAAAGAAGCGGAATTAAAAACCCTGCAGTAGTCATCACTTGACAAACCGGACGTGCCGTATCCGAAACAAAGCGCACTTACCGTCGGAATGAACATGAAATGCTTGTTGTATAAATTGACATTATGGTAATATCCACCTAACAACAGATTGTATTTGCCGCCCTTAAAATTTCTTTCAGGGTCATATCCCTTTGTCGAGCCAAGGAAACCGTCATACATCAGACCGGAGGCAGGAGAATATCTTATTTCAGAGAACAATACCATTTCTTTTGTTCTCTTCATCCATAAAATATTTTTCTTATATGTAATATTAAAAACAAATACTTTACTGTTATATTTGAAATAAGGATTCATCTCCACATGGCATTCTATTGTCGTTTTACCTGGCAACCAGTCCCATTTTCCCATATCTACATTGAAGTATCGACCGCACAACATGGATACAAAACCACTTAGCACATCTGTCAGGCCTGAAGTATAGACATGCCCGTCAATAGTGGCATAATGACGAATAACAGGAGGATCAATTATGCCTCCATTGACAATTGCAAGATTCGTAATACAGCCTCCTGGGTCGCCGACAGGGAAGCCGATATGGCCAAGTTCTTTCTGCCACTGGTCATGTACTGTATTGTTTATTACTCCCGACGAATTGACATGGTTTACAAGCATCTGCTTTGCCGAAGTGGAATACAAGTATTTTCGCAGTATATCACCGGCAGAATTTGCTTCCAATACTATTTTCAATATGTCCGCAGGTTTTCCACCATTATAATAAAATAACAGTAAACTCTGTATCCCGTATAATGCCCCAAGCGGAATATGAGCTCCAAGATGCGGAGAATCATGACTTATGTATGCAATTGTTTCATGAGGATGTCCTTCAAGTTCCATTGTCCTTAGCGCATATCTTGCTACAAGTCCTCCCATGCTTTCTCCCAAAACGACATTGTGTTTTTCGCTTCTTGACTCAATCTTTTTCGAATTTACCCAATCAATTATTTCAATCAGAAGACGGGCGTTGTCACGTATATCAGCCTCACAATTTAACCAATCAACATATATAATGTCATAATCGTCAACAACATCAGGCTGTTCTTTTTTGAGTATCGCATAATATCCTCTTGCCGTGGTCAAACCTGAATCATAGGCTATATCATAGTCTTCTTTCTCCTCCAGCAAATTCATATCTATCATCAGATCCCTCAGTCCAATCGGATCAAATCACTCCACTATTATAAACGGATTCCGGATTGAGCGTTCATTATTTGAACTCGCATAGAATACTGAAGTGCGAGCCTTGATTGAAGTTCCGCCTGATGTGTGATAAAAATATTTCATCTCATCTGGATGTTTTTTTCCCAAATTTGCTGATTCACCTTGCAATTTTATGCCCTCCGGATCACATATCAGTCTGCTATGGCAAGTCAACACCTCCCCGTCCTCCAGCGTGACACGCATTTTCAGTTCCGCCGCACCTTCCTGATATGAGGCGGATACAGTACTTCCTGCGGAGATTCTCCTATAACCGGAACCGTCACCCGGATCAAATTCCATCTTGACGATCCCAGTATTTGAAAAGATGAAGTCTGAAGGAAATGAAAATGACGTAACAGAAGAAAAACTGGCGAAGTTATACGAAGAAAAGCCTATGACATATTTCTCGGCATAAGGATTTCTCCATTTACCGTCAGGGCCATAGCTGTCATAGACCTTGTCATTTTCATATCTGATGAGATTATTGTCAAGCGCATCCTCCCTTATGTAATTGTACTTGAACAGCAGAAGGCCGACATTAAGGGTGTTCCCATTGTTGCGCGACATCTCATCCATAATGGAACCGACATCACCGAAAGGCTTTGTCCCTACGGCAGAAGACCTGACGCTTCGCAAAAGACACTCGAACGTCGTTCTCTCCACATAATTGCTGTCCGTAAGAGCCGAACCATCATACCTGTCAAAATCAACAAGGTCAAAAGCATAGTCCAGAAGCAGCCCGGTCGGAACCTTTGTCTTGTCCAGACGCTCCAGCATCTTGTCAAGAGCATCCCTTACGGCAGCGTTTTCTTCTATATTCTGGGCTGAAAGAACCATCATTCCTGAGAAACTCAGGACGAAAAATAATATAAGTCTTTTCATTGCATAAACAGTTTAGGTTTTAACGGAAATTGATGAGCTGATGCATTTATATCGGCAAATGCTCGAACGTCCCGTTTGTTATGTGGATTATGTCTCCGCTGTTTTTTTCGGAAGCCGTAAATTCAAATTCTCCCGAGATGTATTCCCCTACTATGAATTGTGTAAAAACAAGCTGTCCGTCTGTTAAATTGTACCTGTACTCTGTATTATCCATATAAAAATGAATTCCTGTTTTATTTGAATTCTCCGGCGACAGAATATATTTTTTCCCGATTTCCAAATCTCCCGGTTCCCGTATACGGATAAAAACATCTACAGTATCTCCTTTGTCAGACGATACGGTGCGGCTGATGGTAACATAAAATTCGCCTTCAAAGGTTCTATTATACATATGTGGATGGTCGCGACCCAAATTGATAAAGGTATACTCATCATCGGAATACTCGACACCGTCTATCATCAACCGTATGGGACAACTTTTGGTATTAATCAAGAACCCTGCAATAATTTCTTCCAATGTACAAGCGGACAGAGAGCAACAAATCACGATTGCTGCGACAGACAACTGAATGAAACGGCATCTCATAATCAAAATGTTTTAAACTTCATTTACAATAAATGCTACAACTCAGCATAGTCAAAATGAATTTTGTCTCTGCACTCAGGTCAATCATCTCCGATGATTTTCCTCCTTCGCATCTTTATTTTAAATTTATTGAACCTTATCCATATTTTGATTGTCTGCCAAATCCGAATTGGTCTTTTTGATTTCATCGTAATATTTGTCATACAATTCTCCCGAGATGCCGATATCGGCAGCATCCTCACGGCTCAGCGCAAGGACAAGCTGTCCATTCCGGTAATGAATCTGATTCAGAAGCATCAATTCGACATCGGACTGAAATTTGGATAGCAAAGAAAGAGAATCGGCAGTTCCTCCGTTTGATTTTGTCCTGAGCATTCCTGCTCTTTCTTGTTTCTCATTTTTCTGTTCCGTCTCGGCAGTAAGCTCAGTTACGGCGCATGATGCAACCAGCATCGACAAAGATAAGACAAGGTAGTATTTCATGGTCATTTAGTTTTAAAGTCGAACAAATTAACGAAATATTATTCACATTTACAATAACTTATGACTTTATTTCCTACTTTTCCAAAAACATCCGTTGCATTAGTGTCCGGAGAAAAAATCTCCGATAGTGTTTAATAAATTAAATTTTAATAACAATAGTTCGTTAAAAAATATTCATAGGCTAAGCGGCATCTACCGTCAAGCCA
>ERZ778517.223-NODE-223-length-67162-cov-8.034557_pt1 | contig 67162 bp, 52 predicted proteins | sample MGYA00510341_ERZ778517 | MGnify/ENA primary metagenome ERZ778517 (study PRJEB29527, sample SAMN07138964) | mouse gut metagenome | material: feces | host: mouse | place: China:Nanjing | collected 2016-01-25 ...
ATACAATCATACTATACAATTTTTATTGGCAATGGTAAAACATATAGTAAGCTTCAAACTTAAGGGCACCGCGGAAGAACGCCGCGAGGTTGCCGAACGTTTCAGAAATGCGCTGATGGAACTCCCGGCGCAGATTGATGTGCTCCGCTCGATGGAGGTCGGCATAAATGAAAATCCGTCGGAAGACTGGGATGTGGTGCTTACTGCTGTGGTTCCGACTATGGATGATGTGATGGTTTATGCCAGGCACCCGGCCCACGTTGCAGCGGCTTCGATAATCGGTGCTCATAAGGAGGCACGGGCCTGTGTGGATTATTATTTCTCATGATAAGTCCGGATTTGGGTAAGGTGCCGGAACTGACAAAGGCAGTGGAATGGTCATAGTCTTCGATCTGGATGATACGCTTTATCCGGAGATGGAGTTCGTGAGATCGGCCTATAGGACGATAGCGCGCCAATATGGCCGCGGGTTGTTGCCGGCCATGCTTGCGGCTGCAGACCCGCGCGAGGCTTTTGACTCTACCGGTCTGCCGGTGTCCGACGTGATCGGTCTCTACAGAAATCATAACCCGGACATCAGATTGCCCTGGATGTCGCTCTATGTGTTGAGTTGTCTTGCTCGCACCGGCCACACTCTGGGGCTGGTGACCGATGGTCGCAGCGTCACTCAGCGCCACAAGATAGAGGCTCTCGGACTTGCCCGTTTCATCAGTCCTGACCTGATCATGATTTCTGAAGAGGTGGGGGAAGAAAAGGTGTCGGGCCGTGCTTTCCGCTCCATTATGAACCGTACAGAAGGCAGGGGGGCTTATGTCTATGTCGGCGACAACCCGGCGAAAGATTTTATTGCGCCTAACCGTCTCGGCTGGACTACGGTAGGTTTCCGGAGGGGCGGCAACGGCGAGAATATCACGCAGGCTGATCCGGCTGATTTTCCGGAAGAAAACCGACCGTCAGTCGAGATAGAAAATTTGGGTGAATTGCTCCGTTTTGTTGATTTTTATGAATTTAAAAATTAGTAAAGTTGTCCAAAATGAACATGTATATTGCTGATATATAATATATTGCTAATTTTAAAAATACAGAAAGTTATCCAAAATGGCATACGGTGTGATATAAAAAGTCTAACTTTTATGTTGGACTTTTCTTTTTTTATGCCTATCTTTGCAGTGTCAAAAACGACTAAAAAGAACACCTGCAAAAAACAATATTCCCCCTCAAAACAAAAATCAGATGATACAGACAGTGGTAAAGCGCGACGGTCGCGTCGTGGGCTACAACGAAGAGAAAATAAAGGCTGCAATCCGCAAGGCAATGCTCACCACAGAGATGGGAGAAGACGAAGCCTTGATTTCACGCATCACAGACCGGATCGGAATGATCGGCTGCGAGCAAATGACGGTTGAAGAGATTCAGGACCGTGTGGAACTTGAACTCATGAAATCGCCCCGCAAGGAAGTGGCCAAGCGCTATATCGCTTATCGCGACCAGCGTTCGATAGCCCGCCGCGCAAAGACCCGCGACATGTTTCTGGAAATCATCGAGGCTAAAAACAACGACATCACCCGTGAGAATGCCAACATGAACACGGACTCGCCCGCAGGCATGATGATGAAATTTGCCAGCGAGACAACCAAGCCTTTCGTCGATGACTACCTTCTGTCGCCCGAAGCCCGCGAGGCTGTGCAGAATGGCTATCTTCATATCCATGACAAGGACTATTATCCAACCAAGAGCCTTACTTGCGTACAGCATCCGCTGGACCGCATACTGAAATACGGCTTTGTGGCCGGCCACGGCGAGTCGCGTCCGGCAAAGCGCATCGAGACGGCCAGCATCATAGGCTGCATCTCACTTGAGACAGCCCAGAACGAGATGCACGGCGGTCAGGCCATTCCGGCATTTGATTTCTACCTCGCTCCTTTCGTGAGATATTCATATATAGAAGAAGTCAAGAAACTCGAAGACCTCAGCGGGGAGGATCTGTCGGCGCTCTACGATGTTGAAATAGAGGACTATATCAAGGCTCCGCTTGAAGGTATGACCGGCACCGAGCGCTGGAAACAGCATGCCGTCAACCAGACTGTGAGCCGTGTGCATCAGAGCATGGAGGCTTTCATACATAATATGAACACCATCCATTCGCGTGGCGGAAATCAGGTTGTGTTCAGCTCGATCAATTACGGTACAGATACTTCGGCTGAGGGACGCTGCATCATCCGCGAGCTTCTCAACTCGACTTACGAAGGTGTGGGCAACGGAGCCACAGCCATTTTCCCCATTCAGATCTGGAAAAAGAAAAAGGGAGTCAGCTATCTGCCCGGCGACCGCAACTACGACCTCTATCAGCTTGCCTGCAAGGTGACAGCGCGCCGCTTCTTCCCGAACTTCGTGAACCTCGACGCGACATTCAACCAGCATGAGAAGTGGGATGCCAATGATCCGGAGCGTTATAAGTATGAAGTAGCCACGATGGGCTGCCGCACACGAGTGTTTGAGAACCGCTTCGGCGAAAAGACTTCGATTGGCCGCGGCAACATCAGTTTCTCTACAATCAACATTGTTCGCATTGCAATTGAGTGCATGAATATAGTTGATCAGGATGAACGCATCAGACGCTTCTTCGAAAAACTCGACGATGTTCTTGATATCACCGCCCGTCAGCTCTGTGACCGTTTCAATTTCCAGAAGACGGCTATGGCCAAGCAGTTCCCGCTGCTTATGTCGCGTCTGTGGAACGGAGCTGAGAAACTCAGCCCGACTGACACTATCGAGAGCGTGATCAACCAGGGCACACTCGGCATCGGCTTCATCGGCCTGGCCGAATGTCTGATAGCCCTGACCGGGAAGCACCACGGCGAGAGCGAGGATGCGCAGAAGTTAGGTCTGAAGATCGTGTCACACATGCGCTCGCGCGTCAATGACTACAGCGAACAGTATAAGCATAACTTCTCTGTGCTCGCCACTCCGGCCGAAGGTCTGTCAGGAAAATTCACTTCACGCGACCGCAAATCGTTCGGCGTGATTCCCGGCATCACAGACAAGATCTACTACACCAACTCTAACCACGTGCCTGTCTACTATCACTGCTCGCCGCGCCATAAGGCCAAGGTCGAGGCTCCGTATCACGAACTGACCGGCGGCGGCCACATTTTCTACGTGGAAATTGATGGCGATGCCACCCACAACCCTAAGGCGATCAGCGATATCGTTGATCTGATGGATAAGTACAACATCGGCTACTGCTCGGTAAATCATAACCGCAACCGCTGCATGGACTGCGGATATGAGGATGCCCAGGAGTCGCTTGAAGAATGCCCCTGCTGCCACAGTCACAATATCGACTGCCTGCAGCGCATCACCGGCTATCTTGTCGGCACCACTGACCGCTGGAACAATGCAAAACTGGCGGAACTCAATGACCGCATAGTCCACAAGTAATCACGGTTTTTCATACAGACAGATTTTTTTCAGAATGAGAATTCTCGATATAGTTCCGGGGACGTCGGTTGACGGCCCCGGACTTCGTACGGCCATCTATGTGGCCGGTTGCTCTCACGGATGTCCAGGCTGTCACAATCCGCAGTCGTGGAATTTCGGGGCAGGGCGTGAGATGAGCATCGATGAGGTGATGCTCGAAGTGATAGAAAATGATTTCGATGTCACTCTGACCGGCGGCGATCCGATGTATAGCGCCGAGCAGCTGATACCGCTTGCCGCCAGAATAAAAGAAGCCGGAAAGAGCATCTGGTGCTATTCCGGTTTCAGCTATGAGGCTGTCATGGGCAATGAGCCTATGAGGCGTCTGCTTGAATATGTCGATGTGCTTGTCGACGGGCCTTTCATCGAGGCGCAGCGCGATGTGCATCTGCTTTTTCGCGGCTCGGCCAATCAGCGGCTGGTCGATGTGGCACGCTCTGCGGTCGGCAATGTTGTCGAGTGGGAGTGGTAAATACAGAGACTGTATAGCCTGGTTCCGTTACAGGGTGGCCGGGGTTTACTTCAGCTGCCGGTCGCTGGCGTTTGAGATTACGTAGGCGCGGACTTTCTGGAAGAGGTCGTTGGCGAAAACGAATTCGTTGAGGGCCTCGTTGGACGTCTGATAGATCTGGTGCATGTCACCAACCCATTCGCGGTGGCCCTTGTTGATGAAGATGATGTTCTCGCCGATGCCGAGCACCGAGTTCATGTCGTGGGTATTGATGATGGTGGTGATGTTGTATTCGTGGGTGATGTCACTCAGAAGTTCATCGATCACTATCGAGGTTCTCGGATCGAGACCTGAGTTTGGTTCGTCGCAGAAAAGATATCTGGGGTTGAGGGCTATGGCGCGAGCTATGGCCACACGTTTCTGCATACCGCCTGATATTTCCGACGGATATTTCGAGTCGGCACCTTTCAGTTTCACGCGCTCAAGACAGAACTGCGCGCGGTCTTTGATTTCGGCCGGAGTCATGGATGTGAACATGGTGAGCGGAAACATCACGTTGCCGAGCACGGTTTCCGAGTCGAAGAGGGCCGAACCCTGGAAGAGCATGCCGATTTCCTTGCGCAGGTCCTTGATCTGGTTGGTGTCCATCTTCATCAGGTCGCGTCCGTCGTAAAGGATTTCGCCTTTCTCCGGGCGTATGAGGCCCACGAGCGATTTGACGAGGACTGTCTTGCCCGAACCGCTCTGGCCGATGATGAGGTTTGTCTTGCCGGTTTCGAATCTGGCGCTGACATCATGGAGGATGGTCTTGCCGTCGAATGATTTGGTTATATTCTTTACTTCGATCATTGCAGTAGGAGTTTTGTCAGTACGACATCAAGCAGCAGAATCAGAATGCTGGAAGCAACAACGGCGTTGGTTGAAGCCTTTCCGACTTCAAGAGCGCCACCTTTGACGAAATAGCCGTAGTAGGCTGAGACGGAGGTGATGATGAAGGAGAAGAAGAGCGACTTAATGAGTCCGTACCACACGTACCATTCTACGAACATGGTCTGCAGGCCGTAGATGAAGCGGTTGAGCGGGATGATGCCTGTAAAAATCGAGATCAGCACTCCGCCGAGGAACGATGTGAAAATACAGAAAATCACCAGTATGGGCATATAGACAAGGAAGCCTACTATTTTCGGCAGAACAAGGAAGTTGGCGGAATTTATGCCCATGATATCAAGTGCATCAATCTGCTCTGTCACTCGCATTGTCCCGATTTCCGACGCGATGTTCGAGCCAACCTTGCCGGCAAGGATCAGACAGAGGATGGAGTTGGAGAACTCCAGCAGGATGATCTCGCGGGTGGCAAGACCGGTGGAGTAGGAGGGAACGAGGGGAGAGACAATGTTGAGCTGCATCTGGATGGTGATCACAGCGCCGATAAACAGTGAGATCACTATCACCAGCGGAATGGAATCCACGCCAAGTTTGGTGATTTCGAAGAAGGTGCGTCTGAAAAACGTCTTCCAGCGGTCGGGAACCGAAAATATCTTGTTTATGAAGAGGCAGTATTGCCCGAAGGTGGTGAGTGAGTCGGTTATAACCATGTCAAGAGGTTGAAAATTACATTTACCTCGGCAAAGGTAAGCATTTGTCACCTGTTGCCGAGGCTGTAGTGGGGCTATTGGCCAGAATTCAGGAAAGAAGAGAGAATTTTATCCGGTTTCGGATCAGCCGAGGGCTTCTGTCAGTTTCTCGGTGCTGATTTCAGACTGTTCTCCGGTGGTCATGTTCTTGAGAGTGACGGTCCCGTTCTGGAGTTCGGTCTCTCCGATGATGGCCACAAAGGGAATGCCGAGGCTGTCGGCGCGTCCCATCTGCTTTTTCATTTTTGCAGCATCGGGATAAAGTTCTGCAGGGATTCCGCTTTCGCGCAGTTTCTTGATGATCTGAAGGCTGCGGGCGGCTTCCTTGGGGCCGAAGTTGGTAAACATCACCTTGGCCGCGCCTTCGATTCCTTCAGGGTAGAGATTGAGAGTATTGAGCACATCATAAATGCGGTCGGCGCCGAATGAAATGCCTACACCTGAGACTCCGGGCAGGCCGAACACTCCGGTAAGGTTGTCGTAGCGGCCGCCGCCGGTGATGCTGCCGATCTCTACGTCGCGGGCTTTGACCTCAATGATGGTTCCGGTGTAGTAGTTCAGGCCGCGGGCCAGGCTTACATCGAGCTCGAGGTCGGCGCACAGACCGAGAGCCTCTGTGCCGGCCATGACTTCGCGCAGTTCGCTTACGCCCTTGAGGCCTGTCTCGCTTGAAGCAAGCATTTCTTCAAGGCTTGCGAGGCGTTCGGCATTGGAGCCGGAGAGGGTGATGAGCGGTGTGATGCGGTCAATGGCTTCGGCCGACAGTCCGCGTTCGCCGAGTTCGGCTTTCACGTTGTCGAGGCCGATCTTATCGATCTTGTCAATGGCCACGGTTATGTCCACGATTTTGTCAGGCGCGCCGACAAGTTCGGCTATGCCTGCGAGGACTTTGCGGTTGTTGAGTTTGATTGTGATACGGATGCCGAGACGGCTGAACACATCGTCAATGAGCTGGAGAAGTTCGATTTCGTTTATCAGCGAGTCAGATCCGATAACATCGGCATCACACTGGTAGAATTCTCGGTAACGGCCTTTCTGCGGACGGTCGGCACGCCACACCGGCTGGATCTGGAAACGCTTGAAGGGGAAACTGAGATCGTTGCGGTGCATGACAACGAAACGCGCGAAGGGCACTGTCAGGTCGTAGCGCAGACCTTTCTCACAGATCTTGGCTGCGAGTTTTGCCGAATCGTCGCCGGCTATGGCCGACTGGATCAGCTGGGGATCAGCCCCGCGCAGGAAGTCGCCTGAATTGAGTATCTTGAACAGCAGTTTGTCGCCCTCTTCGCCGTATTTGCCCATGAGAGTCGAGAGATTTTCCATTGCCGGAGTCTCGATCTGCTGGAAACCGTGGAGTTTGAAAACAGTGCGTATAGTGTCGAATATATAGTTTCGGCGCGCCATTTCAGCCGGGGTGAAGTCGCGCGTGCCTTTGGGGATTGACGGTTTCTGTGCCATGTATATCTGTCGATTTGTTCTTAAATATATTATCGTTGAAAGTTAGTACGAATTATTTTGCAAAGATAGCGATTATTTGCTAAATTTGCGTCACTTTAATGCGTAAACATACTTACTCGTAAAACAGACCCGATACTTATGAAATATATAGGAGCACATGTCTCTGCCGGAGACGGTGTGAGCAATACTCCTTTGAACGCCCATCTGATAGGAGCGAAATCATTTGCTCTCTTCACCCGCAACCCGTCGCGCTGGACTTCGAAACCGATACCGCAGGCGCAGGCTGAGGCGTTCAGGGAAAACTGTATGCGCTACGGTTACAGCCCGGCGCATATCCTTCCGCATGACAGCTTTCTGATCAATCTCGGCTCGCCGGATGCCGTGAAACTCGAAAAGTCGCGTGAGGCTTTTCTTGATGAACTGCGCCGCTGCGAGCAACTCGGACTTACCATGCTCAACTTTCATCCCGGTTCCCACATGCGTGAGATGGAGACTGATGCCTGTCTTGACCTGATAGCCGACTCGCTCAACGGTCTGCTGGAAAAGACGGCGGGGGTGAAGGCTGTGATCGAGAATACTGCCGGGCAGGGAAGTAACCTCGGATATTCGTTCGACCAGATTGCCAGAATTATTGACCGCGTGGATGACAAGACGAGAATAGGTGTCTGCATTGACACCTGCCATGCCTACACGGCCGGCTATGATCTTGCCACAGCCGAAGGCTATGACAAGACCTGGGCCGAATTTGACAGCATCATCGGTTTCAGCTATCTCTGCGGAATGCATCTCAACGATACTCAGAAGGGACTCGGCTCGCATGTTGACCGTCATGCACCGATCGCAACCGCCAATCTTGACCGCGAATTCTGGTCGAGACTGATGAACGATCCGCGCTTCGATGATATCCCGCTGATACTTGAAACCCCTGACGAGGCAATATGGGCAGAGGAAATCAGTCTGCTTTACTCGCTTGACAGCCGTAAGTCAGACTGAAGCCTGCCGCATACATGCATCCGGCTGTATCCGGCCTGCCGATCCGCTGACTGACGGATCTTGTTTATTATATAAATGTAGAGAGATTATTTTTTTTGATTATATCATCATCAACTTACACTTACCTATGGTTAAAAATAAACCAGACCAAAGTTTTCTGAATCTTTGGAACCTGAGTTTCGGCTTTTTTAGCGTACAGATCGCCTATGCTCTCCAGAGCGCAAATATTTCGCGAATATTCGCTACTCTCGGCGCCGATCCTCATTCATTGAGCTATTTCTGGATTCTGCCCCCGCTGATGGGCATTATTGTGCAGCCATTGGTTGGCGCTGCGAGTGACCGCACATGGAATCGTCTCGGCCGTCGCCTGCCTTACCTTGTTCTTGGAGCAGCTATCGCTGTTGTGGTCATGTGTCTTCTCCCTAATGCCGGAAGTTTCGGACTGACAGTTGGCGGAGCTATGATTTTCGGCTTTGTCGCCCTGATGTTTCTTGACACTTCCATCAACATGGCCATGCAGCCGTTCAAGATGCTTGTCGGAGATCAGGTCAACGAGCGTCAGAAAGGTCTTGCATATTCCATCCAGAGTTTTCTCTGCAATGCCGGCAGTCTCGTCGGTTATCTTGCGCCGATCACCCTGACGGCAATCGGTGTCAGCAATCTCGCTCCGGCAGGACAAGTGCCTGATGCGGTGACCTATTCATTCTACATCGGAGCCGCTGTGCTGATACTGTGTGTCATCTACAGTTTTGTCACCATCCGTGAAATGCCTCCCAAAGAATATGCCGAGTATCATGGCATCACCGAGCAGCAGAATGAAGAAAAGACCTCGATGCTGAAGTTGCTCATACATGCTCCGCGCACGTTCTGGACTGTCGGTCTCGTGCAGTTTTTCTGCTGGGCGGCTTTCCTCTATATGTGGACCTACACGCCAGGTGCTATTGCCGATACCGTGTGGGGCACTACCGATACCAATTCGGAGGCTTATCAGACTGCAGGCAACTGGGTCGGTGTGCTTTTCGCCGTCCAGGCCGTAGGCTCAGTGCTCTGGGCAGTGGTCATTCCGCGATTCAAGAGCCACAAGACAGTTTATGTGCTCAGTCTTCTTCTCGGAGCAGCAGGCTTTATCTCCACTCTCTTTGTCACTGACCAATATGTGCTGTTCATTTCCTTCCTGCTGATAGGCTGTGCGTGGGCCGCAATGCTGGCACTTCCGTTTACCATTCTGACCAACTCGATTTCCGGTAAGAACATGGGAACCTATCTTGGGCTTTTCAACGGGACCATATGTGTGCCTCAGATCTGCGCTGCCGCTCTCGGCGGTCTGATTCTTCCGCTTCTTGGAGGCCACCAGGTAAATATGCTGGTGCTCGGCGGAGTTCTTCTTGTTGCCGGCGCGCTTAGTGTCGGACTGGTCAAGGAGACTTACGCAGAAAAGGAGAATTGATTCTATCCTGTCATATCATATGAAATAAGGTAAGTGTTCAGCAGACCTGCTTGATAGTTACCTTATTATGCTTTTTAGAAAATACGGCGGCTCATGGCCGTCAGAGCCAGACCACGGGTGAGAAGATATGCCAGAAAGGCTATCCAGAGCCCGTGGTTTCCTATTATAGGAAACAGGATGTGGAGCATCACGAAGTAGATTGCGGTGGCGGTGGCCATTGAGAGCAGCATTTCTCTTGTGCGTGTAGCGCCGATGAAAATTCCGTCCCATGTGAATGCTGCGAATCCAACAGCCGGAATGGCTATGACCCAGCTGTAATATTCCTTGGCTGAAAGTCTTACTCCGGCATCATCGCTTAGAAGACTCATGATGCTCTCACCTCCTGCTGCATAGACAAGAGTGAAGAGCAAGACCATTGCCACACTCCATCTGAACAGTGCTTTGACACATTCACGCAGCCCCCTGCTGTCGCCACCTCCGATCAGGTTGCCGCACAGTGATTCGCCGGCAAAGGCAAAGCCGTCCATGAAGTATGAAAAAAGAATGAAAAACTGCATCAGCAGTGTGTTGACAGCCAGTATGACGGTGCCTTGAGTTGCCCCTGTGCGTGTAAACCAGACTGTTACGGCTATCAGACAGAGTGTGCGGAAAAATATATCAGTATTGACTTTGAAAAATCTTTTCAGATCACTCAGACGGATTATTTCACGAAGCCGTCCCGGAGCAGGGCGATATTTGACTGCCACAATGCCGAGGCCCGTGAGCGCTCCGAGCCATTGGGCTGTCAGTGTGCCGGAAGCAACACCTTCGACCTTAAGTCCGAAACCGAGCACGAGCAGCAGGCTGACGGCTATGTTGGATATGTTGACCACGAATGCCACCCACATCGGCGCGCGGGCGTTTTTCATTCCTAACAGCCATCCGGTGACAGTGAATGTGGCCAGCGAAGCGGGGGCTCCCCAGACAAGAATCGAGAAATAGACTGATGCGAGATCCCTTACCCGGTCTCTGACTTCAAGAAAGTTCAGAGTGAGATCAAGAAGTGGTTTCTGAAAGAGGATTATCAGAATTGACGCGCAGAGAGCCACTGTCAGTCCGCGGGCAAGCACTTGGGCGCAACTTTTGCTGTCGCCTCCGCCATTGGCCTGGGCTGTAAGTCCGCTTGTGCCCATCCGCAGAAAGGCGAAAAGCCAGTAAAGCATGTTGAAAATTGTTCCGCCGACTGCGATGGCGGCAATATAGTCGGCACTCCCCATATGCCCGACGATCACCACGTCCATCAGGGCCAGCAGTGGCGTGGTGATGTTCGTGATGATCGACGGAATTGCGAGCGACAAGATGTCGCGGTTGATTTCTTTCATCGGAATTTAGCAGATCCGATCAGTCTTTGAGGCGTTTCGCTTTCATCGAATCCCAGATCAGGTAGACGATGAGAAGGGCATAGACGGCAAGTCCGGCCCATTGTGTGGCGATGGTGCTGAGAGGGCTTGTGTATTCGAAACCGAGGAAGCGTGTCAGGGCGGCGAACACGCCGAAGAGGGCACCGCCGGCAATGAGGCCTGACGAGATCAGAGTACCGCGGTCGCGACGGGCGTCATTGAGGGCTTTGTCGGTAGAACGGCTTCCTACAAACCATGCGATAGCGCCTCCGACAAGCAGCGGAGTGTTGAGCTGCAGGGGAATGAACATGCCGAGACAGAATGCAAGGGCAGGCACGCCGAGCCAGTTGAGTATCAGAGCCAGAATGGCACCGGTCATATAGAGGATCCACGGGGTGTCTCCGCCCATCATAAGCGGTTCGATCACCTTGGCCATTGCATTGGCCTGGGGTGCGATGAGGGCGTTGTCGCCGGTAAAGCCATAGACTTTGTTGAGCAGGAGGATGACACCGCCTACAGTGGCTGCCGAAACAAGTGTGCCGAGGAATTTCCAGCTTTCCTGCTTGCGTGGGGTGGAGCCGAGCCAATAGCCTACCTTGAGGTCAGTGACAAATCCGCCGGCCATCGATAGAGCAGTGCAGACCACGCCGCCGATCACCATTGAGGCCACGATGCCTGACGATCCGCTAAGGCCGATGGCCACAAAGATGGCCGATGCGACAATCAGAGTCATCAGTGTCATGCCTGACACGGGATTGGAGCCGACAATGGCGATTGCGTTGGCAGCCACTGTTGTAAAGAGGAATGCGATAGCTGTGACCACCAGCCACGCCACCAGAGCCTGCCAGAAGGTATGGATCACGCCTATCCAGAAGAATATGAGCACGGCTGCAAGCGCGAGCGCAATGAAAAACACGATGTGTTTCATCGAAATATCTGTCTGCCAGCGCACGGTTTTGCCTTCAGATGTGTTGCCGCGGAGCTCGCGTGAGGCGAGACCTACGGCACCGCGGATGATAGACCATGATTTCACTATGCCGATGATGCCTGCCATAGCGATGCCGCCGATACCGATCATGCGGGCGTGGTCAGAGAATATGGCTTCGGGGCTCATGGCTGCGATTTCAGCTGATCCGTATGTGCCGAGAAGCGGAATCAGAATCCACCATACAAAGATTGAGCCGGCGCAGATGATGAACGCATAGTTCAGTCCTATGATATAGCCCAGACCGAGCACTGCGGCTCCAGTGTTGCAGCTGAGTACGAGTTTGGTCTTCTCGGCCAGAGTCTGGCCCCATTCGGTGACATGAGTGTTGAGGACACCGGCCCACCATCCGAAAGTTTCCACAATATAGTCGTAAATACCGCCGATGAGCGAGGCAAGTACGAGGGTGCGGGCTTGCCCGCTGTTGCCGGCAGAGCTTTTGCCGAGACCGCTTGCAAGCACCTGGGTGGTCGCAGTCGCCTCAGGGAAAGGATATTTCCCGTGCATGTCTTTTACGAAGTATTTGCGGAACGGGATGAAGAAGAGTATGCCGAGTATGCCGCCTAAGAGCGAGCTGAGAAATATCTGCAGGAAGTTGACGGTGATTTCCGGATACTTGGCCTGAAGAATGTAGAGTGCGGGCAGGGTGAATATGGCTCCTGCAACGATGACTCCCGAACATGCTCCGATACTCTGGATGATGACGTTCTGGCCCAGGGGATTCTCTTTTTTCAGAGCGCCTGAAAGACCTACAGCGATGATGGCGATGGGAATGGCGGCTTCGAAGACCTGTCCGACCTTAAGGCCGAGGTAGGCTGCTGCCGCGCTGAATATTACGGCAAGCAGCAGTCCCATACCGACAGAGTAGGGCGTCACTTCGGGGTAGTCACGGGCCGGGTGCATGATAGGCCTGTAGCCTTCATCCTCGGCGAGTTCGCGGAACGCGTTTTCGGGGAGTTCCACAGGATCTGCGTCCTGATAGACTTCCTTGGGGTTTTCTGTGGGTTTCATTTTGGCTTTTCAGGGAATTAGTTTTCTGAAAAATAGGAGTGGGGGAAGGGGCGGCAATTATAGCGTGAGGCCATGATCTCGCCATAGGCACCGGCAGAACGGAGTGCGAGCAGATCGCCTCGCTTTACTTCAGGCAGGGTTTCGCTTTCGCCAAAACGGTCTGAGGATTCGCAGATCGGTCCTACCACGTCGTAGTGGTGGAGTTCGCCGTTGGGGTTTGAGATGTTTTCGATTTTGTGGTGCGCGCTGTAGAGGGCCGGACGGATGAGATCGCTCATTCCGGCATCGACTATGGCGAAACGTTTGCTTGTGCCTTCCTTGATGTAGAGCACACGGGTGATCAGCGATCCGCACTGTGCCACCACCGAGCGGCCGAGTTCGAAATGGAGTTCCTGATCCGGGCGCAGGCGCAGATGGTTGTGGAAGGTGGTGAAGTAGGCTTCGAAGTCGGGGATCGGGTGGCGTTCGGGGTGTGCGTAGTCAATACCGAGACCGCCGCCAACGTTGATAAGGCTGAATTTGACACCTTTCTGTTCATATTCGTCCTGCAGGCGGTTGATGGTCTCGCAGAGCATCACAAAGGGTTCTGTCTCAGTGATCTGCGATCCGATGTGGAAATGCAGACCTTTGAGGTCGATGGCGGGCAGGCTTTTGGCGAGGCCTATAATCGAGTCGAGCTGTTCAAGATTGATGCCAAACTTGTTTTCGGCCAGCCCTGTAGTGATATAGGCATGGGTGTGGGCGTCGATATTGGGGTTGACGCGGATTGCCACACGTGCTGTCTTGCCCATCTCGGCTGCAATTTCGCTGATGACTCTCAGTTCCGGTTCTGACTCTACGTTGAAGCATTCGATATCTGCTTCAAGAGCAGAGCGGATTTCAGGATCGCTTTTGCCTACGCCGGCAAACACGATGCGGTCGCCGCGGAATCCGGCTTCGATCGCTGCCTCGATTTCCCAGCCGCTGACGCAGTCCACTCCGAATCCTGCGGCCTGGATGGTGCGCAGTATGCCGGGGTTGGCGTTGGCCTTGATGGCATAGTGGACTTTGAAGCGGGGATCACGGGCGGTGCGGCGGATCTCCTTGACAGTGCGTTCGAGCAGACGCAGGTCGTAGAAATAGAACGGTGTTTTGAGGCTTGAAAATTCCTCTATAGGGAAGCGTGTCATTTTTTCTGTCTGATCTCTTTAATAGGTGTGCGGTCTTTAGCTGAAAAGTTTTTCGCTGAGGCGTTTGAGGGCCTCGACTTTGTCGCAGCTGCGGACAAGGAACGAGATGTTGTAGTTTGAGCCGCCGTAGGAAATCATGCGCACGGGGATGTCGGCGAGAGCTTCCATTGCTTTTGCCTCATAGCCGGTGTTGGTCCACTCCATGTTGCCTACAACACAGATGATGACCATGTCCTTGTCAACGGTCACGGTGCCGAACTTCTTGAGTTCGTCAATGATTTCCGGCAGGAAGCGTTCGGAGTCGATTGTCAGTGAGACGCCTACTTCCGAAGTGGCGATCATGTCAATCGGGGTGCGGTATTTTTCGAATGTCTCGAATACGCGTGTCAGATAGCCGTAGGCCAGAAGCATGCGGGAGCTTTTGATCTTGATTGCGACCACGTTGTCTTTGGCTGCCACGGCTTTGATTGACGGTTCGGTGATGTTGTTGTAGATCAGAGTGCCGTGGGCTTCAGGTTCAAGAGTGTTGAGCAGGCGAACTGGTATGTTGTTGACCTTGGCGGGGAGCACACAGGTGGGGTGAAGGATCTTGGCGCCGAAGTAGGCCAGCTCGGATGCTTCTTCGTAGTGGAGCTCGTTGACTGGCTTGGTGCCTTCCACGAAGCGAGGGTCGTTGTTGTGCATGCCGTCGATATCGGTCCAGATTTCGATTTCGTCTGCTTCGATTGCAGCGCCGATGAGTGATGCGGTGTAGTCCGAGCCGCCTCGCTGTAGATTGTCGATCTCGCCGGTCGAGTTGCGGCAGATGAATCCCTGGGTTACAAAAATGTCGGCATCGACATATTTGTCAAGAAGAGGCTGGAGATGCAGAGCTATGTGCTGCATGTCAGGCTCTCCGTTCTGGCCTGTTTTCATAAAGTCAAGGGCGGGGAGGGCTTCGGCGTAGAGACCGCGCTCGTTGAGCAGGATGGTCATCATGGCCACACTCATGATCTCGCCCTGGGCAAGGATGATTTTTTCTTCAGTCGGTCCGAAAGTCTCGCGCTGGGTGAACGAGCGGATGTAGTTGAAGCAGGCCTTTATCTCTTTGAGCGCTTTTTCGCGGCTCTCATGGCGGTCGTAGAGAGAGGCGATTGTCTTGAGATACTTCGATTCGAGGAGGTTGATCGTTTCCTTGGCTCCGTTGGTGTTTTTTTTGTAGAGATAGTCCGAGATCTCAACCAGAGAGTTGGTTGTGCCTGACATGGCTGAAAGAACGATGATGTTTTTACCTCTTGCGCTGACGAGGTCTGCTACGTGGCGGATTCTTTCGGCTGATCCTACAGAAGTTCCTCCAAACTTTAAGACTTTCATATTTTAAATGTTGTGTATGTGATAATTCGATAGGAGTATTTTGCGCAAATTTACAAAAAAAAATTCACATCAAAGCATTGTGATACCAAAACGGTTGCCAGACTGGCTTAGTTGCCGTAAATCATAGTGTCCGGCAAGCAAATAGGTCTGGTTTTATGCCCTTCGCTCACTTCATGCGTTTGAGAAGCGGGTAGGCGGCTACGATTCCGAGCTCGCCGGCCCGGCTGAGATCGGGGAGGGCTGAGCTTTTGTCACCGAGAGACAGATAGACGAATCCGCGGTTATAATAGGCTTCTCCGAAGACCGGTTTCAGCTCTATGGCGCGGGTGAGGGCTTCGATGGCTTCGACGTAGCTGCCGCATTCTGCCAGCAGTACACCTTTATTATAATAGGCTACGGGCATGAACGGTGAGTGGCGCAGAGTTTCGTCAAGATCGGCTATAGCTTCCATGATGCCGCTGCGCGACAGTGCTTTGCCCGGTTCGGATGTGGCTTTGACTGTCTCGTATCTTGCCTGGGCTCGCAACAGATAGGCGAGCGCAAAGTCGGGAGTGAGTCTGGCGGCTTCGTTGAGGTCGGCTATGGCGCGGTCATAGTCTTTGAGCGCTATGAGATCCATAGCACGGCCGAAGTAGTCGATGGCGCGGGGGGCATGTCCGGCCATGTAGGAGTTGTAGTAGCTGATCGACTGGCGGTGCGGGCCTTCAAGTTCATACATTGGCAGCTGTGCAGGGTGTCCGGCAACCTGTAGGACGAAGCGCAGTAGCCCCAGGGAGTTTATTTCATCGACCTCACGGATGTATTCGCTGCTTGGGTTGATCTCGTTGGGCGAGGTGTAGTAGGTCAGCATGAACGGCGGCTCAAGTTCTACGGCCATGTCTTTGTCCTGGATTTTTCCGCGAATGTCAGCTGTCGAGTAATCTTTTTCTGCTGAATAGTTGCTGCGCACGGTGGTGAGTGACGAGAATCTGCGTTTCACCTGCTCCTGTGTTTCCGTTATGGTCTCGCTTTTCGGCTGTGTGGTGCTTTGGGTTGCCGCGGAGACCTTGTCGCCGGCTGTCGAGGTGTTGGATTTGTCGGTTTTCGCGGAACCGGAATATGCCGATCCACTGAATTGCTTGTCAGGTGTCAGCTGGACGGTGGTCTTGGCCAGAGCCATTGATTTGTCGTAGTCTTTTTGGGCCGAACGGCTGTCTCCCTTGCGGCGTTTGATGTCGTATCGCAGAAAGTAGGCTCCGGCAAAGTCCGGAAAGGCTTCGATCACTTTGTCGAGATCGGCCAATGCAGCTTCGAACGACCCGATTTCTGAAAGGAGTATGGCGCGGTTGTAGAGCGTCTTGTAGTCCTCGCAGTCAAGGTCGAGCACACGAGAGAAGTCATCGATGGCACGGTTGGTGTCATGGACTTCGGCACGGAGCAGGCCGCGGTTGAATATAGCTGCGGTGTTGGCGGGTTCGAGCCCGATCGCACGATCATAGTCTTCGAAGGCTCCGTGGATATCGTCGTTCATGTAACGCAGATAGGCGCGGTTGATATAAAATCCGGCGGCTTCAGGACGCAGTTTCACGGCTTTGTCCATGTCTGCGAGGGCGCTTTTGAAGTCTTTGCCTGAATGGATGGCTATATCGGCACGTAGGAGGTAGGCGTTGACTGCATTGGAGTTGAGTGAGAGCGCGTGGTCTATGTCGGCTTTTGCTCCGATCGTGTCTTTCATCTCCAGGCGCAGGCGCGCTCGGCCCAGATAGCCTTCTTCGAATTTCGGAAAGCGTCTGATAAGATGGCTGAAGGTGGTTTTCGCTCCGACTGTGTCGCGGTTTTCATGCTGGGCTATGGCTTTATTGAAGATTATGCTGCTGTTTTCGGGCTGCATTTCAAGCGCGCGTTCGTAGTCGGCTATGGCTTCGGCGTTTTTGCCTTGGTTTTGTCGAGCCACACCTCTGACTTCATAGGCTTCGGTGATGAACGGGTTGCGTTCAAGCGCGAGAGTGGCATCTTCTTCAGCTCCGCGGAAGTCATCAAGGTTGAGCTTGGCCACAGCACGGTAGAAATAAGGCTTGGCCTGGGATGGGTTGACGCTTATGACTTGGTTGAAATATTGGATCGAAAGCACGTAGTCTTCAAAGTAGTGGGTGTTGGCGCCGATTCGCAACACCTGCTCGGTGTTGATCTGTCCGCTGACCTGTGTCGTGCCGGTGATGAGCATCAATAGGAGCAACAGGCGCCGGAGCATATGTATTTTAGGTGTCGTAATGATCATCTTGCAGGGTTATGACTTGCAAAAGTAATGTTTTCGCACAAAACACGGTCATGATTTAAGGATTTTTCATATTTTTGCGGCCATGAAACAATCCGGATTTCTTAGATTTCTTATTATTGCTATTCTTTTATCTCTGTCTGTCATGTGCTTACATTCACAATCGAGACCGTCGCCGCTGACGCTCGAACAAAAACTTAAGGATCATGGACTTGTCGATGTGGCGGGTCTTGATTCAACCATATGTGTAAGTCTGATGTATGCGAGAGAGGATAATTTTACGGGCGTGTTGCTCTACACCGATGGCCTTGAGCGGGCTTATCTGCAACCGGAAGCGGCTGCGGCGGTAGTGCGGGCGCAGGCTGAGCTTGGCAGGATCAGTCCGGGTCACCGGTTGCTGATCAAGGATGCCGCCCGTCCGATGAGCGTCCAGCGCCGGATGTTTAGGGCTGTCAGCGGAACCCCCAAGGCAAATTATGTGGCCAACCCGGCCAGAGGCGGCGGTCTGCATAACTATGGACTGGCGGTTGATATAACCATTGTCGATCAGGAGGAGCGTGAACTTCCTATGGGAACTCAGGTTGACCATCTTGGCCCGGAAGCGAATATCGATGCCGAGGAAGCGTTGGTAAGGCGTGGCGTAATCAGTGAGACCGAGCGGCAGAACCGTCTGCTCCTGCGTCGTGTCATGACCTCGGCCGGATTTCACACCATCCGCACAGAGTGGTGGCATTTCGACCTTGTCAATAAGGCCAAAGCCCGCGCATCGTTCAGACGGCTTGATTTCTGACCCTTTTTCAGCGTCGGGAAAAACTTCTCAACTCGGAAAAAATTCGTAACTTTGCCACCTCAAAATCATAAAAAACAATAAACCCATGTCTCTTACCGACGAAATAGCCCGCAGACGCACGTTTGCAATCATTTCACACCCTGACGCAGGTAAAACAACGCTCACTGAAAAACTTCTGCTTTTCGGTGGGGCGATCCATGTGGCAGGTGCCGTAAAGTCAAATAAAATCAAGAAGACTGCGACTTCCGACTGGATGGAAATCGAAAAGCAGCGCGGCATCTCTGTGGCAACCTCGGTAATGGGTTTCAACTACGGTGATTATAAAATCAACATTCTTGACACTCCCGGTCACCAGGATTTCGCGGAGGATACTTACCGCACCTTGACAGCGGTAGACAGTGTGATCATAGTGGTCGACGTTGCCAAAGGTGTCGAACAGCAGACCCGTAAGCTCATGGAGGTATGCCGTATGCGTAACACTCCAGTGATTATCTTTGTCAACAAACTCGACCGCGAGGGCCGCGATCCGTTTGATATTCTCGACGAACTCGAAAGCGAGCTGAAGATCAGTGTGCGCCCGCTGTCATGGCCTATTAATATAGGTGCGAAGTTCAAGGGAGTCTATAATATTTTTGAGCATTCACTTGACCTCTTTACCCCCGACAAGCAGCGTGTCAGCGAGCGTGTCGAAATTGATTCCGTCACAGATCCGCGTGTCGACGAAGCGGTAGGGGAGACTGATGCCGCCAAGCTTCGCGAAGACCTGGAGTTAATCGAGGGCGTTTATCCCGAATTCGACATCGAAGCCTATCTCGAAGGCAAAGTGGCTCCGGTGTTCTTTGGCTCGGCGCTGAATACTTTCGGTGTGAAGGAACTTCTGGACTGTTTTGTGAAAATCGCTCCTTCTCCCCGTCCGGTCAATGCCGAAGAACGTGCCATCAATCCTGACGAAGAGGGCTTTTCGGGTTTCGTGTTCAAGATTCATGCCAACATGGACCCGAACCACCGTTCCTGCATTGCTTTTGTCAAAGTATGCTCTGGAAAGTTTGAACGCAATGCTCCCTACAAGCATGTAAGATCCGGCAAGACCATGAAATTTGCAGCCCCGACTGCCTTCATGGCACAGAAAAAGAATATTGTCGACGAGGCATATCCCGGTGACATTGTCGGTATTCCCGATACCGGCAACTTCAAAATCGGCGACACTCTGACATCCGGAGAGACTCTGCATTTCAAGGGCCTTCCGAGTTTCTCGCCTGAGATGTTCAAATATATAGAGAATTCCGACCCAATGAAGGCCAAGCAGCTTGACAAGGGCATACAGCAGCTGATGGACGAAGGTGTCGCACAGTTGTTTGTCAACCAGTTTAACGGCCGTAAGATCATCGGTACTGTCGGACAACTCCAGTTTGAAGTAATACAGTATCGCCTGCTCCACGAATATGGCGCGCAGTGTCGCTGGGAGCCCATCTCGCTCTACAAGGCCTGCTGGATCGAGAGCGACGATGCCGAAGCGCTTGCAGCCTTCAAAAAACGCAAGCACCAGTTCATGGCAGTCGATAAAGAGGGGCGCGATGTATTCCTCGCCGACTCCGGCTATGTGCTCCAGATGGCCCAGAATGACTTCCCCAAAATCCGCTTCCATTTCTCCTCGGAATTCTAAGGCGAGGAAGAAGCTGCGGACGGGCGACAATTGCTGTAAGGTATTATCAGGGCATTGAATGTGGATGATTATAACATTCAATGCCCTGATTGTTAAAGTCTACGCAGTAGGGTGAAACAAGTGGTCGTGAAAAATAAAATAAAAAAGTTGCTGCAAAATTTGGATAGTTCGCAGAAAATATCTACCTTTGCAACGCTTTAGAGAAAGTGAGACACTTTTAACTAAGTGTAAAACAATTCAACAAGCACCTGGAGAGATGGGTGAGTGGCTGAAACCACCAGTTTGCTAAACTGACGTAGGAGCAATCCTACCACGAGTTCGAATCTCGTTCTCTCCGCAAAAGAGCTGCAAATCATAGATTTGCAGCTCTTTTGGCGTTTAGGTGGATTGGTGGTCTTTTGGAGGTGTGTGCTACGTGTACTGAGGCTGGATGAAAATCTACTATCAGATGCAAAGTATATAGAAGAAATCTTATCTCCATCTTTTTTTACAGTCCATTCCGACCCGCGCTGCAAGTAATATCATAAACTTAACCTTGAACTGGATTATTTTACAACATTAACATGGTTTTCAGGGTTAGGGATAAAGTATCTTGTAATATCTTCATCTTCGCATTTTGCTTCGTGCCTAATGTAGCGATTATCGTTGCGTAAGATTGTGAAGTCTTCCCGTCCGCCTTTTACCGCTCCCACTGGATGTCGGTGTCTATATGCAAAAAATATACTTGATGGAATGAGGAATATCCCTTTTGTATCGGCAGCAAGAACTATGTAGGCGATTCTCTCACTCTTTATTACTTCCGGATCTATGCTATACCACCACGTCTTGTGTTTATATCCGAAATCTTTAGAGCCCCTGAAATAAAGATTTCCCATTGAAGAAGAATAGATTGGTCTCCTTCCAGGGTATTTTTCTATATTCTTGAACTCTGGTGGAAGAATACTGATGGATTGCTCTATAGAAAGGTAGTTCATGACTTCAGTAGTAAGTATATTAATTAGTGTTAAAGAATTTAGATTCGGTTTATTCAATATGATTCAGAGTGGTAGAATTGGGCTGAAATCGCAAAATCGAGGCGTTCAGAACACAGTTCCGAGGTGTCGGCGACATCAAGTTCTTTATGTTCAGACTGGCCACTCTATACTCTTGACATTCCCCTTCCGCCCACCGGAAAAATCCGCTGACCCGTGATTCGGGCGCCGGAGACGGCGTGTCCCGTTTTTGTCCCGGCTGTTTAAAGGAAAACAGGTTTAACTTATTGAGCTAAACCTGTTTTCTCTTGCTTTTGTCGGGGTGACTAGACTCGAACTAGCGACCTCACGCCCCCCAGACGCGTACTCTAACCAACTGAGCTACACCCCGATTATCTTTCAAAAGCGTTGCTTTGTTTCTCAAAAGCGATGCAAAGGTAGGGAGTTATTTTTAAACTTCCAAATGTTTGCCATAAAATTAACCTATGTTAACTTAAAATTGCTGTTTTGATCCTCGTTTGTTAAATATTTTAGCTTTTAGGGGCTTCAGGCAGCTCTGCAACCTTCTTTCGGTTTCTGCGCTTTTTTTCATGAGGACGTATAAAATATTCGTCATAGTAGGCGAGGACGAGGGTGGTGAGGGGGAGAGCTATGATCAGCCCGATCATTCCAAAGAGTGTTCCCCATACGGAGAGAGACAGAAAAATGATTGCCGGATTCATGCTCATGGCTTTTCCGATGATCTTTGGAGTGAGCACCAGATCCTGGATGGCCTGCACGATGCAATAGACGGCTATCATCTCCCAGAACAGTGTCCAGAAGCCGATCTCTCCGCCGACTGCCACGACTATACATATAAGTGTGGCCGGGATGAGTGACACGAGCTGGAGATAGGGCACCATGTTGAGCAAACCGATGAACATGCCGAGCACTATGGCCATTGGCAGTCCTATTATGAGGAATCCGATGCTGAAGAGAATGCCGACGATGAAGGCTACAAGCGCCTGTCCGCGGAAATAGTGGTTCATCGAGATTTTCACGTCATGGCCGATCTTGAAGACTATGCGGCGATATTTCGGCATGACCATGCGCCTGAATCCTGACGATATTTTTTCATAATCAAGCATGATGAAGACCACATACAGGAATACTATGATCCAGCTGAAGAGGCTCATGACAAGCGAGATCGAGCCGGTGATCACCTGCCAGGAGGCTGAGAAGCCCTCTTCGATCATTTTCATCCATTCCTCGTGGGAGAGTTTCCGGGCTATAAGTTCGAAGTTTACGTTTTTTCTGAGGAATTCATGAAGTTCTTCCGGCACGAACGGTATTTTGAGGTCTGTGGCGGCATAGGCTTTGATAAGTCCGGCCATCTGGCTTGACTCTCGTACAATCATCGGGACCAGCAGATAGCAGAGCACGATGAAGAAAAAAGTCATTTCGAACAGAGTGACGAATGTTGCTATGGTTCGTCCTTTGAGATTTAGCAACTGACGGTTGAACTGGACGAACGGCTCAAGCAGGTAGGCTATCAGACAGCCTACGCAGAAGGGGAGTAACACTCCTTTAAGTATGTTGACCAGCCAGATCAGTCCGACAAACAGTACACAGTTGATCAGAAGTCTGACTGTCCGGTCGAGATCGTAGCGTTGACGTACAAGCATAGTAGGAATTAGGGTTGTGGTGGTGAAACGTGTGTAGGATATTTTGCCACGAAATTACAATTTAAATTCTGATTTCCCATTATTTTGCGTAATTTTGTAATGCTTAACATGCACTTTCGCTGCGGTCTGCCGAGACTGTCAGTTGCGCCTGATGCAGATAATTTAATTAAAATCACATACTTATCAATGGAAAATTTAAATCAAAATGTCGTTCAGCCTGTGCGTCAGCTGCTTTCTGACAAGGCATGGGCTCGCTGGACAGCTCTGGCGCTTGTGGCGTCGATGATGCTGTTCGCCTACATGTTTGTCGATGTGATGTCGCCCCTGCAGTCACTTGTCCAGACCCAGCGCGGATGGTCGCCCGATGCATTCGGTTATTATGCCGGAGCCGAGTATATCCTCAATGTCTTCGGCTTCCTGATTCTCGCCGGCATCATCCTCGACAAGATGGGAGTCCGCTTCACCGGTACACTTTCTGCTTCCCTCATGGTGATCGGAGCTTTCATCAAGCTCTATGCCATCAGCGATGCATTCCAGGGCACAGCCCTTGACCAGTGGCTCGGTTCATGGTGGACCGCCATGCCCGGCAGCGCCAAGCTTGCCGCTCTCGGCTTCATGATCTTTGGCTGTGGCTGCGAAATGGCCGGTATCACTGTTTCCAAGACTCTTGCCAAATGGTTTGAAGGCAAGGAAATGGCTCTCGCGATGGGTCTTGAAATGGCTATCGCGCGTGTGGGCGTGTTCTTCATCTTCACTATCTCGCCCCGTTTGGCCGACTGGTCGGCATCTCCGACAGTGGTAGTGCCCGTGGCTTTCTGCTCGGCTCTCCTCTGCATAGGCCTGCTCTGCTTCATAGTGTTCACCTTCATGGACTCGAAACTTGACAAGGAAATGGGTGCTGCCAAGGTTGAAGAAGCCGCTTCCGACGAAGAGTTCAAACTTTCTGACGTAGGCGCCATCTTCGGCAGCAAACTCTTCTGGATCATCGCCATGCTCTGTGTGCTCTACTACTCGGCCATCTTCCCCTTCCAGCGTTATGCGGCCAATATGCTTCAGTGCAACCTCGGCATCTCCGAGACCCAGGCTTCCGATATTTTCCGCTGGTTCCCGATCGGAGCTGCTGTGCTTACTCCCTTCCTCGGTTATTTCCTTGACCGTAAGGGCAAAGGCGCGAGCATGCTCATTCTTGGCGCGATACTGATGATTGTCTGCCACCTGACTTTCGCATTCGTTGTTCCGACAACTCAGAGCGAGCTTATAACCTACTCGGCTATCGTCGTTCTCGGCATTTCGTTTTCGCTTGTGCCTGCGGCTCTGTGGCCCTCAGTGCCCAAGATCATGGACAAGCGTTTCCTTGGTAGTGCCTATTCTCTGATTTTCTGGGTGCAGAATATCGGTCTGGCATTTGTGCCCATCATTATCGGCAAGGTCATCACATGGTCTAACCCTGGCATCACTGATCCCTTGCAGTACAACTACACTGTGCCGATGTGTTGCTTCGCTTCACTCGGCGTACTTGCACTGATTTTCGGTATCATTCTCAAATCAATGAACGCCATACACCACTACGGTCTCGAAGACCCCAACATCAAGGAAGACTTCGAAGATGTCCGTATTGATGGCGAGGCATAAGACTGTCTGTTATTAAGAAGACAAATGAAACGAGTCCCGCAGACCCAAAGCCGATTGCCGGCCGGTCTGCGGGACTTACTTGTTTTTGTGAAGATGTAGAGTATCTGAGCAGTGGTATGATATAAGTTGAGAGGTTTCGCCAGGCCTTATCGGCTGCCGGCTGATGACTGGTCTACACTGGCATCGGCATTGACAATCTTGCGGGCGCCACGTTTCTGATGTCCCCATTGGATGTTGTAACGCACCTGGATGAATGGCATCGGAGCCATGTCAAGCCTGATGTGGGTTGAATTGGTGTTGTATTTGTTAAGTGATTTCGAACCGCGGTCATATTTTGTGAACGGGCATATGGCTCCGGCTGTGAACTCCCACAGACGCCATTCATAGCTCAGAGCGAGTATTGACAGAGATTCGCCCCAGGTGATGGATTCGCCCCAGAGGTCACGCTGGGCTTTCTGATACTGGGCTGTGAGGGTAAAGTCCCAGTGTTGCAGCATGGCTGTGACATCGCCGCTCCAGTCATGGTTGTGGAGCCGGTAGTCGCGTCCGCGCATCTGTTCGGCGCGATACTGTATCGTCCCGCTGACATTCAGCCATTCCGGTATGATTTCCACTTGCGGCGAGAGATAGAAACTCAGATTTTTCAGGCCGCGGCTGTTTTCGTATGACTTTATCAGACGGTCTTCGCTCCATTCAAAGCAGGGAGTGATAGCGTCAGGGCTTGTGAAGGCTCTGATGCCGAAGGTGCCCATCACTTTCGGGAAAGTGAAATTATAGCGCAGCGTCAGCATGTATGACGACGAGGTCTTGAGGTGTGGATTGCCTACGAGCCACTGGAAGCCGTCAATCTGCTGCGGAGCCACGTTGGTCTGCGCGAGAGTCGGAGCGGATTGCCAGGTAGTGAAATTCAGTCTGAACTGTGAGCTTTCATTGAGCCGGTAAGTGGCTGTGAACTGAGGCCTCAGGTTCCAGCTTGAGTTACCCTGGTCTGTTTCTTTGAAGAGAAACGATGTGTATTGGGCGCCGAGACCGGCTGTAAGGGTGACGTTTTTGATGCGCTGGAAATACTCTCCGAAGAAGTATACCTTGTCTTGGCTCTGGTGGAAGATGGCTCCGCCGAGATTTTCATAGGTTGAGCGGTTGCGGTTGGCCGTATATGAAACTCCGGCTGTCAGGCGTGAATTTTTCCAGTTTTTGATATAGTTAGCCTCGATGCCGTAGGCTTGGTTACAGTCGCGTATCCGAGTGTTGACATCAGTAAGCTGATTCTCTGTGGCAGCATTGCGCTCGTTGTAGTTGTGAGTGGTGCGGCCGTTATAGAGAGAGCCGTTGAAGTCAATGGCAATGAGCTGGTCACGGACGAAATGCTGTTCCAGATAGGCCTGGAAACTTGGTGTGAAGCCTTTTTTTGAGTTGTAGTCATGCAGCAGTATGGCATCTGGAGAGTTGCTGAGAGAAAGCAGCCCTTCATAGAGGCTGGTCTCAGGCCATGCCTTGTAGCCGTGGACTGCCACCCACAGTACTGTCGTGTCAGGCTTTATGTAGCTGTAGTCAAGCTGAAGACCTCCGAAAGTGGCGTCCATATATCCGCGGGTAGGCGTTTCAGTGCGTGTCAGAGTCTGGCCGTCGGGGTAAGTGAACACTTCGTGATATTCGCGGTGCATTTCCACCTTGTTGGTCAGCTTGAAATTGGCGCTCATCCCGAATTGCGATCGGCCGTTGTTAAGCTTTAGGCCGGCATTGTATTGTCCCCACGAGCAGTTCAGCGCCGGCATCGCCTGGGTCATAAGCGAACCGCCGGCAGAAGGGTTTATCACTATGAAGTTGAGCACAGCGTTGGCTCCTTTGTATCTCAGTCCGGGATTATCTATCCATTCCACCCGCTTTATAGTCTCAGGCAAGAGATTGCGTACCTGATCAAGGCTTGCCTCGCGGCCGTTGATCCGGACCTGAACGCTTTGGCCTGATGATGTCACGCTTGAGAGAGCCTCATTGACGGTGAGTGTGGGGATCATCAGATTTTTAAGCATCTGCAGGCCGTTTTTTGAATGCTCGATGGCGCTCACTGACGGATATAACACATCCATATCTGATTTGCGCAATACTTTTGGCGCCTGGATGACGATTTCCTGCAGCTCCTGGGTGGCGATGGTGTCGGACTGCTGTTGCTGGGACGACACAAGTAGTGATGAGGCTGTGATAAAGATAACTGATAGCTGTTGACGTAACATTTGGCTTGTTATGTGTATGATTTCGAATTATGGATTCGTATGTATGTGTGACGTTAGATGCCGGGCATGCTGACGGAGTTACAAAGTTACGACAAAAAATCACCCCCCCCGGTAATTAAAAAATGTTAAAACGAGCGTTCACGGCGTGAGGCATCAATACGCAGCAATATAAAAAGGAGGAAAGTAAATCCCCACAGCGATGAACCTCCATAGCTGAAGAAGGGTAGCGGGATGCCGATGACCGGACACAGCCCGATGACCATGCCGATATTAATCGATATGTGGAAAATCAGATAGCTCGCCACACAATAGGCATAGACGCGCCCGAACACCGTAGGCTGCCGCTCTGCAATATTAATTATCCTGAGAATCAGTATAAGGAACAGAAGTATCACTGTTGCCGATCCCCAGAGGCCTTCCTCTTCGCCCACGGTGCAGAAAATGAAGTCCGTGTGCTGTTCAGGCACATATTTTAGCTTGGTCTGTGTACCGTTAAGGAAACCTTTGCCCCACAAGCCGCCTGAACCGATGGCTATTTTCGACTGATTGACGTTATAGCCGGCTCCACGGAGATCTTCTTCCATGCCAAGTGCCACCTTGATTCTCATCTGCTGGTGGCGCTGGAGGATGGAAGTGAAGGCATAATTCACGGAAAACAGAAATACAATGGCGGACAGGGCTGTCGCCACTGTTATGACAAGTTTGCGGGCTGTGGTTTTGAACATCAGCAGCACGCAGTAGGCCAGGGCCGCCATGATCACAGCTATGAAAAAGATTGTACCCGGAACTTCCACCCCGCATATCTCAAGCACGGTGACTGCGATGCCGGTGCCTGCAAACCAGAGAAACACATTGCGGGCAGCTGTGAATTCCTTGCAGTAGACAGCGAGCATAGCCACTATCAGCACCATGATCATGATGAAGACCGCTGCCTGACCTGAGGGAATGCCGAGGAGCATGGAGCCGGTGAACTTCACCGCTACCACGAAAAATGTAACCGCACACAATGCAGCAAGCAGCACCAGTCCGCTCATTCCCTCGCGGTAGAGTACAAAAAACAATGAGAGATAGACCAGCGCCGATCCGGTTTCGTTCTGGGCAAGAATCAGGATCACGGGCATGAATATTATCATCAATGCGAGCATATAGTTCTTACGCGAGGCATTGAGGACGAAGTTGTAGCTTGAAAAGAGTTTGGCAAGGCACAGAGCAGTGGAGAATTTGCCGAATTCAGCCGGCTGCAGACTCATCGGGCCGAGCACAAGCCATGAATGAGATCCCTTTGTGTTAGGCGCTATGAATATGGTGATCAGCAGCAATAGCAACACTGTGCCGTAGATGACATAGGCATAATTCTCATAGACTCTGACATCTATCAGCAGCAGTACGAGACCCAACACGAGCGAGAGCCCTATCCATCTAAACTGCTTGCCGGAAAACTCGGTGAAACTGAGCATATTCGCATGGTCGAAATCATAGCTCGCGGCATAGATGCTCACCATGCCTGCCATTACAAGTATTAGATATAGGATGACTGTGAACCAGTCAACCTGTTTCAATACCGAACCGCTGTTTTCCTTTTGCTGCACCTTGGTCTATTTTTAATAGTTTATTGAAAATATGTAGATATGGTAAGTGGTGGGATATGTAGAGCTGCCGGTCGATCAATGCTTTTTGGTGCCGGCAAATTGAATGGTGTTGGACTGCAGCATGCGTTCCTCAAGATATTTGCGCTCCGGAGGAATGTAGCCGCGCAGATAGCGCTCCATGACGAGCGAGCCGATCGGCACACCGAACGTGGCACCGAATCCTGCGTTCTCCACATAGACCGCAATGGCGATCTTCGGGTCGTGATAAGGAGCGAAGCCCATGAATGCCGAGTGGTCGCGTCCGTGGGGGTTCTGAGCCGTACCGGTTTTGCCGCAGACTTCGATGTCAGAAAGGTTGGCTATGCGGCATGTACCGCCGGTGACGGCCATTCGCATACCTTCGGCAATGTCGTTATACCAGTGGGCTGCGATAGTCGGCGTATGCTTTTCAAGATACTGGGCGGGCATCACAGTGTCCTGTATCTCCTTGACTACATGGGGCGTGATGAAATGACCGCGGTTGGCTATGGTGGCTGCAAGGTTGGCTATCTGCAGCGGTGTTGCAAGGATCTCTCCCTGGCCGATAGAAACCGAGATAATAGTGTTGGCGCTCCAGTGACCTTCTCCGTAATATCCGTTATAGGTTTTGGAGTTGGGTATATAGCCTCGGTATTCGCCGGGCAGGTCAATGCCGAGTTTGTAGCCGTAGCCCATTGAGACGAGGTGGTTTTTCCAGATTTCGAAAGCATTGGCTGACGAGCCGTATTTGCTCCGCTTGTCAATCATTGCCTTGAACCCCCAGCAGAAATATGCGTTGCACGATGTCTGGAGAGCCGGTTTCAGTGGCAGGGGAGAGCCGTGGCCGTGGCAGCCGACTCTAAGACCTCCTGAAATGAAACCGTGGGCACAAGGAAACATTGTTCCGGTGGTGATGATGTTCTCTTCAAGCAAAATGAGACCCTGTGTAGGCTTGAAGGTAGAGCCTGGAGGATAGACGGCCTGGATCGCGCGGTTGAAAAGCGGTTTGTCAAGGTCGCGCATCATTTCGTTGTAGTTCTTTCCGCGCTCGCGGCCAACGAGCAGACGCGGGTCGTAAGAGGGTGCTGACACAAGACAGAGGATCTCGCCCGTTGAGGGCTCGATCGCCACCACGGCACCTTTCTTGTTGACCATCAGCGATTCGGCATATTGCTGAAGCTCGATGTTGAGCGAAAGTTTGATGTTTTTTCCGGCCACGGCGTCGCGGTCGAGAGCTCCGTCTTCGTAGCGTCCCTGAATTCGTCCGAGAGCATCGCGCATCAGCACCTCGGCCCCTTTGCTGCCACGGAGATATTCTTCATAAGTGTGCTCAATGCCGATGTCACCTATATAGTCGCCGGGCATGTAATACGGATCTTTGTCAATGTCTTTCTGCGCCACTTCGCGGATGTTGCCCAGCACATTTGCTGCTGTGCGGTAATTATATTCGCGCAGAATTCTTTTCTGGATATAAAAACCCGGAAAGCGGTAGAGTTTTTCCTGCAGGCGTCCGTATTCCTCGGCGCTGAGGTGGGTAAGAAGCCGTTGCGGCGAATATGACGAATAGCCCGGATTGCGGCGCTTGTCTTTCATGTCGATGAAGCGCTTGCGCAGATCTTCGGGCGTGATGTTGATGGCGCGACAGAAGTCAAGGGTGTCGAACTCCTTGACGTCGCGTGGAATCATCATTACATCATAGGCCGGCTGATTGTAGACCACGAGGCGACCGTCGCGGTCATAGATTATGCCGCGTGACGGATAGACCGCCTTGCGAAGAAACGCATTGGAGTCGGCATATTCTTTGTATTTCGAGTCCAGTACCTGCAGACTGACAAGGCGTGCTATGTATATAAGGGCTATAACCACGATAAAACCGCTGATGATATAGCGCCTTTTTTCGAGATTATAATCTTTTCTCACTTTGTGGTGTCATGAAACTGTCAATCCCTATCATGAGGGCCATCGAGAGAATGGTGCTGAAGACTATGCGCAGCAGCAGTCTGACGGGATTGAAGAATGTGAATGCTTCGATAAGGAATATGAGGCTGCAATAGAGCAGCGTCAATGTGAGCAGATATTTCAGATAAGTGGCTGTGCCGAGCGAATACATCGACGGTTCAGGGCGGGTGAGGTCCTCCTCGCGGGGCACGTAGAGACGCAGGATAGGCTTGCGCATCATTGCCTCGATAGTGCAGGCGAGGGTATTCATTCCGTATGTGTCGGAGAAGATGTCGACTGTCAGGCCAAGAAAAAACCCGATTGTAAGCATCCAGTTGACCGACAAGGTGATAGGCAGTCGCACCAGCAGGTAAATGAATACCAGCGGCACAGCCACGTTGAAAAGGCAGATGTGGTTGAACACTATCACCTGCGCCAGCACGAGGATGAATCCCAACAATATGAACTGAAGCACCGTTTTGCTCACGTAGCGCTTGTTTTTTTATGAAATTCCTCCGCCGGATTCTCTGAAACGGGGGAATCCGGCGGCGGTTTTTCAGTTGACGTTTTTGATTTCAAGTTCTTTCTCCACGGTCTTGAGCTCGTCTTTCATCTTGTCGCGGATAACGCGGACGGTAGAGAGGGTGGAGAAGTCTGTGAACAGTTTGATTCGCAGTGTGTAGAAGTTGTCCTCGCGGTCGCGCGATCCTGATAGGATCGTGCCTACGGGAACTCCTTCGGGGAACACCGAAGAGTAGCCTGAGGTGACAATAGTGTCGCCTTTCACGAATTTGGCGTGTTTGGGCAGCTCTTCGAGTATCGCTTCGCCCGGATCGCGTCCGTCCCAGACCAGCGAACCTACCTGATCCTCGCCTTTGACCTTGCAGGAAAGGCGCAGATAGGGGTTGAGCACTGAGATGAGACGCGCCGTGTGATCGCCCACAACGTTGACAATCCCGACAATGCCGTTCTGGTCCATGACTCCCATCTCCGGTTCCACTCCGTCAAGCCGTCCTTTTTCTATAGTTATATAGTTGTGGGAGTGGTTGATGGAGTTGTTGATCACGTGGGCGATCAGGAACTGATAGCGGGTGAGGGCTGAGTCAACGGTCATCGTGTCGGCATAGATCTGCTGCTGATAGCCGCGTATCACTTCCTTGAGTTTGTAGATTTCAAGCTCAAGGTCGGAGTTGCGGTGCTGCAGATCTTCGTTGATGTCGCGCAGAGAGAAGTAGGAGGTGACGTTGTTGGTCGTCTTGTAGACGGCCGAAGCGATCGAGTTGGCCGACGACAGATAGACATGGTGCTGATAGGGGTTGCGCGAGAACAGTAGTGCGCAACCTGCCACCAGATAGGCGGCAAACAGGAACCATGAACTGTATTTGACGAAAAACTTTAGTAGCTCGCTCAATTCTTCTCAGTCTGTTTAGCGGATCAGGAAGGAGAATGTCTCGATATTCTTGAGTGCCACGCCGGTTCCCTTGGCCACTGCGAGAAGCGGATCTTCGGCAATGTGGAACTGGATACCGATCTTGTCGGTGAGGCGCTTGTCAAGACCGCGGAGCATTGCGCCGCCGCCTGCAAGGAAGATGCCGTTCATGACAATGTCGGAGTAGAGTTCCGGCGGAGTCTCGTCGAGAGCCTGAAGTACGGCGGCCTCGATGCGCGAGATTGATTTCTCGATACAGTGGGAGATTTCCTGATAGCTGACGGGTACTTCCATCGGAAGGGCGGTCATCTTGTTGGGACCGTGGACAATGAAGTCTTCCGGCGGATTTTCAAGTTCGGTGAGGGCTGAGCCTACGTGGATCTTGATCTGCTCCGCTGTACGTTCGCCCACCTTGACGTTGTGAACTCGGCTCATGTGTTCCATGATGTCGTCTGTCAGGTCATCGCCTGCCACCTGTATGCTCTTGTTTGAGACGATGCCTCCGAGCGAGATGACGGCGATTTCGGTTGTACCGCCGCCTATGTCGACGATCATGTTGCCCTGGGGGGCGAGCACATCGATGCCTATACCGAGGGCTGCTGCCATCGGTTCATAGATCATGTAGACGTCGCGTCCGCCGGCGTGTTCCGATGAGTCGCGTACGGCGCGGATCTCAACTTCAGTCGAGCCTGAAGGAATTCCGACCACCATCTTCATGGAGGGGGAGAACCAGTTGCTCTTGGAGCTTGCTTTCTTGATAAGGCCGCGAATCATCATTTCCGCAGCGTTGAAGTTGGCTATAACGCCTTTGCGGAGCGGGCGGATGGTCTCTATGCCGTCATTTTCTTTACCCTGCATGAGTTTGGCTTCGCGTCCCACAGCTATGAGCTTGCCGGTGCGCTTTTCCAACGCTACGATCGAGGGTTCGTCAATGACAATCTTGTCATTGTGTATGATAATCGTATTGGCCGTTCCGAGGTCAATCGCGATTTCCTTGGTGAATGAAAATAATCCCATGTGTTGTCAGTTGTGTCAGTCTGATTAGTGCTTGAAATGGCGGAATCCGGTGATGGCCATTGCGATTCCGTGGGCGTTGCAGTAGTCTACGCTCTCCTGATCGCGGATCGAGCCGCCGGGATGTACGACTGCTGTCACACCAGCTTCGCCGGCAATCTCCACGCAGTCGGGGAAGGGGAAGAAAGCGTCAGAGGCCATGACTGCACCGTGGAGGTCAAAGCCGAACGAGCGCGCTTTTTCGATGGCCTGCTTGAGGGCGTCGACACGTGAAGTCTGGCCTACGCCGCTTGCCAGAAGCATGCCGTTTTTGGCGAGCACGATTGCGTTGCTCTTCGAATTCTTGACGATCTTGTTGGCGAAGAGGAGGTCTGCAGCCTGTTCGGGGGTGATGGCTTTCTCTGTAACCTGCTTGAGATCTTCAACAGTCTCGATCTTAAGGTCGCGGTCCTGCACGAGGGCGCCGTTGAGGATAGAACGGAACTGGCGGGTTGTGTCAAGAGGCTTCTTGATGATCAGGATGATGCGGTTCTTCTTCTGCTTGAGGATTTCGAGCGCGTCATCTGTATAGGCGGGGGCTATGATGACCTCGAAGAAGATTTTGTTGATTTCTTCAGCTGCGGCAGCATCGACAGTGCCGTTTGTGATGAGCACTCCGCCGAATGCGCTGACAGGGTCACCGGCAAGAGCGTCTTTCCAGGCTTCGGCTATGGTAGGACGGGTTGCGAGACCGCAGGCGTTGTTGTGTTTGAGCACTGCGAATGTCGGTTCGGTGAATTCTGAAATCAGAGTTACGGCTGCGTCAATGTCGAGAAGGTTGTTGTAGGAGATCTCTTTGCCGTGGAGCTGGGTGAACATTGCGTCGAAGTCACCGAAAAATGTGCCTTTCTGATGGGGATTCTCGCCGTAGCGCATCTGCTTTGCGTCGTCAAACGCTATGCGGAGTTCATCGGTGTGTTCGATCGGCGATTCAACTTCAGTCGATGCGAAGTAGTTGAAGATATCGGTGTCATAGCCGGAAGAGACTGCGAATGCCTGAGCGGCGAACCAGCGGCGTTCAGCAAGCGATGATTCGGCTTTGCCGTTGCGCTTGAGCATTTCGGCCAGAGGTTTGTATTGGGCTTTCGAGGCTACGATGATGACGTCGTTATAGTTCTTGGCGGCTGCACGGATGAGCGAGATTCCGCCTATGTCGATCTTTTCGATGATGTCGGCTTCGGGGGCTCCGGATGCAACGGTGGCACGGAAGGGGTAGAGGTCAACGATCACCAGGTCGATTTCAGGAATTTCATATTGGGCTATCTGGCCGCGGTCTCCTTCGTTGTCGCGACGGTTGAGGATGCCTCCGAATACTTTGGGATGGAGTGTTTTTACTCGACCGCCGAGTATCGACGGGTAACCTGTGAGGTCTTCGACTGCTTCACACTCGTAGCCTAAGCCTTCGATGAATGAGCGGGTGCCGCCGGTTGAGAGGAATTTCACGCCGTCAGCGTGGAGTAATGAAAGAATTTCTTCCAGTCCGTCTTTGTAAAAGACTGAAATGAGTGCGGTTTTGATACGTTTGTTGTCAGACATGACTGATTTTATTCTTATCTGATTTAAAATGATAGAACTGATTTCGGTTTTGAAAGTGCAAAGTTAGTGAAAATTACTTAGCAATGGAATTAAAAATAATTATAATTTATTCCGGATGCCTAATTTCTTTGTTTTGCTTTGTTTTGCTTGTCGGCTTTTAATGGGCGGTCTGTTGATATGTGTGTGGTAGGGATGGAGCTGCAAGATTTTTTTTGGGGGCTGCGCGGTGATATGGCAAAGTTGTATATATGAAAAAACTGTCCGTCTCCTTGGGAGTCGGACAGTTCTTGTAATCTTCAAGTTGATTTTCTCTGTCAGGAGAAAATTACTTTCTGATACCGAGTTCTTTCTGGGCGATGATGGCACGGTAGCGGTTGATGTCCTTGCGGATCAGGTAGTCGAGAAGACGACGACGCTTACCTACCAAAGCCTTAAGAGCTCGTGCGGTCGTATAATCTTTATGATTTGACCGAAGGTGTTCAGTCAAATGAGCGATACGGATAGAGAATAATGCAATCTGCGCTTCAGGCGAGCCAGTGTCAGTCTTGCCCTTACCGTACTTCTCAAAGATTTCTACTTTTTCATCAGAGTTCAAGTGCATTGATACAGATGTTTAAAAGTGATTAATGAATATAAATTGTCTCAAAAGAGCGCACAAAGGTAAGAATTAAATTTAACATATCCAACCTTTGCGACGCTTTTCTAAGCGTTTTTTCTTTTATCCTCATTTTATCCTCGGATTTTGTCTCTGTCAGCACTGTCTTGTGCCGAGGTGAGATCAAAACCTGTATGTGATCAGTCGAGGTTGTTGAGGTTGTCTTTCGCAGGGTTGCGGAAGTGGATCTTGTGGTCGAGATATTCCTGGGTTGCGATGAGGGTGGGTTTGGGCAGACGTTCGTAGAAGCGTGAAATTTCGATCTGCTCGCGGTTTTCTGAGATTTCTTCGAGGTTGTCGTTGAGCGATGCGAATTCCTGAAGTTTCTTTTCGAGGTCGTGTTTCATCTCGCCGGCGATCTGGTTTGAGCGCTTTGCGATGATGCAGACTGTTTCATAGACGTTTCCGGTGTCCTCGCTCATTGAGATGAGGTCGCGGGTCTGGGTGTTGAGAGGTGCGTTGGTCTTCTTGTAGTCCATTATATCTCTGTTGTTTACGTTGTTTCCTTTTCTGTTGTTTTTGTGGAGCCTGCGGCTTATTCTTTGACGTAGCGCTGGGCGATCTTGAAAATGTTGTCGGCTTCCTCGCGGTTAGGGGTGTCGGGGTAGTTGTTGATGTATGAGTAGTACTCGTCGATCACCTCGCGGAAGCGGTCGGGTTTCTTTTCGTCGATACTTTCGCGGGCTTCCTGGTAGCGGGCTTTGAGTATCAGGAGTTCAAGGTCTTCCTTATATTTTGAATAGGGATAGTCTTTGATGGCGTTGCGTGCTACGATTACAGCACTTTCGTAGTTGTTGCCCATGTAGGTTCCGAGGTTGTAGTAGAGCTGGGCGTTTTCGAGCTGTTTGAGGGTCAGTTTGTCCTGAAGCTCGAAGATGGCATTCTGGGCGTTGGCCACTTTGTCGCTTTTGGGGAAGTAGTCGAGAAAAGCCTGGAGTTCCTGAATGGCGTTGATTGTACCGCTCTGGTCAAGCTGTGGCTCAGGAGAGTCGAGATAATAGCCGTAGCCGGCATAGTAGCGGGCGAGCTCGGTGTACTTTCCTTTCGGGAAGCGGGTGTAGTAGGTCTTGAAGAATGAGCCTGCAGTTTCGTAGTCTTTGTTTTCGTAGTTCGAAAGGGCAAGGAGGTAGAGCGAGTCTTCGGCCTTTTCCGAGCCTTTGAACTGGGTGACGATGTCTTCGAGCACGGTGGCTGCCTGGGTGTATTTTTTCTGCTCGAACGCGCGCTTGGCGAAGTCGAGCCTATAGTCGGCGTCATGGCTTTTGAGCACCTTCTGATACTCGCCGCAAGAGGCGAGAAGCATTGCTGCGCCAAGCATGACTGCGTATTTTCTGAGTGATCTGATCACGGTTTTCGGTGGTCTGTGTTCGTGAATGAATTGAGAGTTTGTTTTCAACTTGCAAAATTAGCTATTTTTTCGTGATATTTCACAACTGTGGAACGATTATTTGCAAAAAACACTTAAATTTGTGGCTCAAAATTCCCTTTTGATCCTTCATGAAATCACATTTTATACGTTTCGAGATATTCGTCATGCTTCTGACAGTCTTGTTTAATTCTTCCGATCTGTCCGCTGCCGGGCCGAAGCGGGAGATGAGAGGTGTGTGGCTCACCACAGTATGGGGCATTGACTGGCCATCGGTCACCGGCTCTTCTCAGAAGGTGTGCCGACAACAGCAGGACGAACTGAAGGCGCTGCTTGACAGATGTCAGGCCGCTAATCTCACATCTGTCTTTTTTCAGGTGAGAGGTATGGCCGATGTCATGTACGAATCATCGCTGGAGCCGTGGTCGGCCTTCGTGTCAGGCAAACGCGGTGTGTCGCCGGGCTGGGACCCATTGAAATTCGCTGTCGAAGAGTGTCATCGCCGCGGTCTGGAGTGCTATGCGTGGGTCAATCCGTTCAGGTGGAGTTCCGGCACAGACTACAACAGTGTGCCTGACCGCCGCTGGAAAGAGCAGGGGTGGTTGCTGACCTATGGTAAATATACCGTTTTTAACCCCGGCCTTGAGGCTGTCAGACAGCATGTGGTCGACATCTGCCGTGAGATTGTCAGCGGTTATGACATAGACGGTCTTGTCTTTGATGACTATTTTTATCCAAACCGCATTCCGGAAGACAGTTCGGCTCCCGACTATGATCTATGGCAGGCGGAAGCACCCTGGATGACCTTCGGAGACTGGCGCAGGGCCAATGTCCACAAAACCGTGGCCGATGTCCATGCTTTGGTCTCAGATCTGAAACCGGGCTTGCGTTTCGGCATCTCGCCTGCGGGGATAGCCGGGAAAAAGCACACTTCGGCGCCGAAGTGGGGCATGACCGGCTGTGAGGTCAAGGGTGACGACTGGCAATATTCCGAAATTTATTCTGATCCTCTCGGCTGGCTCTATCAGGGAACTGTGGATTTTATATCGCCACAGATCTATTGGCCCACCACTCATGCCGTGGCTCCTTACGAGCCTCTTGCGCGCTGGTGGAGCGAGGCTGCAAATTTCTACGGGCGGCATTTCTATGCAAGTATCACTCTGGCTCCGCTTGACAAGCGCAATACCAACAGTGAGCGTCAGGAATTGCTGCGTCAGATAGGAATCAACCGTGATTCAAGCCTCGATGGTGATCAAGGCACGGTGCTCTATAGTGCCAAGCATTTATATAAACTGGCTTCCGATCTGACAAAATCGCCGTTTGGGCTGAAGTCACTGACTCCGCAGGTGCGTCGGGGATCATCGCTCGATCCGGTTGAGGCTCCGACGGCACTAAGGTTAAAAGGCGGGGTTCTGTCGTGGCATGGGAAAGGCAATGCGGCTGCTCCGGTGCGCTATGCGGTCTATGCTTTTCCGAAAAATCTGCCTCATGATGAGCTGGTTGAGGAGAATGGTGACGGCCTGCGTGCCTGCTATCTTCTCGGCGTGGTCTATGGTGAGGAATTCAGAGTCGGCTCACCGGGCTCATATTCATATGCGGTGACAGCTCTTGACGGTTTTTCAGCTGAATCCGAACCGGTTTTTCTGAAATAGTACCCAGTTGTTTTAACTGACGTTTGCCAGATTCCGGCGGTGACGGGCAGTGTCTTGAGTGACATAGAAGCGTATCACAGCATAGATGATGCTCTGATTCGGAGTAAGCGTGTCTTCCGGATTCTGTCCGAGAATGAATTCCATGCTCAGAGCATTGCTGATAGGTGTGCGGTCGGCGCTTGAAAGAGAGTTGATGGTGTCGATTACGCGGGGTGAGATAATGACTGATGAATTCATGGCAGGAATTTGTTTTGAGTTTGAGAGTTGTAGAGAATGAGTGTGTGAATTGGAAGTGATATGCAAATGTAGTGTTCCTGATGGGCGATAATCCTGCACATGTAGGTTAAAATAAGTTGCGGCTTGCTCTGTCTGTCACTTGGCTTTCAATCTTTCATCTCTCCGAAAAGCATAATGTATTCCTGCTCGAAGTTAGGAGTGAATATTCCGTTGCCGATTCCTGCCAGAATCTCCTCGCGCGGCCAGAAGCGGCCTCCGTCAAGTTCGTCAGAGGGTTTCGGTTCGTGGCAGATCACAGTGCTGAATGCATTGACGAGCTCTTTTTCGCGATCGGATTCAAATACATATCGCTTCAGAAATGTCGGCTCGAAATCGTCTATGCCAAGTTCCTCGCGTGCTTCACGGTGGAGCGCTGTGACTACATCCTCGCCAAAGTCGATGTGTCCGCCTACAGCTGTGTCCCATTTCCCCGGCTGGATGTCTTTCCATTCAGGCCTTTTCTGAAGATACAGACTCCCTTGCTTATCAAAGACGTGGAGATGGACTACCGGATGCAACAGTCTGCTCCCTGAATGACATTCGCCGCGGGTGGCGCTTCCGATTACTGTTCCTTCTTCATTGACCACCGGGAATATTTCTTTTGAATTGTCGCTTTTCATGTTGTGGCATGTTATGGATATAATAAAAAAGGTAACGCCGACCTCTGAAATTGTTCGGCAGTCGGCGTTACCCCGCTTACATAAAATGTAGGCTGATTTCTTAGAGGTTGTTGGACAATCAGAGCATAGCGGTAGAACGCTTGATGAATTCGCTCAGATCGCGGCCGCGGAGAAGTCCGTTGGAAAGAAGCGCAAGGTCAATAGCTTGTTTCACAACAGGTTTTTCAGCGGCATAACGGCCTATGATCTCGTCTTTTTCCTTGCGGGCTTTCTCCACGCTGTCAGTCAGGCGCTGCTCTTCGGCTTTCTGCTCGTCGGTCGGCTTGTTGTCTTTGATCTCAGCGCGCAGGGTGGTGATCTTTTCGTTGTCAGAGTCTATAGAAGCGCTCAGAGGTGTGAGTTTGTCGGCCAAAGCTTTCTCTGCTTCGTCAAGAATCCGAGCAACCACAGGCTGTGAGGTGTTGACGATGAGATTGTAGCTGTCAGGCAGTTCGGCGTAGAAACTCATGCCGGCCTGAGTGGCGGCCATGTCTTTCATGCGGCGCATATACTCGTTCTGGGTGATCAGAATCGGGCTTGCTGCCGGATCGAGCGACTCGAACGATACAAGGAATTCTGCTTTGTCGACTGCCGGAATCTGGCTGCGGAAGAGTGGGGTCAGCAGTGAAATCTGATCAGCGTTCAGACCGCTGTCCTTGCTGTCTTCTTTCGGGATCAGCTTTTCAGCTACTTCGCTGTCAACTCTTACGAAGCGGGTCTTCTCAAGCTTGCTTTCAAGCATCGAGATGAAGTGACCGTCGAGCTGTCCGTCCATGAGCAGCACATTGTAGCCCTTTTCGTTGGCGGCGTTGATGAAACTGAACTGTCCGGTCGGGTCGGTTGCATAGATGTAGACCACGTTGCCGTCTTTGTCGGTCTGAGCGCTCTCAACGAGTGCTCGGTATTCTTCGAGTGTGAAATATTTGCCTTCGGTGTCGCGCAGGAGCACGAATTTCATGGCGGCGTCACAGAATTTTTCATCGGTCAGCATACCGTATTCGATGAAAATCTTGATGTCGTCCCATTTCGACTCGAAGTCGGCTCTGTTTTCCTTGAAAAGTTCTTCAAGGCGCGAGGCCACTTTCTTGGTGATGTAGCCGGAGATTTTTTTGACCGCTGTATCGCTCTGCAGATAGGAGCGCGACACGTTCAGCGGAATGTCGGGCGAGTCGATCACGCCCTGAAGCAGGGTCATGAACTCAGGCACCACGCCTTCAACCGAGTCAGTGACAAACACCTGGTTGCAGTAGAGCTGGATGCGGTCTTTGCGAATGTCGAGATTGCTCTTGATCTTGGGGAAGAAGAGGATGCCGGTCAGTGTGAATGGATAGTCTACGTTTAGGTGTATCCAGAACAGCGGATCTTCCTGGCCAGGATAAAGTTCGCGGTAGAATTTGCGGTAGTCTTCGTCAGTCAGTTCCGACGGTTTCTTGGTCCATGTGGGCTCGGTGTCATTGACTACCTTGTCTTTGTCGGTATCCACGTATTTGCCGTCTTTCCATTCCTGGACCTTGCCGGAGATTACGGGCACGGGCAGGAAGCGGCAGTATTTTTTGAGCAGGGTGTCGATGCGGGCCTGTTCGAGGAATTCCTTGTTGTCATCGTCGATGTAGAGGACTATGTCGGTGCCGCGTTCGGTCTTGTCGGCGGGGCCCATGCTGTATTCGGGACTTCCGTCGCACTCCCAGCAGACGGCTTCGGCACCTTCCTTATAGCTGAGCGAACGGATTTCAACCTTCTTTGCAACCATGAATGCCGAGTAGAAACCGAGGCCGAAGTGACCTATGATGGCATTGGCTGTGTCTTTATACTTGTTGACGAATTCTTCAGCGCCTGAGAAGGCGATCTGATTGATATATTTGTCTATATCTTCGGCTGTCATGCCGATGCCGCGGTCACTGACTGTAAGTGTCCCGGCTTCCTTGTCGACTTTGACGCGCACGTCCATCTCGCCGAGTTCGCCTTTGAATTCGCCGAATGATGCGAGAGTCTTGAGTTTCTGAGTGGCGTCAATCGCGTTTGAAACTAATTCGCGGAGAAAAATTTCGTGGTCGGAGTAGAGAAACTTTTTGATGACCGGAAAGATGTTCTCGGTCGTTACTCCAATCTGTCCTTTTTGCATGATATATTCAGTTTTGTTTGATTTTTGTTATATTATATAATGTGGTGACTCGCTGACGGCGGGTGCATACACACATATAACACTACAGCAAACAGAATGCCAGACTGCAAAACTGACAAATCTTGTTAAATAATATGCAAAAATGACAGATCGCTGGGCTGAGCGGATTTTTGAAATCCATGTCAGGATTGGCAGGGCAGAATCAGAGTTTGATTTCTGTGGTGTCACGCGGCACATTGATATTGTGCCGGTCAAAAATCCCTACGGCATTTCTCACGAAGCCGTTGCGATAGGTGTCCATGCTCTTGTGCAGGGCTTTGCTTTCAGCCGGCAGCAGACGGAATTTGCCGTCGGAGCTGCCTGGCTCTGTAAACACAAGCTTGTAAGTGGCTTCCTTGACATAGGCCCGACCGAAGATGTCGCGCGCAAGTTTCACTCGTGCCATAGCCCCGCCACGGGTGTCGGTGGTGCGCATTGCCGATATGAAATTGCCGAGCGAATAGACTGTGAAACAAGGTCGCCCTGTCTTTTCGTTCAGCCGGAGTTCCATAGGCTGGATCACGTGAGGGTGGCCTCCGATGATCAGCTCTACACCCAGATCGCGCAGATATTTCGCGAGGCTTTTCTGAGCGCTGTTGGGCAGCAGTTTGTATTCTTCGCCCCAGTGGATGCAGACGGCTATCAGTTCGGCACCCTTCTCACGGGCTTTTTTTACGTCAGAAGCAATCAGCTGGCGGTCTATGTAGTCAATCTCTATGTCAGAGGTCTTGTTGATGCCGTTTGTTCCATAGGTATAGTTCAGGAATCCGACTTTGAAGCCGTTGATGACATGGATCATGGGCAGTATCGAGTCGCGGTGGGCTCGGTTGCGGTAGACTCCGAGATGGGGCACGCCTTTTTTCTCAAAGGTGCTGATGGTGCGTCTCACTCCACGGTCGCGGCGGTCGAGGATGTGGTTGTTGGCCGAGAGCATAAGATCGAACCCGGCTTCTGTAAGTGCGTCTACATAGTTGTCATGCGCGCAAAACATCGGATAGCCTGAATAGGGCGCGCCGCCAAGAGGTGTTTCGAGATTGACCACTGCGAAGTCGGCCGATTCAATGTAAGGCCTGAGGGCTGTGAAATAAGTGCCGTAGTCCAGCGAGCCGTCAGCCAGGCGCGCGGCATCGATCTGACGCTGGTGTTGCATGGCATCACCGGCGAATACTATCTCGGCGCTGTCTTGTGGAATCAGCATCGAGAGCAGCGACAGAAATACTGAAATCATGCTCACGGAGGAGGGTGCTTGGGTTGTGAGTGGGAGTGAAAAAAATAACCGGTCTGCAAAAGGGAATCAGTTAGGACCCCTACCTACAGACCGGTCGGAAATATTTTTGTTAATTGTAGATCTCTTTCTTTGCGGCAAGGAGAGTGTTGCGCATGAGCGAGCAGATGGTCATCGGGCCTACTCCGCCTGGAACAGGGGTGATGAATGCGCACTTTTCCGCAACATTGGCGAAATCAACGTCACCGCTAAGACGGAAACCGCTCTTGCGGGTGGCGTCAGGCACACGGGTGGTGCCTACGTCAATGATTGTGGCGCCGGGTTTGACCATGTCGGCGGTGACGAACCCCGGACGGCCGAGGGCGGCGATGATGATGTCTGCTTCAGCGCATGCTTCCTTGATGTTGGTCGATGCGCTGTGAAGCACTGTCACTGTCGCGTTGCCCGGTTGGGCTTTCTGCATCATAAGGTTTGCCACCGGCTTGCCGACGATGTTGCTACGGCCGAGAACCACACATTTTGCTCCACGTGTTTCCACGCCGTAGCGTTTCAGGAGTTCCATGATGCCGGAAGGAGTCGCTGAAACGAAGCATGGCAGCCCGATCGACATGCGGCCCACGTTGACCGGATGGAATCCGTCGACATCCTTGCGGTAGTCAATCGCCTCGATAATTTTCTGTTCCGAGATGTGGCGGGGAAGGGGGAGCTGCACAATGAATCCGTCGACTTCCGGATCTTCGTTGAGTCGGCTTATGGTTTCAAGCAGTTTTTCTTCGGTCACATCGTCCTCATAGCGGATGAGGGTCGAGCGGAAGCCGCAGGCTTCACAGGCTTTCACTTTGTTGGCTACGTAGGTTTCGCTGCCTCCGTCGTGGCCGACAAGGATGGCTGCGAGGTGGGGGCGGCGTTTGCCTTGAGCCACCATTTCTTCGACTTCAGCGGCAATTTCGCGCTTGATGTCGTCGGCAGTCTGTTTTCCGTCTATGAGGGTCATAGTCTTTGTGGGGTGGAAATATGGGGGTGAAATAATAATCGGTTTTCTTCAGCCGGCAGTTCAGCGGCGCATGCCCTTCATGCCTCTCATAAGGGCCATCGGGTTTTTGATGCCTGAAACGGCCTTCATCATCTTGCGGGCATCGTCAAACTGCTTTATGAGGCGGTTGACTTCCTGGATGTCTGTGCCTGAGCCTTTGGCTATGCGCTTGCGGCGACTGCCATTGATGATTTCGGGATGCTGGCGCTCCTGTTCGGTCATTGAGCGGATGATGGCCTCGATGCCTTTGAATGCGTTGTCGTCAATGTCGATGTCCTTGATGGCTTTGCCTACACCGGGTATCATTGATGCAAGTTCCTTCAGATTACCCATTTTCTGAATCTGCTGGATCTGCTGGAGGAAGTCGTTGAAATTGAACTGGTTCTTGGCAATTTTGCGCTGGAGTTCGCGGGCCTGCTTTTCGTCATAGGCGTTTTGGGCCTTTTCAACGAGCGATACGATGTCGCCCATGCCGAGAATACGGTCGGCCATACGCGAGGGGTGGAAGAGATCAAGGGCATCAAGTTTTTCGCCTGTACCTACGAATTTGATGGGCTTGGTCACTACAGTGCGGATAGAGAGGGCCGCGCCGCCGCGTGTGTCACCGTCAAGTTTGGTGAGGACAACGCCGTCGAAGTCCAGACGGTCGTTGAATTCTTTGGCAGTATTGACGGCGTCCTGACCGGTCATGGAGTCGACCACAAACAGAGTTTCCTGTGGCTTGACTGCTTTCTTGATTGCCGCGATCTCCTGCATCATCTGTTCGTCGACGGCAAGACGGCCGGCGGTGTCGATGATCACCAGATCAAGATGGTTTGTTTTGGCGTAGCGGATAGCGTTTTCTGCAATCTCTACCGGATTCTTGTTGCCATCCTCTGTATAGACGGGAACATCGATCTGGTCGGCGAGTACTTTCAACTGGTCAATAGCTGCGGGACGATAGACGTCGCATGCCACGAGGAGCGGACGTTTTCCCTGCTCTGACTTGAGCTTGCGGGCGAGTTTGCCGCTGAAGGTGGTCTTACCGGAACCCTGCAGACCTGACATGAGGATGACGGTCGGATTGCCTGACAGATTTACCTGGGCTGTCTCGCCACCCATAAGCCGTGCCAGCTCATCGTGGACAATCTTGACCATGAGTTCGCCCGGCTTGATGGCGTTGATCACATTCATGCCCAGAGCCTTGGCTTTTACCTCGTCGGTAAACTGCTTGGCTACTTTGAAGTTGACGTCGGCTTCGAGGAGCGCGCGGCGCACGTCCTTAAGGGTTTCGGCTACGTTTATCTCGGTGATCTTGCCTTCACCTTTGAGTATCTTGAAACTTCTTTCAAGTCTTTCGCTTAGATTTTCAAACACGTTGGGTGGCTGGGGATTGAGGGTTTATAAAAGTTTGTTGGTACGGGTGTCGGGGAAGAGCACCACGGGCTTGTGGGTGCGGGCTTCCTCCGGGGTCATCTGTGCGTAACACATGATGATTACTACGTCGCCCACCTGCACCTTGCGTGCGGCGGCGCCGTTGAGGCAGATGACGCCTGAACCCGGTTCGCCTGCAATGGCGTAGGTGTCAAAGCGTTCGCCGTTGTTGTTGTCGACAATGTAGACTCTTTCGCCTGGGAAAATTCCGGCGGCTTCCATCAGCTGGCTGTCAATGGTGATGCTTCCTATGTAGTCGAGCCGTGCTTCTGTCACGGTGACACGATGGATCTTGCACTTGAGTAGTTCGAGTGTCATTTCCTTGCGGGGTATTTTATGTTGTCGATCAGGCGGACTTCGCCACAGAACACGGTGGCGCATCCTACGGGGCTTTCCGATTCGGCCCAGTCTGTGATTGGCTGCATGCTGAGCGCATCGACAATTTCGTAATATTCTACTTGCAGGTGAGGAAGAGAGTTGAGTTCATCGATCACGTAGCGTTTGGTCTGCTCAACGCTGTGGTCACGCGCCCATGAAAGGCTGCCTTCAAGAGTACGGTGGATGGCGGGGGCTATGGCGCGCTGCTCGGCGCTGAGGCGGACGTTGCGTGAGCTCATGGCCAGACCATCGGCCTCGCGTTTGATCGGGCAGTCCACTATTTCGAGGTCAAAGCCTTCAATCTCGACCATTCTGCGGATCACGGCTATCTGCTGAAAGTCTTTTTCTCCGAAATAGGCACGGGTCGGACGGGTGAAGTCAAAAAGTTTGCTGACTATCTGGGCCACTCCGTTGAAATGGCCCGGACGCATAGCGCCTTCCATCACTTCGGCCACCGGACCAAGATCAAACACGCGGGTGTCTTTCTGAGGATAGATTTCCTCTACCGAGGGAATGAAGGCCACATTGACTCCGGCTGATCTCATTAGCTCGCAGTCAGCCTCCTCGGTGCGGGGATAGGTGGCAAGGTCTGTTGGGTTGTTGAACTGTGTGGGGTTGACGAACACGCTTACCACCACGAAATCATTTTCGCGGCGGGCGCGCTCGATCAGTGACAGGTGGCCGGCATGAAGTGCTCCCATCGTGGGAACAAGTCCGACGCTTCCAGACTTGCGGGCGGTGTCAAGCTTGGCTTTTAATTCTGCTACAGTGCGAATTATTTCCATTTCTTTCTGTATATGTCTGAAAATTTCAGAGTGCAAAATTACACATTATGTATTAAATTTCCCAAAAAAGTTTGCAGGTTTCGGTCTCCGGATGTCGATTGACGGGATTTTTTAGTAATTTTGATGTGAATTTCAAAGCCTGTCAAGGTCTATGGTATTAAAAAATGGCGCTTGACCTCGCCTTATTATCCACACTGCAAAATGCAACAGGAATTTGCCTCTAAACTCCTTGAAGGAGCCGTCACAGAACTTTCACGCCTGCCCGGCATCGGGCGGAAAACCGCTTTGCGTCTCGCGCTACACATTCTTCGCTGTGATGAAGGGGCGGGAGTGGCTCTTGGCGAGTCGATCATCAGAATGAGGCGCGGTGTGCGTTACTGTTCGATCTGCCACAATATTTCCGAGACCGAAGTTTGCCCGATCTGTGCCGACTCGCGTCGTGACCGGTCAACGGTCTGTGTGGTGGAGAGTGTCAAGGATGTCATGAGTTTTGAAAATACTCGCCAGTACGGTGGCCTTTATCACGTGCTCGGAGGAGTAATTTCGCCGATGGACGGCATCGGCCCCGACCAGCTTGAAATCGACTCTTTGGTCGAGCGAGTGGCTTCCGGAGAGGTGAGTGAAGTGATTCTTGCTCTCAGCGCCACGATGGAAGGGGAGACCACCAATTTCTACCTCTATCGGCGTCTTGCTCCTTATGCCGACGTTCGCATCACTCAGCTTGCACGTGGTGTGTCGGTCGGCAACGAAATTGAATATACCGATGAGATAACCCTCGGTCGTTCCCTGCTTAACCGCACACTCTTTTCAGATTCAATCCGCCGCTGAAACTTCGTCACGCGTCTCTTCTATTGTGTGAAATGTGGTGGTATGATCACAGGAATTTCTGGCAGATGTAGGCATCAGAATAGCTGTTGCCTGACATAAGCCACGATTTTAAACGTCCGCTGATTCTGAATCCGGCTTTTTCGAAAAGCCAGCGTGAGGCAGCATTTTTTTCTCCTACAATGCAGTAAAGCTGATGAAGCGAAAGCCTGCCACGGCAATAATCAGCAGCAAGGTTGAGTGCTCGCAGGCCGTAGCCATGCCGACGTGCGTCGGAATCAATCAGGATTCCTACGCCGCAACGCGAATTGGCAGGATCAAAGTCATAGAGATCGAGAGTGCCGATGGTCTGAGTCATACCTTCCGCATTGATGAGGTCTATCATCAGCCGGAGTTGGCGTGCGGCGTAGATATCACCGTCATAGTTATTTACATAGTCCCACAACTGTTTGCGCGAGTATGGTGCAAGTGTGAGGCCGACACCCCACACCGCCGGATCGTTTTCCCAGCGGTAAAGGGTGTCGACATCAATAGGTTCGAGTGCCCTGAGGCTTATAGTGCCGTCTGTCAGCATTCTATAGGCTAATTTTTTTAGAGGCCCTCTTCGTTGAGGAAACGTTCGGCTTCGAGCGCAGCCTTGCAGCCTGAGCCGGCAGCCACGATGGCCTGACGGAATACGGGGTCGGCAACATCACCTGCGGCAAAGACTCCGGGGATGTTGGTCTGCATTGATGAGCCTTTGACCTTGATATAGCCGGCTGCATCGCAGTCGATGTACTGGCGGAAGATCTCGGTGTTGGGATTGTGGCCGATGGCGAGGAAGAATCCGTCGATGGCGAGGTCGTAGTGCTGTTCGTTCTGTGTGCCTACGTTTTCCACGAGATGTGCGCCTTCGAGATATTCTTCGCCATAGAGTCCGGTGGTGTTGGTGTTGAAGAGCACTTTGATATTGCTCTTTTCAAGCACACGTTCCTGCATCACTTTAGAGGCGCGGAGGTGGGGTTTGCGTACGATCAGGAACACATCGGATGCCAGATTGCTAAGATAGAGGGCTTCTTCGCATGCTGTGTCACCGCCGCCTACAACTGCCACGCGCTTTTTGCGGTAGAAGAATCCATCGCATGTGGCGCAGGCAGAGACTCCGAGACCTGAATATTTTTCTTCGTCAGGCAGACCGAGATAGCGTGCTGATGCTCCTGTGGAAATGATCACTGTGTCGGCGAGAATCTCCAGACCGTTGTTGGTCACTGCCTTGAACGGGCGCTTTGAAAAGTCGACTTCTGTCACAAGACCCGAACGGATGTCGGCTCCGAATTTGAGTGCCTGAGTGCGAATGTCTTCCATCAGCTGCGGACCGGTGATGCCGTTGGGCTGTCCGGGAAAGTTCTCTACCTCGGTTGTGATGGTCAGCTGGCCGCCGGGCTGGAGGCCTTCGATCACGAGCGGCGAGATATTGGCGCGTGAAGCATAGATTGCTGCGGTGTAGCCTGCAGGGCCTGAGCCGATGATGAGGCAACGGGTTTTGATTTCTGCCATAAGTCTCTTGTTTTTGAATTGATGTTTTTGAACGGTTAGATTTTAAGTTGGTCAGACAATTTTAAGTTGTTCAGTCTATTGAACCATACCTATTATATAATGTATATTTTTTCTGATTGTTCACTCTTTTGAGCGTCTACGCGGGCTTTAACGCAGGTCTACCACCGGCAGTCCGGGATGCTTTGCGGCATCATAGCGGAAAAACGACACCGGGAGTGCCTCGCCGGGCTTCACGGAGCTGACAGTGATGCCGACGCTGCGGCGATTGGCCATGTTGAGCACTATGCGGGTCGGGTAGAGGGTAGAGGCGTTGAGGGTCAGATCCACGCTATGGATATCGCTTCCTGCCTGCGTGGCTGTCAGCCTGATCTTCTTCTCTCCGGCTGCTGATTTGAGCATGGATGCGCGGTAGTGGGTCTTGAACGAGTTGATGATCGCAAACGGATTGACCTGCTGAAGCTCTTCCGGACTTGGTTCGGTGATGTTTACTTCGCCTACATGGGTCGAATAGGTCCACTGTGTGCGTCCGTCGTACCACGATGAGATCTGCGGAGAGACAATCGTGAAGCGGTCGCCCGAAATGGTGAGTGTGCCACTGTTGCTCTGGCCGTCGGCAGTGATTGTGTATGATGCCGAGAGTGATTTCGACGCTCTGATCTTCGCAGCGGCTTTGTCAAGCACGGCTGTGGCTGATTCCGCCGCATGGAGCGGCAGAAGGCAGCAGAGAGCGAGGATCAGAAGTATGATGTTTTTTGTCAGCATGGTCGTGTTTCTTATCGGTGTTTTTGAAAGGTGGGATTATCAACGGTTTTCGAGGATATGTTCGAGTGTCACTGCGTCTACGAGCACCTGGCGTGGCTTGCCTCCCTGCGAGGGGCCTACGATTCCTGCGGCTTCCATCTGGTCCATGATCTTTCCGGCGCGGTTGTAGCCTATTGAGTAACGGCGCTGCAGCGATGAGGTCGATGCGGTGTCAGTCGATACCACCAGACGGGCACATTCATCGAACAGTGGGTCGCGGTCGCCGAGAGTTGCGCCGCTGATGTTGCCACCTTCGCCTTCCGGAGTATATTCAGGCAGTTCGTAGGGCGACTGGTAGCCAACCTGCGAACCGATGTTCTCGCAGATGGCACTCACTTCCGGGGTGTCTATGAAGGCACACTGCACTCGTTCGAGCTTGCCGTTGATGGAGAAGAGCATGTCGCCGCGGCCTATCAGCTGATTTGCACCGAGCTGGTCGAGAATAGTGCGGGAGTCATTGCCCTGGATCACACGGAAGGCTATACGTCCCGGAATGTTGAGCTTTATGCCACCGGTGATCACGTTGACCGTTGGACGCTGGGTTGCTATGATCAGGTGTATGCCTGCCGCACGGGCCACGGCAGCCAGACGCGACACTGGATTTTCAATTTCTTTGCCCTGACGGATGATCAGGTCTGCGAACTCGTCGATGATCAGCACAATGTAGGGGAGGAAACGGTGTTTCTCCGGATTGAGCTTGCGGGCAATGAATTTGTCGTTGTATTCCTTGATGTTTCGTGCTCCGGCCTGTTCGAGCAGCGAGAGGCGGTTGTCCATTTCGATACAGAGAGAGTTGAGCACGGTGACCACCTTTGACATATCGGTGATAATGGCGTCTTCGCCGGGGAGCGATGCGAGATAGTGGCGCTCCAGCTCGCGGTAGAGACTCAGTTCAACTCGCTTCGGGTCGATGAGCACGAATTTCAGTTCCGAAGGATGTTTTTTATAAAGAAGCGAAGTGATGATGGCGTTGAGGCCTACCGATTTACCCATACCGGTGGCGCCGGCCACGAGCAGGTGGGGCATTTTGGCGAGGTCGGCCATGAAAATGTCATTCGAGATAGTCTTGCCAAGTGCCATCGGAAGCTCCATTTTGGAGTTGCGGTAGACTTCGCTGTCAAGTACTGAACGCATCGAAACCACCTGAGGGTCTTTGTTAGGCACCTCGATGCCGATTGTGCCTTTGGCAGGTATAGGTGCGATGATGCGGACACCTTCGGCTGCAAGCTGCAGTTGCAGGTCATCGCCGAGACTTCTGATCGAGCGTGTGCGCACACCCTCGGCCGGAATGATCTCATATAGGGTCACGGTCGGGCCGATAGTGGCTTCGATCTTGGAAATTTCCACTCCGAAGGTGCGCAGAGTTTCTGTCAGGCGGCGCTTGTTGAACTCCATTTCCTGGATATCCACGCTGGGTCCGTTGTCTTTCGTAGGACGCAGAAGATCTACGGAGGGGAAGCGGAAAAGAGAAAGTTCGGCGCGTGGATTGTAAGGCTCCGAGGCCAGAACCTCTTCTGCTGTGGCCGGGCGCACTGTAGTAGGCGCGAGCGGAGCCTGAAGAGCTGTCTGAGCAGATGGGTCTGAGTTTCCGTGCTGTTCTGTCTCATCATCAGAGTCATTGTCGCTGTCGGCAAACAGAGGAGTGTTGAAATCAGCCTCCTCTTCTTCTGCATTCTGCACGCTTGCGGTCTCTGTGCTGTCTGCGGGAGTTTCGTCGTCAGATTCAATGTCGTTGGAATCATCACGGCTGTAGCTGTCTGTTATGTCGCTGTCATCTCCGGCAAAAAGCGGGCGCAGCAGGCTGTCTTCACGGCTACCGGCTGACTGAAGATGGTCTGAGCCCGGGCCATTGTCCTCGAAATCGGTAACTTCGATCTCTGCAATCTCTTCATCGGTTTCTTCAATGATGTCGCCGCTGCTATTTCCGGACCGATCCGCAGACTCATTTTCTGCATGACCTTCCACTGCATTTTTTGTCATAGCCGGCTGCATCGCCACTGCCACTGCCGCTGCCGGCTGTATGGCTGCCTGCCGCTGTGTTTCGGCTTCAACGGCTGCACGGCGCTGAGCCTCGGCTTCTTCGGCAGCTTCGCGGGCAAGGCGTTCGGCCTCTTCGGCCTCGCGTATGCGCTCACGTTCGGCGCGGCGCTGTGCCTGGCGCTCATTGTAGGTCCGGATGCCCTGTGAAGCCACTCCGTAGATGCGCTTCAGTTCTGTCAGATAGAGGATGATGACAAGGCCGCCCATGATAATGCTGATGCCCAGTGCTCCCCAGATGCCGGTCAGGGTGATCAGGCGATCGTTGAGCAGATGGCCGTGGCGTCCGCCCCAGTAGACTGGCGAGGCGAATTCATAGGTCACCAGACCGCAGATAATCGAAAGTGCCACTGCTGTCAGCAGGCATCGCATGGTCAGCGGCCAGAATGACGGACGGTAGACGCGCAGCATTGACAGTCCGCAGGCGGCCAGATAGTAGATAAGCAGAAACGATCCTATTCCGAGCCAGTTGTAGAGAAGTGTATGGGCTATCCATGCTCCTGCCGGACCTCCGGCATTGCGTATCATAGTCGGGTCGAAATCGCCATTGAGCATCGCGCTTTGGTCTGACCCTATATTGGCGAAGTAGGAGATGGTGACTATCAGCATATAGCCGGCAAGGATCGTGAAGACCAGTCCGATGAACATCACGGTGCGTGAGTCGCGGATCAGTTGCAGCGTTTTTGCCACTCCGGCGCGCGGACGGCGACGGCTGACGGCTGTCTGCTCCGGGACAACGGTGGTTCCTGTCGTGGAGCCATAGCCGGGCTGATTGCCCTGGGGGGCATAGGTTGTCTGTCGGGAAGGGGTGGCAGAGGCTGTCTGCCTGTTGTTGCCGGCATAAGGTGATTCGTCATAAGGTGATGCAGCTGGAGCATCGTCCGGCTGCGGGGTTGAGTCGTGGCGGTCGGAGCGATGTCCGTTGAGCATCTCTTCAGCATCGAATGCGGTATCTGTGAACGAGGGTTCGTCAATCGGGGAGTATGATGTGGACATATATGTATAATCGGGTGATCGCTTGGTCGAGATCGCTTATTGGAATTATCTTGAAATTATCGCTGTGTTTTGAGTAAGTGTGCTTTTGATGTGACAAAGCCTAAACAGATAGCAAAATTACAATTTTTATTTCACAAATTCAACTCGGCAATTTTTTTTGGAGTAAAAAAAGCAACCGCCCTCCCGAAGCCGGGAAAGCGGTTGCCGTTATTGGATCTTATATATGATATATAAGGTGCGGGATGCTTGTCTTATCGTTTTACGAACTTGAATGTGCGCATTGACTTGCCGTCTTCAACCACGAGGACGTAAACGCCTGCTTCAAGAGTGTCGATGATATCTTCGCGGTCAGAACCTACGGCTGTGCGGAGGATCATGCCGCTGAAGGCGTTGACCACAGTGTAACGGGCGTTGCCGCCGTTGGCGATGATGTCTTCGATCTCTGAGAGGCGGAGGAGGTTGAAGTGTTCCTCTACTTCTTCAGCCGAGAGTGCCTTGGGATATACGATGAATTCGTCAATGGCTCCGCCGAAAGTGCGGTGTCCGCTTTCGTCATCACCTCCGATGAAGATGAGTTCGCTTGCCGAGAAGTTGATACCTCCGGTTTTCACACCTGTGAGGGTTGCAGCTTCCTTACCGTCGATATAGAGGGTTGTTGTTTTTCCTGCAAAGTTGCGCACACAGGCAATGTGGTGCCAGTTACCGTCAAATACGTAATCGGCGTTTTCAATCTTGCAGTCTGCTTTATCAGCATTGTCGTCAATTGAGAAGCTGAGGTAGCCGTTCTTGCGTTCGAGGCCGATCCAGTTGCCTGTGCCACCTTCCACGTTGGTGGTGTTGTGAGTGCCGATGCAGAAGAGATAGCCGTCATCGTCGGTTGATTTCACCCAGAGTTCGGCAGTGAAATCGCCTTCGCCTACGTTGATCGCATCATAGATGGGCTGGGTGAAGTATTCGGCATTGTCAAATTCAACTGCTCCGGCCTTCACGCCCTGAACGGATGCGATGCCTGCGGTTGCGGTGGCCTCACCGTGGGCGAGGTTGGGAGTTGTCTCGCCGATTTCGTCCATCGGGAAGTAGAGAATGTAGTCGCCGGCCTGTGATTCGTAGTGTTCCTTGACCTTGCTTGCACTCATTACTCCGCGGTAGAGTGAGAGTTCGTCGAGTTTGCCGTTGTAGGAGTTGTCAAATGCGGTCACGTCGCCGATGATGAGGGGTTCGTCATCGCTGATGATCTCTCCGGTGGGATCATCGCCTGAGGCTACGAGTTCGCCGTCAACATAGAGATTGAGCAATTTGTTGACAACGTCGCGGGTGGCAACGATGTGATGCCACTCGCCGTCAAAATATTTGTCGGCGCCGGAGACTTCGATCTGCTTCTTGGTCACGTTGTCGTCAATAGCGAAGCGGAGTTCCTTTGTGCCCTTGTTGTCTTTGTATTCGATGCCATACCAGTTGCCGGAGCCGTTATTGGGAGAAATGACACCCTTGTTGAGCAGGTAGCAGTTCTTGTCAACAGCGGTAGAATTCATCCAGAGTTCAATGGTGAATGAGTTGCTGCCGAAGTCAATTAGGTCATAGCTTTCCTGAACGTAGCGGTTCGATCCGTTGAGGCTGAGAGCATTGCCGCGCTTGCCTTCTACGGCTTCGCCGTTCCCGCCGTTGGCGGTAGCGATTTCACCAAGGATTGAATTGGGGGTGGTTTCACCTACTTTTTCGAATGGGTAGTGGGCCACGAGTTCAATCGAGGTGTTTAAGCGCACCTTGATTGTGCCGGAGATGGTTGCATTCTGGTCTTCTTCAGCACCGGTGGTGGTGATGGTGAATGCATATTCGCCTTCGGCCTTGGGGGCGCCTGAGATTGAGCCGGAGAGAGTGGCAGGGTCGAAACTGTAGGTCATGCCTTCGGGGAGGCCTTCGATTTTTACGCCTGTGGCGCGGATCACGGTGAAGCCGATAGTCTGGATTTCATCGCCAAGATAGATCACCTGGTTGAGCGCGCCGCCGTTGACGGTGATTGCACCCACGGTATTGAAGGCTTCCTCAAGGTTATAGCTGAGGTGGGGAGGCTGGTTGTAGCCGCAGTTCTGCCATGCTATGGCCACGCGATACTGACGGTCCTGCATCAGAGTGTTGACCCGGTAGTCGGTCGGGATGGTGGTTGAAAAAATGAGCAGATCGGATTCGGTTTCCTGATCGTGGAGAATGATTTCCTCGCGCCAGTCGCCGAAAAGGTCGGCCTGAAGATTGGGAGTGGCTTTGGTTCCGTTGGTGGAGCCTGCGTTTGAGTAGCTGGAGAATGCCCAGCTTGCCGCTGTTCCGTTGAGGTTTTCACTGCGTTTCTCGATGATGGGGTATGACTTGCCTGCACTGGAATTGTATTTTCCGTCAAAAAGTTCATCGAGCAGATCGCCGTCCCAGTAGATGCGGAAGTTTGACGAGGGAACTTTGCCGTCGATAGCGATCTCGCCTGTGCAGGTGAATGTCTTGTTGGCACGTGAAGTGTCCGAGCTATTTGCATACCATGCGTTAGGCCATACTTCGTAGCCACGGAATTTGGATGAAATGTTCGCTGCGAGACCGCGGCCGATGTCGTGGGCTGACTGGGGATTGCCCCAAAGAATTTCGCCGGTGCGGGCATCGCGGAAAGTTGCATCCCACTTATAGGGAGATTTCTTTTCTTCGTGGACCATGAAGATTTCAAGGCCTTCGCGGTCGGGGTCCATGTCAGCGAGGTGGAGAGCATCGCCGTGGCCTGCACCTGTGCGCAATACTTTTACGCCGTCATGGTCAAGGATGGCAGATCCGTAGACAATTTCGTCAAAGCCGTCGCCGTCACAGTCGCCGATTGTCAGAGAGTGGGCGCCTTCGCCATAGAGGCCCTGGCCTGAAGTCTCTGATTTGTGGAGCCATTTTTCTGTGAGCTTCTGTCCGTCGAAGTTCACAGCCCAGACATAGGCGGCGGTGTAATAACCGCGGCAGAAGATGGCCGACGGAGTTTTGCCGTCAAGGTAGGCCACGCCTGCGAGGTAGCGTTCGCAGCGGTTGCCGTTGCTGTCGCCCCACTGGCTGTTTGTGCGGATTGTGCGTGGAGGATTATACTCGATGGTGTGAATTTCGGCTCCGGTCTCGCCGTTGAATACGGTAAGATATTCGGGACCGGCTACGACTATGCCGGCATGATCGTTCTTGTCTTTCTTTCCGTTGGACTTTGTGCGGTGATCGTCTGTCACTTTGGCATCGCCGAGAAGCACTGCTTTGCCCTGTCCGTCAATGGTACCGGGAGCTGTCTTGCATATGAGCTCAGCCTTGCCATCGCCATTGAAGTCGTAGACCATGAACTGGGTGTAGTGGTTGCCTGAGCGGATGTTCTGGCCGAGGTCTATGCGCCAGAGCTGGGTGCCGTCGAGCTTGTAGCAATCGAGGATGGTGTTACCGGTGTAGCGGTATTGGTCACCGTTGTCTGCCTGGTTGGTCGGGAACCATTTTACAATGAGTTCCCATTCGCCGTCGCCATCGACATCGCCTACGGAAACGTCGTCAGGAGTATAGGTATAGTTGCGCATCTCTCTATAGCCACCTTCGGGCGATGTGCCACCTTTGGGACGGTTCAGATGTACGCGCAGGAAATTTTCAGCCCAGGCGGCTACTTCCTTTGAGGTCTCGATGTCGGTGCCGTTGAGGATGGCTTTGACCTGATACTTTGCTCCGGGAGTTCCGGCGGGATCAGTGAAGTTAGTTACTTTGAGGGGAGTTTCGTTGATCTTGCTGCCGTCGCGGTAGACGTCAAAGAGCAGATCTTTCGAATCGCCGAGCAGCGAGCGCCATGAAACGAAGACGCCATTGTCGGCCTTTACGGCTATGACTCCGCGATCAAGCTTTTCGGGCTGGATCGTGTGGGAGTACTTGGACTGCTGCGCCGACATTCCGAGCGACATCAGCAGCGCCATGCACGATAAAAAAGTTTTTTTCATGCTAACAAGTTAAAGTAAAAAATTGATAAGTTTTCTGATATTATGGTTATTGAATAGTTGAACTGGTTCCGAAGTGCATGGACAGAAGCTTAGAGGAAGAGGGCCTTTCGCAGGATTCCGCCTCATGATGCCACTGCCGGTTAAGTTTTGATGGTATCAGGTGACAAAATTAATGATTTTTAGCCAAAAACGCAAATCCAGACGGCGGTGGCGAACAAATTTTGCATAACTTATGTTTATATTTCATAGACGTTCACGTCTGTTTTGTGGATAATTTAAGATAATATAATGAAAAAGATTGGTATATTTTACGGAACCACCACAGGTTCGACTCTCGAAGTCGCTGAAATGATAGCTCGCGAACTGAATGTAAATCCTCAGGATGTGCATGACGTGGCCCGGACGGCGCCGTCAGACGTAGCTGACTATGATGTGATAATTCTCGGTGCGAGTACCTGGGGGGCAGGCGATCTTCAGGAGGATATGGCCGGTTTTCTCGATGGTCTGCAGTCGCTTGATCTTGAAGGCAAGGAGGTGGCGATTTTTGGCTGTGGCGATGAGTCGATGGCTGATACTTTCTGCAATTCGGTAGGGGAGATCTATCATCGTCTCCATAACACGAAGGCTATGTTCATAGCTCCTTTCAGCAATGATGGCTACCACTACGATCATTCAGCCAGTGATGTCAATGGTATGATAGTGGGACTTTGCATTGATAATGTCAATCATCCGGAAAAGACCGAGGCGCGTGTCAAGGCATGGTGCGAGGAAATCAAAAAGGAATGTGAGTGAGAACGGAATGGGCAAGAATGGACAAGGAGGTAAATAGCATGGAAAAGTGTTATAAAATGTGAAATTTGTTTGATCGTATCAATGTTTTTTCTTAAATTTGCACCTCAAAATGCAGAATAACGAAAAAAATAAAAATATACGGCAATGAAAAGAACATTTCAACCTTCTAACAGAAAGAGAGTTAACAAGCATGGTTTCCGTGCCCGCATGTCTACCCCCGATGGACGCAAGGTCCTCGCCCGTCGTCGCGCCAAAGGCCGCGCTCGCCTGACCGTTTCTGACTCTATCGCCGGAAAGTAATCAGCTCTCACTTCTGAGAAAAACATAAGCCGATCTCCGTAAGGAGGCCGGCTTGTTTTGCTTACAGGAATAGGGGCGGTGGTGTTACTCTAACCGGTTCTAAAGAAATCAGCAGCAAAACCCGTAAAGGGAGGCAGCGGATTCAGAGGATAGCCCAAGCAAGATTCATGGGCCCCTGCAGGTGAGATTCAGACAGCGATGTCTCAAAGGCATTTAAGAAAGCTACGATCTCATCTGGAACGCTCCTTGTCGGATACCCGCCGCTCGTGGGGCCTTCCGTGGTGGTAAATCGGTGTCCTTCCGGACACCCGCTGCCCGCGGAGCCGTTCGGAAAACGTATTGTCGGACTTGTTGTTGCCTGCGGATTTGTCCGGGTTACGCTGCGTTGAGGCCGGACGGTGATGTCGGACAGGACATCGATTTTCTCGTAGCCCGTGACACCGCAGCGCACAGCGCGCAGGTGTCACGGGGCTGCGATCCCCCCTACATGTGGTGTCCTGCCGGACACCGATTTACCGCTCCGGATGGAGTGCCCTCCTCTAAAGTCCACTTATAAAATAAAAGCCCGTGGCTTTTGCGCTTTTGCGCAGTAACCACGGGCCTATGTGATTTCAGAGGACTTTGCAACACCCTCTGTTGCTCAGAAATCAGAATAGGTAAGCTGCTGTGATGGTCCAGTAGCGGTTTTTGCCTTCAATGCCGGCTTTGCCGTATTCGTCGTCAATAGCGCGGACGGCTTTAGTGAGGCCGAGGCCGTAGCGGGCGTTGATGTCGATGTAGCTTAGGAAACGCAGACCGAAGCCGAAGTTAAGAGCCCAGTCAACCGAGCGGTTGCGGTAGGCATCGTGGATATTTTTGCGACTGGTGAGGAATGACACACTCGGACCAACACCGAGGTAGGGAACAACGACTTTGCTGATAAGCGGCAGCGAAAAGTTGTATCTAAAGTTCAGCGGCAGCTCGATGTAGCTGCGGTTGTCCTTGGATATTTCCTGCTCGGCAAGAAATTTGGCATTGCGGCGGACATACATTGCTGAAAGGTCAGCTGAGATGCCGATGACGGGAATGGTGAATTCACCCATCACACCTGCGGTCCAGCCGGTCTGGTTGTCGGCATCGAGCACGCTTTTGTTGAAGTGCATGTCATTGACGGTAAGTCCAACTTTGGGGCCGAAACGGAACTGCGCGTCAGCAGTGAATGTGGTTGCGCTGACAATGAACGCAAGCACCAGCATGATTGCTTTGATAGATTTCATGAATTGTGATTGTGTGATAAATTAAATTGTATATGATTGGATCGCTGTAAAAAATATGGTATGCCATGAAACACATATATAGGACCTGCCTGGTGGTCAGGTCCTATATATGTGGATGTCGTATTTTTAGCCGGTCAGTTTTCAAATTCGATCAGAGGGGTGTCAGTAGCCACCTGGTCGTCTACGCTAACAAGTACCCGCTTGACTATGCCGCTGATTTCGGATTCAATATCGTTTTCCATCTTCATGGCCTCATAGACCAGCACGGTGTCTCCCGGCTTGACTTCCTGACCTGGTTTTACGTTGATTGAAACGACTCTGCCACTCATCGGGGCTGCGATTACCGGACCGGTGATGGGCTCGGCAGTTTCGGCGGGAGCTTCTTCGGCTGCGGGAGCCTTGACTGATTCTTCGGCTTCGAATTCTTCTTTGCGGCGTTTACGGAGGAATCCGTTGGCCACAGATGGCAGGAGTTCGAGCAAGAGATACTCTTCGGTGTTCGATGCGAGTTTGCGTCCGCCGAGTTCCGGAAGTTCAGGATTTTCAGGCTTGCGGTAGGCGCTGACGTCATAGGGCTTTTCTTCAGGGTTGCCGGTGATTTTCTCACGGAATGCGGGATCTATGGCCACCGGGGTTTTGCCGTATTCGCCTTTGACGAGTGAGATGAATTGGTTGGATTTGTTGGTATAGTCCGGCTTGCCGTTTTTGCGGTCGAGGGCCACAAGCACTGCCTGGCTGCCCACTATCTGGCTGGTGGGGGTGACGAGGGGGATCAGGCCGGCATCGCGGCGCACCATCGGGATCAGGCGCATGGCATCTTCAAGGAGATCTTCGCTCTGGAGCTGCTTGAGCTGGGCCACCATGTTGGAGTACATGCCACCGGGAACTTCTGCGGTCTTGACGAGTTCGTTGGGTTTGGGGAAGCCGAAGTAAGCTTCAATCTTGTGGCAGGCATCAAGGAGGGCTGCTTCGTCTTTGGCTTTGGCGAATTCGATGGCACTGTCGAAGAGGGCGAGGACTTCTGGTGGAAGTTTGTCGGTCAGCGGATCGAACGGACGCGGCATGTTGTCTTTGTTAAGATCGAACTGTGCGAGCTCTTTGCGGGCTTCGAGAAGTCCGGTGCGGATACGGCCCACGGCTTCCATATTGACTTCAACTTCGACTCCCATGCGCTGACAGAAGATCCAGATGAGTTCGATGGCAGGAGCTGCGGAGCCTCCGCCGAACCACCAGATGTTGGTGTCGAGTATGTCGACTCCGTTGATGATGGCCATGAGCGATGATGCCAGGCCGTAGCCGGGAGTGCAGTGGGTGTGGAAGTCAACGGGGACTTTGACTTCGCGTTTGAGGGCTGAGATTATTGATGCGGCCCGGAGGGGGTTGACCAGTCCGGCCATGTCTTTCAGTGTGATGATCTTTGCGCCGAGCGCTTCCATCTGCTTGGCTTTGCTGACGAAGTATTCGTCAGTGAAGATTGGAGTCGGGCCTTCTTCACGTGATCCGAACATTGCTTTGAGCTTGCCGAAGAAGCCTTCGGGTTTGGCGGGAGCTTCGGGCTTGGGATCGACGGTGTAGCATACGGCTCCATCGGCTATGCCGCCGAGTCGATTGATGAGGCGGATTGATTCCTTGACGTTGTCGATGTCATTGAGTGCATCGAATATGCGCATTACGTTCAGCCCGTTGGCTATCGCTTCCTTGTAGAAACCTTCGAGTACCGAATCGGGATAGGGTACGTAGCCGAAGAGGTTGCGGCCGCGAGAGAGGGCGGAGAGGAGCGCTTTGGGGTGGTCACTCTTTGAATCCATTGCCTCGGAGAAAGTGCGGAGACGCTGCCAGGGCGATTCGTCGAGGTAGCGCATCACAGAGTCGGGTACTGCACCGCCCCAGACTTCCATGATGTGGAAGCGGGCATCCTCATAGTAAGGAAGGAGGCGGTTGATGGTCTCCTGTTTCATGCGGGTCGCGAAGAGCGACTGCTGGCCGTCACGCAGTGTGAGGTCGCGGATCTGAAGTTTGGGTCGTGTCATAACTTTTGAGATAGTTGAACGAGTAGGTTTGACCGTAAGCCCGGCTGCGATGGCGTGGAAGTGGGTCAGGGCGCCGAGGCTTGGTAGCTGCCGGCAAATATAAGGGATTTAATCTTATTAAAGAAAAAATTCCGTAATTATTTTTTAATTGTTGTGAAAAAAGTCTCAAATATGCCTCACAGGAGTCTGTGGCTGGGCAAGCGGGATGGTGTTGCCGGTTGAAATTGCGTTGGGCGATCAAAGGTAGGGGTTGGTGGTCTTTTCGCGTCCGATAGTGGTTTCGCCTCCGTGGCCTGCGAGGACTACTGTCTCGTCAGGGAGTGAGAGGAGCCGGCGCCTGATGGAGTCTATGAGTGTGGCGTGGTCTCCTTTGGGTAGGTCGGTTCGGCCTATTGATCCTGGAAAGAGGGCATCGCCGGTGATGACGAAGCCTGATTCGGGACAATAGAGCGCTATCGAGCCTGGCGAGTGGCCGGGGACTGCGATGATTTCGATGGGTTCTTTGCCGAGGTAAATGGTATCGCCGTCGTGGAGTTCGACGTCGAGACTCTGCGGGGCGAGCGGCAGGCGCATGCCGAAACGGGCTGCCTGTTCGGGGAGGGTGCGGGCAAGGAAATCATCGGCGGGATTGGCTTTGATTTCGAGTCCGTATTTCTCTTTTATATATGTGTTGCCGAATATGTGGTCGAGGTGGCTGTGGGTGTTGATCAGCTGTGTCGGCCAGAGGCTGTTGCGAGAGATGAAGCTGTCAAGGGCGTCTTTTTCGGCCTGATCGATCATGCCGGGGTCGACTATGGCGGCTTCAAGGCTTTCGGGGTCCCACATGACGTAGGTGTTGACTCCGAACATATTGAAAACGAAACGGCTTACTTTCATAGTTCTACGTAAATAAGGTCTTTGGTCTTGAAATAGTCTTCTGCAAACCAGTCGCTCAGGGGGATGTCGAGTATCGGTCGCTTGACGCGGCCGAGTTCGGGGGCAAGGTCTCCGCCTTTGAGGCAGACGAGCCCGTTGGGGATGCGGTTGCGCTGTTCAGACGAAATGTTGCGGCTGATGATTCTGACGAGTTCGTCGAGCTGCATGACGGCGCGGCTGATCACGTAGTCGGCTTTTAGTTTGCATTCGCCCATGTCGCCGTGCTGGAAGGTGACGTTGGTGAGCCCGATTTCAGATGCGATTTCAGATGCGACGCGGATTTTCTTGCCGATGCGGTCTATCAGGTGGAAGCGGCATCCGGGCCAGAGGATGGCGAGGGGTATGCCGGGGAAACCTCCGCCGGTGCCGAGGTCGATCAGCAGCGATCCGTCAACCGGGGTCATGAATCGGGCTATCGCCAGGGAGTGGAGTATATGATGTGTGTATAGATTGTCAATGTCTTTGCGGGATATGACATTGATTTTCTCGTTCCACTCAGGGTAGAGGCGTCCAAGGGCGGTGAAGCGTTCGATCTGCTCCGGAGTAAGATCTGGAAAATATTTGAGAATTTCGTCCATTTGGGTTGATGGGTCTGATAGCGGACCGGGGGATCGGGAACGGGTGTGGGTTCCTGCCGGTCAGTCTGTTTAACAATCGGAAGTCTTCAGGCGTTTATATCAGATGGAACTAATTGTCGCCTGATTATGCAAAATTAGGGGTAATTCGTGAAAAAATGGTTAAATTTGCACAAAATAATACTCCATATGCTCAAGATCGGAAAATATAACACTCTGCGGGTGGCCCGCAATGTTGATTTCGGTGCCTATCTTCAGGATGCCGACGGAAATGAGGTGCTGTTGCCCTCGCGCTATATCGTCAACCCGCTTCAGCCTGGCGATGATATAGAGGTGTTTGTGTATAAGGATTCCGAGGGTAGGCCTATCTGCACTACGGAACATCCGTTTGCTCAGGTGGGAGAGTTTGCCTATCTGCAGGTGAACGATGTCAATCAGACCGGTGCTTTCCTGGACTGGGGTATCATGAAAGATCTGCTTGTGCCATTCCGCGAACAGACGGTAAAGCTGTCGCGCGGAATGGTGGTGTTGGTTTATGTTTATCTTGATGATGCCACGAAAAGAGTTGTGGCTTCGGCGAAGATTGACAAGTTTCTTGGCAATACCTATCCGCGCTATAAGCTCGGCGGCCGGGTGAAGGCGCTGGTCTACAAGCGGACCGATCTGGGGTATAAGGCGATTGTCGATGACCTGTTTCACGGTATGATCTATGAAAACGAACTTTTTGCTCCGCTGGAAATCGGAGAGGCTATCACGGCATATGTGAAGCAGGTGAGAGATGACGGTAAGATTGACCTTGTGCTGAGTGGCGGCAATGACGGCCGTGTCGATGCTCTTATGGAGCGGATACTGGGACGGCTGGCCAATGAACCTGATGGTTTTCTGCCTATTTCAGATTCGGCGGCTCCGGAAACTGTCAGAGCTACGTTTCAGTGTTCAAAGAAGGATTTCAAGAAGGCGATAGGCCATCTCTATCGTGAGCGCCGGATTGTGATAGCTGACGGCGGTATCAGGCTGGTCAAGGCGTGATTTCTTCAGTGTAAAAAACATTCGGGCATTACTCTGCATAAGGGGAATGTCCGGGAAAGAAAAGACAAGAGGAGTCTGCTTAATGAAAAGCGGGCTCCTCTTGCTTTTTCTTGGTGTTCTTTCTGTGCTTTGGTGCGCTTTTGTATTAGCGTGAGATTTCTTCGAGTTCCATTGAGGCGAGTTCCCAAAGTGACATGGCGTTTTCGAGTTGCTTGGTGGCTGTGGCGTGGCGGTCGTAGATGTCGGCCGGCGGGTTGCCTGCGGAGATGGCGGACTCGATGTTGGCTACTTCCTGTTCAAGGCGCGAGATTTCGGCTTCGGCTTCTTCGACTTTTTTGCGGGCTTTGCGGACGAGCTTTTCGTGTTCGCGCTGTTCGGCGTAGCTGAGCTTGCGCTGAGCTGGGGCGGTTGATGCCGGCACATCACTGGAGGTGTCGGCTTCTTTGGGCTTGGAAGCTGCCGGAGTTTTGTCGGCGACGGGGCGGATGGTGTTGCGTTCGAGCTCGGCGAGTGATGCGAGTTTTTTCTTTTCGAGGAATTCGTAGATGCCGCCGAGGCATTCGCGGACCTGACCGCCGCCGAATTCATAGACTTTCTCAACAAGGCCGTCAAGGAATTCGCGGTCGTGGCTGACTACGATGACTGTTCCGTTGAAGTCTTTGATAGCCTGCTTGAGAATGTCCTTGGTTTTCATGTCGAGGTGATTGGTGGGCTCATCGAGGATCAGCAGATTGACGGGCTCAAGCAGGAGACGGATCATGGCCAGTCGTGTCTTTTCACCGCCGGAAAGGACTTTGACTTTCTTGTCGGAAGCTTCGCCTCCGAACATGAAGGCGCCGAGGATGTCGCGGATCCTGGTGCGGATATCGCCGACGGCCACGCGGTCGATAGTGTCGAACACGGTGATTTCTCCGTCAAGCAGCGTGGCCTGGTTCTGGGCGAAGTAGCCGATCTTTACGTTGTGGCCGATTTTGAGGTTTCCGGTAAACGGTATCTCGCCCATGATACATTTGACAAGGGTTGATTTGCCTTCGCCGTTTTTGCCTACGAAGGCTACTTTCTCGCCGCGCTTTATGGTGAAAGTGGCGTGGTCAAAAACCTGATGGTTGCCATAGGCTTTGCCAACGTTGTCGGCGATGACGGGATAGTCACCGGATCGTGGAGCGGGAGGAAACTTGAGGTTGAGGCGGGAGGTGTCTACTTCGTCTACTTCGATGCGCTCGATTTTGGCAAGCTGTTTGATGCGGCTCTGAACCTGGACGCTCTTGGTGGCTTTGTAGCGGAAGCGTTCAATGAAGTCTTCGGTGTCCTGAATCATTTTCTGCTGGTTCTGATAGGCGCGCATCTGCTGATCGAGGCGCTCCTGCCGCAGGACGAGATATTTGGAGTAGTTGACGGAATAGTCGTAGATTTTGCCGAGTGAAATTTCAATTGTGCGGTTGGTGACGTTGTCGATGAAAGCGCGGTCGTGGCTGACGAGCACCACGGCTTTGGCTTTTGTGATGAGGAAATTTTCGAGCCACTGGATCGACTCGATGTCGAGGTGGTTGGTGGGTTCGTCAAGCAGGAGTACGTCGGGGCGGGCGAGGAGAATCTTGGCGAGTTCGATGCGCATGCGCCACCCGCCTGAAAATTCTGACGTGGGGCGCTGAAAGTCGCTGCGAAGGAAGCCGAGGCCGATGAGTGTCTTTTCGATTTCGGCTTCGAAGTTTTCGCTTTCTTCAATGGCGAGGCGGTCGGTCAGCGAGGTCATTGTCTCGATGAGCTCCTGGTAGGCGTCAGATTCGTAGTCGGTGCGGGTGAGAAGTTCGTTGTTGATTTCATCGAGGCGTGCCCGCATTTTGTCGACGTGGCTGAAGGCGCTGCGGACTTCGTCAATGACGGAGGAGGTGTCGCTGACGTTGATGTGTTGCGGAAGATAGCCTACTGTGGTGTCGCGTGGCATGGCCACGTTACCTGATGTCGGTTTCTGTAGTCCGGCTATGATTTTGAGCATTGTCGATTTGCCGGCTCCGTTTTTGCCGACAAGGGCTATGCGGTCTTTGGGGTTTATTATATAGGATATGTTGTCAAAGAGTGATTTTGCGCTGAATTCGACCGAGAGGCTGTTGATTGAAATGCTCATAGCGGATTGCGGGAGTATGATGGATGGGTTTTGAGTGATTTTGTTTTTCGGATTGCAAAATTACTCAGAATCCCGCAGACTGCCAAGAGTTTTGTAGGGGAGCATGGGGCGATGCCGATGGAGTGGAGTGTGAGGCCGGGTTGGTGGTGGTGGAGGAAGTCTGGGGGGCTACCGCATGAAAGGGTGGCCGTGGGCCGGATCAGGAATGAAAGATTCGTAAGTGCAGTCGTCGTAATAAACCACAATGCCTGTGACTCGTTTGCCTTTTCCGGTTGTTAGCGTGATGGAGTCATCGTTGGAGTCGGTCACGGCAGATGAGGAGGGGAATCCTGCTGATGGTCGGGTTGGCGGTTCGGCCGGTTCAACCGGAGTGGCAAATGTGAATGTTGTGTTGGCCTCCGGCGCAGATGGCGTTGCTGCTGATTTTTCTGAAGAATTTTGCATTGGGGTGTCATCGAAGTCTAAGCCGAAGTCAATTTGCTGTGTGACTGGCGTTTGCTGATGCTCTGGTGTTGAGGGCCGGCTGTTTTGAGGCTCTGAGATTTCAATATTTCCGTTCGTCACCATATTTCCCTCGCCAAACATCAGCCATACGATGTTTAGATCGGGGTAGGCGCTGTGGATTTTGCTGATGATTTCGTCGCTCACCTTCTTGTTGCGTCCGGCAAGTAGCTGGCTGCCAGTGGGGCGAGGGATTCCGCATTCATCTGCAAACTGGGTTATGCTGATCTGACGGCTGTCGAGATAGTGTTTGAGTCTTGAAACGAGGTCCATAATGCAAATTCTTTAGAATTTTGAATTGTAATGCGATTGCAAATGTAATTATATAATTTTGAATATGCAAATTTAAGAATGAAAACTCTAAAATTTGAGAATTGAAATTAGATTGGTGTGGATTATCAATTGTAAAGTCAATTACCTTATGGCGAGTTTGCTATTGTAAATGCAAGATTTGAAGCAATGGTTTAGGGTTAAGCTGTAAAATTCTATATAATCGGGGAGTTATATGTGTATATGGATTTGAATTTAGTAATGGCCTGTAAGTGGCTGTGGGATGGCGTGATATATTAAAGCTTTGATTTGGATTATTTTTATAATATAGGTGATAATTAATTAGTTATTCTGAATGTTAATGCTTTATAATTTGCAATTGTGATGCGTAGATTTGAAATTCGGACAGATAGCAAATATGAATTAGGATTGCAAAAACAGATGATGTAAATATAAATTCAAGAATGTAAATGGATTGAATTTGCGATTTGAAAATTGAAATTGAGATGTCATAAATCATAATAAATGTAAATACAAAGAGCGACAATGCAAATGAGAATTTTACGTTTGGATTGCAAACTTGCATTTGCAATTTAGAATAGTGTATATTTAAGTTTGTAAACTCAAAATACTTGATCTAAGAACAGATTTTCAAAAATTGACGGCATCCATCTGATGCTCATTGTTATAACAAGTCACAAATATGAAAATACATACTGATTAACGATAATTAACCAATGATATTTGCTTTTTATATTCCCAATACATTTATTATACCGCGTTATCTATTGATAACACTTCTCAACAAAGCGATATTTGCGCCGGATTACGATTCAGCCTCGAAATATTGAATTCTCATCCCTATTATTTGTCCGGGTTTCCCACTTTGCTCCTTATACACCTCTGTCTTGGGCTTCCGATGGTACAGTGTGTGAGTATTTTGTAATAAGTAACTTTGAGCATTGAAGATTTTAACAAACTTCAGCAATGTTGCTTACTGATTTTTTGAATTTTCGGAGTAATTTCAATAAATTTGCGCTCTGATAGCTCTTTTAATGATAAAAACACTCTTAATATCTGCTCTCTCCATTTTGTTCATTGCCTGTAGCCATAGGGGCAATGCGGTGGATTTTGACTATATCGAGAAGATGATATCCGATTCGCCTGAAAAGGCAATCGTGATCCTCGACAGCATCGACCGGAGTTCTCTGACTGAGGCCGACCGCCATCTGGCCGATCTTCTGTCAATCAAATCTCGTGACAAAGCCTACATCACCCATACTTCAGACAGCCTTGTGCTTGATGTGATGGATTACTATTCTTCACACAAGGATGACCGATTATATCCTTTAGCCCTCTATTATGGCGGTCGTGTTTACTCCGATCTTGGCGATTACCCGACGGCTCTTCGATATTTCCAGTCGGCGCTTGATGTCATTCCGGAGAATATGGATAATTTGGAATTAAAG